>ENA-UOIZ01000786-UOIZ01000786.1-human-gut-metagenome-genome-assembly--contig:-P88-NODE-786-length-29854-cov-77.738649_pt1 | contig 29854 bp, 25 predicted proteins | sample MGYA00242336_ERZ723883 | MGnify/ENA metagenome assembly ERZ723883 | reverse complement strand
GAGATCTACGAGAACCGCCGCTTTGAGAACATCGCTCAGGTGTGGCTGGGCGGCCGCAACCCGGACGGCAGCTACTTTGGCGACCACTACAAGTGGCGCGTGATGCGTTCCAACGGCGTGCCTGAGGAGTACATCACCGGTGACAAGCCCGACCGCGAGCGCTTCCAGAAGTTTGCAGAGGCTCTGCCCATGGCCATCGGCAACCCGATGTACCACTGGACCAACCTTGAGCTGCATGTGTTCTTTGGCTACGACGGCGTACTGAACGGCGACACCGCTGAGGAAGTGTGGAACCTGTGCAACGACAAGCTGCAGCACGATCCCAAGCTGACCGTCCGCGGCCTGATCGAGCAGAGCAACGTGGCCTTCATCGGCACCACCGATGACCCCATCGACAGCCTCGAGTGGCACAAGAAGATCAAGGAAGACCCCACCATCAAGTTCACCGTGGCTCCTTCCTTCCGCCCCGACAAGGCCCTCAACATCAACAAGCCCGGCTTCGCTGAGTACATGGGCAAGCTGGCTGCCGTTGTGGGCAAGGAAAAGCTGGCCTGCATCAACTGCGTGACCGATGCCCTGACCAAGCGCATCGAGTTCTTTGCCGAGATGGGCTGCCGCGCTTCTGACCACGGCCTGGATTACATCCCCTACCGCGAGGCTTCCAAGGACGAGGTCAACGCCATCTACCAGAAGGTCATGGCCGGTGAGACCTGCACCACCGAGGAAGCAGAGAAGTACCAGACCTACATCCTGATCCATCTGGGTAAGCAGTATCATCGTCTGAACATTGCCATGCAGATCCACTACAACTGCCTGCGCAATGTCAACCGCCGCCAGTATGCAAAGTTCGGCCCCGATACCGGCTTTGATATGATCAATACTGCATCCTGCGGCGGCGAGATCGCTGCTCTGCTGAGCGCTCTGGATGAGACCAACGAGTGCCCCAAGACCATCATCTACAGCCTGAACCCTGCTGACAACGAGCAGATCGGCACCATTTTGGGCTGCTTCCAGAGCACCGAGGTTCCGGGCAAGATCCAGCATGGTTCCGCATGGTGGTTCAACGACCAGAAGATCGGCATGGAGAACCAGATCAAGAGCCTGGCAAACCTGGGCCTGCTGGGCAACTTCGTCGGCATGCTGACCGACAGCCGCAGCTTCCTGAGCTACACCCGTCACGATTACTTCCGCCGCATCCTGTGCAACCTGATCGGCCAGTGGGTCGAGGACGGCGAGTATCCCGATGACGAGAAGGCACTGGAGAAGATCGTCAAGGGCATCTGCTTCGACAATGCAAAGCGTTACTTCGCCCTGTAAGTCTTCCCCGTCTCTTTTATAAGACATGAAAACGCCCCCGGAACGGTTTTCGTTCCGGGGGCGTTTTGCGGTATCGGGGATTGGATTCAGGTTTTACAGGGCAGCCAGCGTCTTTGCGACGTTGTAGCCGAAGGTGACGCAGCGGCTGTGGCTCAGGCAGTTCTCGTTGTGGGGATAGGTGCCGGAGAACATGCTGCCGGACACATTGCCGATGGCGTACAGGCCCTCAATGGGCTGGGCCTCGGTGTTCAGCACTTCGCTCTTGTCGGTGATCTGCAGGCCGCCGGCGGTGCACAGAGCGGAAGCCATCTCCTTGGTGGCATAGAACGGAGCGGTGTCGATCTTGTGCATCATCTTGCCGGGGAAGTGGAAGTCGGTGTCCTCACCGGCGTCGCACATCTCGTTCCAGTGGTTGATGGTCTCGACGAAAGCGTCAGCGGGCACGCCCATCTTCTCGGCCAGTTCTTCCAGCGTGTCAGCCTTCAGGGCGTTATCGCTGGTGGCGGCACCGGCCCAGACTTCCTTGGGGCCGTAGCAGCTGGAGGACGGGGTCCAGATGCTTTCCAGAATGTCCATCACGTTGGCGTCCACGATGTAGTAATCGTAGGCACCCGGCTGCGCCTGAATGGCGTTTGCCAGATGGTTGTAAGCCTCATACTCGGCGGTGAAGCGCACGCCGCGCTTGTTCACGCGCAGGTAGGGCATCAGCTGCTCGGGGTCCAGCATCAGCGGGTGGGGGTACTCGTCCTCCAGTGCGCCGATGGCCTTGGCCATCTCGTGGCCGTCGCCGGTGTTGGTCTTGGTGCCGTTCATCCAGTGGCCCAGAGCCAGGTCGCGGGGGCGGCAGCAGGCGGCCAGCTTTTCGGGGTTGAACTCGTAGCCGCCGGTGGCCAGCACGACGCCCTTGGCGGTCAGGTACTTCACATAGCCGTTCTCACCCTTGACGATGGCACCCACGACCTTCTCACCCTCGGTGATCAGCTGCACAACAGGGGTGTTGAACAGCACTTCGGCACCGGCTGCGGTGATCTTCTCCTGCAGCTTTGCGCTGATCTCGTCGGTGGAGAGCGGGATGTTCATGGAGGTGTTCCAGCTGCGGGAGAGGCTCAGCTCATCGTAAGCAGCGGTGAACTCCGGGAAATCGCCGGCATTGAAGGTGAGGAAGTAGTTCTCCACGGGCACTTCCAGTTCGTCCAGGAACCAGTCCACCGCTTCGTCGCAGGTGTTGATCCACTTCTGGTAGATGGTCTGCTCGCCGCGGTAGGAGCAGTTGACCATGGCATCGTTCAGCCACTGCTTGGTGTCGAACTCCACGCCGAACTTCTTGTGCACGCGGTCGTGGAAGGCACCCATGGTGGCACTGCGCCAGGTGGGAGAAGCGCCCTTCTCCACGGCGACGGTCTTCAGGCCCTGCTCTGCGCAGGCCAGAGCAGCAGCCATACCGGCAGGGCCCTGGCCGCAGACCAGAACGTCCACGTTGACGGTGTCGGTGATCTCACTGTCGGCGATGGGGTCTGCCACGAAGGCAACTTCGCCCTGACCGGCAGCGGCAGCACCGCCCAGGTTCTCCTCGCAGGCGGGGAAGCTGCTCTGCACCTCGGCAGCAGGAGCCTCAGCAGGGGCCTCGGCAGCCACGCCCATGGCCTGCTGGATGCAGTTGGCGGCGGCTTCCTTCACGGCGGTGGAGGTGTAGGTGGCACCGGAAACGCCGTCGATCTCGGCGCTCTGGGCGTCCAGCAGCGCCTTCTGGAAGCCCTCGGCAGAGTTGCGGGCCAGGTCGATGGTCTCATTGGCGGTGTCCACGGTCACATCGGTGATGGCGTTTTCGGTGAAGGTCATGCTGACGGTCACTTCGCCCATACCGGTGGCCTTGGCGGTGTAGGTGCCGGGGGTGTAGACGGCGGCACCGGAAGCGGCGGCGGTGGAGGAGCTTGCGGAGTTATTGCAGGCGGTCAGGGCACCTGCGGTCACGCCGCTCATGGCAGCGGCGGCAGCCAGCTTCAGAAAGCCGGAGCGGGAGATCTTTTCCATAGTGTGGTACTTCCTTTCTTCTTTTCCTGTGTGTGTGTCCTGCTCTTGCATCGTGTGGGCAAAAGCATTATACTATGTACAGTTTAGCTTTTTGTTAAGATTTTGGCAATCAAATAAAAGTTAGCTTGGTACAAATTTCAGTTGTAGGAGGGACGCAGCCCATGGAGTATAAGCAGCTTGAGTTCTTTCTGGCTGTCTGCGAGCAGAAAAGCTTCAGCCGTGCAGCCGAGGTGTGCTATGTCAGCCAGCAGGCCATCAGCAAATCGCTGGCCAATCTGGAGCAGGAGCTGGGCGTACAGCTGTTCGTGCGCAATTCCGGCGGCGTGGCCCTTACCGAGGCCGGGCGGCTGTTCGAGCAGCAGGTGCGGCCGCACCTGAACGAGCGGGATGAGATCTTATTACAACTCCACCGCTTCCACGCCCAGCCCCAGCTGCGCATCGGGTATTTCATGGGCCTTCTGCAGGAGCTGCCGCCGCACTTTTTCCCGCAGTTCCAGCGCCTGCACCCGGAACTGAAGCTGCACTACCACAGCTACACGGACAACGAGCGCAGCCGCAGCTACCGCAACTATGACTGCGATCTGGTCATTACGACCTCGCCGCTGACCAGCAGCGATTTTGTCCAGCTGGCCCGGGCGGAAAGCGCCATCGGGGTGATCCTGTCGCGGGAGAATCCGCTGGCGCAGCGGGATGCACTGGCCCTTGCAGACCTGAAAAACATTCCGCTCATTACCCTGAACACCGAGAACCAGTCCCAGGCGCGGCTGCTGGAATGCCTGCAGAAATACGGCCTGACCGTGGACAGTGTGCTGGGCGATGCGGACTGGGAGCTGACCGTCGATCTTCTGCGGCAGGGATTCGTCTCTTTCTATGCGGGCAAGGAGAGCGCCCTGCCCGAAGATATTCTGAAGCGGAAGGTGAAGGACCTGCAGCTCAAATGGGAGTTCTACATCTACGGCAAGCGCGGACGCCGCGTGACCGCCGTGCAGCGGGAGCTCATCAAGGCCATTATGGCGGCGGTTGCCACGGAATAAACGCAAAAAAGCGGCCCCGGTTCAAACGCCGGGGCCGCTTTGCGGCAGTGGGAAAAATTACTTTGCCAGGCTGCTCAGCACGCTCTGGGCAGTGGCGGCATCGGAATCCAGCAGGGTGGTATAGGCGGCCATGATGTCGCGGATGGCCTGCAGGTTATCCTTGGTCAGGGTGTAGGCCTTGGTGGAGCCGTCCTTGCCGGTGAAGGTGGCGGTGACGCTCTTGGCGGAGGCCCACTCGGTCAGATACTCGGCGTGGTCGTCCATGGCGAAGAATTCAAAATCGAACCAGGATTTGAGGTCGGCGTCATAGCCGCCGTCATACTGGTCGTCGCAGGTGAAATTGTAGGTGCTGTCCTTGGTCTCCACGCGGATGGACTGCAGCTCCATCTTCTGGGTGGAAAAGCAGCTCATGCCCAGCGTGAGGGAGACCGTGGCGTCGTCCTGCGAAAGGAACAGGTAAGGGTACAGCCCGCAGGAAGCGCTGCTCAGGCTTGCGTCCTCGTAGGGGCTGGAGACCTGCCAGCCATGGGCGTCGCTGTTGTAGACGACGCTCAGTTTGGACAGGGCAGCGCGCAGCTGTGCGTCGGAGGCGTTCGTGACCGAGATCGCTTCGGGCGCGGGCAGTGCGGCGGGGCTGAGGGCCAGTGCAGAGGCACCGCCCGCCAGCAGGGCGGCCGTGCACACACCGGCGAGAAGACGCTTGGACCATGCAGACAGTTTCATAAAAACAGGGCTCCTTTCCAGTTCCATTGCCATGCGGCAGCGGGGTTCTTTGCCCTGAGTATAGCAGGCGGACGGCCACTGCGGCCGGGAACTGCACGAAAGGCCCGCAGAACGACACGAAACGACTTTTTTACACCTGATGGGCTTCCAGCCAGTCGGTCATCTGCTGGGCAATGCCCTTGATGCTGCCGTCCTCGAAGGGCACCTTCAGACCGGCAGTCTGGAGCAGCTCGGTGTAGCTGGCAAGACCGGCGCGGCGTACCAGACGCAGATAGCGCTGCCATGCGTCCTTGTGGTCGGTAAGGCTCAGCAGGAAGAACTGCAGGGCCGCCATGGTGGACAGGCAGTAGTCGATATAGTAGAAGGGGCACTCGTAGATGTGCAGCTGGCGCTGCCACCCGGCACCGCGCCCGTAGAAGGGCAGATTGTCAAAATCGATCCACGGGCGGTACTTCTTTTCCAGCTTGAGCCACTCGGCGTTGCGCTGGTCGGGGGTCAGGTCCGGGTTCTGGTACATGATGTGCTGGAACTCGTCCACCTCACACCCGTAGGCCAGGAACACAAAGCTGTCCTCGGCGTGGAGCAGGGCATATTTGTCGGTGTCCTTGCCGAACAGCAGGTGGTGCCAGGGTGCGGTGAGGAATTCCATGGCCATGGAATGGATCTCAGCACTCTCCATGCCGGGGCATTCCAGGTCGGCGGGGACCTCCGGGTTGCGCTCGGCCACATAGCCTTCAAAAGCGTGGCCGCACTCGTGGGTCAGCACATCCACATCGCCGGAGGTGTTGTTCCAGTTGGCGAAGATGAAGGGGGCCTTGTAGCTGGGCAGGCTGGTCATATAGCCGCCGGACATCTTGCCGGGGCGGCTCTCCACGTCGAACAGCTCGTTGTCCTGCATAAAGTCGATGAACTCGGCCGTTTCCGGGCTCAGCTCGTGGTACATGGTGCGGGCGGCGCTCATGCGGGCTTCGTAGCCGGGGATGGGCTTGGGGTTGCCGTCCTTGAACATGATGGGCAGGTCGGTGAAGGTGGGGTGGGCGATGCCGGTGCGTTTGGCGCGCATGGCCATCACCTTCTGCAGCAGAGGCACCACATCGTTTGCCACCTGGTCGCGGAACTTCTTGATCTCCTCGGGACCATAGCCGATGCGGTTCATACGCACGTAGGACAGTTCGCTGTAGTCCTTATAGCCCAGAACCTTGGCCTGGGCGTTCAGGTTCTTCACGATCTCGCCGTACAGCTCGTCCAGCTCGGCGCGGTGGGCGTCGAAGTAACCGGCTTCAGCCTCATAGGCGGCGCGGCGCACGGCGGGGTCGAGGTCCTCTTTGTAGGGGCCCAGCTGCGGGATGGTGAGCTGCTTGCCGTCCAGTTCCACCAGTGCGCCGCCGTAGATCTGCTGGTATTTGCTCACCAGTGCATTGAACTGCTGCTGCAGTTCGACGGTGCGGTCGTCCATGCTGAGCACGGCGTTCTTCATGCCGGCCACACAGGTAGTGCCGAATTTTGCCGTCAGGGCGTCCACATGCGGGTTTGCGAGGAAGGCGCGGCTGATCTCCACGCTGGCGTTGGTCACGGCGGGGCCGTTGGCGTCAAAGAAGTCCTGCTCGGCCTTCCAGTATGCGTCGCGGGTGTCGCAGGTGTAGTGGATGTTAGCCAGCTGAGAAGCCGTGTTGTACTCGGCAAAAGCTTCGCTCTGCTCATAGTAAAGCACTACAAGGGCGTCGCCGTCCGGTGCGGCAGCAGCCCTGGCGGCCAGCTCTTTGCAGCGGGCCAGCAGGGCGTCGATGTCCGGGCGGGTATAGGGCATTTCATTGAATTTCATGGGGGAACATTCCTTTCCGGGAGAAAACTCCACATTATAAATGTCAGGTTCATCTTACCACGTTCTGCGGCAAATGAAAAGGGGACGCAGGGCAAAACCCGGCAGATGCTATGCACATGCACCAAAATTTGACGATGCATTTTGGCAAAGTTGTCCACGCGAGTGATTGCAAGACTGCCGCAAAAGGACTATAATAAAAGTATCAACAGAGTAAGACCATGTGCGTTAAGTGCCGCATCAACGGGGAGTTGTGCTGTGGACGAAGGTGTACCCGCGGTGCATGGTCTGCATCCCGCTGCTGCATGGACTTGGGTGCAGGCGAGACGGTCTGCCGCCTTGCCCGGAAGTGAAAGTTGTTGGATTCACGCCCTCCTTTGTGCGGTTTGTCACAGGGAGGGCGTTTCTATTTGGTTAGACTGCCCGCCCGGTATTCCTTTTATAAGGAGGACAGTTGATATGAACGACTCGAAAACTTCCGTCCGTACCCTCACCATGATGGCCCTGCTGGTGGCCATGAGCATCGTGTTCAGCCGGGTGCTGAGCATCTCCACCGGCTTTGTGCGGTTCAATCTGGGCAGCCTGCCGGTGCTGCTGGCGGCCCTGCTGTTCGGCCCGTGGGCAGGCTTTGCCGTGGGGGTGGTGGCCGACATGATCGGCGGCGTGCTGGCCGGTTACGCCATCAACCCGCTCATCACGCTGGGCGCAGGTGCCATCGGCCTTGTGGCGGGGTATGCATGGCAGAAGCTGCCTAACCTGCGCACCGGTCTGCGGCTGCAGATCAGTGTGCTGCTGGGTCATTTTGTGGGCTCCATGGTCATCAACTCGCTGGCCCTGCGCATCTTCTACGGTTACGCATGGAGCGTGCTGCTGACCCGCATCCCGAACGCGATCGTGCTGGCGGCGGTGAACACCGTGCTGCTGCGCATCCTGCTGGAAAATCGCAGCCTGATGAAGCTGGCGAAGAAGTAACGATTCGCTGGGCCGGGTTTTCCGTGCAGAGCGATTCCGCGTAGGGCAGATTTAATGGCTTTTATAAAAAACATTGCCGCCGGATATGTTCTCTTTTGATGGCAAAAGAGAACCAGAAAACCACCAGCGATTTCGACGCGCTGGACCCACGAATCACGGGCTGCTCGCCCTTGATAATCCCAAAGAAGAAAGGCTCCATACAAAAAATCCAAATCGCTTCGCTAGAGGATTTTTTGTGTTCCGCCGATTTAGAGTCGCTACGCGACGAGCCGTGAGGATAAGCTTGAGCTCTATCTGCTGCGCGACAGCCGCAGGCTGACAGCAGCATATGCAGTTGACCGTTATAACCCCTACCCGTGAAAAAAGTAAATCCGAAACGACCGCAGTCGTTTCGGATTTGCAAATTATAAAAATATTATTTCCGCTGAATATGCCCAGAGTGAAACGGAGGGCATTCTAAATCGTGACCTTAAAAAGAGGCAGTACCTATGAACTACGAACAAGCCCTGCAATACATCCATGCCGTTCAATGGGCCGGCCATAAGCCCGGCCTGACCCGCACCCGCACCCTGCTGGCCGCCCTGGGCGACCCGCACAAGCAGCTGAAATTCGTGCACATCGCGGGCACCAACGGCAAGGGCAGCACCGCTGCCATGGTGGCCTCCTGCCTGCAGGCAGCGGGCTATCGGGTGGGCCTGTACACCTCGCCCTTCATCAACCGCTTCAACGAGCGTATTCAGGTGAACGGAGAGCAAATTTCGGATGACGCGCTGGTGCGGCTGGTGGAGCAGGTGCAGCCTGCCGCCGACGCCATGCAGGATGTGCCCACCGAGTTCGAGATCATCACGGCGCTGGGCATGCTCTATTTTGCCCAGCAGAAGTGCGATATCGTGGTGCTGGAAGTGGGCCTCGGCGGCACGCTGGACTCCACCAATGTCATTGACCCGCCGGCGTGCGCGGTCATCACGGCGCTGGGCATGGACCATGTGAAGGAGCTGGGCCCCACCATCGCGGACATTGCCGCCGCGAAGGCGGGCATCATCAAAGAGGGCTGCCCGGTGGTGAGCTACGGCGGCGTGCCGGAAGCGGACGCCGTGATCCGCCGCGTCTGTGCTGAGAAGCATGCCGCCCTGACGGAGGTGGATTTCAACAAACTGCAGTACGATGGTGGAAACCTCGATGCGGTGGAGTTCGACTTCGACGGGCTGAACGGTGTGCGCCTGCCGCTCATCGGCAGCTATCAGCCGCGCAACGCCGCGCTGGCCATCACGGCGCTGCGGGTGATGCGTGCCCATGGCTGGAACATCCCGGAGAGCGCCATCCGCACCGGCCTTGAGACCGTAAGCTGGCCGGGCCGCTTCGAGCTGCTGCGGCACCAGCCCGCCTTTTTGCTGGACGGCAGTCACAACGCCCACGGGATGCGCGCCACCGTGCAGAGCCTGAAAGACCGCTTCCCCGGGCAGAAGTTCGTCTTTTTGATAAGCATCATGGCGGACAAGGATGTGGACGAGATGCTCAGCCTGCTGGCCCCGCTGGCGGTGCGGTTCGTGACGGTGGCGGCGCACACGCCCCGCGCCATGCCTGCCGAAACGCTGGCACAGCATATCCGCCATTACGGCTGCACGGCAGAAGCCGCGGCGTCCATCGAAGCGGGTGTGGCCCGTGCGGTGGAACTGGGCGGCAAAGGCCCGGTGTGCGCGCTGGGGACGCTGTATTTTTCCGGCGATGTGCGGAAGGCGTTTGCGGAACTTGTGAAGGGCTGAAGATTTAAAATGGCTCCGCGTGCGCTGCGCCATCATCAGCGGAAAAATTATTTTTAATATTGCAAATCAGGAAGATCTGCGGATCTTCCTGATTTGCTTTTTCACGGGAAAGGTCGTAACGGCAAACGGTATTTGCTGACGCTGGCTCCCTGCGGGAGCATTCGCGTCAGCATGAAAATATGCTGTTGCCCTTGCGTTTCGTCGCGTAAGCGACTTGAAATCGGCGCAACACAAAAAATCCTTTAGCGAAGCGACTTGGATTTTTTGTATGGAGCCCAACAGCATTGGGGTTACTAGGGGCGAGTAGCCCCTAGTTTGCAACGGCGACGACCGCGGCCAGTGGCCGAAACAGGGAGGAGCTGTTGGGGCAGCGGCCTGCAGAATGCGAGTGCCGTCCAAGGCACGAAGCAGACGCAGGGAGCCGCAACCCGCCGCCTCCCGCGCCTCGAAAGTAGCGGAGACCTTGCCGCGCTGAACGCGCGGTATTTGCTACGCAAACCGGTCTGCGGCTTAAAAGCCCCACTGGGGCTTTCATGCCCTGCGGGCACCGCCGTCCTTTCTGGTTCTCTTTTGGCACGCAAAAGAGAACGTATCCGGCGGCGATGCCTTTTGCAAAAGGAGCAAAATTTCAGACACGCGACTACGCTCTGCGCGGGAAGCATCTTCCGATAACAAAAAGAAAAAGCGGTGACTCGTGCAGGTTGAGTCATCGCTTTTCTTGCCCTTTGCAGGGCAGGCAGGGTAAATGATAAGAAGGTAAATGAAGAAAATAGCAGTTTCAGAACAAAGGTGCCCGGGGTGAGCGCAGACCGCTCTGAGAAGCCAATGTATCCAACACGGTGCCTTTGTTGGATACAACATACCACTTTTTTGGAAGAATTACAAGCCCTTTTCTCGATTTTTCACCAATAAACGTGCGAAAAATCGCATTTTTGGAGAAACGCACAAATTCAACGAGAAGTTCCCGGCAAACTGACGAACAAGCCCAAATGTACCGGGAACACCGGCGGCGTGCAAAAGATCCACAGGGGATGCGCAGTTCTTTACAAGAGCAGAATGGTGTGTTAAGATGGATGCATAATGGATAGGTCTGCGGCTTGCGGCAGACGGGAGGGGACGGAGCAGAGGGCTCCGGACCGGGAAAGGAGTATTTTTTAAATGGCGGAACAGGTTGTCAGCGGGGCAAAAGCGCCGCTGTTCGGCGGCAGAAAACCACTGTTTACCCAAAAGGAACTGCTGCGGCTGACCGGCCCGCTGCTGGTGGAGCAGCTGCTGGAAGTGACCGTGGGCATGGCCGATACCATGATGGTGTCCCGCTGCGGCGAGGCGGCCATCTCGGGCGTCAGTCTGGTGGATATGATCAACCAGCTCATCATCGTGCTGTTTGCGGCGCTGGCCACCGGCGGCGCGGTGGTGGTGAGCCAGTTTCTGGGCGCGCGGGAGCAGAAGGACGCCGACCGGAGTTCCGGCCAGCTGATCCTGCTCAGCGGTGTGTTCGGCGTGCTGGTGGGCGCGGTGTGCTTCTTCTTTGCGCGGCCCATGATCCGGCTGTGCTACGGCTCCATTGCGCCGGACGTGCTGGAGGCCAGCGTGCTGTACTTAAAGATCATCGCTCTGAGCTACCCGTTCCTGGCGCTTTATAACGGCGGCGCGGCGCTCTACCGCAGCATGGGCAACTCGAAAATTTCCATGCAGATCAGCATCCTGATGAACATCATCAACATCGTGGGCAACGCGGTGTGCATCTTCGGGTTGAAGATGGGCGTGGACGGCGTCGCATGGCCCAGCGTCATCTCCCGTGTGGTGGCGGCCGTGCTGATTTTGGGCAAGTGCTACCAGAAGGGTCAGGCGCTGAATGTGCCCAAAACCACCCGACTGGACGCCCGCATGACCAAACGCATCCTCGGCATCGGCATCCCGTCGGCCTTTGAGAACAGCCTGTTCCAGGCCGGACGCATCCTGGTGGTGAGCATGATCTCCGCCTTTGGCACCGTGCAGATCGCGGCCAACGCCGTGGCCAACAACCTCGACGGTATGGGCTGCATCCCCGGCCAGGCCATTGGCCTTGCCATGATCACGGTGGTGGGCCGCTGTGTGGGCGCAGGCGACAGCGAACAGGCCATCTATTATACCCGCAAGCTCACAGGGTGGGCCTACATTACCATGGGCGTCTTCAACGGTGCCATCCTCATCTTCCTGCCGCAGCTGGTCAATATCTATGCGCTGTCCGGCGAGACCATGGTGCTGGCCGAAACGCTGGTGCGCATCCACGCGGGCTGCGCCATCTTCCTGTGGCCGGTGTCCTTCGTGCTGCCCAACGCCCTGCGTGCCGCCAACGACGTGAAATTTACCATGCTGGTGTCCATCCTGAGCATGGCGGTGTGGCGTCTGGGCTTCAGCTATCTGCTGTGCGTGCAGCTGGGCTGGGGTGCTGTGGGCGTGTGGATCGCCATGGTCATCGACTGGGTGTGCCGCGTCATCTGCTTTGTGGCCCGCTTCCGCAGCGGTGTATGGAAGAACAAATATCACGCATAACTATAAAAGGAGAAGTGCATGAAACTCATCAGCTGGAACGTCAACGGCCTGCGCGCCTGCCTGACCCACGGCTTTGCCGAGAGCTTTGCGCAGTTGGACGCCGACATCTTCTCGGTGCAGGAGACCAAGATGCAGCCCGGTCAGGCCGACTTTGCCCCGGACGGCTACACCGAGTACACCTATTCGGCCGAGAAAAAGGGCTACTCCGGCACGGCATGCTGGTGCCGTGAGGTGCCGCTGGCCGTGACTATGGGCATCGGCATCGAGCAGCACGACCACGAGGGCCGGGTGCTGACACTGGAATACCCGGGGTTCTATCTGGTGAACTGCTACACCCCCAACAGCCAGGACGGCCTGAAGCGGCTGGACTACCGCATGGAGTGGGAGGACGCCTTCCGGGCCTACCTGCTGGCGCTGGATGCGAAAAAGCCGGTGATCCTGTGCGGCGATCTGAACGTGGCCCACAGGGAGATCGACATCAAGAACGACAAGACCAACCACATGAGTGCAGGCTTCACCGATCAGGAGCGCGGCAAGATGACCGAACTGCTGGACGCAGGTTTTGCCGACAGTTTCCGCCTGCTGCACCCGGATGAGGTGAAGTACAGCTGGTGGAGCTACCGCTTCCACGCCCGGGAGAAGAACGCGGGCTGGCGCATTGATTACTTTATCGTTTCCCGCCGCATCGCCGAAAAAGTGCGTGCGGCCGAGATCCACAACGAGATCTTCGGCTCGGACCACTGCCCGGTGGAGCTGGACATCGACCTGTAAGCTTTTTCAGAAAGAATCGCCCTCTCAGCCAAAGCCCATCGGCTTTGTCAGCTCTCCCAGAGGGAGAGCCAAGAAAAAGGAGAAGCTATGCTCAAGAATTATCTGCTGGTGTTTTTCATTTCCATGGTGCCCATCATTGAGCTGCGCGGTGCCATCCCCATCGGGCTGGGCATGGGCCTGCCGGTGCTGCCCACTTATCTGGTGTGCGTCATCGGCAACATGATCCCGGTGCCGTTCATCTACCTGTTTGCCCGCAAGTTCCTCATCTGGGGCTATCACAAGCCCCTCGTCGGGCCCATCTGCCGCTTCTGCATCAACAAGGGCGAAAAAGGCGGCCGTGCGCTGGAAGCCAAGGCGGGCCGCGGCCTGCCGCTGGCGCTGCTGCTGTTCGTGGGCATCCCGCTGCCGGGCACCGGCGCATGGACCGGCACGCTGGCAGGCTCCATCCTGGATATGAAGTTCAAGGACGTGGTCAAGGCCTGCATGGGCGGTGTGCTGCTGGCGGGCGTCATCATGGGTCTGGCCAGTGCGGGCCTGCTGGGCGCACTGAGCAGCCTGTTCTCGGTGGGCTGAGCCGATTAGCAGCAAAGAACAACAATTGACAATGGTATTTTGCCCTTGAGTGTGCTACAATAAAAAGTGTTTTGAAACCGGCGGCGCAAAGCCCCGGACAGAAAGGAACGAGAAAGATCATGGATCAGGCACTGAATCAGAAAATCGACGCATACATTGCGCAGAACAAAGAGCAGCTGCTGAAGGATATCGCCGCTCTGGTGGCCATCAACAGCGTGGAAGGCACCCCCGAGGAGGGTGCACCCTTCGGCGCAGGCCCGCGCGCAGCGCTGGATAAGACGCTGGAGCTGGCAGCCGGTATGGGCTTTGCCACCCGCAACTGCGAGAACTACATCGGATACGCCGAGCTGGCCGGTAAGGACCCCGAGAAGTATCTGGCTACCATCTGCCATGTGGACGTGGTGCCCGTGGGCAACGGATGGACCGCCGAACCCTTCACCATGCGCATCAAGGACGGCTGGCTGCTGGGCCGCGGCGTGGCCGACGACAAGGGCCCCATGGTGGCTACCCTGTATGCCCTGAAGTTCCTCAAGGAGCAGGGCTATGAGCTGCGCTACCCCATCCGTGCGCTGATCGGCGACAACGAGGAGACCCACATGCAGGATGTGGACTACTACCTGAAGAACTACCCGGCTCCCGCTTTCTGCTTTACCCCGGATGCGGAGTTCCCGGTGTGCAACGGCGAGAAGGGCCTGTTCGGTGCCAAGATCGTCAGCCCGGTGTGCAACGGTGTGATCGTGGATTTTGAGGGCGGTGTGGCCAACAACGCCGTGCCGGACCGCGCCAGTGCACTGGTCAAGACCGACATCTCCAAGCTGAAGAATGCCCCCAACATCACGCTGGAACCGGAAGGCGACGGCGTGCGCATCCGCGGCTGGGGCAAGTCCGGTCATGCCGCCATGCCGGAAGGCACCGTGAACGCCATTGGTCTGGTGGCAAACTACCTGCTGGACAACGGCCTGTGCAACGACGCCGAGCGCGCTTATCTGGAAGCCATCCGCAAGCTGCACGCTTCCACCGCAGGTGAAGGTCTGGGCATCAACTGCGCCGACGGCCCCTTCGGCCCGCTGACCGTCATCGGCGGCCGCATCTATATGCAGGATGGCCGCATTTATCAGACCATGGACAGCCGCTTCCCCACCTGCACCAACGGCGAGACCATGGAAAAGCAGATCCGCGCTGCTCTGGGCGACGGTGCCGAGCTGCAGGATGTGACCGCTGCCGAGCCGTTCTATATTGAAGCCGACAGCCCGGCCATCCAGGCCTGCATCAACACTTACAATGAGGTCACCGGCGAGAACGCCAAGCCCTTCACCATGGGCGGCGGCACCTACGCCCGCCACTTCCCCTATGCGGTCAGCTTTGGCCCCGAGCATGTGGACCTGCCGCTGCCGGAGTTCGGCGGCCCGATGCACGGTGCCAACGAGGCAGCACCCATCGACAAGCTGCTGGAAGCCGTGAAGATCTATATCATCGCCCTGCTGCGCCTTGAGGAGATCGACTTCTGATGCAGCCGGTGAATGTGCTTGTCATTGACGGACAGGGCGGCGGCCTGGGCAGACAGCTGGTGGCTGCCCTCAGCGCCCAGTGCCCGGAAGCCCAGCTCACCGCTGTGGGCACCAACAGTCTGGCGGCCAACGCCATGCTGAAAGCCGGTGCCCAGCGCGCCGCCACCGGCGAGAATGCCGTGGTGGTGAACTGCCGCCGTGCGGATATTATCGTGGGGCCCATCGGCATCGTCATCGCAGATGCGCTGCTGGGAGAGATCACCCCCGCCATGGCCACGGCCGTGTGCCAGAGCAGTGCCACCCGGGTGCTCATTCCGGTGAACCACTGTGAAAATTATATCGTCGGCGTGCCCGACCAGCCCATCAGCGCCCTTGTGGCCGCTGCGGTGCAGAAGGTGAAGGCCCTCTGCAACGGGGAAGGCTGCTGAATACCGAAAAAGAACGCCCTTCCGATACGATGCGTTGTGTCGGAAGGGCGTTTTGCTGTCTGTTGAAAATTACGGCTTCTGCCGGGCGGCGATCTGCTCGGCTGTGGGCGGGGTGTCGCCCTGGGCGGCGTTTTCCAGCACGCCCAGGCGGCGGTCCAGATCGGTCAGACGCTGGGCCACGAGATCCGGCAGGTCCTGCTGGTCCAGATCGTCCGCCGGGTTCACGGCCTTGTTGTTGATGCGCACCACCTCGGCGGGCACGCCCACGGCGGTGCAGTTGGCGGGCAGGTTGCGCAGCACCACGCTGCCGGCACCGATGCGGGAGTTGTCGCCGATGTACACCGGGCCCAGCACTTTGGTGCCCGCGCCGATCAGCACGTTGTTGCCCAGGGTGGGGTGACGCTTACCGGTGTCCTTGCCGGTGCCGCCTAAGGTGACGCCGTGATAGATGGTGCAGTTGTCGCCGATCTCGGTGGTCTCGCCGAACACGATGCCCATGCCATGGTCAATGAACAGGCACTTGCCGATGGTAGCGCCGGGGTGGATCTCGATGCCGGTGCGGCGGCGGCCATGCTGGCTGACCCACCGGGCGAGGAAGAACCGCTTGTGCTGGTACAGCCAGTGTGCAATGCGGTGGTACACCAGAATGTGAAAGCCCGGGTACAGCAGAATGACCTCCAGCACGCTGCGCGCGGCGGGGTCCTTGCGCTGGATGTTCCGTGCGTCGTCCAACAAACCCATGGGGATGTCCTCTCTTTCCTGATGCCTGTGCCGGAAACACAGGCAAACTCTCCTGACCTTATTATAATAGCACAGCAGGTTTGGAATGTACAGTGATATGCTAGGAATTGGCACGACTAACCCGTCAAAGTGCAGGAAAAGAGCGGTTTTGGGTAGAGTAGCTAAAAAACAGAGGGGGAAGCGGCAAACCTTTTTGCAACAAAACACCCCCGGAAGCATTGACACATTTCGCGTTTCTATGCTAAAATATTAAGAAGAAATTGCAAATACAAAAAGGAGACAGCACCATGCAGAAAAGCGCGATGTGCACCAAACTGAACAAGCAGTTCGCGTCCGGTTTTGCCGTGGGTTCGTTGTTTCCTTTTTTTGTGAAGTGAGCTTTTCCCTTTATGGGAAAAGTTTTTTTTTTGCCCGTTTGCGGGCAGATGCCGCTCAAAACATGCTGACTACAGGAGGGGACCGCGATGCTGCTGGTAAACGCTGTGAACACCGAAGGACGACCGCTGGAGATTTTTGTAAAGGACGGCAAGATCGCCGCCGTGGGCCAGGAACTGGAAGCGCTGGCAGGAGAAAATGAGACTGTCATCGACGCGGGCGGCCTGACCGTGCTGCCCGCCTTTGTGGACCTGCACTGCCACTGGCGCACCCCGGGCTTTGAGTATAAGGAAGACATCGAGACCGGCAGCCGCGCCGCCGCCGCAGGCGGCTACACCTTCGTGAACCTGATGCCCAATACGAAGCCTGTCTGCTCCTCTGCCGCACAGGCAGCCATGGTGGAGCAGAAGGCCGCCGAGGTGGGCCTGTGCGACGTGAACCAGACCGTCTCCATCACCGAGAACTTTGACGGCAAGAGCATCGACCACCTCAAGACCCTGCCCGCCAGCGTCAAGTTCATCACCGAGGATGGCCACGGCGTGCAGGACAATGCCACCATGGCAAAGGCTTTCGCCATCTGCACCCAGAAGGATATCACCGTGATGAGCCACGCCGAGGATATGGAGATCAGCCCCTGGGACTACCGTCTGGCTGAGGACATCGAGACCGTGCGCAACTGCTGGCTGAGCGAATATTACCAGACAAAGCTGCACATGTGCCATGTGTCCACCCGGGGTGCGCTGGATGCCATCCAGATGGCAAAGCTGCACGGGGCCCCGGTCACCTGCGAGGTGACCCCGCACCACCTGTGGTTCACCAATGACACCTGCGATTACCGCGTGAACCCGCCCATCCGCACCGCCGACGATGTGCAGGCACTGGTGGACGGCATCCGCAGCGGCATCGTGGATGCCATTGCCACCGACCACGCCCCTCACTCCGAGGAAGATAAGCTCAAGGGCATGGCCGGCATGGTGGGCAGCGAGACGGCTTTCGGCGTGTGCTACACCAAACTCTGCAAGCAGGAGGGCCTGCCGCTGGAAGTGCTGGTGCACCTGATGAGCACCCGCCCGGCAGAAATTCTGGGCCTTGCCAAGGGACAGCTGGAGCCGGGTTACGACGCCGACCTCGTGCTGGTGGATCTGGATACGCCTTATAGCGTGGACAAAGATAAGCTGCATTCCAAGAGCCACAACACCCCGTTCGACGGTGCCCAGCTGTTTGGTAAGGTCTGCGCTACCATCAAGGGCGGCAAGCTGACCTATCAGGCAGAGAACTGAGAAAATGTTTCACAAAATAATATGATATAAAATAGATAAGAGAGCAAACAGGAGGTACACCCAAATGACGAACATGGACAAACTGTACGAAGCTGTGGAAGCCCGCGGCCCGGTGTGCGTGGGTCTGGACACCGACTTCAGCTACCTGCCCGCCGATTTTGTGGACAGCACCCTGTCCCGCGGCGAGAACATCGTGCGCTTCAACAGGAAGCTCATCGACGCCACCAAGGCCGTGGCTGGCTGCTACAAGGTGCAGATCGCTTACTACGAGTCTCTGGGCCTTGAGGGCATGAAGGCCTACGCCGACACCCTGAAGGCTGTGCGCGAGGCTGGCATCCCGGTCATCGCCGACATCAAGCGCGGCGACATTGCCAAGACCGCCGAGATGTACGCCATGGGTCACTTTACCGGCGATTTCGAGAGCGATTTCGTCACTCTGGCACCCTACATGGGTCTGGACTCCATCAGCCCCTACCTGCCCTACGCCGAAAAGCAGGGCAAGGGCATGTTCGTGCTCTGCCGCACCTCCAACGGCGGTGCCAAGGACTTTGAGTACGAGAAGCTGGCCGACGGCCGCCACGTCTACGATCTGGTGGGCGACAAGCTGAACGCTCTGGGCAAGGACTACATGGGCGAGCACGGCTACTCCTCCATCGGTCTGGTCATCGGCGGCACCCACATCGAGGAGGCCACCGAGATCCGCGCCAAGTATCAGGACAGCTTCTTCCTCATCCCCGGCTACGGCGCACAGGGCGGCAAGGCCGAGGACATTGCCCAGTACCTGAGCAAGGGCAACGGCGGCGTGGTCAACTCCAGCCGCGGCATCCTGCTGGCCTATAAGAAGCAGCCGGGCACTGCCTTTGACGAAGCCGCTTACAACGAATGTGTGAATATGAAGGAGGCCATTGCTCATGCGTGCAGCCTGCTGTGAAGCCACCGTCCTGCGCAATGAGGTCATTGCCCCGGACATCCGCCTGCTGACGGTGGTCTGGCCGGACCGCGATCACGCACCCCACGCAGGCCAGTTCTTCACCCTGCGTGCCTGGGGCGCGGACGAAGCCCCCTTCCTGTCCCGGCCCATCAGCGTGCACCGCTGGAACCCGGACAGCAGCACCATCGAGTTTTTGTATCAGGTGGTGGGCGAGGGCACCGAGAAGATCGCCCAGCTGAAAATGACCGATAAATTCCAGCTCACCGGCCCCATGGGCAACGGCTTTGATGTGCCGGATATCGTGAGCAAGTATCAGAAGATCGCCGTGGTGGGCGGCGGCATCGGCACCGCGCCCATGTTCCAGCTCACCCGCGAGCTGGCGGCGGAGGGCGTGAAGCCGGACGTATTCTTCGGCTTCCGGGATGCACCCTACTGCATGGAGGACTATCGCCCCATTGCAAACCTCGTCAAGGTGTCCACTGACACTGGCACGGTGGGCTTCCACGGCTTTGTCACCCAGCTGTACGACCCCGCCGACTACGACGTGGTGCTGGTGTGCGGCCCCACGGTCATGATGCGCAATGCCGCCCGCCTGTGTGCCGAGAAAGGCACCCCCTGCTTTGTGAGCATGGAAAAGAAGATGGCCTGCGGCATTGGTGCCTGCCTTGGCTGCACCTGCGAGACCAAGGGCGGCGAGGGCAAGAGCGTGTGCAAGAACGGCCCGGTATTTGATGCAACGGAGGTGTTCTTCTGATGGCAGACCTGAAAACGAACCTGCTGGGTTTTGTGATGAACAGCCCAGTCATCGGCGCTTCCGGCACGGTGGGCTACGGCGTGGAGTACGAAGAGCTGGCAGACTTTGCCAAGATCGGCGGCATCTCCGGCAAGGGCCTGACCCTACACGGCCAGTACGGCAACAAGGGTGAGCGCCTGTGGGAGACCCCCTCCGGCCTCATCAACAGCATCGGCCTGCAGAACCCCGGTGTGCAGCACTTCATTGACGTGGAGCTGCCCGAAATGCTGGAACTGAAGCAGAAATACGGCACGGTGGCCATTGCGAATCTCGGCGGTCACAGCGAGGAAGAATATGTGGAAGGCGCTGCCATGCTGAGCGAGAGCGCCGTGGACATCGTGGAGCTGAACATTTCCTGCCCCAACGTCAAGGTGGGCGGCATGGCCTACGGCGTCAAGGCCGAGGCCGCCGGTGAGGTGGTGCGCATGGTGCGTGCTGCCTGCAAAAAGCCCCTGATGGTCAAGCTGAGCCCCCAGGCCGAGAACATCCCGGAGATGTGCAAGGCCGTGGAAGCCGCCGGTGCGGACGCCATCAGCCTGACCAACACCTTCCAGGCCTGCGCCATTGATCTGGAAAAGCGCCGCCCGGTGTTCAACAACATCTTCGCGGGCCTGTCCGGCCCGGCGGTGCGGCCCATCGCCCTGCGCATGGTGTGGCAGGCCGTGGGCGCCGTGAACATCCCGGTGGTGGGTCTGGGCGGCATTGCCACGGGCCGTGACGCACTGGAGTTCATCATGGCTGGTGCTGCGGCAGTGCAGGTGGGCGCTGCAAACTTTGCAAACCCGCGCGCCATGGAGACCATCGCCGACGAGATGGCGGCCTGGATGGACAAAAACGGCGTGAAAACGCTGGACGAGATCCGCGGCTGCGCCCGAAATGCTGAATAATATCAATTGATATACCAGCGAAACGCTGATTTATACGCATAAAAACAAAGTTGCTGAATAAATTTGCAAATAGCAAAAAAGCGTGGTACAATACCACCCAAAGAACATACACCACTGAAAAGAGAGGGAGAAGTACAATGAGTGAAGCACTTGAAATTCTGAAGAGCTGTGACGCATTTCTGGAGGGCCATTTCCTGCTGTCCTCGGGCCGCCATTCCAGCGCCTACTGCCAGATGGCTTACCTGCAGCAGTACCCCGACCGCTGCGCCGAGGTCATGAAGGCCGTCGCCGACAAGGTGAAGGAGCTGGATGTGGACGTCATCGTCGGCCCGGCCATGGGCGGCATCGTGTACGCCTACGAGCTGGCCCGCCAGACCGGCAAGCGCGCCATCTTCACCGAGCGCGTGGACAACGTGATGACCCTGAAGCGCTTCGCCATCCATCCGGGTGAGAAGTGCCTCATCGCCGAGGATGTGGTCACCACCGGCATCTCCTCTCTGGAGACCAAGCGCGTCATCGAAGAAAACGGCGGCATCTGCGTGGGCATCACCTGCGTGGTGGACCGCACCAAGCCCGAGGCACCGTCGCCCATTCCCATCGTGGCAAGCGCCCTCAAGCTGGACCTGCCCAACTACGCACCGGAGGAGTGCCCCATCTGCAAGGAAGGCAAGCTGCCGCTGGTGCACCTGGGCAGCCGCAAGATGAAGCAGGAAGCAAAGCAGACCCTGTAATGGTTGAAGCGAGGAAAACTATGAACGCATATCTTCTTTTGGCAAACGGCATGGTCTTTGCTGGGCAGTCCGTGGGTGCCGAGGGCGTCACCGTGGGCGAAGTGGTCTTTGCCACCGGCATGGTGGGCTTTCAGGAGACCCTGACCGACCCCAGCTACTACGGCCAGATCATCACCCAGACCTACCCTCTCATCGGCAACTACGGCATGAACAAGGACGACATGGAGTCCGATAAGATCTGGGCCAAGGGCTACATCGTGCGCGAAGCCTGCACCACGCCTTCCAACTGGCGCTGCGAGGAAACGCTGGACAGCTTTTTGAAAAAGAACAACACCATCGGCATTGAGGGCATCGACACCCGCCACCTGACCCGCATCATCCGCGAGAGCGGCGTCATGAACGGTGCCATCCTCACCACCTTTGACCCGGCCGACCCGGCCAACAAGGCCGAGACGGACAAGCTGCTGGAGGAAATTCGCGCTTACGCCGTCACCGACGCCGTGAAGAACGTCACCTGCGAAAAGCCCGAGGTGTTCAACCCGCAGGGCGAGACCCACATCGTGCTGATGCACTACGGCTGCAAGCGCAACATCGTGCGCTGCCTTGTCAAGCGGGGCTGCAAGGTGACGGTGATGCCCGCCTTTGCCACCGCCGAGGAAGTGGCAGCCCTGCACCCGGACGGCATCATGCTGTCCAACGGCCCCGGTGACCCGGCAGAGCCCGTGGAGGTCATTGAGAACCTCAAGCACATCTTCGAGCTGAACATCCCCACCTTTGGTATCTGCCTGGGCCACCAGCTGTCTGCTCTGGCAGCCGGTGCCAAGACCATGAAGCTCAAGTACGGCCACCGCGGTGCCAACCAGCCTGTGACCGACTTTGAGTCCGGCCGCACCTTCATCACCAGCCAGAACCACGGCTATGCAGTTGTGGGCGATGAGCTGCCCGCCGAGATGGGCGAGGTGGCACAGGTGAACGCCAACGACGGCACCTGTGAGGGCATCAAGTACAAGAAGTGGAACTGCTTTACCGTGCAGTTCCACCCGGAAGCAAACGGCGGCCCCAAAGACACCGAGTTCCTGTTCGACCGCTTCCTGAACAACGTCAAAGCAGCAAAAAAGGAGGCACGCTGAAATGCCGAAGGACCCTAGAATCAAGAAAGTGCTGGTCATTGGCTCCGGCCCCATCATCATCGGTCAGGCCGCTGAGTTCGACTACTCCGGCACCCAGGCCTGCCGCGCCCTGAAAGCAGAGGGCATCGAGACCGTTCTGCTCAACTCCAACCCTGCCACCATCATGACCGACCCGGATGTGGCCGACCATGTTTACATCGAGCCCATGACGCTGGAAGTCGTGGAGCGCATTCTGGACATTGAAAAGCCGGACTCCGTGCTGCCCAACCTCGGCGGTCAGATGGGCCTGAATCTGTCCATGGAGCTGGCCCGCTCCGGCTATCTGGACCGCACCGGCATCCGCCTGCTGGCCTGCAAGCCCGAGACCATCGACCGTGCCGAGGACCGCGAGCTGTTCAAGGAGACCATGGAAAAGCTGCACCAGCCCATCATCCCCTCCGAGGTGGTGGAGACGCTGCAGGACGCACTGGCCTGTGCCAACCGCATCGGCTACCCGGTCATCGTGCGCCCGGCCTTTACCATGGGCGGCACCGGCGGCGGCATCTGCGAGACCAAGGAAAAACTCATCGAGATCGGCACCAACGGCCTGCGTCTTTCTCCCATCCATCAGATCCTGGTGGAAAAGTGCATCGCCGGCTGGAAAGAGATCGAGTACGAGGTCATGCGCGACCACAAGGGCAACGTGATCACCGTGTGTAACATGGAGAACCTTGACCCCGTGGGCATCCACACCGGCGACTCGGTGGTCGTGGCACCTTCCCAGACCCTGACCGACCACGAGTACCAGATGCTGCGCACCGCCGCGCTGGACATCATCACCGAGCTGGGCATTGAGGGCGGCTGCAACTGCCAGTTTGCCCTGAAGCCGGACAGCTTTGACTATGCGGTCATCGAGGTCAACCCCCGTGTGTCCCGTTCTTCCGCTCTGGCTTCCAAGGCCACCGGCTACCCCATCGCCAAGGTGGCCACCAAAATCGCCATCGGCTACACGCTGGACGAGATCACCAACGACGTCACCGGCAAGACCTGCGCCTGCTTCGAGCCTGCGCTGGACTACATCGTGGTCAAGTACCCGAAGTGGCCCTTTGATAAGTTCGTCTACGCCGACAAGTCTCTGGGCACCCAGATGATGGCCACCGGCGAGGTGATGAGCATCGGCAACAGCTTCGAGGCTGCCATGATGAAGGCGGTCTCCTCCATCGAGCTGGGCATGGACACCCTGACCCACAAGCCCTTTGAGGAGCTGACCGATGACGAGATCGTGGCGCACCTGCATGTGCAGGATGCCGAGCGCGTGTTCTGCGTGTACGAGGCCCTCAAGCGCGGCATCGACCACCAGACCATCTACCGCATCACCAAGATCGACTGGTGGTTCCTCGATAAGATGCAGCATCTGGCCAACCTCGAAAACGGCCTTGCCAAGTGCAACGGCCAGCTGAGCCTTGAGCAGTACAAGACCGCCAAGAAGTACGGCTTCCAGGATAAGACCATCAAGCGTCTGGCACAGGTGGACAAGCTCCCCGTGGAGAACTACCGTGCCGGTTTCAAGATGGTGGATACCTGCGCCGCCGAGTTCTCGGCCAACACCCCCTACTTCTACTCCACCTACGACGGCGACAACGAAGCCGCCGAGTTCATTGCCGAGAAGGAAGCCGAAGCTGCCGCCAAGGGCGAACCCAAGAAAAAGAAGGTCCTGGTCTTTGGTTCCGGCCCCATCCGCATCGGTCAGGGCATCGAGTTCGACTATTGCTCGGTGCACTGCGTGTGGACCCTGAAAAAGCACGGCTGCGAAGCCATTCTGGTCAACAACAACCCGGAGACCGTCTCCACCGACTTTGACACCGGCGACCGCCTGTATTTCGACCCGCTGAACCCGGAGAGCGTGGACAACATCATCGCCACCGAGAAGCCGGACGCCTGCGTGGTGCAGTTCGGCGGCCAGACTGCCATCAAGCTGGCCAAGCACATGGACGAGATCGGCGTGCCCATTCTGGGCACCCCGGCGGACGCCATCGACGAGGCCGAGGACCGGGAGCGCTTTGACGAACTGCTGGAGCGCTGCAAGATCCCCCGTGCCCCGGGCCGCACCGTCTTCAATCTGGACGAAGCGCTGGCCGCTGCCGACGAGATCGGCCTGCCGGTGCTGATGCGCCCCTCCTATGTGCTGGGCGGCCAGAACATGATCGTGGCCTACACCAAGGCGGACGTCATCGAGTACATGGGCGTCATTACCGAGCATGTGGACATGGACCACCCCGTCCTGCTGGACAAGTACATCATGGGTACCGAGTGCGAGGTGGACGCCATCTGCGACGGCGAGAACTTCCTCATCCCCGGCATCATGGAGCAGGTGGAGCGCACCGGCGTGCACTCCGGCGACTCCATCTGCGTCTACCCGGCCCAGCACCTGACCCAGGCCGAGATCAACACCATGGTGGACTACACCGGCCGCTTTGCCCGTGAGCTGCATGTCACGGGCCTTGTCAACGTGCAGTATGCTGTATCCAATGGCAAGGTGTACGTCATTGAGGTGAACCCCCGTTCTTCCCGTACCGTGCCGTACATCTCCAAGGTCACCGGTGTGCCCATGGTGGACCTGGCTGTGCGCTGCTGCCTGGGCGAGAAGCTCACCAATATGGGTTACGGCACCGGACTGCACCCCAACGCACCCTATGTGGCCGTCAAGGTGCCCGTGTTCAGCTTTGAAAAGCTGCACGGCGTGGACACCCAGTTCGGCCCCGAGATGAAGTCCACCGGCGAAGTGCTGGGCATTGCACCCAACTTCCACGACGCCCTGCTCAAGGGCCTGATCGGCGCGGGCTACACCTTCAAGACCCCCGGCCCGGCCAGCTGCTGCATCTTCACCGTGAAGGACAGCGACAAGCCCGAGTTCGTGGACATTGCATGGAAGCTCAAGAGCATGGGCTACAAGCTGTACGGCACCTCCGGCACCTGCGCATGGCTCAACAAGCACATGGTGCCCTGCAACGAGGTGCGCCCCATGTCCGGCGAGTCGCCCAACATCGTGGACCTGCTGCAGAGCGGTCTGGTGGACTATGTGTTCTCCACCAGCGCCAAGGGCCGCGACCCCAAGCGCGACTCGGTGCGTCTGCGCCGCAAGGCCGTGGAGCTGAGCATCCCCTGCATCACCGCCGTGGATACCGCCAACGCTCTGGTGAACTGCCTGCGCAGCGACCACAGCCTGGAGAACATCCCGCTGGTGGATATCGCCACGCTGTACCACCGCAAATAATTACCCCGCGAATTACTCCTAAAACCGCGATTTGCAGCGCCCGCCAAAACGGTGGGCGCTGTGTTTGTGCGGAGTGCACGGATTTGAATGTAGTTCGTGCGCAATAAAACACGTTTTGTGCGCAATGCATCGAAAAGCGTGTGCAGAATATGTTATACTCAACAACGCAAAATTTGCCAAAAGACGTTACTTTTGGACACTCCAGGAGGATATAGATACATGACCCGTTCCCAGATGATCGAGACCGTGGCACGCAAGACCGGCTTCACCGAAGCACAGGTTGAAACCACGATGGATGCAATGTTTGATCAGATCGCCGACTGCCTGCGCGCAGACGAGAAGGTGACCATCGCCGGCTTTGGCCGCTTCGAGATGCGTCCCCGCAAGCCGAAGGCTTACACCAACCCCAAGACCAAGGTCTCCAGCCGTCTGGAGTCCACCTCCATCCCCGGCTTCAAGGCCAGCGGCCGCTTCAAGCAGAAGCTGGAAGCCGGCAAGGCCGAGAAGACCGAAGAAGCTGTCTGATTCTCAAATCAAATGCAAAGAGCTGTGCCCTCCACTCGGGGCGCAGCTCTTTTTGTTTGGAACTCCCTCGGAGAGGGAGCCTCGCCGTGCGAAAAAGTCTCCCTCTTTGAGGGAGGTGGCATCGCGTTAGCGATGACGGAAGGAGTTCGTTAAGAATCTGCTGACAAGCGCGGCATTTCATGCTATACTGGGTTCAGAATATAAAAGGACAAAGGAACGGAGAATCAGATGCTTTACAGTGAACTGCAGTGCAGCGAAGCCATCCGCCAGGCCGTGGAGCGCATGGGCTTTGCCGAAATGACCGAGATCCAGGAAAAGACCATCCCCGTTATGCTGGCCGGGCATGACGTCATCGCCAAGGCCCCCACCGGCACCGGCAAGACCTGCGCCTTCGGCATCCCGGTGGCAGAGCACATCCAGCCGGAGAACAAGTACCCCCAGGCCGTCATCATGGCCCCCACCCGCGAGCTGGCCCAGCAGATCGCCGAAGAACTGACGAACCTCACTTACTTCATGCCCGAGGTGCAGGTGGCCTGCGTCTACGGCGGCGCCAACATGGAAAAGCAGGCCAAGCGCCTGGCCGAGGGCTGCCAGATCGTGGTGGCAACGCCGGGCCGCCTGATGGACCACTATAAACACCACAGCATTGATATCTCTCATGTGACCCAGATCGTGCTGGACGAAGCCGATGAAATGTTGAACATGGGCTTTTATAAGGATGTGCGCCACATCATCGAGATGATGAAGGCACGCAAGGCGCTGTCTATGTTCTCTGCCACTATCAGCCGTGAGGTGATGGATATCGGCTGGCTGTACCAGCATAACGCCGAGGAGATCACCGTGCAGCCCCGGGAGGAGAGCCAGCCCAAGATCACCCAGTATATGCTGGAGACCTCCGGCCGCAACAAGCTGTCGGATCTGGCACAGATCATCATCGGCGAGGGCTACAAGCGTGTGATGGTGTTCTGCGATACCAAGTTCAACACCGCCACGCTGGCAAACCAGCTGGCCCGGCTGGGCTTCTCGGTGGACTGCCTGCACGGCGACCTCTCCCAGAAGGAGCGCAACCAGATCATGCAGGCCTTCCGCGACGGCAAGCTGGCCATTCTGGTGGCCACCGATGTGGCCGCCCGCGGCATCGACGTGTCGGATGTGGATGCCGTCATCAACTACGACGTGCCCAGCGAGAACGAACATTACACCCACCGCATCGGCCGCACCGGCCGCGCCAAAAAAGAGGGCGTGAGCTACCTGTTCTATGTGCCGGAGGAGAAAAAGCGGGTGCAGGAGCTGCTGCGCCTGACCCGCAACACCGACCTGTGCACCCCGGTGCACTTCGACTTCAACCATGAGCACATCGTGGTGGAGAAAAAGCAGGACAGCGCCGACCGTTTCCAGATCAAGTGCTATTTCTAATCGCGTTTCAAAAGCCTTTCTCTGCTTGGAGAAGGACTTTTTTCAAAAAACACTTGACCTTCCCCTTTCTGGAAGGTGTAAGCTGTGCGTGTAAGGAGGCTGACGGACACCATGAAAATCAACGAAGTGGAAGCCGCCGTGGGCGTGACCAAAAAGAATATCCGCTTTTACGAGGAGGAGGGGCTTATCACCCCCAGCCGCGAGCCGGGCAACGGCTACCGCAGCTATTCGCAGGCGGATGTGGAACGCTTGCGCCGCATCAAGCTGCTGCGCAAGCTGGATGTGCCGCTGGCGGACATCCGGGAAATGCTGGAAGGGCGCAAGACGCTGGCCGAGGGCATGGCCCAGCAGCTGGAACGGCTGAGCACCCGCCGCAAGGACCTGAACGAGGCCATCGGTTTCTGCGAGATGCTTGAGAAGGACACCGTCAGCCTCAATGAACTGGATGTGGAGCAGACGCTTGCGCGCCTTGCTGCACGCGAGGAACAGGGAGTGACTTTTGTGAACATTGAACGCACAGACCGAAAAGCGAAGCGCATCAAAGGAGCGCTGGTGGGGGCCGGGCTGTTCACGGCGCTGATGGCCTTTATCATTGCCACCATGGCGTGGGCTTTCTACACGGACCCGCAGGGCGCGCCGCCGCTGCCCCTTGTCATCGTACTGCTGGGCATCCCGGCGGGGTGCATCGTGGGCACGCTGAAGGTGCTGCTGGACCGCATTGAGGAGATCGGAAAGGGAGAAGAAGATGCTTATCGTAACTATTAACGAAGTCCCCGGCAAAAAACTGGAAGCGCTGGGCGTGGTGCGCGGCAGCACCGTGCAGAGCCGCAACCTGGGCCATGACATGATGGCCGGGTTCCGCACCCTGGTGGGCGGCGAGGTGACCGACTACGCCGAGATGCTCACCGAGGCCCGGCAGATCGCCACCGGCCGCATGGTGAAAGACGCCGAAGCGCTGGGCGCAGATGCCATTGTGGGCATGCGCTATGCCTCGGCCAGCGTCATGCAGGGCGCGGCGGAAGTGATCGCTTATGGAACGGCGGTGAAGTTTGTATGAGTATTAAAGAAAAGCAGGGTTTTGGGCTCTATTTCCTGTTTGCATTTGGTCTGGCGTGGCTGCTGCAGGTGTATGCAAGCCTGCTGCTCATCCGGGACGGCAACGCCACAGCATATCAGGCACTGCTGGCCGTGAGCATGTTCTGCCCGCTGGCAGCAACGCTGCTGGTGAAAAAGGTCTTTCTGCACCAGCATCAGCCCACCGGCATCGGCTGGAAGGTGCAGGGCAAGCGCCGCTACTGGCTGGCGGCGTGGTTCGGCCCGGCGGTGTTCACGGTGCTGGCGGCAGTGCTGTACTTTGCGGTGTTCCCGTCCCGGCTGGATCTCTCCGGCAGCTGGTTGGTGACGGCTTACGGCGGTGAGATGGACGCCGCCACCCTGCGCAGCCAGCTGGGCGTGTCCAGCGCCAGCTATATTCTGGAAACCGGTCTGGTTGCCATCACGCTGGCCCCGGCCATCAATATGTTCTTTGCGCTGGGCGAGGAAGCCGGCTGGCGCGGCTACATGATGCCCCGCCTGAAAGAGCGCTTCGGGCTGCTCAATGGCCGGATGCTGGGTGGCGTGATCTGGGGCGTGTGGCACTGGCCCATCATGCTGCTCACCGGTTACGAGTACGGCATGCACTATCTGGGCGCGCCGGTGCTGGGCCTTGTGGTGTGGTGCGTGGTCTGCTTTGCCCTCAACACCCTGCTGGATTGGCTCTACGAGAAGACCGGCTGCATCTGGGTGCCCGCTGCTGCGCATGGTGCCTTCAATGCCATTGCAAGCATCGCACAGGTGCTTACCTACCCGGCGGATGCCTATTATAATGTGCTGGGTCCGATGCCCATTGGCCTGATCGGGATGCTGCCCATGCTGGCGCTGGCCGTCTGGCTGACCCTGCGGCAGATGAAAGAAGACAAATAAAGCAGCAGACACCCCGTCAGGACCGGCTGGCGGGGTGTTTTTGTGTGCTATTATATAAATAGGAAAGCGTGAGGAAATATAGCCAAAACCCGGTCGGTTTGAAACGAAAAACTGGCTGTTGTATACAAATGAAGAAAAAAGGCGAAAAACTTTGAAAAAAAGCTTGCCAAAGCCCCTTGAATGTGGTACTATATGTGAGCGCCAAGCGCTGAGCGAAAAGAACGACTTCTTCAAGTTCAGCACGAAGCCTTTGAAAAGAACCAATAGACGCTGAAAAGTTCCGGTTAGCACCGAGAAACATGAAGCGCTCCAAGTTCGAAAAACTTCAAAAGCTTCTCAAAAAAGTGCTTGACAAA
>ENA-UOIZ01000749-UOIZ01000749.1-human-gut-metagenome-genome-assembly--contig:-P88-NODE-749-length-30810-cov-8.405528_pt1 | contig 30810 bp, 28 predicted proteins | sample MGYA00242336_ERZ723883 | MGnify/ENA metagenome assembly ERZ723883 | reverse complement strand
GGATAAATATTTTTTAGAAAGGTGGAACTGTGAATGAAAAGACGAACCTGCCGACGCTCCAAAAGACGAGCGCTAAGGCCTGCTGTACTCAAACAGCAGATTTTAAGGAGGGAGGCACGCAAATACGCCAAGTACCCGGCGCGCTTCATTTATCTGCCTGCCGCCTATGTACGGCACGTAAGAAAGCGAGGTGCATAGGGAATGCCGGGTAAAACGCAAGCATATGACCCTTCGGTGCTGGTGGATACCGCCGGACTGCCGGAGGAGGAATGGCTGGAGTACCGCAGACAGGGAATCGGCGGCAGCGACGCCGCCGCTATTTTAGGACTGTCCCCGTTTGCAACAGCGAGGGATCTCTATTACGATAAGCTGAAGCTGGTCGGATATGAGGATCGCAAAAGCAACTGGGTGGCGAAAAAGGTTGGACATCTGCTGGAGGATCTGGTGGCGGAAATTTTCCATGTGAAAACAGGTTACCGGATCTATCAGGTCAAAAAGATGTTTTACCATCCGCAGCATCCTTTTATGCTGGCGGATGTCGATTATTTCATCGACCTGCCCAATGGGAAAACGGCCATCCTGGAGATCAAGACAACCCACTATCAGGCAAAAGACCACTGGTGGCGTGACGGAGAAGAGGTTGTTCCTGTTAATTATGAAGTCCAAGGGCGGCATTATATGTGCGTCATGAACGTGGACGAGGTGTATTTTTGCTGCCTGTACGGCAACAGCGAGGATGATGTCATCATACGGCACATTACGAGGAACATGGCATACGAAACGGAACTGATCGCGCTGGAAGAAGATTTCTGGGAAGGCCATATCCAGAGCAGAGTCCCTCCTCCGTATACGGAGGACGGCGACTTGATTTTGGATAGCGTGCGCAGCCATTTCGGCCCTGCCGATCCCGATGCGCCGGCTATTGAGCTGAGTTTGCCGATGGCGGGCAGCATCGCCCGTTTTCTGGAACTGCAGGCGCGGAAAAAACAGCTCGACGCCCGGGTAAAGGAATTGGAAAGTGAGATGAAACGCATACAGGGTCGCGTTGTTGCTGAGATGGGGAGAAGCTGTACGGCGCTTTGCACCGTCGGCGGAGAAGCGTATACGGTCGCTTATAACCCCGTGAAAAAAACCGGCATCAATAAGGATGGTCTGATACGCCTGCAGGCGCAGCACCCGGACATTTACGAAGAATATGTTACCGTTTCGGAAAGCAGAAGGTTTTATGTAAGGAAGTCGCAGGAAACTGCGGCTTAATTTTTTAAGAAAGGATCTGAGGATGAAGCAATGAGCTATATGGGTACTTATGACAGGACGATTTTCTATAATCCCGTCAACAAGTATTGCGTCATCAGCGTAAAGACCAACGACCAGAGCATACCGCAGCAGGCCCGCAGCGCCTACAGGCATAGAGACCGCCTGATCCGTTTTGTGGCGACAGGCTATGAGCTGCCGCAGACGGACAAGGTAAGCATGGTGCTCGAAGGCGAATGGACGACCGGTAAACACGGCTATCAGCTGCAGGTGGAACGCTGTGAGGAAATTGTCCCGCAGACCAGAGATGGCGTGCAGGGCTATCTTTCTTCTCGTCTGATCAAGGGTGTCGGAGAGAAGACAGCGGCGCTGATTGTCGGACGGTTTGGGGCGGACGCGCTGAAGGTTCTGGAAAACGAACCGGAACGGCTGCTGGAAATCCGCGGCATCACGCCCGCCAAGCTGGAGGACATTAAGGCGTCCTATGCAGAAAGCCGGTGCATCCGAGATCTGATGGTGCTGCTGTCGCCCTACAATGTTACGCCGGTGACCGCCCTGAAGATTTACGAGCATTTCGGCGCCCGGAGCGTGGATATCCTGCGGGACGATCCGTTTGAGCTCTGCCGGATTCCCGGCTTCGGTTTCAAAAGAGTGGATGCCATTATCCGCAAAGGTGATACGCCGATGAATTCCCCTATGCGGATTCACGGCGCCGTTTATGCCGCGCTTGAGGTGCAGCGGGAAGATAAGGGACATCTGTTTTTAGACAGAAAACCACTGCTCCAAACCGCCTATCAGCTGTTGAATGAACGCCTGCTCCCACAGATGCGGGTCAAGCCCGATGAAATCACCTCCGTCCTGGACGGGATGATTTTGAAGGGGGAGGTTGTCAGCAGCGACGGACGGATCTATCAAACGCCGCTTTTTATCCAGGAAGATGAAACAGCACGGAAGATCGCACAGATGCTGTCTGTTAAAACCAGAACGGCGGACATAACGGCCGCTTTGGAAACGGTGCGCCGCGGATTGGGAATCACCCTTTCACAGCGGCAGACGGAAGCCGTTTATATGGCCTTCCACAGCAATCTGTCCATTATCACCGGCGGCCCCGGCACAGGAAAAACGACCATCCTCCGCGCCGTAATCGAGGTATTCAAAGCCCTTTATCCGGAGCAAAAGATCCTGCTGGCGGCGCCAACCGGACGGGCCAGCAGAAGGATGGCTGAAAGCACAGGACGAAACGACGCCAAAACTCTGCACAGCCTGCTTGGGCTGCTGGGGGATAACACGGTTATCCGGAGGGATAGAGATAAAACGCCTTTGGACGCCGGACTGATTATTGTCGATGAAACCTCCATGATGGATATGTGGCTGGCCCGACAGTTCTTTGAACGGGTGCTGCCGGATACGATGGTGGTTCTGGTGGGCGACGTCGATCAGCTGCAAAGCGTCGGAGCCGGCGACGTGTTCCGTGAATTGATAACCTGCGGACAGGTGCCAGTTACGGTTCTTGACGAGGTTTTTCGTCAGAAAGAGAACAGCCGGATCGCGCTGAACGCCAAAAAATTCAACGAAGACAACGCTTATCTGGACTATGGAGACGATTTTATCCGCAAAAAATGCAAAACGCAGGAGGAAGCGGCGGAACTGATCTGCCAGACCTTTTGCGAAGAAGCCGCACAGAACGGCGTCGAGCATGTGCAGATCCTGTCGCCTTTCCGCTCGGAAGGGCTGGCTTCCGTAGAAAAACTCAACGAATGTATCCGTGAGATGGTGAACCCCGGCGTCGATGGAATGCCGGATTTGAAGGTCGGCGGAAAATACTTCCGTACCGGCGACAAAATCATGCAGACCAAGAACAACGAGCAGGCGTCAAACGGGGACATCGGCTTTATTCGAAGTATTGGCCGCGATGAAAAAGGCGTCATGAAAGTCAAAATCGAATTTTCCGCAGCCCGAGTGGCGGAGTACGGTATGGAAGATATGGCGAATATCGAAATCGCCTACGCCACCACCGTCCACAAAGCGATGGGCTCGGAATATGACATTGTGATCATGCCGCTGCTCACCAGCCATTCCATCATGCTACAAAAGAATCTGATCTACACCGCTATCACCCGTGCAAGACATAAGGTGATTTTGGTCGGTCAGACCAGCCTGCTGTTCAGGGTGGTAGAGCGTGAAAAGAAGGCCAGAGAAAAGAATGAGAGCCTCCACAAGCGGAACACCTTGCTCGGTGAACGGATTTGCTAGTAACTGTAGGCATTCAGCCGACAGGCAGAGATGAAAAACGCAAGTTAAAAGTGCCCTGCAGAAAAAATGAAGGGTGCGGCATGTTTATTTTTGAAAGGAGATTCGTAATTATGGCAAACAACAATACAATGACATTTGAATCCGCTCCGGCGGTTTCCGAACTGAATCAGGTTCCGGGATTCAACCCGCTGAAATTTGTCCGCAAGACAGAGAAAGGCTACAAGCTGGATCTTCGCTACAAAAAGCTGTGGTTTCGGCTGAAATATCCGGGCGGCAGGATTAAGCTGTCCCCGCTGCGGATTACCGACCAGCTGGCAATCATTGAAGCCCGCGTCTATTTTGATAAGGCAGACGCCGAGCCGAAGGCCAGCTTTATTGCGCAGCGGGATGCAAAGACGACCCCCGGAGGGCTGTATATCGAAGCGGCGCAGCACGCGGCTATCGACCGTGCGCTTTCCGACGCCGGTTTTGGCTTGCAGTTCCCCGAAAACAATTCCAGCGCGGGAAAGGACACACCGGAACCGGTGGTAACAGAAGCGGTTGCTCCTGTATCTGTTTCAGATACCATGACGGCAAAAGCGTTGGACATACCGGAACCGTCTGCAAAAGCGGAATCGGTACAGGCAGGAACAGAGCAGAAGGCTGAAGAAGCGACAGCAGATCAGACTGCGAAGACCAAATCGGCAACACAGGAGGATGAAGCCGGAATGCCTGTTCCCTCCGAAGAAACTGCCGTGACGGAGCATCCTGAGCAGAATGAGGAAAGCGTTTCGGCATCCGCCTATACGCCGGATATGCCGGTCGAGGAAATCATGGCAAAGATGACCTATGAAGAGGCCTGCAATGTTCAGGTTTCGGAGGGCATCTGCAACGGCCGGCTTCTTTCCGAGGTTGCCGACCGCCGTCCCGCCAGCCTGAGATATTATGCCCACGGCTATAACGGGAAGGACAATGTGATGCGCGCTGCGGCAAGAATTTTGCTGTCCGCTGTTGATCAGCAGCAGAAAGCAAGCTGACCGGCCTCTGAAAATCCAACAGGAAGGAGGCCGGACAAATGGGTCAGACGCACGATATGCCGTTTGACATTATGGATGTTGCCGGGCTGCTGCATATTCGCATCAGACGGCCAAGCGGACGCGGTTACTATGCGGACTGCCCTTTTTGCGGGGATAAGCGCGGCAAGTTGCACCTGAATACGGAGTTTGACGGCTGGAAGTGCAACTACTGTGGAGAACACGGCGGTATGCTGGATCTTTTCGGCAAGCTGAAAGGTATAAGCCGTTCGGAAGCATACCGGGAGATCTGCGACGCACTGCAGAACGGCGCCTATGCGTTTGACTTTTCCGGTCATGCTGCGGCACCGGCAGAACAGGCGGAGCAATCCCCTCGTGCCGATGCGGAAACGCTGGATAAAACTTTCCATGCGCTGCTTTCCCTGCTAACGCTTTCCAAGGAACACCGGGAGCAGCTGCATACCAAACGTGGCCTGAGCGACGAGCAAATCGAACACTTTGGCTACAAAAGCACGCCGCCCTTCTATAAGGGACGGCAGCTTGCACAGCGGCTGCTTGACGACGGCTTCGCGGTAGAAGGCGTACCGGGATTTTACAGGAGAGACGGACATTGGACGGTAAATTTCACCACGATGACTGCCGGCCTTCTGATTCCCGTGCGCGGCATGGACCGCCGCATATGCGGGCTTCAAATCCGTTTGGATGTGCCGATCAAGGACAAGGATGACGATCCGGAAGATGAAGGAGCCAAATATATCTGGCTTTCCTCCGCGGGAAAACAAATGGGAACATCCTCCGGGAGTCCTGTCCATTTTGTCGGAGATCCGTCTGCACGGGTTGTTTATGTAACGGAGGGAGCGCTCAAAGCGGACGTGGCCCATACCCTGATGAAACGCACCTTTGCGGCAACGGCGGGAGCCAACAATACGGCCTCGCTGGAAGGGCTTTTTGCCTATCTGTCCGAAAACGGTACGCAGACCATCATTGAAGCGGAGGACATGGATAAGTACCGCAACAAGCACATTTATTCCGGAGCATCCAAAATATCCCGGATGGCTAAGGAAGTGGGAATGGAATGCCGGCCGCTGACCTGGAACCCGAATTACAAGGGCGTGGATGACTGGCAGCTGGCGCTGCGGAGAAAACATGAGAGAAAGAAGGGACAAACCACGAATTTCAAGACGCGTTTTTTATACGGTTTATGCGATTTTGACGCTATCGATGACGAGGTTTCCGCATGGCACGAAAGCGAGGACAACGGTACATCCTTACAGGAACATCTTGGGCTGACGAAAGAAGAATATGCCCTGTCGTTAGAACAAGGATATACTGCTTTGAAGGATTGCCTGCTGAACCAACGCTCCCGTCAGGGATTCCGGATTTATCAGCTTCAGTTTAATGAAAGCCGTCCCACCATCCCCTTTGCGTTCAGCGGGATCAAAAGGCTGCGCAAGGCTGGCTACGAGCAGCCGCCGGCAAGGTTTTACCGCCTTGTGTACGACGGCGTGCTTCTCTGTGCCGACAGTGACGGCGATAAGGTCAAGCTGGAACGGATTTTTGAACAGTATCAGGACGATCTTCCTGGGGAATACTTCGGCAGAAGCGTTGCTCTGTCTGATGTTCTGGAATTGTATGACGAAGAGAGCCGGCAATATTATTATGTGGACGATGCGGGATTTTGCCCGGTAAAATTTTCGCCAGCACTGGCGGAAACAATGGGAAACAGCGGATAATCCGCAAAGAACGAAAGGCACGGTATGGGAGCTTTCCCATGCCGTGCCGTTTTGTTGTTAGGAAAATAAGGAGGTCAATTATGGGAGTTATTTCAGAAATGGCATTGGAACAGCAAGAACAGAGAGCCGCAGGCTTTACCGGCGAAAGCAGGCTGGCGGAGCAGGTCGAACAGATGGACGACGCACGGCAGCAGGCGGAAGCGGACGAAGCCCGGAAGATTTTGCAGAAGCTTCAAAATGAGGAAAAAGCGAAAGATGATGAAGCCGATGAAGATGAAAAGCGCCGCGCCCATGAGGAAGCCGAAGCCAAACGCAAAGCGGAGTGGGAGGAAAAGCAGCGCGAAAAAGCCGCAGCTCTACAGGCTGAATGGGAAAAGGCCATCGCCGTGGACGACGACAGGCTGACGGCCCTTTCAGTCAAACGGCTGGGCGACGCCACCGAACGCTTAACCCGCCGGAACATGAAGCTGTGTGTTACCGAATATGTGCAGACTTTATGCTATGAGGATCTGGGATTTGCCCGTTTGGTGATGCATCCACGAAAAAACATGATTAACTGTTTCCACTTTATCAACCGAAAGGCGCGGGAGTATCTGGAAAATGAGATGAAGGACAACGACGAAAAGCCGCTGGGCGGCGGGATTGGCGGGGATGTTCCCGACGAGCTTTGCTACCAGTGGGCTGAAGAGTATTTCCGTGATTTGGACGCGCCGGAGGATAAGGATAAGAACGAGGAAAAATTCGTTCCAAAGCCGTATACCGGCAAGGCAGCGCCGAAGTCCCGGAAAAAGGCAGAAAAAAAGAAGCCGGCTCCTAAAAAATCCGAGGAACCGGAGGCTGATACACAGCAGATTACATTGTTTGAGGAGGGCGCGGCATGAAACCAATGGATAAACGGGCCTGTCGGAAATTTGCGTTCCCCGAAACGGGCTTTTGTAAAACCAATGGATTGCTGCACCTTCCGGCAATCGAGTATGTGATCCGGGTGGCCGTCAAAAATATCGGCGGCCGCCGGATGCTGCTTCTGTATCTGTATAAAGCGAGTGAAGCCGCCGCAGGAAAGGCCATCCCTACCTATACCGTCTTCCAGACAAAAGATGACTTTCTCACACTGGAACGCATGGAAAACGGGAAAACCCGATGGCGCAAAGCGTCAACTGACTGCTTGAAACATAGAGGTTATTACGCTTTTAGTATCAAGTGTGCTTTCTATTCCTTTTGTGATGAACAGACTGTGCTCCGCTACTGCGGAAATAACTGCGAATATGGTTTTGCAGCACTGTCTGCTCTCCAAGGGAAAATACAGGACAGGCGAACATACGTTAGAAGGCTTGCAGCAGAGCGCAAAATTGCAGACCGTATGAAGGCGGTGCCTGCGCTGCCCAGAGGAGTTCACGGCTGGATTCAGCGGGAACTTATCCCGCACTATCTGTTTTTTGACAACGACCGTAAAAAGGTCGGGATGCCCGGGTACTGCACGGCTTGCCGCAAGGCGGTCACAGTATCCGGCGTTAAACACAATCAACAGGGCGTCTGCCCCAACTGCAAACGGACCGTCACCTTCAAAAGCCGGGCGATGCGCGGGAATCTGTTCGACAGAGGAACTGCGCAGGTGATACAGCGGCTGGCGGAAAACGAACTGGTGATTCGCTTTGTCAAGTATACGAATCATATTATTTGCGCGGAGGAACCGGACTGCGATATCTATGAGAACGCCCGCATCTTTCTGTCCTGGAAAGATGGAGACAAAATTACAGAGGAGCATTATTACTACCGCTACGGCGGCTATGAACGGACTCCCTGGAGAAAAGGCGACAGGCCGGTTTTCAGCGTCTATCAGTATTATTTCGAGGCAGATCAATGCGGATATCTCTATGACCGGAATCTGGACGAGGCTCTGCAAGGATCGCCGTGGCAGTACTCGCAGCTTGCGCAGTATTACCGCAGCGACCCGACGCCTTTGACGGTACTCACCTATCTATGGGCATACTGCCGCTATCCACAAATTGAATATCTGGTGAAGCTCGGTCTGTACCGTCTGGTAACGTCCATCGTCTATGACAACAGATATCCCGCCATGAAAAGCCCCATCAATCCGGCCGGCCGTAGCCTTCAGGAAGTCCTCGGTGTTGGGAAGGCATATTTACCTTTTCTCCAAGAGGTCAATCCGGGATTGAAGCAGCTGGCGTTAATCCAAACGATGCTGAAGGAAGGAAAACAGCCGGACAGGGCGCTGCTCAGATGGTGCGCGGAATTCAATGTGGGAAAATCCACAAAAGTGCTGACGCCGCTGCGGTATATGACCGTACACCGGTTTATGCGCTATGCGGAGGATACCTATGCCAGATTCCGCCGCACTTCTCCATATCAGCCGGGGCCGGGCTACAGCAGTATGGAATCGCTTCTGTCCGACTACAGCGACTATCTGCTGATGTGCGAAGAGCTGCGTTACGATTTGAAAAACGAGTTTATCCTGTTCCCACGCGACTTACTACAGGCGCATCATGCAGCAAATGAGGAAACGGATAAGCGGACTGCTGAAGCCCATAACCGTCGGATCATGGAGGATTTTGAGAAACTGCAGCAGCGGTATCATTACAAAAACGACGGACTGCTGATTACAGCGCCGCACTGCGCCAACGAAATCGTGTTTGAAGGGCAAAAGCTGCACCATTGTGTCGGGCGCTATGTCGAGGACGTTGCCTGCGGCAAGTGCATTATTCTCTTCGTCCGGGAAGAAGAACATCCGGATGAGCCGTATTGCACAGTAGAACTGAAAGACGGCGACGTCTATCAGGCCAGGATCCATCACAACCAGGAACCGCCGGAAAAGGTACTGCGGTTTATTGACCGCTGGAAAAATAAAGTGCTTTATATTGCTGCCGCTCATAAGGCAGCCTGATGAACAGGAAAGGAACGAACAGAAAATGAATGAACTCAAAAACGATTTCTACAATGTCATGTATAAGTATCAAAAAAGCTTCGGAGAAACCGGCGTTATGGCAAACCTTCAGGCGTGGGCGCAAAATAAGGCGTCCCTTCTGGAGCTGCTGCGCCGGCATCCCGGCTGGATTGAAAAGGAAAAAGCGATAGTTTTCAATTATCACGAAAACCGTGAACTCGATCGTGGCGTTATCGACGAGGCCGCCTTCTTTTTGGAAGAGATGGCGGAGGAGCAGATCCGGGAGGCTGAAGAAAAAGAAAGCTTCATGGTTGCCTTTCGTGCGGCGATTACGGAATACGGCAGCACACTTTCGGATGCGGCTTTGGAAACCATCCGCAGCCGCGGCGGCATCAAGTGCGCCTCCGGGCAGAAAACCAGCCGCATTATCGGCCGGCTTTGCCGCCAGTTCCATGTGGACGCGCACAGCCGGTACAATTCCGTTTACGCACGGTTGTCGGACGCACTCAATCCGCTGCAAATTCAAAAAACGGCGGTTTTATCCCTGCATCCCTGCGATTTTCTGGAGATGTCCAATAAGGACAACACCTGGATATCCTGCCATAACATCCGGGACGGCGGCTATCAGGCGGGCGCCCTGTCCTATATGACAGACAGCGTCAGCATGATCTTCTTTACGGTAGACAACGAGGTGACGGAAAACTTTCATCGGTTTCCCAAGCGAAACCGGCAGATGTTTTTTTACAGGGATCGCCGGCTGTTTCAATCGCGGCTGTATCCCGATGAGCAGGCCGAACTGAACAGGCAGTACCGCAGTCTGGTGCAAAAGGCGATTGCCTCCTGTCTGGGCGAGCCGAATTTCTGGAAGCTGATCACCGACCGGGACAAGCTGGACGAATGCTGTATTACCGTTTCCGGCAGCCGGCAATACCACGACTATGCCTATTACGGTAATCTGTCGCTGCTGAAGGCCGCGGACGGGAGCGTACCTTCTTATGAAAGCTGTTTTGAAATCGGAGCCCCGCCGCTTTGCGTATGCTGCGGGCGGCCGTATCAGGACAGGGGCGCGTTGTCTTGCCGGTCGGAAAATCTTGTTGTCTGCAAGGAGTGCGGACGGACGGTGGAAAAATCCAATGCGAGGTATGCGGACGGCGCTTTTTACTGCCATGTCTGCCTGCACATTTGTGCAGTCTGCGGTGAAATGATCCACGGTGCCATGTTCCCTGCCTATAACCGTCGGGGACAGCTGGTGGAGATCTGCCAAAGCTGCCAAGAGGCGGCGCTGGCGCCCTGCGCCGGCTGCAGCGTGCGTTCTATCTGTGCTATCATCGGCAGTCAGCTTTGTCCGAGGGCTGCCGTAACTGTAACGGGAGGTGCGGCATAATGACCTTTGAAAACATCCTGCAACTGCGTCAGGCAGAATTGAAAAAGGTGCTGGAAGGGCATCTGTGCGAGCAGGGATACGCGGTGATCAACCGTCCCGGTTTTCTTTATGCGAAAGGCGATTATCCCGTTCTATTGGTGGCGCATCTGGATACGGTGCATCGCGAACCACCGCGGATCATCTGTTATTCCCCGGATAAGCGGTATATGATGTCGCCCCAGGGGATCGGCGGAGACGACCGTGCCGGCGTCTGGATGATTTTACAGATCATCCGGGCGCAAAGCTGCCATGTGCTGTTCTGCGAGGACGAGGAAACCGGCGGAAACGGGGCGAGAGCCTTTGCCCGCAGCGGGATCAGCGCTGATGTCCGTTACATTGTGGAACTGGATCGCCGGGGCAGCAACGACGCTGTCTTCTATGATTGCGACAATCCGGAATTTACAAGGTTTATTTGCTCCTTCGGTTTTTCCGAAGAGGACGGCTCCTTCAGTGATATTTCCGTGGTTGCGCCGTATCTGAAAAAAGCGGCGGTCAACATCAGTGCGGGTTATTATGGCGAACACCGGCAGCATGAGATGATCGACTGCGCGGCAATGCAAAACAACATCGAGCGTATCAAACAAATGCTGGAGGTAGAAACCGACGCCTTTCCCTACATACAGCGCCGGTTTTCCTTCCGGCAGTATTCGTTCTTTGACCGGGATACACTGTTCGGCTTTTCCGGAGGATGTGGAAAAAAGCTTCTGGCAGCCCTGCCGGACACGGCCTGCGTGCTGATGAACGGAAGCGTTATTGAGCCGGGCTATCCCTACCTGATGGACTGCGACGGCAATATGTTTGCATACCTTGAAGCGCTGGACGCGGCTGTTCCGTCAGAAAACACCTTTGCGTGTGACGAACGGGGGGAGCCGATTGAATTTCCGTTCGCTGAAGCCAAATGGATTTCGGTCATTTCCATGGAAACGGCTCTGGAGCAGCTGGAAACAGCATAAAGTAAAGAATGGTCGGAAGAAGCGGGGCCGGTTACCGGTTCCGCTTTCTCCATAAGAGAAGGAGGATTGATATGGATTTCCCATTATCTGTAGATCGTGTTGCCGCAGACGGAACGGTAAAGCATATTGTAAGCTGGTCTGGTGGGAAGGACTCGTCGGCCATGCTGATCCGAATGGTCGAGACAGGAATGCACATTGACGATATCGTTTTTATTGAAGTAATGGCGACTCCAACGCTTGGGGCCGAACTGCCGGAGATGTACGAATACATGGAAAGGATGGAACGGTACATCGGACGAAAAATCACCGTTGTCCGTTCAGAACTGGATTTTGAAACGGCATTCCATCAACCCTATCGTTCGGGGGCAAGAGCCGGGACAATCTACGGCTTTCCTTTTACGGTCGGCGCATGGTGCAATGACCGGCTGAAATTGCGGACGATACGGCGGCATTACAAGACATACGGTGAACATATCCGCTATTTAGGACTGGCTGCCGATGAACCTAAGCGGATTGCCAGGCTGGAGCCGGTTTGCCGTGCGCCTCTTGCCGAATGGGGCATGGCAGAGCGTGACTGCGTGGACTTCCTGGAAAAGCGAGAGATGATGAATCCACTCTACCGGAAGTTCAAGCGTCTCGGCTGCTGGTTTTGTGTCAAGCAAGGCCTGGACTCCCTGCGCGTGCTCCGGCGGGACTATCCCGAATACTGGGCGATGCTGCTGGCGTGGGACAAGGAAAGCCCCCGCACCTTTAAGCCAAACTGCACGGTCACAGATTTGGAGCATCGGTTTTCACTGGAAGACCGGCAGATTCATCTTTTCACATCTTTGGAAACGCAGCAACGGGCGGCGTAGGTATATAAACGGAAACTTTAGGGGACAGATTTTTTCTGTCCCCGCTTTTTTGTTGAAATAATGCGTGTTCAAGTCGTATTAAATAAATATAAACCAAATTTTAAAGGAGTTGACGCCATGTTAATCAGTATCGACCACGGGAACAAGCAAATCAAAACCGTACACAAAACCTTTACTTCCGGCCTTTGCGAAAGCGACTCACGGCCTCCGTTCGGCAGAGACGTGCTGTTCTACAACGGCAAATACTACACCCTGTCCGATCAGCGTATCCCGTATATGCGGGACAAGACTGCTGATGAGCGCTTTTTTATCCTCACGCTCTTTGCTATCGGCTTTGAACTGCGGCGGATGCTGCCGTCGGAAAAAACGGTCAGCATTCAGTTATGCGTCGGACTGCCTCCTGCCCATTACGGTACGCTGTATCGGAAATTCGAGCAGTATTTTCTTGATCGGGGTATACTCGATTTTCAGCTCGACGAAGAGACTTTTTCCGTACATATCACCGAAGCCGAATGTTTTCCACAGGCGTATGCGGCGGCTATGCCTGTCTTCCAGAAGCTCCGGCAGATGCCCAAGGCGGTGATTGTGGATATCGGAGGGTTTACGGCGGATTATCTTCAGATCAAGTATGGAGAAGTAGATCTTTCAGTCTGCGATTCACTGGAAAACGGTGTCATCGTCCTCTACAACCGTATCCGTTCAAAAATCAACGCAGACTTCGATATGCTGCTGGATGAATCCGATATTGACGCTATTCTAATGGACGGCACGCAGGAGTATGACGAGCCAGTTTGCCAAATCGTCCGGGAGCAGGCGCAGCTTTTTATTGACGATTTGGCCGGCAAGCTGCGGGAGCGGATGATTGACCTGCGTTCCGGCAAGACGGTTTTCGTAGGTGGTGGGTCTATCCTGTTAAGGAAACAGATTGAGGCTTGCAGTAAAATCGGCCCGGCGCTTTTTGTGGACGAGCTCTCGGCAAACACAAAAGGCTATGAGTTGCTGTACCGCGCCTCCAGGTTCGGAGGTTAAGCCTATGCCGGAGAAAAAAGAACAGAACAAGTTCACCATTCAATTCAATCCTGCCGACCCGGCGCACCGGCAGACCATAGATATTCTCAACCAACAGGGACGGCGCAAGGCGCAGTTTCTCGTCAGCGCCGTCCAGCACTACCTGCATTGTCCCGAAACGCCGGATATTCCCCAGCCGGCGCCGGTGGATATCCATACCATCGAAGATATTGTCCGCCGTATTGTAGAAGAGCAGAAAAAACCGGCTCTGAAAAATCAGGAGCCGGTAAAAGCACAATCATCCAGCCCGCAGACTGAAAAGTTTTACGATGATGATTCAGAGGAACAATTGGGCAAAGAGGGACTGACGGCTATCGCCCATACAATAGCCGCATTCAGGAAAGGCTAAACAGGCATCTGTTTAGCCTTTGTAAATACCAGTATGGGCATTTGTATTACGGCAGTTCATCATACAAACCGAATCTCTACGCTGCGGACGGTGCGTAAACCACTTGACAAACAGGAAAGAAAACACTATAATAAATTCAGTTAGCGCAAGCTAACCGAAAGCAAATCAATACCCCAGCAAGCCCGAATCGGGAGGAAAGCACCATGTGGAAATATACGGTTGAAGTCAACGGAATGATGTGCGGGATGTGTGAGGCGCATATCAATGACGCTGTGCGCAAAGCCTTCCCTGTAAAAAAAGTAAATTCGTCCCGCAGTAAAAAGCAGACTGTAGTTCTTTCTGAAACGGAACTGGACACAGCGGCGCTTGCGGACGCTATCCGCAATACGGGATATGAGGTCGGCGAAATTCAAAAAGAGCCGTACAAAAAGAAAGGGTTATTTGGTTAAGTCCTGCAATACGAAGATCCGGAAAGAGACGTTACCAAGAATTTGCCTGCCGTTTTTTGCACCGCAGAAAACGGCGATCACCATGCAGAGAGAAAAGCAGACCAAAGCATTGTTAAGCCCAGTGAGCAGCGGCGCATTTATTTGCGCATGAGTTAGTTTATACTAACTCATGCGCAAAGGAACGGTTGCTCTTGCCGTGCATTACGAAGGGAAGGTGTCCATGTCAGAAGATTTAGTGATCCGTCATTGCTCCCCCACCCTTGCGGGGATCAAGACTGGCAACCTGTTTTCCTGCGACTGTCCGTGCAGGAAGGAACTGACGAAGGCATTATCCGGCTTAAACCGAAAACTGGTTCCCAGAGGGATCCGCATCCTGCCGCTCAGGGTTTGCGGGGGCCGTGCTCTAATCTACGCCTACCGCCCTCATGCGCTGGAAAGCGATCTGGCAGATCAGCGTGTCAGGGAACTGCTGCTGCAATATGGTTACACACCGGAAAATCTCAACGCCTGTGTGCTGCACCTGATCCGCCGCCTTCGGACTGCGGAAGAATTTCCTCATGAGATCGGATTGTTTTTGAGTTATCCTCCCGAGGATGTTCTGGGGTTCATCCATAACAAGGCCTGCAATCACAAGTGCCTGGGCTGCTGGAAGGTATACGGAGACGAGCAGAAAGCAAAAAGCACTTTTGAAAAATATAATCTGTGCAGCAGGATTTATTTTCAGCAGTGGCAGCAAGGGAAATCCATCGAGCAGCTTACCGTGGCTGTTTGATGTTTCCACCATAATAAATCAGAGAGAAAGGTTGTTTTGTGTTATGAGTAAAGTTGCAGTTGTTTATTGGAGCGGTACCGGCAATACCGAAGCTATGGCGTCAGCCGTAGCGGAAGGCGCAAAAGGAAAGGGTGCAGAGGTGTCCCTGCTCACCGCCTCCGAATTTTCGGCAGACCAGGTCGGCAGTTACGACGCTATCGCCTTTGGCTGCCCTTCTATGGGGGCAGAACAGCTGGAGGAGAGCGAATTTGAACCGATGTTCGCCGGCTGCGAGGGGGACTTGCGCGGAAAGAACATCGCCCTGTTCGGCTCCTATGGCTGGGGCGACGGAGAATGGATGCGCAGCTGGGAGGAACGCTGCGGCGATGACGGAGCCAACCTTGTCTGCGACAGCGTAATTTGCAATGAGGCGCCGGATGATGACGCCTTGGCGGCGTGCCGTGAGCTGGGCGCAGCACTGGCTTAAAAAGTAAACGGATGCAGCGGCGGGAGGCAAATATATCGTCTCCTGCCGCTGTGCTTGTCTAACAAGAGATAAGGTTTTTTCTTGACAGGTTAGTTATTGCTAACTATAATAGAAACGGATAGATGTGTGGCTTTCCTGATATGCCGGAACGGATCCCGCATATCGGGGAAGCCATATTTTGTGCTTGGGGAAGAAGGAACGTTATGCTGCTGTTAAACCGTACGCTTCTCCATATGGCGAAGGGCCTTTGGAGATGGATTTTTCTGATCACGGCATTAAAGCTTGCCGTACTGGCCGGCCTTGCCGCTTTTGCCGGGATTATCTCCGGCTTTTTGGGGAATATCGCTTCCCCTGCCATGACGATGTCTGACGCAGGGCGGGCCGTGCTGTCCGCATTGCTGACCGCCGCGGCGATACTCCTGCTGGAACTGCTCACCGGAGAAGCGGAATACCGCTGTACGGCCAAAGCCCGCCAGACCCTGCGCACCGGTATTTTTTCCAAGGTGCTGGAGCTGGACGTGGGGAATATTGAAAAAATCGGTCCCGTATCGGCCATTACCTCTTCGGTAGACGGAGTGGAATCCATGCAGGTCTATTACAGCCAGTACCTCCCCGGCCTGTTATACAGCCTGCTCGCCCCTGTCTATTTATTTTTCCGGCTGCGTGAGGTTTCCCTCATCCCGGCGGTATTGCTTTTTGCCGTTTCGATTTTGCTGCTGCCTGTCAACAATATTTTCCGCCGTCATATCGAAAAGCTGAAAACGGAATACTGGACCTCCATGGAAGATCTGACCGGTTATTACCTGGAGAGCGTCCAGGGCCTCACCACCTTTAAGCTTTTTAACCGCGATGAAGAGCGGCAGAGGGTGCTGGCGGAAAAATCCCGGAATTTCAACAACAGAATCATGGATGTGATGCGGGTGAATTTTTCCTCCTTCCTGCTTACCGACGGGTTGATTTACGGCGCGGTGGCGGCCTCCACGGCCATTGCCGCCTGGCAGCTTTTTGCAGGACAGATCACGTTTTCCGATGGGCTGATGGTGCTGATGCTGTCCTTCGGTTTCTTCGGCTCGGTGCGGCAGCTGATGAACGCCACCCATTCGGCCCTGGCGGGGGTGTCCGCCGCCGATAAGGTGGAAAAGCTGCTGGCAATTGACACCGCGCGCCCCTACCGTCCGGACCTGCCGGCGGAGGATCCGCCTTATGCTGGCATTCGCCTGGAGCATGTTTCCTTCCGCTATCAGGGCAGAAGCGCGGCCTTAAAGAATGTGTCCCTTGATATCCCGAAGGGAAGGGTGACGGCGCTGGTGGGCCTTTCCGGCAGCGGAAAATCCACCATTGCCGCCCTTCTGATGCGGTTTTACGATCTGGAGCAGGGACGAATTCTGCTGGAGGGGAAGGATACCGTCAGCCTGACGCCGGAGGAGCTGCGCAGGCGGATCATCATGGTACCGCAGACGGTGAGCTTATACAGCGGTACGATTGCGGAAAACCTGCGGATGGCCGCTCCGTCCGCTACAGACGGGGAGCTTCTGGAGGCTCTTAGGGAGGTGCGGCTGAAGGATTGGGTGCTGGCGCAGCCGAAGGGCCTGGATACCCCGGTGGGCGACGCCGGCGGGAAGCTTTCCGGCGGACAGCGTCAGAAGATCGGCATTGCCAGGGCGCTGCTCTGCCGGGCGGAGTATATCATTTTTGACGAAGCTACTTCCAGCGTGGATACGGACAGTGAACAGGAAATTTGGAGTTGTATCGATGACCTGGCCCAGACCCGCACCCTGATCGTCATTTCCCACCGGCTGTCCACTATCCGCAATGCGGATCGGATCTATGTGCTGGAAAACGGGTGGATCTCCCAGAGGGGCACCCACGAAACGCTGATGCGGGAAGCGGGGATGTACCGCCGTCTGGTAGAAGAACAGGCCAGACTGGAGCAGATGGGAGAGGAGGGGATGCGGCGTGCGTAAACGGTTTGCTTATTCCATACCGGCCATGACCAGGCGGCTGCTGCACATCGCCGCGCCGGTAAAGGGCACGTTATTGGTCTCCACGCTTGCCAGCATCATCGGGAATCTTTCCCAAATGGGGCTGATGGGCTTCGGCGCGTTGCTGCTGTTGTCCTGCGCGGGGATGGTAGGGGGCTCCCCCTGGCTGTACGGCGGGCTGACGGCGCTTTCCGCCCTGTTCATCGTCCTGGGACGGTATACCGAGGGTGTGGTCTCCCATGCGGGGGCGTACCGGCTTTTGGCCAGTATGCGGGTGCATCTGTACGAGACTATCCGGAAGCTGGCTCCCGCCTGCCTGATGGACAGGGAAAAGGGGGATATTTTGAATATTGCCGTTTCGGACATTGAAACGGTGGAATTTTTCTTCGCCCATGCCATCGGCCCCATGTTTACTGTTATCCTCCTGCCCTGCGTCACCTTGGGGCTGGCGCTGTGGTTTCAGCCACTGTTTGCCGCCGTGCTGCTTCCGGTCTACCTGATCGTCAGCGTAGTCTTCCCCTTGGCTGCCGTCAAAGCCGGACGGGGCGTGGGAATGCGCTACCGCGCCAGGCTGGGGGAGATGAAATCCCTGGTGCTGGAAAGCGTTTACGGCCTGAAGGATATCCAGATTTTTGGTTTCGGCCCCCGGAGGATGGAACAGGTGCGGGAGAAGAACCGGGAGATTAACCGGGCGGCTCATGGGATGGCCCTTCACCGGCAGATGGTATCGTCCGCCCCGACCTTTTTTGTTTACCTGGCCCGGATCCTGGTGATCGCGGCGGCGTCCTGGCTGGCGGCTTCCGGCATGCCGAACCCGGTGGGAACGGTGGTGCTCTCCTTTGTGGCAGCGGCGTCCTTTTCCTCCACCCAGTCCCTGACCATGGTGGTTTCCAGCCTGCTGGAAACCTATGCCGCGGCGGAGCGCCTGTTTCTCATTGAGGACACACCGCCGGAAATTACCGAGCCGGAGCATCCGGCGTCCTGCGGTCCGATCCACAAAGTGGAGTTTGACCATGTGGGCTTTTCCTATGGGAATTCTTCCAGAATCATTTTACAGGACTTCTGCCTTACGGTCACCGGTGCTGAAAAGGTGGGGATCGTGGGAGAAAGCGGCATCGGGAAATCGACGGTGCTGCGGCTGCTCCTGCGCTTCTGGAATGCGAAGAGCGGACAGATCCGTATGAACGGGATTCCCATTGAACAGATACCGTTAACCGAACTTCGTCGGCGGATCGCAGTTCTGGAACAGGATACCTTCCTGTTCAACGGAAGTATTGCGGAGAATATAGCACTGGGCAGGCCGGACGCTGCGCGGGAAGAAATAGAGGAGGCCGCCCGACGGGCAGGGCTTTCAGAATTTATCCGGACCCTGCCGGACGGCTATGAAACCCAAATGGGGCAGATGGGGGCGCGGATCTCCGGCGGGGAACGCCAGCGCGTGGGGATTGCCCGTGTGATGCTGATGGACCCCGATGTGATCGTGATGGATGAGCCTACCAGCAGCCTGGACGTCCTGCACGAAAAAGAACTGCTGCAAACGCTCTGCGGGGAATGCGGGGACAAAATGCTCCTCATCGTTTCCCACAGGCATTCGACGCTTACCGGCTGCAGCCGGATCATACGGCTGGAAAACGGCCGGGCTTTCGAGGTCGAAGGAAGCGCTGGCGGAGAAATGTAATGTGCGAAAAAGGCACGGTGCGGGATAAGTTTTAAGGAGGGTTTCGGATGAACTGGATACGGACGATATTGGACGGGTTTGCCATGGCAGCCTATTTTAACTTATTTGCCTCTGCCGTGGCGCTGTATAACCCCCGGCTGATGTTTCCCTGCTACCCGCCGGCCATTATCAAGGATGCGCCGGAACCGCCCACAAAAGCGGAAAACCGTTTTTATGGACGGTGGATCTGCTTTGGGGAGCTTCTGCCCCTCCTGTTCTACGGCGCAGTCAGTATGGCGGCAAGCGGCACGCAGGGGTTTTGGCAGATGGCGCTGACAGGATATATCCAGTGGATGATAGTAAACCTGTGCGACCTGTTTTTTCTGGACGTCTTTCTCATTCAGAAAAAGGCAAAGCGCCGTTTTGTAATTCCCGGTACGGAAGGACACTCCGGTTATGGATTCAGGGCGTGGATGACAAGATACGCCTTGCCGGAGCATCTGCTGCAATGGCCGTTGCTCCTCTGCCCCCTGATGGCGGCGGCGCAGTCAGGGCTTGGGCTGTTATTTGGAATCATGATATAGGAGGATGCAGAATGGAAAACAGAAAATCGCAGCAGAAGGGTATTCATCTCGGAACCCATGGCGAGAAGTACGGTAACTGGATGTCTGCCCCGGTGTTCTATATGGTCGGCGGGCTTCTGGCTCTGGCAGTGGTGCTGGCTGTGCTGTTTTTTACCGTGTTCCGTATCACCGTTCTCGGCGTGATTTTTACAGCAGCCGCAGCCGTGCTGCTGGCGCTGCTTTTTTGGATCACATGGATCCGGCGGCAGTACGCTTTCGGCGGGGGAGGCATGATGGAAGGGGTGCATCAGGCCGTGCTTTCCCATCTGGATTATGACGGACAAGGTAAGTTGCTGGATGTTGGCTGCGGCTCCGGTGCGCTGTCCATCCGGGCGGCCCTCACATGGCCGGAGACAAAAGTAACGGGCATCGACTACTGGGGCGCGGCCTACGGCTATGGCCAGGCCATGTGCGAAAAAAACGCCGCCGGCGAAGGTGTGGGTTCCCAGTGTACCTTTCAGCACGGCGACGCTAACAAACTGGATTTTCCGGACGAGAGCTTTGACGCCGTGGTGAGCAACTATGTCTACCACAATATCACCGGCGCGAATAAGCAGGCCCTTCTTCTGGAAAGCCTGCGGGTGTTGAAAAAAGGCGGCGTCTTTGCCCTCAACGATGACATGAAACCCCGGATGTATGGGAATATGGAGGCGTTTGCGCAAAAGCTCCGGGATATGGGCTATCAGGAGGTGCGGCTGATCGACACCGCAAAAGAAGCCTTCGGTTCCCGCCGCCGTGCGGCGATGATGCTGCTGGGGGATTCCAGGCTGCTGGTGGGAAGGAAGTAATACAGGCGCACTTAGCATGGGAGGATGCCGATGAAATACCACATTGAGAAAAACACCATACAGGAGACGCTGGTGATCCCCTTGTACGCCCGGGCGCTGTGTACCCGGCGTTTTCCCCAGCTGTTTTCCGATCCGCTGTCCGTGGAACTGCTGGAGCGGCTGGATTACGACTTCTCCGCCCTGGAGCAGACGTCCGGCGGCCTGATGCAGACCTTCGGGGCGATGGAAGCGGCCATGCGCCAGAGCGACCTGGCCTGGGAGGTGCGTGACTATCTGCGCGACCACCCGCGGGCCGCTGTTGTGAATTTGGGCTGCGGCCTGGATCAGACAGGCCGCTCCTGTGACAATGGGCAGTGCCGCCTCTATAATATCGACCTGCCTGATGTGATGGCGGTGCGGGAGGCGCTGCTCCCCGCAGGGGAACGGGAGAAGAACCTTGCCGCCGATTTAAACGACCTCTCATGGTTCGACGCCATCGACACACCTCCCGCAGACGGAGCAGTGTTCTTTGCCGCCGGGGTGTTCTATTACTTCCGAACAGAACAGGTGCAAGCCCTCTGCGCGGCTATGGCCCGGCGATTTCCGGGCGGGCGGCTGGTATTCGACGCCGCCGGGCCGACAGCCGTAAAACTGATGCTGAAAACCTGGATCAAGCAGGCGGGCATCCGGGATGTGGGGGCGTACTTCTCCGTCCGGGATGCGGAAAAAGAATTGCCCGCCTGGTCGGCTCGCATCTGTGTATCCAGCCGCGGCTATATGCTGGGCTACCGGGAGATGCGAGGGCCGGGAATACGCCCCATCCACCGCCTTCTGGCCGGAATTGCCGACGGGCCGCTGAAGCTGCGGATCGTGCGGATGGCGTTTCGGAGCAGCGACGCAGATGATGACGGGTAAGTACCGGCTGCCGGTTGGGCGGAAATAAAGGAGGAGCAGATTGTCGTGACACTTGTAGAATTTCGCCGGGCCTATCCCGCCGCCGTCTTTACGCTCAGCGGCGGGAAGCCCTTTACCTATCGTTACTATAAAAATCCGAATGCAAAGGCCACGCTGGCCCTGCTTACGGGCGGGATCGGGCTGTCTGACCTATTCTACAAACACTTTGCCCGTTTTGCGAAGGATTTTTCCGTATTGACCTTTGACTATCAAATCCAGTTTGCCGATAATGGCGAGTTTGCCGACGCCGTGGCAGAATTGCTCTGCCGCCTGAAAGAAAAGGTCTGGCTGGCAGGCCAGTCCCTGGGCGGCGTGGTGGCCCAGGTCATCGCCTTTCGACATCCGGAGGCGGTGGAAGGGCTGGTGCTTTCCAACACCTGTTCCCTGGCAAAAGATATGGGCGATGAGGCGTCCAGCCATCTGAAAAAGATGATGGAAAGCCAGAAGAAATCCAAAAAGCTTTTATCGGTTCTTCCTTTCTCCCTTTTCAAGCGCCTGATGAAATGGGTGGTGATGAAAAAGAAAACAGACGGTTTTACCCCGCAGGAGAAAGCGGTTATGGAAGAGCTGTGCGGCGCCATGCTGGAGCTGCTCACCAAACCCTATGAATACCATATGATCGACTTCCTCTGCGATGCGGAAAGCTACTTCGGTATGACAGAGCAGGACTTTGCCGGGTGGGACGACAAAGTCCTGCTGATCCTGTCCGAGGACGATACCACTTTCAATCAAGCCTGCAAGGATTCCCTAATCGCCATTATGCCGCATCCTACCGTTGTCACCAACCTGACCGGCGGGCATCTGGCGCTGATGGTCCGGCTGGAGCAGTATGCCGGTCTGGTGACAGAGTATATTCAAAAGCGGATATAGGGGAAAACACCGCAATCATACAAAACCCGCGGGATAGAGGCATCAATGTAGGAATGCAAAAATACTGACCTATACCAAGTGAAGGTGAAACAGGAAAACTCTATTCCATAATAAAATAATCTTCCCTATAAATCCGACGCCACTATAACAGTTCTAAAATCAGCTTGACAAGCATTCCAATGAAAATAACACCGCCGACCCCGCTGATAATTCCGTAAATTTTCACGGATTCTTTATCCTGCTTTTCTTTAATGAGATAGTAAACACCAACACCAGCAACCAAAGCGCCGATTAACATACCAATAATTGAAATGATCATTTTCTTTTCCTCCATTTTAATAGCAATGCTGAATTGATAATTACAAGCACAGAGCCTGCATTGTGGACAAGCGCACCCACAACGGGATTCAAAATACCTGTTATAGCAAGCGCGATGGCAAGGAAATTCAGTCCCATTGAAAAGCTCAAGTTCAGTTTTATCGTAGTCATCATTCGTTTAGACAGGGATATTAAATGAGGAAGCTCTTTAACTTCATCATTTACCAATACAATATCCGCTGCATCTACTGCAATATCACTTCCAATCCCGCCCATTGCAATACCAACTGTTGCCTTTTTCAGTGCAGGTGCATCGTTAATACCATCCCCAATCATACAAACAGCCTGCCTGTTCTCCTGATATTTTTCAATCAGCTTCAACTTATCTTCAGGCAAACAGCCAGCATATACTTCACCAATCCCTAACTGCTTTGCAATACTGCTTGCAGAGTTTTCGTTATCACCCGTCAAAAGCACAGGCTGAACGCCACAGCTTTGCAAAGCATCAATCATTTCAGTGCTTTCTTTTCGAATGGTATCGGACAAGACAAGATATCCGATCATCTCGTCATCTGAAAATATGTAGGTTATTGTGCTGCCATCATTCAAAAAGCCTTGAATTTCGGGATTTGTTTGACAAATATTTTTATTGCCATTCGTCATATCCAGCTTGCCCGCAAAAATACGCTTTCCGTCCACGACAGCGCATACGCCCTGTCCAAGCCGCATTTCAAAATCAGTTGCTGTTGGGATAGGTGCATTCGCATTCTGCTTATAGCAGCCGACAATTGCTTTGCCAAGCGGATGCTCCGAGAATTGCTCTGCAGCGGCGGCAAGAGCATAAATATCCTGTTCCGTATAGCTTTCCGAAAGGGATTTTACAGCGATTACCTTTGGCTTTCCGTTGGTCAACGTTCCCGTCTTGTCAAAGGTTACTCTCGAAACCTTTGATAATCTTTCCAAAGCGTCTCCCTCACGCACAAGGAAACTGTGCTTTGTGGCATTGCCAATCGCCGCCATGATTGCAGTAGGCGTCGCAAGTACCAAAGCGCAGGGGCAGAACACAACAAGAATGGTAACCGCACGGATAATTTCTGCCGTTACTGCCCAAGTAAGGGCGGCAGCGGTCAGGGCGATCACAACAATCCAGGTTGCCCATCGGTCAGCCATACCGACAATCTTTGCTTTTCCCGCATCTGCCGACTGAACAAGGCTGATCATCCGCTGAATAGAACTGTCCTCGCCAACCTTTGTGGCTTTCATTTCAAAAGCCCCGAATCGGTTTACTGTTCCGCTTGACACATCATCTCCAACCGTTTTATCGACAGGAATAGGCTCCCCCGTCATAACCGCCTGGTCAATCGAAGTTTGCCCCGAAGTAATAATACCATCAACGGCAATTCCTTCACCCGGTAAAACACGGAGAATATCTCCGACTTTTACTTCGCTTGCGGGAATAACCGATTCTACGCCGCCATGTACGACCCGTGCTGTCTGAGGCGTCAGTTTTACTAATTTTTCAATGCCAGCTCTGGCTTTTGCTACGGTTAAATCTTCAAGCAGAGCGCCGATCTGCATGATAAAAGCAACTTCGCCCGCTGCAAAATCTTCGCCTATGCAGACAGAAGCAATCAGCGCAAGGGATACCAGCACATCCGCCTTGATATCAAAGGCTGTAACAAGCCCGATGATTGCCTCCAAAATAATCGGCACACCGCATAAAATAATTGCCACCCAGGCGATGTCAAAAGGCAAAAAATCAAGTATGCCTGTCAGACTGCAAATAAGAGCAATGCCTGAGATAACAAGGAATGTAATATCTTTCTTAGTTCCTCCGATTTCAAGCAAATGCTCCAATTTCTCCATCAACGCTTTCATGGAAGCCCTCCGTTCCATACCTTATGGGGTATGGGTATATAATACCATAGGGGGTATAGGTTTGTCAAGCGGACAAAAGAAAAAAGCAGTCTGTTTCAACTGCTTTTCGTAAAAATTCCGTTAACCCATATTAGCAAAACGCTCTACCGCTTTCGTAAATTCCTCAATCGTTTTGTCTGCGTCCCCGTGTTCTATCCCGTCCTTGACGCAGTGCTTAATATGCCCCTCAAGCACCACCTGCCCGCACTTGTGCAGTGCAGATTTAGCGGCATTTAACTGTGAAAGGACATCTTCACAGGGGATATCTTCATCGATCATTCTGTCGATTGCCTGTACTTGTCCGATTATTTTTTTTAATCTGCGGTGCAGATTATCAGCATCCATACATTGTTTCATCGTAACGCTCCTATACTCTTGGGGGTATATGTATATTATACTGGTTTTTATGCCAAAGTCAAGTCTTTGCGTTTGAGCAAGGAAAGGGAACGATATTTTTAATACCGTTCCCCAACTGCTCTTATGAAAATATCCGTTTTGGAAGGTGGATCGCATATGAAAAAGTTTAGAACCGCTGCCTCTGTTATCACAATGGTTATTGCCGGAACAGCTGGTTTCTTTATCGGTGCGACTTTGGATAACGCGCTGGGCGGGGCGTTTTTGTTTTCAATGATCGCCGGGATTGCCTGTGTGATTTATACAATAGACAATCGAGAAAAATAAAGCCCGCAGGAAAGAGGTTTTTCTGCATAGCCCCAGCCCAAATAGACAGTAAAAAGGAAAGCCAATCGCAGAATATCCCTGGATTACGCCGTCTGGCTCCGTTTTTGAAACGGAGTCAGACGGTATTTTAATTGAAACCGTTCAAAGTTATAAAAATGGATATAGTCATCAATAAGGTTCTGTGCTTGCTCAAAGGAGTGTATTTTCTGCCTTGAAAGGCACTCGGTTTTAAGCATAGAGAAGAAATTTTCAGCCAAAGCATTGTCATATGGGTTTCCACGCCTTGACATAGAGGGAGTAATGCCATATTCTTGAGTTAGGGTAAAGTATGCTTGCGAGGTGTATGGAAACCCTTGGTCGCTGTGGAGCTGTAACTCCCCAGCGACCGCTTCTTTTTGCATTGCAGCACGAACGGTTTCCAGCACAAGGTTAGTGGTCTGCTGTTTACCGGTTTTGTAAGCAACAATGCTGTTGTCAAATAGATCACGGATAACAGATAGGTAGAGAAAGCCTTGTGCTGTGGGGATATAGGAAATATCGGTAACCCATTTCTGATTTGGGTGTTCTGCTGTAAAGTTCCGATTTAGAATATTGGCGTAACGATGCACAGCGTGGGAACAGCCTTGCCATCGCTTGCGCCGGATCTCACTGAGCAAGCCATACTTACGCATAACGCGCAGCACGGTCTTAGGATTCTTGTGGATACCCTTGTTCTTTTCTAACCACAACTGTATATAGCGGTAACCGTGTATCTTTCCGCGCGTGCTCTGGCATTCTGCAATCAGCTCGGCAAGAAAGGCGTCTTTTGCAGGGGTGGTTTTGTGCTGACGATATCGGTAGTATCCGCTGCGAGATACGCCATAGAATTTACACATATCCGAAATCGGATACTTCCCGGCACATTTCTCTATCAGGCGATATTTTAAGCTCGGCTTCACTTCCTTCCAACGGCTGATAGAAAATTTCGCAGCAACTCATTCTCCATTTTCAAACGCTTAATCACTTGCTCTTGTGTTTCCGGTTTTGTTACTGGACGACCTTTGGGGAGCGGTGCTGCATGACGCAGCTCCACCTCTGGGCGTAAACCACACCAACTTTGGACCGCGTACTTACTTACCCCATATTTTTTGCTTAGACTTTTTAAGCTCGCGCCTTGCTTGCGTTCTTCTCGAACCGCTTCCTTGATTTCTTCTGGGTAATGCTTTACTCCTTTGATTCCAGCCATGTCAAAAGCCTCCTATCGTAGTGCTATTCTACGATAGGAGGCTTTTTTGTTCAATGTCCATTTTCTTTGGGGCTATGCATTTTCCTCGTTTCCTGCGGGCCTTTTTGAATATGCTTACATATAGAACGCCCGCTGTATACAGGAACTGCTTACCCCAGTTTCCAGTTGGCGCTCTGCCGCTGCAACGCCACCATCCGGCGGAACAGGCCGCTCTTTTCCATCAGTTCCGATGGAGAGCCCTGCTCTGCTACTTTGCCGTCGGCCAGGACAACGATCTTGTCCGCCGCCTCCACGGTGCGCATCCGATGGGCGATGACCAGCACCGTCTTGCCGGCCAGCAAACGGGAGAGCGCCCCCTGCACCTTGGTTTCGTTTTCTACGTCAAGACTTGCTGTTGCCTCGTCCAGCAGGACAATAGGCGCATCTTTTAAGAGCGCCCGGGCGATGGAGATGCGCTGGCGCTCCCCGCCGGAGAGCTTGGCGCCGTTTTCCCCGATGGGGGTGTCGTAGCCCTTGGGCAGCCTGCGGACAAACTCGTCGCAGTTGGCGGCTTTAGCGGCGGCAAGCACTTCCTCGTCGGTGGCCCCGTGTTTGCCGAGACGGATGTTTTCCATCACCGTGTCGTCAAACAGCACCACGTCCTGAAACACCATGGAATAGTCACTGAGCAGCACTTCCGGGTCCACGGTGGAAATATCCACGCCGCCTACCTGAATAGAGCCCCTTGTGACGTCCCACAATCTGGCGGCAAGCCGGGCACAGGTACTCTTGCCGGAGCCGGAGGGGCCGACCAGCGCCGTGATCTCGCCCTCCCTGGCGGTGAAGCTGACGTCTTGCAGGACGTCCTTTTTGTCATAGGCAAAACCCACATGGTCGAATACGATATCGTGGCCGTTCGGCTTGAAGGCTTCCGACCCCTCCGCCGCAGGCGTGTCGTAGATCTCGTTCATGCGGTCGGCCGACACCTGGGAGACGAACATCTCCGCAATCAGGGCAAGGCTCTGGTCGAAGGGAGCGTAGATGCGGGTGATGACCAATAGGAACAGGAACAAAAGCATGAAATCGATCTGCCCGGAGAGGATCAGGCTTGCGCCCACAAGAATGGTCGTCGCCACGCCCAGGCGCATGATGACACTGGCAGCGTTGACAAACAAGCCGGTAGAAAGCTCGCCTTTGATCATGACCTTTTCATGGTCGTCAATTTTTCTGTTGAGTCCTTCCAGATACCGTTCCTCCTGATTGGTGGCGCGGATCTCCCGCACATTTTCCAGCGCCTCCTGGATGCCGTCGGAAACCCGGACAGCGGCTTTTTTCGTCCGCTCGGAGGCGCGGGCAGCCATCCTTCGGCTGCCGAACAGCAGCCCAAAGGCCACCGGCACGCCCCACAGGCAGGCAATCGCCAGCCGCCAGTCGTAGATAAGCAGGCAGACGGCGATGATCGCCGTAGAGATGTATGCGCCGTACAGATACCCCAGCACATGGCTCCAGACGTGCTCCATGCGGTTGACGTCCCCCATGAGGGTCTCGGTCAGATCGGCCAGATCCCGCTTGCCGAAGTAGCCCAAGGGCAGCTTGCGGAGCCGTTCCGCCAGGCGCAGGCGGGTGGCTTTGACCTCGCCGTACACCAGTCCGTAGGTGGCCTTGTACTGCTGCAAATGGGTAAGAAAGGATAGCAGGACAAATAAAACGGTCAGGCCGATGGGAAGCCAGACGCCGGGCAGCGGGCTGCCGCCGGTCAGCGTCCCCATGAAGCCGGACATCATCAGATACAGGATGCTGACGCCGCCCATGACAACTAAATTGACGATCACCGTCCAGAAAGCGCCTTTTTTGGTGTTTTTCAGGCCCTGATCGGTCAGGGCGTATTTGCGCTGAAACTTTTTGCTGAACATTTACTCCGCCTCCTTTTCGCCGGTGGAACCGCCTGTCAGCTTCCACTGCACCGCCCGGTTGTAATCCGCCCACATCCGGGCGTACAGGCCGCCCGCAGCGGTGAGCTCCTTGTGCGTCCCCTGCTCGGCAACGCGGCCTTCCTCCAGAACGATGATCTTATCCGCCCCGACCACGGTAGACAGGCGGTGAGCGATCATGATGACGGTGCGGCCGCGGGTCAGCACGGCGAAGGCCTTCTGAATTAAGACCTCGTTTTCCGGATCGGCAAAGGCTGTGGCCTCGTCCAGCACCACGATGGGCGCGTCCTTCAAAATAGCTCTGGCTAAAGCAATGCGCTGCTGCTCGCCGCCGGAAAGGTAGGTGCCCTCCGTGCCGATCTGCGTGTCGACGCCGTCCGGCAGTTTTTCGAGAATATCCCCGCACTGGGCGGCTTGCAGCGCCTCCAGCACCTGCTCCCTTGTGGCGTCCGGGCGGGCAGCCCGGACATTTTCCAGAATGGAGGCCTTAAACAGCCGGCTGTTCTGAAATACAAAGGCTACCTGATCCATCAGCACATGGGGATCGATCTGCTTTACGTCCACACCGCCAACCTCTACGGTGCCGGAGGTGGCGTCCCAGAACCGGGGAATGAGGCTGGCGGCTGTGGTCTTGCCGCCGCCGGAGGGCCCGACCAGCGCCACCGTCCGCCCCGGCTCCGCTGTGAAGGAAACGTGGGAGAGGGCGGGAACGTCTGAACCGTCATAGGTAAAGCTTACATCCCTGAACTCCACCCGGTTGTCACGGGGCTTCTGCGGATGGGCAGGTGCTTTTAAAACCGGGGCGTCCATCACCTGATCGATGCGCCCCAGAGCGGTATGCGCCAGCATCGTCCCGGCGGAAGCAAACATGATGCGGGCCAGCGCCGTGGAGATGATAGCGGAGAATACCGCGTAGAAAACAAAATTTGTGATGAACCCGGCGAAATCTCCGCCGGCCAGTGCGCCGGGGGCAAGGAACAAAACGACTGGAACCAGGAACACAAAAGCTCCTTCGGTGAACGTTAGATTGATGGATTGGGGAACGCGGCACACCTTGTCCTGATAGTATCCGGCCTTGCTGCTGTAATCCTCAATGGCCTCTTTGAACGCTTTGAAGGAATAGACCGTCTGCTGGAAGATCTTTACCACCGGGATACCGCGGACATACTCGGTGCCCGCCTTGGTCATCCGGTCCTGGGCCGCCTGATATTCTGCCATCAGCGCAGCGTTTTTGCCGCCCATCATGGAGAACATGGCGATGACGGAAATCACCGCCGCCAGCAGGCAGGCAGCGCCCATCCGCCAATCAAAGACGAACATCAGCACCAGCATCGCAAGGAACATGATGACTGTGCCGACGATGTCCGCCAAGTTGTGGGCCAGCAGAGTTTCCGTATCGGCCGCCGCCGCGTCCAGCCGTCCCCGGATGAGGCCGGAGGCGTTGGCGTCAAAATAGCCTAACGGAGCTTTCATCACACGGGCGACGCCTTGCTTGCGGATGTTGGACGCTGTGCGGAAGGCTGCCAGATGGGTACACATCAACCCCAGAAAGTAGATCACAATGCCGCCCACCGCAAAGGCGAAGGCCAGCCAGCCGTACTGCGCGACATTCTCTGCTCGGGTCCAGTCCGGCGCCACGGCGATCAGATCCCGGGCGGCTAGCCAGATGCAGATGTAGGGTGCCATGCTCAGCAGCATGGCGATCCCCGACAGGGCCAGGCCCAGGAAGGTCAGCCCCTTGTGGCCGCCCGCATAACGGAGCAGAGCCGCCACATCGTTCTTTTTTCGTTTTTCCACAAAAACAACCTCCTTATTGAAAGTTAGCAATAACTAACCAATACGCGAAAAAAGACGGGACTATTGTCCCATCAATTCCAGCCATCCGGCTGTATAGAAAGCGCGGAACTGTGTCACGTCCCGGTGCGCCTGCTCCCGGGGCATATCGTGGATTACAATTTCAAACAGTCCGTTGAACATGCCGCTGGCGATGATATGGCAGAGGGATTGATCCAGCTGCGGGATTTCTTTCCCCAGCCGGCGCAGCACTTCCATGTATTTCAGGGTATATTCCACCTCTACCTCCACCATGTTGTGGACAAAATGCTCGTAGGAAGTCCCCTCCGCCCGGCAGAGCAACAGCTTGACCGGCTCCCGGTGATCGCAGATGTAGTCTACCATCCAGTCCACGTAATCGCCGGAGGCTTCGCCCATGTGCGCCGGCTGCTCCTTTTCCGGCAACTCGGCAAAGCCGGTCTGGGCTTCCATGAACCGGCCCATCAGGGCGGCGGCGTGGGGCTCTACCAGAGAGGCGAACAGCGCCTCTTTGCTGGAAAAATAGCCGTAGAACGCTCCAGTGGTCACGCCGGCGTTCTTGACGATCTGCCGCAGGGACGCGCCGAGGAACCCTTTCTCGGACA
>ENA-UOIZ01000729-UOIZ01000729.1-human-gut-metagenome-genome-assembly--contig:-P88-NODE-729-length-31250-cov-7.918865_pt1 | contig 31250 bp, 31 predicted proteins | sample MGYA00242336_ERZ723883 | MGnify/ENA metagenome assembly ERZ723883 | reverse complement strand
TATCCGCATCGGCGGCAGCTCCGGTCTTTTTTATTACACCGTCCTCTGCAGCTATGCAAATTTCCGCACATCATACAAGCGCATAGACGGTATCAGCTATACCATATATCCCGGCGAGTGGCTGTGCCGGATAAGCGAGATGGCAGAGTGGTTCCGCACACGGTTTCAGCATCAGGCGGTTTCCATTCTTCAGGATTTACAGGAGCGCCACCTGATTACCTATTCTCTTCTCGGCCGCGGGAAGCTGGTAAAATTCAAAATCCTGGGCTGGCAGAAGCATAACCGCGTGTTGGACTATAATGCACCCTGTTCTAAGGACAGCGGCTTTTTCTTCCTGCCGGTGTCTGTTGCTGCCGAGCTTGTCAGCCGGGGACGATGCTCGGAGATGGACGTCCTGCTGGATTTGTGGATCAACACGGTATATAACGATACACAGGTACAGGGATCAGATGTTGGCCCGGTGGTCTATCTGCGCAACGGCACTGGAAATCCGCTACTTGGTTACGCCGAACTGGCGCAGCGTTGGGGCGTATCCAAAGCGACGGCCGGCCGGTATGTCCGCAAGCTGATTTTGCTTGACTATATATCCGCCGTGTCCTTTGCGGGTACGCATGGGACGGCGCTCTACTTGAAAAACTATCTCTCCACGATGTTTCAAATTTCGGACATATTGGTAGACAAGGATGAAGTTGCGTTATCCCTTAACCTTTCTGTTCCTGTCGATGAATATGAAGATGTGGATGAAACTAGCGGTTCAAATTCAGAAAATAGCGGTTCAGATTCGTACACGGAGATTATTGCGCAGAAAGTCGGTCAAATCCTCTCTGCACAAGGCTTTCCGTGCATTTTCTGCCATAAATCCGTCTATAAGTTATTACCCTTATCCCACGACTGCAAGGAAGATCTTTTTGTTTCAGGAAAAGCAGAAATGCGATATTTGCTTATAATTTCTTGTCAGCAAAAAAACGCCGAACTTTTCCGGTTTAAGATCACCTTGCGCAAGGGGGTGAAAGAATGAAGCAAACATCAATCAATGATACCGCTGAGAATCCGCTGTACCATGACACATGGATGCTTCTCAGGAAATACCGAGACGTGGTGTGGAGCCTGGAACTATCGGTACAGCAGGTACGCCGCCGCTTTCAGATCGAATTCGGCGCCAGCATCGAGGATTTTCTGGACTCCATCTATCTGGCCGGCGTGGATTTTGAGGATACCGGTATTCAGGAGCATGCCCGAAGTATCGAACGCAGTTATAAAATGCTCAAGCTGATGGAAAACGCGGTCAACCTACTGCGGAACAAGCACAAGTATGGAGAGGCATATTACTGGATCCTGTATTACACCTACCTTTCCCCTCAGCAGTACAAAAACACCGAAGAAATCATCGAGCAGCTTCAGCCGCATATTCGGGATATCAGCTACCGCACCTATTTTCGCAGAAAAAAGGAAGCGATTGCGGCTCTTTCGTCAGTCCTTTGGGGCTATACATCCAGGGACAGCCTGAGTCTTTTGGAGCAATTTTTTCCCGCTTCGGAATGATGGACGCCTAAATATCATACACTATGCTTTGGGGTGATAATTTTGAAAATACAGTGGAAAAAACTGATCGTCTGTCTTGCCATACCGCTTGCTGTAGGCGGGCTTTCCGCGCTGCTGACCCGCAGCGGTATGGAATCTTTTGAGACGATCAACAAGCCTCCTCTATCTCCGCCGGGCTGGCTGTTTCCGGTGGTGTGGACGATCCTGTTTGTCCTGATGGGGATTGCCTCCTATCTGGTCGCGGTCTCAGGTAAGCCCAGCCGAACGGCATTGACTGTATATGGCGTTCAGCTATTCTTTAATTTTCTGTGGTCGATTCTCTTTTTCAATCTGTCGCAGTATCTGTTCGCCTTTGTCTGGCTTGTGATTTTATGGATTCTGATTTTGATTACGACAGTCCTGTTTTATCGGATCTCCAAGTCGGCCGGATATCTCATGCTGCCCTATCTTTTGTGGGTTGCCTTTGCGGGATATTTGAATTTTGCCATTTATCTGCTGAATTAAACGCGGTTTTTTCGAGAAATCTGAAAAAGGCAGATAATTGGCAGTACATTGGCTCGGTTTTGCGATTGAGGCGTAAATCCCCCTATGTTAAAATGAGTATGCTGAAAATTGTATCGAGAGCCGGAACAGGCAGTGAGAACACCATTTTGACGAATGGTGTTTTTTTATTGCCTTCTTCCTGCTCCCAACCGGCAGGCCGTCCATTCTGTGGGCGGCTTTACTTATTTTTCAAAGGAGGATTGCGCATTGAAAAACAAACCAGTTTCAACGCCGCCCAAGCCCCGCAAGCGCATCAATCACGGCCGTCTCCTGTATACGGGATTTCTGACGGTGTGTATGTTGGCGTGCTTTTCTCAGCAGGCTTTTGCGGCGACTACCGTCTGGCAAAAAGCGGAAGAAATCATGAAGGACGTCTATAACCAGATCCTGCTGATTTCCACCATTGCGGCGGTTGTCACGGCGTCCATCGCGCTGCTGATGATGAATTTTTCCAAGAGCGGTAAAACAGTGGACGAGGCCCGTGCCTGGCTCAAGCGGATTATCATCACGTGGGCGATTTTAAACGGCTTGGGCTTCATCGTCAGCTACATCACGCCCTTCTTTGCGGGCGGCAAATGGGGCAGCCCGTAAGTACCTATAATCCAACGTCTTATGAATTCAAAAGGAAGGTGATGCCGTGGGCATATTAGACGGGATTGTGGCGTGGATAGCGGAACAGGTCATGCACGGGCTGGATTTAATCAGCACATCGGTTTTAGGCGCGCTGGGCTGCGATATGGGTACGTTTTTACGGTATTTCCCGGCAGCCCAGACCATGTATAACATCTTTGTGGCGCTTGCAATCGGCCTGATCCTCTTAAACTGGGTGTGGCAGCTTTTCCGGAACTACGGCCTCGCCGCAGGGCTTGAGGCGGAAGACCCGGTGAAGCTGTCCATCCGCTCGGTGCTTTTTATTCTATTGGCCTACTTCTCGGATGAGATTGTAAGCACTATTCTCAAAATCGGCGGAACGCCTTATCAATGGGTGCTTTCGTCTTCTTTGCCGCCACTGGATTTTGCCAACTTCAATTCGGCAATTACCGTAATTCTCGGTGTATGCGCCAGCGGCGCGGTCGCCATTATCGCGCTCATTCTTGTGCTGATTATGGCCTGGAACTACATCAAACTATTATTTGAAGCGGCCGAAAGGTATATTCTGCTCGGCGTGCTGGTGTTTACGGCTCCAGTCGCTTTTGCGATGGGAGCATCGCAGACTACATCGGAAATCTTCAAGTCCTGGTGCCGGATGCTGGGCGGACAAATCTTCTTATTGATTATGAACGCCTGGTGCCTGCGGCTGTTTACCAGTATGGTCGGCACCTTTTTATCCAATCCACTTTCGCTTTGACCGGAGGTGATTTCAATGCGAAAAACACGAAAAATTCTGCTGGTTTTTGTGCTGGCGCTGGTTTTTACCAGCCTCTTTGCTGTCCCTGCCTTTGCGGTGACGGAGGACGAGGTACAGCAGCAGGTAAATGCCATAGGCCGGGAGGGCGTTACGGGAAATATCTTTATCTGGTTTCTCTGCGCCATCGGCTTTTTGAAAGTATCCCAGAAGATCGACAGCTTTATGTCATCGCTGGGCATCAATGTGGGACATACTGGCGGCTCCATGCTGGCGGAAGCCATGATAGCTGCCAAGGGCATAGCGTCGGTAAAATCCTTCGGCGGGCACGGCGGGGGCGGCTCCCGCAGCGGTGCTTCGTCCGGCGGGTCTTCCGGCGGCGGATTTGCCAGTGGCGGGCTTGCCGGTGTTGTTAGCCGCAGCTTCCAGAATAGCGCGGTCAAAAACGCCACCGGCAGCAAAGAAGGCGGCCTTGGCGGCAAGGCTTTTGCTTCCTCGTTGGAAAAGGGCGGCGGTTTCGCTAACCGCGTCATCGGCACGGTGGCAACCGGCAATATCTCGACTACCGGATCCATGACCGGGGAAAAAGCCTCTGCCGCTTTGTCTTCCTATCTGGGCTATACCGCTTTGGGAGAAGATGCGGAAGACATGCCCAACTTTTCCAATGTAGAAATCGGCGGCGGGCGGATCATGGCGACTGAGATTTCTGGAGAACACCCGGAAGGGATCGCCATAGGGATGTACCACGCCGACCAGTATATGGCTCCCAGCGGGGAGTATTCCACGGTGACAGCCGCCGATGGAACGACCTGGTACAAGCAGTACGCAGCGGATACGGTAGAGCGTAAGCCCTATAAAGCGCCGGACGGCAATATCGCCTACAACGAAAGCATCGTGAAAAAGCTGCCTGATCCGCCGAAACGAAAGGATAGAATCTGATGGCGGAAGAAAAAAACAACAATTCTAATCTGGCCGCAAAAAGCGCACAGGCCGCCAACACGGTACGCGGTGCGGTCAAGACCGGAAAAGCGATAGCCGGGGCTGCCAAAGGCGCTGCTGCCGGCGGGCCATACGGCGCGGTAGCCGGGCTGGTATGGGGCAACCGGCATCTGATTGGGAAAATCATTCTTGTGGTTGCTCTGATTTTTCTCTTGCCTGTTCTGTTTATCCTCATGTTGCCCGCCCTTATTTTCGGCGGGCTGGTGGATGCTTTTACCCCGGATGACCCGACCGTGCCTATCTTAAACGACAGCGCCTATATCACGGAAAACATGACCGAAATCACAAACTCGGTGAGTGATGTGCTGTCTGAAGCTCTGGAAGATGTGCTGTTAGAAATCGAGAATGATTTTTCATCGTCCGGCGCCGACCAGCGGGAAATCATCAATCCCCATGAGAATGCGCCGGCATATAACGCCAACGCCTTTGTTTCCCAATTCTGCGCCTCCAAAAACGAGGATTTTGAATCCATTACCTTTGATGATATGGAGTCCACCCTGCGGAATGCCAAAGGGGAACTGTATTCCTTTACATCGAAGGAAGAAACCCGGACGCGGGTAGAAGTAACGGTAACGGTGGACGCCAGCACTGGCAAGGAAACCGAAACTTCAACCACAGTAACAGAGGACTGGATGGTGTATACCATCGTCTATAACGGCGAGGACTATTTTGCCGACAATGTGTTCCACCTGAACGCCGAGCAAAAGGAGCTGGCGAACAACTACGCCCAAAACCTGAGCGTGTTTTTAGGAGACGGCATGTTCCAGCGCCTGCCGAATGGATATGAAGCTATCAGTTCTCTTGGCGATATTAAGTTCACTGACGGGCAGACCGAGGTGTTTTACTTCAACCAGCTCGATGAACGCTATGCCGATAAGCCCTATGGGACGGACGATATCGGCGGCTATGGCTGCGGCCCTACCGCGATGGCGATTGTCGTTTCTTCTCTTACCGACGAAACCGTTGATCCGGCAGAGATGGCAAGGTGGTCGTATGAACACGGCTACTGGGCATCGGGTAACGGTTCCTATCATGCTTTGATACCCGCTGCCGCCAAAGCATGGGATTTACCGGTGGAGGGCTGCGGCAAAGATGAAGGCCAGAAAATCGTAGACGCCCTCAGCGACGGAAAGCTGATCGTTGCGCTGATGGACGAAGGGCATTTCACCAACTCCGGCCATTTCATTGTCCTGCGGGGCGTCCGGGATGAAAAAATCCTGGTGGCAGATCCGGCAAGCTATCAGCGAAGCGAGCAGGAATGGGATTTATCCATCATCCTCGACGAGGCCCGGGAAGGAGCGGCGGCAGGCGGCCCATTCTGGATTATCGGATAGGAGGCATTGATGAGCAAGCAAAAAGATTCTGAATTTGAAACCTATACGATCCCGCCGAATTTCATTGAGGGTTCCACCCTGTTCGGCGGGCTTTTTAAGTTACGCAACGCAATCGAGGCCGGCGTCCTTGCCATAGGGGCAGGCTTGCCGGTTTTCCTGCTGAATATACCGCTGACGACGCGGATCATTGTTTTGTGCCTGACCGCCCTCCCCCTTGCGCTGCTCGGACTGTTCGGCGTATCGGGCGAGTGCCTGTCGTCCTTTATCTTTGCTTTCTTCAAGTGGCTGAAAAACCGGCGCGTGGTAGGCGTCGTTTCTGAAAAGGAGGCGCCCGCAAAGCCGGTGAAAAAAGAGAAGCCGGTTAAGAAAGCGGTTCGTGAAGAGAAGAAGAGCGAGAACAAAGACAAGGAGCCGTCCATGATGGCTGAGATTATGGGGGTTATCCGGAAACGGTCGGCTAAAACCAAAAAGGAAAAATCGGCCAGAGAAACCGCGCCAAAGGAACAAAAACAACGGAAAGAAAGGGCGCGGCCACGCCGCCTGCAGTCCGAACCAGAATTTTTGAATCCGGTGGCTGCCTATCTTCCCATTGAAAAGATTGAAAACGGCATTATCTACACCAAAGACCACCGGTATGTCAAGGTTCTTGAAGTGGAGCCGATCAATTTCCTGCTGCGCAGCGCCAGAGAGCAGCGCAGCATTATCTATTCCTTTATTAGTTACTTGAAAATTTCTCCTGTAAAAATCCAGTTTAAGGTGCTGACAAAGCGTGCGGACATCAACAAGCATACGGAAATCGTGCGCAGGGAGATGGAACGGGAGACAGATCCCCATTGTCATATGCTTCAGGAGGATTACCTGAAGCTGGTGGGGCGCATCGGTTCCCGCGAAGCGACGACCCGCCGCTTTTTCGTTATCTTTGAATATGAAGCATTCGGGCGCCACGGCGGCGATGAGGAGGCGGATGCGGTATCCACCCTGCAGGTGGCAGCCCGCACCGCAGTCAATTATCTGAAGCAGTGCGGGAACGAAGTACTGACGCCGGAAAACGAGGATGAGTTTACAGTAGATGTGCTGTATAACATTCTTTGCCGGCAGGAAAGCTCGGATATTCCGCTGCCTGCTCGCGTACAGGATATTGTATCCCGGTATGTGGAACAGGGCAAGAATACCGACGCTATCCCTTGCACCGAGTTTTTCGCGCCGAAAACCATTGATTTCACTCACGCAAAATACATCTGCATCGACGGGCTGTACCATTCGTATCTGCTGATTCCGTCTGACGGGTATAAATCCCGTGTTACGGCTGGATGGTTAAGCCTGCTGGTGAACGCAGGCGACGGCATCGACATCGACCTGTTTCTGACAAAGCAGCCCAAAGAACGTATGGTGCATAAGCTGGGCCAGCAGTTGCGGATCAACCGTTCCAAAATCAAAGAGACCAGCGATACCAACACCGATTTTGACGATCTGGACGGGGCGATCCGCAGCGGCTATTTTTTGAAAGACGGCCTTGCCAATAACGAGGACTTTTACTACATGAATATCCTTATCACCATCACCGCTGAAACGCCGGAGGACTTGGCCTGGCGCGAAAGGGAGATGAAAAAACTGCTGGTCTCTCAGGATTTAGCAGTAAGCGCCTGCTCTTTTCGGGAAGAGCAGGCTTTTCTGTCGGCGCTGCCGCTCACCAGTTTGGAAAAGCACCTGTTTGGGCGCTCCAAGCGCAACGTGCTGACGGCCGGCGCCGCAAGCTGTTACCCGTTTACGGCTTTCGAGCTGTGCGATGACAATGGTATCCTGCTTGGGACAAACAAAATCAACAATTCCCTTGTCATCGTGGATATCTTCAATTCCAAGGTCTACAAGAATGCGAACATGGCGATCTTGGGAACCAGCGGCGCGGGAAAAACCTTTACCATGCAGCTCATGGCATTGCGGATGCGGCGCAAGGGTATCCAGGTGTTTATCGTCGCGCCCCTCAAGGGCCATGAGTTTCACCGGGCCTGCAAGAACATCGGCGGCGAGTTCATTCAAATCAGTCCGGCGTCAAAAAATTGCATCAATGTCATGGAGATTCGGCCGGCTGATACATCGGTGGACGAACTACTGGAAGGCGGCGCCTTGGAAAAGTCGGCGCTGGCGTCCAAAATCCAGCAGTTGCACATCTTCTTCTCCCTTTTGATACCGGATATGAATCACGAAGAACGTCAGCTTTTAGACGAGGCGATGATTAAGACCTACAACCAAAAGGGCATCACCCACGATAACACATCGCTGGACGATCCGAAAAAGCCGGGTCATTACCGGGAGATGCCTATACTGGGCGATTTATATGAGGTGCTGGTGTCTTCCCCGGAGACCAAACGGCTGGCAAATATCTTAAACCGTCTTGTCCATGGCTCGGCCCGCTCGTTCAATCAGCAGACCAATGTGGATTTGTCCAATAAGTACACGGTGCTGGATATATCAGAACTGAGCGGCGACCTGCTGACCGCCGGTATGTTCGTGGCGGTCGATTTCGTCTGGGATAAAGCGAAGGAAAACCGGACGATGGAAAAGGCTATCTTTATCGACGAATGCTGGCAGCTCATCGGCGGCGGCGGAAACAGCCTGGCCGCCGAGTATGTGCTGGAGATTTTCAAAATCATTCGTGGGTATGGCGGTAGCGCAATTTGCGCCACCCAGGATCTGAACGACTTTTTCGCGCTGGAGGGCGGGAAATACGGGAAAGGCATCATCAACAACTGCAAGACCAAAGTTGTGCTCAATCTGGAAGACGAAGAGGCTCAGCGGGTGCAGGACGTCCTGCACCTTTCTGAAGCTGAGGTGATGGAAATTACCCACTTTGAGAGAGGAAACGGGCTTATAAGCTCGAACAACAACAATATCACGGTGGAGTTTAAGTGCAGTGATTTAGAAAAATCCCTCATCACCACCGACCGCCGGGAATTGCAGGAGCTGGTAGAACAGCACAAACTTCAGCAGGCAGCAATGCCGACTTAATACAGTCGGAATACGCATTAGCCGCCCGTATGCGGCTTTTTTACGGATTTAATACGCATTGAAGGAGATGTGGAACAATGAAAACCAGAGAACAGCTTTACGGCAAGGAGGCCGCCGGGCTATTGCGGGACATATCCAATTATCACTGCATCCGACACGAACAGATATATCGGCTTTATCCCGACAAAGACAAGGCGGTGATGGATAACCTGCTTTTCTATTTGACAAAGCAAGGGCGGATTTTTTACGACCAGCCGGCCGACATCTTCTGCGACAGCCCCGATTTGGAGGTTGACAGGGAGATGCTGGCTGCCCTGTGGGTGCTGGCAGATTTCGCAGATCGGGCGGAATACCATTCCCCCGATGACTTCCCGACAAAAATCATCTTTTTTGCAGACGGTGAAACCTATGAAATCATCTGTGTCCCGCCGGATAAGGAGGCGCTGATTGAACACGCGCTCTCCCAGTCCGGCGAAGAGGACGGCAGACGGATTTTTATTGTCGAGGACGCGGAGCAGATTGCCCGGCTCCGTGTCTCCGGTCCCGCCGCTTTCTGCACGGTAACAGACACGGGCGAAATTCAGTATTTTAAGCAGAAACAGGAGGAACTTTATTGAACCGAGCACATATTTCAAAATACATAAACAGCCTGCTTGCGGATATCTCCAAGCTGTCCAATACGCTGTGCGCGATGAACAATACGGATATAGAGCGATACCCGGACAATTACGGGATGCTTTCAACCGACGCCGCGCTTCACAGCGAATTGATTGCCTGTAAGATGCGGCATCTGCTGTATGGCAGCACGAACATGAAAAAGTCGGAGTATCTTACTTCTGCCGGCGTCGTACAGGGCATTCGGATTTCTGAAAAAGACGGTGTACTGAACATCTTTCTTCCCCGCCTGATGCCCAGGCGGAAGGGACGGAAAAATTCAGAGTTTCTGACGGATCCACTGTACTTCACCCTGAGCCAATATGCGGACAGCCATGAGCTGCCGAAGTTTCAGCATTGTGTGATTTGCTTTTCCCATATTTACAGCAAAGAGCTTCCCTTGTCACGGGTAAGGGATTACGACAATCTGGAATTAAAGCAGCTGCTGGATGTGATTGCCGCTTTCGTCATGGAAGATGACAGCGGCCTTTTATGCGACGCCTACAACACGACGGAGCTGGGCGAACAGGATTGTACCTGCATCTCCGTTATGGGAAAGGAACGCTTTTTTGAATGGATCGCAGAGCGTGAAAACCGCCTGAAATCCATATCCGATTTTTAGCGTTTTCCGGGGCTTCCAAACGGGACGAGGGAAATCGGCATGAAAAATACGGCTTTGCCCGCATCCAGCCGGCAAGCCGAAAACAGATTTTTACCCAGGTCAATCGTAACTGGGTAATTTTTATGAAGGGAGGCGTCCGCTATTCCATCCCCGCAAATACTTCCCGGCAGACACACGGCGGGCTATCGTCTTCTGGAGCTTATCGCCATATCCGGCGAACTTCCGGCCGGCCAGCTTTCCCGTCTGCCCGGTGGAGACTATTACAAGGAAAATGTTGTGAAGGAGCTAAAACGAAAACGCCTCCTCCGTACCTTTTACAAGGACGGGCTGCGCGGATACCGTCTGACGGCAAAGGCAAAGGAACTTCTCATAGCCGACCGGCCGAAACGGTTTTTCCCAATCCTGACCGGTGCGGCGGAAACGAACCACATCAAAAGTGAGGCCGCCCGCCGTTTGCGCCTTCATCGCATTGCCGAGTCCACCGTCACCATGCAGAACGCGGGTGCGGCGGTCTACCGGGATGAGAAGCCCGAAATTTTTTCTCCTGTGTGGGCCGAAAGCGCAGGGCTTTCCATCATAGCGCCTGCTTTCTACAATTCCCGCGAAATCAAGGAACTGGGCACGGTATTCGTCAAAATCAAAGGCGCCCGTTCGGTCGGCGTCCTGCTGACAGAAAACGCTGTTTTTGTGGTATATAACCTGGGCGGCTCTCTGATGAAATGGCAGTACCGGGCGGAGATGCGTACAAAGGCTCTGATGCAGACCATCCTTTGCCGGGAACGTCTGCCGGAGCAATACGAACCGGAATCGGTAAAGGGCCTGCTTTTGGGAGACGGCATGGAGTTGGCGGCGGCTATCCTTACCGGAGACGGCGGCAAGCAGTATTTTCTCCTTGACGGCAGTTATGAGCATTTTCATTACCTTACCAACGACCGCAGGGGCGAAAAGCTGCTGCGGATGCTGTGCAGCGCGGAACTGTCCGAAAGGCTGGAAGCCGTCCTGCTGACGGATCTGTGGGAAAAGGACGAAGGGCTTCCCATAGAAAACGACGCCATCGACGGCAGCGGCCGCCCCGTCCTTTTCGCCTATACCTGCGACCTGCCCCGCATCAAGCGGTTTGACACGGCGCTCCGGCTCCAGAATAAAACCGGCACGCTTATCTGTTTTGATTTTCAGGCGGAAGCTCTCCGCCGCTGCTGCGGGGAGCAGATACGGTTTCAAACCATCGACTTTGAAAAATGGGAAAGGAGGTTTTGCATATAACACGACGCAAAAGACTGTTTTCGATTCTCTTCGGACTGCCGCCGCTTCTTTTCGCCCTGCTCTACGGCGGCGGGTACATCGCGCAGTTTATCCGCAACTACAGGGAATGGCAGGACGCGGGCGGCACACCCGGAGGCGGGACGTCACCGGAATTGCCGTCCTTTTCTTTGAGCGCCTGCTTTGAGGCCATGTTCACTTTCCCGTATGGGGTTATCGGCGCACTCATTTGCGTCGGCGTGCTGACTCTGCTCATTGTCATGGTTATGCGGATGGGCTATGGGGATACAGGCGAATATGACAAGGACCGGAATTTTATCTATTCCAAAAAGGGCACTTACGGCACATCTGGCTTTATGTCCGAAAAGGAAGCGGAGGAAGTGCTGGATTTGACCTCCAGCCTGAAAAAGCACACCGGCACCATACTGGGTACGTTAAACGGCAAGTATGTGTGTGTGCCGGAGAACAGCCGACTCAACCGGAATATCGCCGTATACGGCGCCAGCGGATCGATGAAAACCAGAGCCTACTGCATCAACCGCATCCTTCAGGCGGCAGCGCAGGGTGAATCGCTGATTATCTGCGATCCTAAATCGGAACTGTATGAAACCACCAGCCAGTATTTGCGGGACAAGGAATACACTGTCCGCGTTTTCAATCTGGTGTCGCCGGAAAATTCGGACTCCTGGGCCTGCCTTTCGGAAATCGAAGGAGACGAACTGATGGCACAGCTCTTTTGTGACGTCATTATTAAAAATACCGGCAGCGAGCGGGGCGATCACTTCTGGGACAGCGCAGAAACGAATCTCCTCAAGGCTTTGGTTTTGTATGTGGAACAGGGTTACCCGGAGGGACGGAAAACCATGGAAGAGGTCTACAAGCTGATTACACGCACATCGGAAAAGGAACTGAGCAGCCTGTTCGACCTGCTGCCTTCCACCCACCCTGCCAAAGCGCCCTATGCAATTTTCAAGCAGGCGTCCGATACGGTGCGCAGCGGCGTTATTATCGGTCTCGGGAGCCGGCTGCAGGTTTTCCAAAACAAGAAGATCTGCAATATTACGAGTTTTGATGAAATCGACCTGGAGCTGCCGGGGCAAAAGCCCTGCGCCTATTACGTCGTCAATTCCGATCAGGACAGCACCTTTGATTTTCTTTCGTCGCTGTTTATATCCTTTTGCTTTATTAAGCTTGTCCGGTACGCCGATAAAAACTGTCCGGGCGGCAGGCTGCCTGTCCCGGTGCATGTGCTGGGTGAAGAGCTGACCGCCTGCGGGGTCATAGAAAGCTTGTCACGCCGCATTTCAGTCATTCGTTCGAGAAATATCAGCATGTCGTGCGTGTTCCAGAATTTAGCGGGGCTTCAGAACCGCTATCCGCAGAATCAGTGGCAGGAGATTTTGGGGAACTGCGATATCCAGTATTTTCTCGGCTGTTCCGATCCGCTGACCGCTGAATACATCAGCGAACGGTCCGGCGAAGTATCCGTCCATGTGCAGAGCAAGGCAAAGCAGCTTGGCACATGGCGGGTGAGCAATTATGTGCCGGAGTACCGGGAGACCAGCGGCGTCGGACGGCGCAAGCTGCTGACGATGGACGAAGTTCTGCGGCTTCCGGTATCCCAGGCGCTGGTGATCATCCGCGGGCGGAAGATTTTGAAGGTGGATAAGCTGGACTACACCCAACATCCAGAGGCCTCCAAATTGCAGCCCTGTAAAGCTTCCGCCCATATTCCGGAGTGGAGCAAATTCCCGCGAGAGGAGGTGAGCGCTCCGCCAAAGCCCAGAAAACGCACCGGCCGGAAACCAAAACCGCCGGATGCGCAGGAATCCCAGCCGGGCTTTGTTCCGGCAACCAAGGACGATATCATGTCGTCCGACCATTAACCGAAGGAGGTAACCTATGCCAAAAAAGAACACAGAAAATTTGGAAGCGGCTGAGGAATTAACGGTACAGCCTGAGATTTTAGCCGCTGAAACGGAGGAAATGGATGAACAAACAGACGCCGCGCAGGTTCCGGTTTCAGAATTTTCAGAAGAGGCGCCCGCTGAAGCTGTGGAAGCTCCAAAGCCCAAACGTACCCGCCGCAAGAAAACGGCTGTTGAGGAGGCCGGCAGCGTACCCCTCGCTGATGCACCGAAGGCCGCGTTCCCGGAGGAAACGGATCCAGCCGTTTCCGAAGAACCGGCAGCTGGGGCCGCTGTTTCAAAACCAGATCCCGCACCACCACGTCCGGCGCCGATTCTGACGCTGGAGGCGGGGGCTGACGTCGATACCGAAGAAAGCCTTGCGGATATTGCCTGGCATGAAATCCATAACGCCTACCGCACCCGCAGGATACTGACCGGGACGCTCGGCGGCCTGGAGCAGACGGACAGCGGGAAGACTATCGCCATCGTGGAATACAAGGGCTTTCGAGTCGTTATCCCGCTGAAAGAGATGGTGATGGGATACCAGAACAATCTCACCGGGGACGCCTACAACGCCATGATTGTCCGCCAGCATAAGCTGCTCAGCCGTATGCTGGGGGCGGAGATCGATTTTGTCGTCAAGGGGATTGATTCCAAAACCCGCAGCATTGTCGCCAGCCGTAAGGAGGCCATGCTCAAAAAGCGCAAAATCTTCTATATGGACACCGATGATTCCGGGGAATACCGCATTTACGACGGCCGGATTATCCAGGCGCGGGTAATTGCAACAGCCGAAAAAGCCATCCGCATTGAAGCGTTCGGAGTGGAGTGTTCGGTTATGGCACGTGATTTGTCCTGGGACTGGATAGGCGACGCCCGTGACCGTTTTTCGGTGGGCGATCAGGTGCTGGTGCGTATTCTCAGCGTCAACCGGGAGGATATTGAGCATATTTCCATCAAGGCGGATCTGCGCAGCGTATCCGACGCCCGGCAGGATAATCTCCGCCTGTGCCGGCTCCAAAGTAAATACGCCGGCACCGTTACCGACGTCCACAAGGGCGTGGTGTATATCCGGCTGACCAACGGCGTCAACGCCATCGCCCATTCCTGCTACGACCGCCGCCGTCCCGGGAAAAAGGACGACGTCAGCTTTGTCGTTACCGGTATTGATGAAGAGCGAGGCGTGGCGCTGGGGATCATTACCCGCATTATTCGGCAAAATCTTTAGCTGTTGAAAAACGGCAGCGTGTAGTAGTATATAGAAAGTAAAGACGAAAATTCAGTTCTGGGAGGGATACGCTATGCGTAAATTTCTATTCGTCTTGCTTTTAACCCTGCTGGCTGCTTTTACAGGCTGCCGGTCGGATGAGCTTCCGGATGCCGCCGCTTCTTCAGCATCGGATTCAGCAAAAACCATTTCCGAAGCATCCGCTATGAATACCTGCCCCGATGAGAGCATATCATCAGGGAATTCGTCATCTTCAGACACCGGCGATACTTCCTCCGCCCCATCATCCGATGCGGCGGAAGATCCGTCCTCCGCCAGTCGGCCGGATAACGCCACGGCTGCGACTTCACAAAAACCAGCTGCACCTGCGGAGCAAAAGCCAACGGCAGCGCCGGAACAAACCAATCCGCCGGAGAGCGCCAGCGGCAGTTCTTCCTACGCATCTGCTTCGCCCGCCCCGCCGATAACACCGCCCTCAGAGGAAAACCCTACTGTACCTCCGATATCCGAACAGCCTGAACTGCCTACATCTCAACCAACGGAGACTGCAAGCCAGCCGGAGCCGGATATGGAAGCCGAATACGCCCGGATCATCCGGGAGACGGTGGCCTATGCGGAAAGCTACGCAGCAAAGGGCTTTACCTTTGTCTGGGACGATTCGCTGGAGTTCAGCTGGGAGAGCGGAGCCGGCTGGATGGGAACGCCTCGTGTCAAATACGAGGGTGTGGACGGCACCATCGAGATGTTGAAGTATCATATTGACAAGATTGTGAAAATAGCTGGTGGGCCTGGAACCCCTGGGTATTCAGCGTACTACAAGGTTATGCAGGTAACGGTAGACGGCGACATCGCCTTTGTCGTCCTGTATGGATAAAAAAACGGAATATTGCAGATAAGCGTCATTCTTCTGAATGGCGCTTTTTTGCGCCCAAATTTAGGAGGTTATTTATGATAAAAACGAAAAAGCGGCTGCTCTCTCTGCTGATGGCGGCTGTGATGCTCCTTGGAATTCTCCCGACGACAGCTTTGGCCGCTGACGTCACAATGGATATATCTAAGTGCGAGGTCAGCTGGGATTACACCCTGACCGACGCGGAAGGTAACAAATTCACTGCAGGCTACGGGCTGCGCGCCGAAGACAATCCTTTCGGCTATTCAGTCGCTCCGCTGGTTCGGAACATGCACGACTACACAGCCAAGCGTCCCGGCCTATCAGGGAACAAATCAGACTGGGTGTACGGCAGGGATTACGTCTACTGCTTTTGCATAGAACACGGGATCCCTCTGCCCGATGACACCAGCTATGCCGGCTCCAGCAACGCGACGCACGGCAATAAATATGAACAGCTGTCGGTGGAGCAAAAAGATTTATTGTCGCTGGCTTTGGCCTACGGTTATCCGAACCGCACCGATCTGGAAACGTCTGCTGACGCCAATGCCTGCTATTCGGCCACACAGTTGATCGTCTGGCAAATCACGCTCGGTTTCCGCAGCTCGCCTACGGAACTGAACGACAAGACCTATCCAGTCAGCGGTTACAGCGGCACGATGACCGAGCAGCTCTGCCGCAACAAGTATTTCAAGGACTTTTATGACCGTATTTTGTCGGATATGGCAGAGCACTACACCTACCCGAGCTTTGCCGGGACTCCTCAGAGCTATGCCCCTACCTATGAGATGGACTTTGTGGACGGAAAATACACCATTACTCTGACCGACAAAAACAATGTCCTTCAGGATTACCGCATCACTTCCAGCGGGAACGTCACTGCTTCCATAAGCGGGAACAAGCTGACGCTTTCTTCTTCCCGTCCGATCACAGACGAAGTGCTGATAAAGCTCAACCGCAAAATGCCTTCCACAAATAATACCACCAGTTTTTTGATCTGGTCTGTACCGGGAAAAGAAGATGCCAATCAGGACATGGTGAGCGGCGTGCCTGCCAACAACGACCCCGTTCCGGCGTTCCTTAAAGTTTCCGCACCTGCGGGCAGCGTCAAACTGGTAAAAACCAGCGAAGACGGCAAAGTAGGCAACGTACCATTCCATATCAGCGGGAATGGAGTCAATCAGGATATCCGTACCCTGTCGGACGGGACGTTCTTGCTGGAGGATCTCCGTCCCGGCGTCTATGAAATCACCGAACAGACGGAAAACAAATACGAGCCGCAGGCCACCAAGCGCGTCACGGTGGTATCCGGCCGGACGGCGACCGTTACCTTTGATAATGTTCTCAAACGGGGTGATCTTTCCGTAACCAAAACCGCTGAGGACGGCTTTGTCGAAGACAAGACCTTTCATTTATACGGCACAAGCCTGTCCGGGCTTCCGGTAGATGAATACGCTGTCACCGATGAACGCGGCGTCGCCACTTTTGAGGACGTTTTGATCTCCGGAGACCAGACTTATACCCTCGAAGAGGTGGGTACGGAGGACAAATACGTTATCCCCGACCCGCAGCAGGCTACCATTGAGTGGAACAAGGTAACGCATAAGTCGTTCGACAATGTACTGAAGAAATGGCGGGCTACCCTGACGAAATCCGACAGCGAAACCGGTACCGCCCAGGGCGACGCCAGCCTGGAAAATGCCGAGTATGGCGTGTTCAAGGATGGGCAGCTGGTAGACAGCTATTTTACAGGGCCGAACGGCGATTTCACAACGGACTGGTACAACTGTGGCGCGGGCTGGACGATCAAGGAGCTGGAACCAAGTGAAGGCTACAAGCTCAATCCGGAGGTTTACGATGTCGGCGCCGAGCCGGAGCTGTATGAACTGGAGTACAACGAGGTAGCCGTTGATGCAGACGAAGATGTATTAAAAGGCCGGGTTGCCATTATCAAGCACAGCGACGACGGCTCCACCGGAATTGAAACGCCGGAAGCCGGCGCGGAGTTTGAACTGTTCCTGCGTTCCGCCGGCTCCTACGAAAACGCTAAAGAGACTGAGCGGGATATCCTGATTTGCGATGAATTCGGTTATGACGAAAGTATCGACCTGCCTTTCGGCTGGTATCGGTTGCATCAAACGAAATCGGGTGTACCCGGAACGGAGTTTGTCAAGGACATCGACATTTACATTTCTCAGGATGGGCAGGTATACCGGTATCTGCTGAACAACGCGCAGTTTGAAAGCCGCGTGATGGTTGTCAAGAAGGACGCCGAAACCGGGAATACGGTTCCCCTGGCCGGGCATGGCTATGAGATTTACGATCCGGAGGGCAATCAGATTACCATGACCATCACCTACCCGGAGGTCGTGGAGCTGGATACCTTCTACACGGCGGAGGATGGGACGCTCATCACCCCGGAAAGCCTGCCCTATGGCGAGGGATACTCGCTGGTCGAGGTAGAAACAGTGGAGCCCTATGTTCTGGATCCCACTCCAGTATATTTCGACATTGTGCCGGAGGATTCCAGTGAACAGGACGGCGTGACCGTCGTTGTAGTGGAAAAGGAGAATATGCCGCAGAAAGGCACTATCTCCATTTACAAAGACGGCGAGGTGTTTTCTTCCGTCACTACTGCCGGCGGCGGAGACAGCCCGCTGATCTATCAGCCGGTTTACAGCAAAGCCGGTCTGGCTGGCGGAGAGTATGATATTGTCGCCACGGAAGATGTCTATTCTGGCGGCGTGCTTCGTTACAGTGCAGGCGAAACAGTGGCGACTTTAACCACCGGCCTGAACGGCTGGGTAACCAGCGAACCCCTGTATTTATCCACTTATCAGATTTTTGAACGGAAAGCTCCCTACGGCATGACGCTCAATCCGGAACCGATTACGGTGACGCTTTCTTATGCAGGCCAGCATGTGGAAATCACTTCTGCTGAAGCGCATATAACCAACGAACGGCAGAAGGTACAGATTGACCTGCAAAAAATTCTGGAACAGGATGAACGATTCCAGCTTGGGATGAATGGAGAAATCCAGCACGTTGCCTGGGGGCTTTACGCCGCTGAGGATCTGACCGCTGCGGACGGCAGCATTATTCCGGCAGATGGATTGCTGGAAATCCTCTACTGCGATGAAAACGGCAAGGCGACGTTCAAAACCGACGTACCAACGGATTCCAAGCTATACGTCAAAGAGTACGCAACCGACAGCCACTACATTATTTCCGATGAAAAGTATCCGGTTGAATTTGCCTATCAGGGACAGGAGACAGCAGTTGTCCACATCAGCGTAAATGACGGCGAGCCGATTGCAAATGAATTGATCCGCGGTGACATCTACGGCCTAAAGGTAAACGAGGATGGCGAAGGGGTTAGCGGCGCCGTGTTCGGTTTGTTTGCGCCGGATGAGACGGAGTTTACGGAGGAAAATGCACTGATGATTGATGAAAGCGGGGACTCGGGTGAATTTTCCTTTTTGGGCGTGCCTTTCGGCGACTGGGTTATCAAGGAATTGTCCTGCCCGCCGCAATTTGTCCTCTCTGGAGAACTGTTCCGGGTAACGGTGAGCGAGCAGGCGCAGCGCATTGAAATCGAAGCGGTCAACAAGTGGATTACCGGCTCGGTTCAGACAACCAAAGTGGACGCGGACTATCCGGACAACAAGCTGTCGGATGCGCTGTTTGGGATCTATCTCGACGTCAATGGCAATAAGGTGTTTGACAAGGACGTTGATACCTTTGTAGACCATATGGCGGAAATCGAGACAGGCGTTTACCGGCTGGACGGGCTGAAGTATAACGGATATTTTCTCTATGAGGAGCGCAGCCCGGAGAACTTCATCAAGGACGACCGCTACTATTACTTTGAAATCCGCGAGGACGGCCAGGTCGTCGTGATTGAAAACGAGGCCGGTGTAGGCTTCATCAACCAACCGACTACACCGCCGGAGCAGCCGGAGGAACCGGAAGAGCCGACAGAACCGCCGAAAACCGGAGACGATTTCAACATCTGGTTATGGGTCGGCGCAGCTTCCGCTTCTTTCGGCGCCATCATACTCATAGCAATACGAAACCGTAAAAAACGGATTCCTGCCGAATAAGGAAATGAGAGGTGCCGGGGCATTGTGTGACGCAATGCCCTGGTCCTTTTTCCCCTTGAAACTGCCTGCAGGGGGGATCTTCTGCAAAAAGTTGTTTAATAAGAATGCAGGCATATTTTTTTGAACCGGAGGAATCAGGCCATGCAATATAACCGTCAGTATCTCTACCGCTTTCTCAATGCCTGCGAAGGCAACTGGAGAAATGCCGTATTTATACAATGCTCCGTGTGTCCGTTTTCTGAGCAGCTCTGTCCAGGCTATCTCCTGACCGCCGATGCCGACGGGCAGCCGCTTTTGTATCCCGTCGAGGCGTTCTGCCGTCAGACCGGGGAATTCATTACTAAAGACGAATGCATCGGCGAAATGAGCGGATACACATTTGAACAGCTTTATCGAAGCTGGCTTCTCTGGCATACAACCTCACCGAGACGCTGCGGCATTCTCCAGATCATTCAGAAAAACAATAACCAGGCTTCCAATACGTATTAAGCCCATATTGAAACCGTACAGGAGGTGATATCTACGAAAAAAGTACAAATCCGCTGCCCATACTGCGGAGCAAAGGCTACGCTGCGGCCGTCCAGTGCCGTTTATGGCGACGCGGCCAAAACAGACGGTTTTTTATATATCTGCGACCGGTACCCGAAATGCGATGCCTATGTGGCAGCCCACCGAAAATCCAGACTCCCGATGGGAACCTTAGCCAACGGAGATTTACGGCATAAGCGCATTGAGGCGCATAAAGCGTTCGACTGGATGTGGAAAAGCGGGATGATGTCCAAGCGGCAGGCCTACAAGTGGATGCAGGCGAAGCTGGGACTGAACGAGGATCAGGCGCATATCGCCAAGTTCAGCGAGTATATGTGCGGCCAGCTGATCGCCCTTTGCCGGCAGACAAGGGAAAACATACGGGCCGCCGCCTGAAATCAGGAAACACTGCGAAAAAGGAGTGAGAAAAAATGAGTGGGATTCGTTGCCTGACAGACGGTCAGCGAAAACTTGCAGAAGAAAATTTGCAGGTTGTATCCCGGGCAATTCACCGGCATATCATCGTCAACGAAAACGTATTCGGATTTGAATACAATGACCTGTATCAGGAGGGCTGCATCTGGCTCTGCAAAGCGGCCGCCACCTTTCAGGCGGACAAAGGGATTCCTTTTCCCCATTATGCGGAAAAGGTGGTCGTCAACGGCCTGCGCACCTACTGCCGCCTGATGTGCGGCAAACAGCAGCGGTGCCGTACTCTGCCCTTACATGCAGAGCTGGATGACAATTTATTTTCTCTGGAACAGATCCCCGTTTCCGATTATCAGGACGATATCATCGCCGAAACAGACGCCATACAGCTGCTGCATCGCATGAAGCGGCAGTATAGCGGTACAGTCCGGCTGGGGATAGAAGCGATAGAGCTGAAGATGCAAGGTTATTCCGGAGCAGAGATTGCCGTCATGTACGGTGTCAAGCCTAATCTCGTCGGCGCGTGGATTTCCAGAGCCAAAAGCCGGCTGAAGCAAAACGATGCATTTAAGGATTATTTTCGCGGCTCTGTTGAAAAAGCGTCCTGACAGGTCGTAAATATATAAAAAATGAGGTGTTATCATGAACAGGTTTTATACGGCTGTCGGCCGTTTTGAGATCCGCAGGCATTTTCGGGACGTCCGCTGTCCGCAGGTGGTGATCGGCCGGCGGGAGTACATTCTGGATGTGCAGGAAATGCTGCTGTGGAGCAGTCTTAACTGGCGCATTTTGGAACTGGATGAAATTCAGACGCTTTTCGAACAAAAGGAGCTGGAAACCGGTTTTTCTTCTAACCGGCCGATGGAGGATTGCCTTCGCCGGCTTATACAGCGCGGCCTTGTCGCAGAAGGCAGCGGGGAAACTGCTGCGGACGCATTGTATGATCTGCTTTCGGAATTATATGTTGTGCCGATCTCCGAAAGCCTGCCGCTGCGTCTCTTCTCATTTATCAGGCTGACGTTGTTTCAAAGAATCCCTTTCTCCGTAACCAGAAAGATATTTGGGTGGGACAAGCGCAGCGAGGATGAAAAAAGAGTCATGCGGCTGGCAAATCAGGCGACTCTCTCCACAGCAGAACTCGTCAAATGCTTCCAGCAGAAAGCCGAAGGCTTTGTATCGGAGGAGCACATGATGGACGTTCTCTACCGTGACGAATATACAACCAGCGATAATCTGGCTTTTATGGTCCGGTATTTTCCGGAATGCCGTCCTGTGGTACTGTCCGTTGCCAATTTGTATCTGCGTAAACAAATCATTTTTGAAAGGATCTGAGTGATGGAAAAAATCCTGAACGCTCCGGCACCGTTGAAACGCCGGCTGATACTGACCATGCTGGTGGGCTTCGCCTGCCTTTTGATTGGGCTTGCCATCTTCCTGTTTGCAAAGGACAAAACGACGCTGCTATTAAGCGCCGCCGTCTGTATTCTCAGCTTTTGCAGGGCATGGATCATCTCCCGTATTATCATAAAGCAAACATATGAGGTCGTGGAGGGCACTTGTGTCGGCATCGTCCCAAAACCTTTGCGTAAATACCGGAAAATCCGGATCATGGACGATGAAGGCAACGAGTCCGCCCTTCTGCTCGGCAAGCATTCCAAAATCCAGATCGGCTTTCGATACCGGTTCTACTTCAAAAAGACGCAGCGGCTAACACTGGGCAGCGAATATTTTGACTCTGCCCTTTCCTCCGACTGTTTTTTGGGATTTGAAGAGCTGGGAGAACTAGAAGCCGTAGGCGATAAATCATCTGACATTCCTTTTTCAAAAAGCAATGATTGATATTTTATTTTTATATTTTGCACTTTTTCTGCAAAATATCATTATAAATATTGACTGCTCAAGATTTATGTGTTATAATGCTGGCAGAATACGATATACTATGTCTAAAGGGAGGTATCTGCCTATGCTTATACAATTCAGTGTGGAAAATCACCGTTCCATTAAGGAAAACGCCGTTATCAGTTTTGCCGCATCCAAGGACAAGTCACTGGAAGCCTGCCTGCTCCATCCTGACGAGAAGCGGACGCTGTTGCCGGTCATTGCCCTTTACGGAGCGAATGCAGCCGGTAAAAGCAATGTTTTGCACGCCCTGCTCACCATGCAGAACATGGTATGCGGCAGCGCTTCCAAGGTCTCAAAGGGACAGAAGCTTCCGTGGGAGCCTTTTGCGGGAAACGGGAAGCCGACTTCCTTTGAAGTAATGTATATCTACAACTCCATCCGCTATGTATACGGCTTTTCGTTTGATGCAAAGAGGATTTACAGCGAATACCTTTACCATTGGCCCAACGGTCGGGAAGCTCTGATTTTCTCCCGGGAAAACGGAAAATATGAATTTCGGGAGAATGTCTCTGAGCAGGCAACGCTCAGCAACCGGACACCGGACAACAAGTTGTATCTGGTGTCCTCCAACGACTGGAACCTGCCGCAGACGGAAAACGCCTATAAGTGGTTTTTGGAAAAACTGACCGGTATGCTGGATCAGCCGTCCGTCCCTGCAGAAACCATCGCGGAAATCGCCAAGGGGGATGAGCGGAAAGCGCGTATCCTGAAGGAACTGCTGCTGGCTGATTTGGGCATTTCCGATGTGACGATCAAGACGCTTGGCGGAAAGAAGGATGAGACGGTCATCACGACTACGCACCGTATTCAAAATGAAAGCGGCGATACAGAATATTTCCAGTTGCTGATGGAGCAGGAATCCTCCGGTACGCAGCGATTTTTTTCGCGGATCGGCGGCTGGCTGCAGGCGCTGGACAGCGGCTCTCTTTTAGTCGTGGATGAAATCGAGGCCAGTATGCATCCGCTGCTGACACGAAGGCTGATTGAGATGGTACAGGACAGTTCTGTCAACACAAACGGGGCGCAGCTTCTTTTTACGACGCATGACGCTATCCTGCTGGATTTGGATTTCCTCCGCCGGGATCAAATCTGGTTTGCGGAAAAGAACGACAAATCCGCTGCGACGGAGCTGTATTCTCTTGCCTCCTTCTCCCCGCGCAAGGGAGAAAATGTTCGTAAAGGCTATCTGCAGGGCCGCTTCGGAGCCATCCCGTTTATTGGAGGTGACCGGTTATGGCAGGAATGAGGAAAGAATACAATCCCAACAGAGCAGCCAGGCGGAAACGCCGGCCGGTCATCTACATCATTTGCGAGGGCAAAGAAACGGAAACCAAATATTTCAGGCATTTCCGCACACGAAACTGCCTTGTAGATATCGTCCCTATTTCGTCCAAGCACAAGGCGGCAGAACACCTTGTCCGTCATGCGAAGGATATGCTCAAGCCGGCCGCCTACTATCCGAAAGACGGCGACCAAATCTGGTGCGTTTTCGACTGCGATGACAACACGGATGAAGCGTTGAAAAACGCAGCCGTATTTGCAGAGCAGGCCGGTTATGGCATCGCCTTTTCCAATCCCTGCTTTGAATACTGGTATCTGCTTCATTTTGTTCAGCACAACGCCCACCTGAAGGGCGCCGATGAAGCCATACGCCTGCTCAAAGAAAAAGGACGGCTGGAAAATTACGAAAAAAGCCAGGACGTATTTTTTGATCTTTTGCCTCATCAACAGGAAGCGGTTAAACGGGCTGAAAAAAGGTCGGAGCAGCTCCGCCGGGACGGTACAGAGATTCTGACCCGCGCCAGCAATCCAGCTACGACAGTTCACAAGCTGGTAACCTACTTAATCGGGCAAAGCCGATGATAGGGCTATTGCCTGAAAGCATATTCCGTTTACCTAAAAGGAAAATTAAATGCAAAATATCTATATATTGATTTTACAAACTTGACAAACACAAGATATAGTGTTACAATAGTATTGTAATTGATTTTTGTGCGTGATCCTTTTGGATTTGCAGACCTTGTTGGTTTGTATCGTGGGGTGTTCTCCACATTGCACACGTTTGTCAAGTTTGTATGCAAAGTGCCGACAGTACGGTTTTGCCCTCATGGGCGGAAACTGTGTGCCGGCTCTTTTTTATATATAGATATTTTGGCCGAAAGGCAGAAAGGAGCGAGATGGCACAGACCTATGTGATTGGCCGGGTAACCGCTGATCTGGAACGAAAGATCAGTATAAACCAGCATCCCTATGTGCGTTTCGATATCGCCGAGAACATCGGCGGCAGAGGGCATAGCAGGACGCAGTATTTTCAGATCTGTGCGATGGGCGGCGATGCCGACAGGCTTATTCGGGCCTGCGTAAAGAAAGGCAGCCTGATCTGGGTGTCCGGTTCTCTGGAACTGGAAATATTCACCGGAAAAGACGGGAGCACCACAGACAAGCGGTTGAAAATATTGCTGGATAACTGGGGCTTTGTCCCGGTCGTAAACAAAGATGTGTTGGAACAACCACCCTCCAAATTGACCGCAGCATCTGTGGAAATTGACGGAGACAGAGAACCCCTGCCGGGATGACAACCGGCACGCAGAGGAACCGTATGTGTTTTGAGAAAGGACGCATATGGTTCCTCTTTTTTTGTTTGCAGAAAAATCAGAACGAAAGGATGAACGAATGATGATGAAAGACAAAAAATCTCTTTGGTCGGGAGTATCGGTATTGATTGTATCGGTGCTTGCCATAACCGCTTTTGCCCGTGGGCAGCTGCAGGTGTGGCTCTTTGCGGCTGCTTTCGCCGCGTGGGGAATCTGGGCCGCCGTATGGTTCCTGGTGCCCTATGTCAAAGCGCAGGCATACCGCTATAAGGCCCGCAGGATACGAAAGCAGTGCGAGCCGCAGGAAGACAAAACGAAGTTTGAGATTCCGGATTTATCCGATCCGACGGAAACCGTCCTGCTGAGGCATGTGAACTACCGCATTTCCTCGTATATTCAGTCCGTGTATCCGGACGCCACATGGGAGTGGCGTGAGGAATTTCCCGAACGCATCGTATCAAAGGGCGGCGTCGGCAGAATTCAGATTTTCGGAGTTGCCGACTTCAATTACGCTGACGTGACATTCGATCAGAATGCCGGCATTCGCTGTGCCATGCTGAAAATCGTGCCGTTAGCTGATCTGAACGGGAATCCTGCTCCTCCGGCTGATACGGCAGAAGCGGAACAGAAGCCGAAAAACACGGTTGATCCGCAGGTGTGGTACGAAGTGAAGGCACGCAATGTACTCAAAAACCTGATAGCCGATCTGGACTCCCGAGGGCACAGCAGCCTGACAATCAGAGAAAACGGCGAGATTTCCATTCAGCAGGCAAACGCCGATGTTGTCAAGCCGGCTTTTGAATCTGTGCCGGAACGGATGTACTGGCCCAGGCTTGTCAAGGTCTTTGAACGGGAAGGCATGGCGGCGGATATCACCGACAACGGCATCCTTTTGTCGTGGTAACAGTCCCGCCTGCGGGAAAGGAGGTGAAAACGCATGAAAGCGGGTACGACAATGGAGGAGTTGGCCGCTGAGATCATGCGGCAAAAGGAATGCAAAACGGATTATATCGTCCACGCGCACCGGCTGTATATGGAGCCCTGCGGCGAAAGCCTTGTACTGCATGTGCTTGACAACAGTGGCATAGACCGTATTGAGCCGTTGGATATCGGCGATTACGCGCATCGTCAGATCGGCGCTTATCTGAACATTCCGGCGAAATATTACAGCCGGATGCTCGATGAATACCCCAAACTGCTGACGGAAAATGTCAACGGCTGGTTTTCCCGCGCCGACGCGCAGCGGATGCTGCGGGTGCTGGACGGCCGGATGCGCGCATTTGTCAGCAACCGGTATCTGCGGATCGACCATCATGAGGTGTCCTGCGCGGTATTCCCCATTCTGGGCGAAATCCCCGACGTGCAGTTTCTCAGCTGCCAGATGACCGAAAGCCGTATGTATATTAAGCTGGCGCACCCCGGCCTTCAGCAGAGCGTAGGACCGGATCTGACCATCCAGTCGGCGCTTTTGATCAGCAACAGTGAAATCGGAGCCGGTTCGGTTAATATCCAGCCGATGATATACTGTCCGGAAAAAGATCTCGGAATGATCGTACAGACGGCTACCGCCAGGAGAAACCATTCCGGTCCGGTCTATTCTGCGGACACGATGTTTCAGATCCGCCCGGAACAATACACACTTACGGAAGGCTCGCCTTTTCTGATGAAAATCCGGCAGACCATTCATGAAGCATTTGACGAAAACCGCTTTTTACAGCTTATGGAGCAAATCCGCAACGCACGTGCGGCGCCGATGAACGCTGATGATATTCCCGGCGTCGTCAGAGCGGTGTGCGGAGAATTTCATGTAACGGAAACCGAGCAGGACGGCGTTCTGCTGTCCCTCACCCAAAGCGGTGAAATGAACCGATACGGACTTGCCAACGCCGTATCGCAGTACGGCCAGCAGGTCGAAAGCTATGACCGTGCGACCGAACTGGAAGGGATCGGGTTTGGAATCCTGTCCATATCCGATTCGCATTGGAACCATCTGAACAGCGCTGCCGCTTAGGCAGTCAAAAATCAAATGAAATTGGAGGAACGAATTTATGTCTTACAACGATACTGCTTTAATGGAAACCGTCAACAATTTTATCCTGCCCGACATGATGCCGGAGGATAATTTTTCGAGCGAAGAGCTTGCCGAGGATTTCGACGGCCTTCAGGTGAATTTCCCAAGGGTCAAGATTCCCGGCGGTGGAGCGGTCAGCTTTGAAGTCCCGGGTGATGATCCGGAGAGCCCCGATTCGGTCAAAACCATTGAAGGGATCATCGTCTACAACCACGCGGCCGGCGCCTATTGGCCGGAGGGCGCAGAATATGATGACAATGTGCCGCCGCTCTGCTCTTCGGTAGACGGGAAAACCGGCATCGGCGAACCTGGCGGGGCGTGCGCCCTGTGCGCTCTGAATAAGTACGGCACCGGCGTGGATGCGAAGGGCAATCCGAGCAAAGGAAAAGCCTGCAAGAATATACGGAATCTCTATATTCTGCGAAGCGGGGAATATCTGCCCCTCCTTCTCTCCCTGCCTCCGACCAGCCTGAAGCCGTTCAACGAGTTTATGAATACGGCGTTTATCACGCGCCGTCGCCCCACTTGGTCCGCTATTGTGCAGATCAGTTTGAAACGGGTGGACAACGGCAGCAGCCCGTACAGTATCGCTTCTTTCCGTAAGGTAGCGAACATTACGGGCGAACAGCTGGCCCAGGTCAAACAGTATGCCGATTCCTTCCGCGAACAGGTACGCCTGATGAACCAGCAGCGTGCCGCATTAACGGAGAGTATGTCGGATACGACGGTCTATGATCTGGAAAATGACTACCAGACCACAGAAAGCGGCAGCCATTTTACTATCACCGGCGATGTTATCGACGGTGAACGCGGAGATCTGCCGCTGTAAGAGCCGCCTGCACCGTGCAGGCAAAACCCAAAGGGATATCGCCGGCGATACGGCGGTATCCCTTTTTTGTTTTTCAGGAGGAATACGATGATAAAGCCATTGAACACTGAAGAAAGGCGCTTTGCGGCGGAGAACCACGAGCTGGTGTTCGCTTTCCTGCGGGAAAAGGAACTGCCGGTTTCGCTGTATTACGACGTCGTGATATTCGGCTATCTGAAAGCGGTGCAGAAATACTGCGCACGGAAAAAGAAAAGCCGGTACCGCTTTTCCACGATTGCGTGGAAGTGGATGGAAAGCGAGCTTTCAAAATATACGAAATATCTGACCAGGCCGAAGCGATGCGCTCCGGTTGTCAGCTTTGATGAAGAAATCGACAGCATTTCCGGCCTGTGCTGGGGCGATATTGTCAGCATTCCGGACAGCATGATGCTGGATTTTGAAACCGAACTGCTGCTTCATGCGCTGGCGTGTGAACTGCCGCCCCGTGAAATGCGGATCATTCGTATGAAAGCGGCCGGCAGGCGAATGAACGAGATTGCAAAAGCGGAGCATATGACCTACCGCGCCATCAACGAGCTGCTGGCCGGTGCTTATCCCACGATCATCCGTGTGTTATGGGGGTGACGATATGCGAAAGAGAATGGAGTTTGAGGACTTCCTTGCATATAAGGGAGACGAAATTGACAACGCAGCTTATGAACTGGCGGCCGCACTGCTGCGGACACACCCGGAGCAGACAGCAGAAGACATACTCGCATGGGATATGTCTGTAATCTGCCCTATCGTTGAGGCAGCACAGACGGCTTTGCAGAAAGCGGGCAAAAAAATCTGCCGGCCCTATTATGGGGAAGAAACGCCCTGCTTCAAACAGGGAGAATGCAAACACGGCCAATGCTATTTTCATGAGGAAGGAGATGGAGAAAATGAAAAAGACAGTGCATATCAGCGGCTACCTTCTGTTCCCGCTGAGTGAAGGGAAACGGGCAGTTATCCAACGCGGAGGCGATTGCATCTGTACGTCCCGCGTAGTGGAAATTCTGGAGCAGCGTGAGGATTATGCATGCTTTGAAACAATGAACTCCTTTTACTGCGTTTCAGCGCCCGCGCCGATCCCCGCGCAAAGCGCCGTACCGTTAAAAATGTGTGCGTAAATACAACCGGGAAGCCGCAGCGGCCTGCTGCGGCTTCCCATTTAAAGGAGGACTCTCTTATTATGTACTGCAATATTTATCAGCTTCTTCGCCAGCCTGATGAAGAATGGACGGACGCCGATCTGCTCAGTGACCATCCCCTATTTCTTTCAAACAGTAATTATGTCGATGATGTAAAGGGGGAAGATCGGGACGCCGCCATTAAGGAATTTACGAAGTGGCTCAAAAAAGAAGAATTAGGGAATGTGGACAGCGGAGTGATACGGTTTTCGCCTGCCGCATCCTGCGGGCGTCATTTTGCAGACCGTTATGCCCGGTTTCATCATCTCACCCTCAACCTTGCCAGAGTCACCGAAGGGATCTATCTGCTGTGCTTTGACAAAGTACGGGATATGGCATCGGATTTGATGAAAACCTTAGTGGATGAAAACGACGATTATGTCTGCCTGGATGTCAACCAACTGATTCCGATGGATGAATTCCTGCGGACAGTTGATCCGGAAACCCCTTACTATTTTGGAGCCGTCTGCAAATATCACGGAGGGATGTGAAAATGTTTATTTTCCCGAAATTTTCAAACATACAAAAGGTAACCGCCCGAGAGCGTATTATTTTTTCCTGCACCGGCTGCGGAGCCTGCTGCAAAAATGTCCGGGACAGCCTTCTTTTAACGCCGCTGGACGCCTACCGGCTGATTAACTTCCTGCAAAAGGAAGGCGTCAAGGTGCAGCCCTATGGAAACTTTGGAAAGCATTGCAGAACTGAAAGAATTGACCTGCGGCTTTTGTGTCTATGTGCTGAAAACAGCCAATAACAGCGTCTGCACATTTTTGCAGGATAACCGCTGTGCCGTTTATGCAGCCCGGCCTTTTACCTGCCGAATATATCCGTTCTCGCCGAAATTCAAAGCAGACGGAAGCGCAGACTGGGAACTGTGTTTGGAGCAGTCCCATCATTTTCGAGGCGGCCATGTGACCGCCCGCGAATGGCAGCGGAGATTTCTGCAGGAAGAAGACATCCTCTTTTTCAGGGGGGAAGATAAGCGTATTCCGTTGATCGGGGAACTGCTCCATGAGATTCCTGAAGCACGGCTGCGTGAAGCAGAGGTGCTGACACTCAGCTTTTACTATTTTGCCTATGATTTCTCTGAACCGTTTTTACCTCAGTTTCAGGATAATATGGCGTTTTTATCAGCCAAACTGAAAGAACTCAAAGAAGATTAAAAAACATAGGCCGGAACTGAGCCATGTCATCTGCCCGGCCTGTATATTTTCAGAAAGATTAACTATTAAAAGTCAACCCGAAAAATGAATGTTGGTGGTGACAAAAGACGGTTCAAAAAAGGTATAGCAAAGCAGAGGCCCAGAAAGGCCCCAGCTAACTATCAAAAGGATAATCAAGCCGTCAAACGGTATGCCGCTCTGGATTTCTCCATAGCAAATATGAGGCGTACTAACTTTTTGGCAGCGTGAGAAAGAGCAATATTGTAGTGTTTGCCCTCATTTCGTTTCTTAGCAAGATAAGCAGCAAATGTCGGGTCCCAGTGACAGACATACTTGGTCGCATTGTAAAGGGCGTAGCGCAGGTATCGGGAGCCACGTTTCTCCATGTGAGGATAGCAATTCTTTAGCTGGCCGGACTGGTAAGTAGAGGGAGACATCCCAGCATAGGCCAACAACTTGTCCGGGGAATCAAAACGTGTGAAGTCGCCCACCTCAGCCAGGATCATGGCGGCCATACGAAAGCCTAAGCCGGGAATGGTTGTAATGGGGGAATGGAGTTCATCCATAATGGACTGGATTTGCTCTTCAATCTCAGCAATCTCGACATCCAGTTCCCGGATAAGGCGGATGGTGTGCTGTAACTCCAAGGACTTGGCAGGCCTCCGAGAACCGATAGAGTTTCTGGCAGCATCTCGGATTTCCAGAGCCATGTCCCGTTTGTAGTGCCCTTTAGAAGCGGATTCAAGAAGTGCTTTCAGCCTTGTCAAATGGGCTGAGGCAATCTGTTTGGCGCCGGGAAACTCCTCCAGAAGTGCGTAAACAGAGACCATGTGAAGTGTAGGAACCAGCTTTTCCAACTCTGGAAACAGGATGCAGACCAGTCGAGCGATAGAGCTTTTCAGCTTGGCGCGCTCTTTCACCTTGTCAAAACGGTATCTGGTCAGTGACTTTAGTTCCTCGTTGTGGTATGCTGTATCCGTGTAGGGTTTGAGGCCCACATCGGATAACAGCATAGAAGCAATCGTTCGTGCATCCACCCGGTCAGTTTTGGTCTTTCTAAGACTGAGGCTTTTCCGGTAAAGGTTTGT
>ENA-UOIZ01000728-UOIZ01000728.1-human-gut-metagenome-genome-assembly--contig:-P88-NODE-728-length-31258-cov-17.601641_pt1 | contig 31258 bp, 37 predicted proteins | sample MGYA00242336_ERZ723883 | MGnify/ENA metagenome assembly ERZ723883 | reverse complement strand
TTCAGGCAGCTCCTGCTTCATGTACTGGCTGGTCAGAGCCTTCATGAGATCCATAGTTGTGTCCTCCTTCAAATTCAGAACGTTCATACCGCAAGGAAATGCCGCTGCACTCTCGTGCCGGCTGCGGCAGAGGACCGCCCTTTTCACAGACCAATGTATTCTAGCATATGATGGGCAGAAAATCAAGCGTTTTTTCAGGATTTTCTGCGCAATTCCGCGCCTTCCCCCACTTGTTTTTGTCTCTGCCGGGCCTTATAATTGTGTTGCTGAATTTGAATTTATGGATCACACGGAGGCAACCGCCATGGCGTCCAGAAAACGGATCGTGATTTGCTATATTCTGCTGCAGGCCAGCTTCTGGGGCATGCTCAGCTCCATCTGCGCCTACCAGACCGCCGTGGTGCTCGACCGCGGCTTTACGGCCGGGCAGGCCGGGATCTTCTGCGCGCTGTGCTACTTTGCGAGCCTGTTCACGCAGCCGGTCATCGGCGGCTGGGCCGACCGGCACCCGGAGGTGCCGCTCAAGCGGCTGCTGATCGTGATGCTGCTGCCGGCCATCGCGCTCAATCTGGTCTTTTATTTTACGCGCCCCAACTTTCTGCTCACCGCGCTGACGTTTTTCCTCTTCGGCGTACTGGAGACCAATTCCTACCCGCTCATCGACTCCATGGGCATGCAGTACGTCAACGCGGGCGTGTCGATCCCCTACAGCCTCTCGCGCGGGATCGGCTCGCTCAGCTATGCGCTTTTGTGCGTGGCGACGGGCCTGCTGACCGCGCGTTTCGGGATGCAGACCGCGCTGCTGGCGCACTGCGCCGAGCAGCTGGTGATGCTCGTTTGCCTGCTGCTGTTCCCGTCCATCCCGGCGCAGCTCCTGCCGCAGCCGCAGAAGGGCGCGGCCTCCGGCCATTCCGCCCTGCAGATCCTGCGCGGCAGCCGGACCTTTACGCTCATGCTCATCGCCTGCTTCTTCGGCATGATGGGCGTCATGCCGATCAGCGGCTTCCTCGTCACGCTGGTCACGAGCCGCGGCGGCGACAGCCGGGCGCTGGGACTGGCGCAGTTTCTGATGGCGGCGTCGGAGCTGCCGTCGGCGCTGGTCTTCGGGCTTCTGCGCAGGCGGCTGTCCAGCGCGAAGATCCTGCTCATCTCGATCGTCTTCATGGCCGTCAAGCCGCTTCTGATCCTGGCCTCGGGGTCTCTTGGGATGCTCCTCGCCGTGCAGCCCGTGCAGATGCTGGGCTACGGGCTGTTCTTCCCGGCCTCGGTCTATTTTGCGAACGAATCCGTCGCCCCCGCCGACCGGGTCCAGGGCCAGTCGCTGCGGACGATCGTTGCCATCTCGCTCAGCACACTGCTGGGCTCGCTCGTCTCCGGATATCTGCTCGATCTCGGCGGCACGACGCTGATGCTCTGGTTCTCGGCCGGCTGCGCAGCCGTCGGCACGGCCGTGGGCCTCGCCGCGCTCGCGCTGCAGAAAAAACATGCGCAGGAGGAACGCCATGTCTGATGTCCTTGTCTTTGTGCTCGAGCTGATCGGAACCGTCGCCTTCGCCGTGTCCGGCGCCATCGTCGGCATCAAGAAGCAGATGGACCTGTTCGGCGTCATCGTGCTTGGGATCTGCACGGCCGTGGGCGGCGGCATCGTCCGTGACCTCATCCTCGGCGTCACGCCGCCGGTCACATTTCAGAACCCCATCTATACGCTCACGGCGGCCGCCGTCTCCGTTCTGATGTTTCTGCCGCATATGCGCGCGCGTATCGGCCGGCACGAGCCGGTCTTTGACCGGCTGCTGCTCGTGATGGACGCGGTCGGCCTCGGCGTCTTTACGGTCGTGGGCGTGCAGTGCGCGTACCAGCAGTCGGAGGATTATACGCTGTTCCTGCTGATCTTCGTCGGCCTCATCACCGGCGTGGGCGGCGGCGTGCTGCGCGACGTCTTCTCCGGCGAGCGGCCGTATATCTTCGTGCGGCATTTCTACGCCTGCGCGTCGATCGTCGGCGCGCTGATCTGCGCGCTGTGCTGGCGCGCGCTCGGCGGCAACGCCGCCATGCTCTTCGGCGCCGCCGTCGTCGTCGTCCTGCGCCTGCTCGCCGCCTACTACCACTGGAACCTCCCCCGCTCCGACTACCACGAATCCGGAGAAGAAGCTTCCACCCATTGAATTTTTCCGGTCAAAAAACAATCGCCCCGTGCTGCTGCGCAGCACGAGGCGATTTTCTCGTCAATTCACCAGCAATACGACCAGGAGGATCACCATCAGGACATCCAGGACGAGCCCTGCCTGCAGCCGCAGGCTGAGCTCTTCCTCCCGCTTTCGGCAGCGGATCGCGTCTAGCACGTCCTTCACGCTCAGACCGCAGACGACCGCAAGTATGATCCCGATGATCAGCTCTCTTTTCATAGCGCAGCGCTCCTTTTCTTTTTACGCGTACCGGGCGGATCCTTTACTTCTCGATCGCTGCCAGATAATAGGCTCCGCCGTCATAGAATTCGACCTGATAGGTTTTTCTCATGTACGGCGTTCCTGTCTGCGCGGTATCCTCATAGGCATAATACTCTACCGTAAAGGTCACGGTGCTGCCGTCCCATTCTTTTTCCACCAGCTTTGGATTGCGGCATCCGCCAAAGCCGGAAACCTGTGTTGTCACAGCAGCATCCTGCTCGGAATCGTAATCATAGACCTGCGTGAGATCCAGCGTATAATCCTTGAAGTATTTCGAAAGGACTGAGGAAATATATTCCCTCGTAAAGGTAAATTCCCCGCTGTCTTCGTCCTCGCAGTCCTTTACCAGCGTTTCATAATCGCTGAAATGTAGAAAGAGCATATAAAGCTCCTGCGACGACAATTCCGTGGGATCCTGAAAGGTAAATGCATTCTGCCCTGTCAGCGCGATCTCCGGCCCCAGCACAAGATCCAAAAGTTCCTCATCCGTGGCAGAGCCCGCATCACCTGATTCCTCTGTGGGAATCTCTGTTTCCGGTAATTCGTCTGCTTCCGCAGAAGCCGGGGTCGACGCGGTCGTTTCCTGCGCGGAGACTTCCGGGCCGGACGCTTCTTCGGCGGGCGCTTGCGTTTGCTGCGGCGCAGCATCGACCGCTTCCGCAGCGGATGGCGCTGTGCACGCTGCCGCGCCCAAGGCCAGACAGAGCGCGAGCACAAGGACAACGATATTTTTTGCTTTCATTTTGTGTTTCCCCTCGCAGCAGATTTTGATCGCGAGCATTCTAATGCGTTAGACTTCGCTTCGAGTCTAACGCATTAGACGGATTTTGTCAAGCAGAAAAAGAAAATATTTTCCAAGAGCCGTACTCCGGCCCGTTTCACGCAAACTCGATCGTCAGGGCGATGAAGATCTGGGCCATGTAGTACAGCACGTGCAGGACGGCGTTGCGGTACGGGCTGTCGTCTTTCCCGAAGGAGAGCACGACCAGCATATTGTCGCTTGCTGAGAAGCATACGCCGCCGACGAAGAACAGAAACAGCGCCCGGCTCGAGCTGATGAACGCGCCCGTCGCCGCGCAGGCCGTCATAAACAGCACGCTCGCGATATACACCGCGCCGAGCGGCGTGACCTTCCCGGCCCGCACCTCCTTGGCATAGGCGTAGAAGCTGGCCGCGCCGAGCGCCACGACGGCAATGGGGATCGCATATGTCCACGCCTGCGAGCAGAGCGTCAAGATCGCCGCGATATACACCACGTGCCCCAGGAAAAACGAGACCGAGCCCGCCGCGAAGAAGAAATGATGCAGCTTCTGCCCCAGATACCGCAGCGCCAGCAGCAGATCGCCCAGCATCCCGAGCGTCAGCCCGGCGACGACCAGCTCGCCGTACACGCTCGTCCCCGTGCGCCGCAGCTCCAAAAGCCCCAGCAGCACGAACACGAGCGAAGCCGCCGTCTTGAGAAACACCGACATCCCATCGCGCCGGCGGTAAGACCGCATGATAAAAAGCGTCTCCAGAATCGCCCCCGCACTGATCAGCAGGATCCTCAGCATACCCCTGCTCCTTTCCCGTTCCTTTTTTCCATCTTACCATGCCGCCGCCCGCCCTGTCAATTCTCCGCCGCCCCTGCCTTCCCCTCATAGGAGAAGCCTTGGAGTGCGCAGTCCCAAAGCCTCCCCTTCCAGGGGAGGTGGCTCGGCGGAGCCGAGACGGAGAGGTCGCAGCAAATTTGTGACGACCTCTCAGTCACCTTCGGTGACAGCTCCCCTAAGAGGGGAGCCATGGGTCCGCTGCGGCGGGGTTCACCCCTCAGGCGCTCCGCGCCAGCTCCCCTTAACAAGGGGAGCCTTGGTGCGTGCAAATCAATAAAACCTCCCCGCAAAAAGGTGCAGACCAGCAAATCCGGTCTGCACCTTCTATTGATAGCAGATATTCTACGGTAACTAGTTACAAATCTGATACCCCCCGTATCAGGCGGCGCGTACCAAAACGCCCGTAAGGTGAGTCTCGTGTGGAACGTCAGACTAAAACATTGTTTCCTGCCTAAATTCAGATGCAGAAAGCACCGACCGTAACCAAGCGCCCCTTTTCTCCCCCTTCTTTTCCGGCAAGACGGAAAAGAAGGGGCCGTCGGAGACAACCGGCAGCTGCAAATTTGCTACAACCTCTCAGTCAGCCTTCGGCTGCCAGCTCCCCTGGAAGGGGAGCCTTTTTTACTCCTTCTGCATCAAGTGATACTCATACAGCAGCTTCGCCGCGGCCTCGCGGGTGATCGGCTGCTGCCAGCCGAAGTTCCCCGCGCTGTCGCCGGTGAACACCCCGTTCTGCTTCGCCCATTCGGTCGCCTCCCGCGCCCAGTCCGAGGGCGCGTCGCCGGTGCCCTGCAGGCTGAGCAGCTCCTCCTTCGTCACTTCCATCACCTCCATCACCAGCCGTTTGAACCGGACCCACGCCGACTCGTCGTCCACCCACATAGCCGGGCAGCGCTTGCTCACCACGTCGTAGTGCCGCAGCACGTTCCCGATCGGGATCTGATAGGTCCGCATGAGCGTTCTCGTGAGCAGCGCCGCATTCTCGACCACCGCGTCCTCCAGCCAGTACCGGCCGTTTTCATACCGGCAGCACATCTCGATGGAGATCGAGTTGCCGTTGTGGCAGCGCGGATGCTTCTGCCGGTAGACGCCAGCCGTGCCGACCGCCCAGGCCGTATCGCCGTCGTCCACCGACTGCAGCCAGCCGTTCCGGTCGACAAAATAATGCGCCGAGGCCCCGCGCGGGGACCGGAAATAGTTCAGATTCCCCGCGGCGGAGTCATTGCGTCCGGCCGTGTAGTGCAGAACGAGAAATTCGATGCGCTGCGTCCGTCCTCTGGTGTAATTACTCGGATGCGCCGTCGTCATGCTTCGCACCCGCCTCGCTGTGCAGCTTCTGCGCCTGGGTGCCGAAATAAAAGGCGATGACCGTCGTGTAGATCATCATGAAGTCCTGGCTGACCTCGCCCTTTACGGCCTGCCACGCAAAGACCGCCGTCAGCGCCAGCGTCACGATCGATTTGACCGTCAGCAGATTTTCAATGCGCTTCAAAACCTGTTCCATACCTCCCGAAGCTCCTTTCATGTCACGATCTCCCACCCGGCGATCTCCTGCGCGATGCGGTCGATGAATGAATTGCCGCGCAGCGCCTTGTAGGCCTTGTACTCATAGAGATAGTTCTCATATTCATACTGCCGGATGGTCTTTTCCTCCCTGTGCTTATAATATGTCGCCAGCATGTCCGCGCGCAGCATACATTTCTGCCCCTCGCGGATGGCGCTCATCCCGAACAGCCGCTCCCGCACCGGCTTCGCCAGCAGCACCAGCAGCGTTACGATCGACCCCAGCCCGCTGCACACACTGACCAGCGCGGAAAACGCCGTCATCTGCCCCGCACTCATCGCAGCGCATCCTCCGCCGCCTCGATGAGCGCCGCCAGCTCCGGGATGAGGCCCGCCAGCGTCTTCTTTGCCGCCGCGCCGAGCGCCGCATAGCCCTCCGTCAGCTTCCGCAGCGCCGGCAGCAGCGCCGCCAGCTTGTCCGACGCGCGCACGTCCAGCCCCTCGAGCCGGGCTCTGATCTGCGCGAGCAGCTTTTCTTCCAGTTTCGTCATGCCAGTGCCTCCCCGATCTGCCGCAGTGCCTCTTCGAGCTGCGTGTATTTGCCCATCTTGACCGTCAGCGTCCCGTCGCGGTGATCCGTGATCGGGCCCGCGACGCAGTAGTCGGCATTGTCCCATTCCTGCACGGTCTCGGTCCCGCCGCCGTCCGTGCCGTCCGGCACCGTCTCCCGCTGGACGATCGACCAGCCAAGGCCGTCCGTAAACAGCTGCGCGGCCTGCGCGTGCGTCATCGTCAGCGTGATGGACTTGGACGCCCGCCCGTCCCAGTCGCGGTCGATCAGCCTTCCGCTGATGTATGCCGGATATTCGTTCTCCTGTACCTTCAGATAGATCATTGCCTCTCCCTGTCTCTCCTTTCCTTAAAAGCACCATGCCGCCGTGATGCCGTCCACCTCGGACGCGACGCTCCAGTCCGCTTCACCGCTCCATCCAGTTCTGTCAAAGCAGGTCGTGCTGTTGAGTCTCGGCGAGCGCAAATACCATGCACGGTTTTTCTTCCGGTTGGCCGCCGTCTTGTAATACGCGTACTGCGTGCCCTCGCCTGGATAGGAGAATGTCCGTGTGCCCTGTACCTCGATCTCCGACAGCAGGAACAGCGTGTCCTCCGTCGTGTCGATGGCCGAGCTCGCGCCGCCTGCCGTGGTCTTCTTTGTCACGGCCTTCAGCGCGGCCACGACCTCTGCTGGCATTTTCGACTTTATTATCTTGAAACCACCAGTCGTCCGCAGCAGACAGTCTGCCCAGCCCCCAGTGTTGCTACCAGAGTTATTCATCTTGTACTCTGTCGCATAGCACGTGTGCATCTGGAACGTCAGCGGAGCCTTACCCGAGCCGTCGGCATAATCGTCGTGGTTCTTGCCGATGATGTCGATCTGATAGTTTTTCTTCCCGAACGCCATCATACAGCTGTCCCCGACGTTCCATGTGTCCGGCACCTGCTTGTTCTGGCAGGCGGCGATGATCGTCCGCCAGCTGTTTTTGGAAAAGTCCGCATCCAGCCCGCCAAAGCCGATCGCGTAGGCCGTGCCGTCCACCAGCGTCCGGCCTGCCGTCCGGCTGCGGGCCGTGCCGTCAATGAGATCCGTGCCGCCCGTGACCGTATAGCCCGTGCCGCCGATCAGCGTCCTGTGCGCCATCTCCCCGCCTCCCTACTCATACTGCCAGGCGATCGCGCCGTTGACCGTCGGCGTCGTCTCCTGCGCGAACAGCGCCTCGCCGCGGGCCATGTAGGTCGTGTAGGCCGTGTCGGCGGCGTGGACGTCCGTGCTCCGGTTCAGCCGCGCCGTAAGGTCTGCGGGCGTCGCATACGTCCCCGCCAGGCTGACCGCGCCGGTCTGCCCGTCGACCGAGATGACCGGCACGCTGACCTGCGCCGCAGCCGCCGCAGCCAGCTCCTGCTTGTCCGCCTCGGTAAAATAATCCGTCCCCTTCACCGGCGCCGCGCCCGCGGGCCCCTGCGGGCCGGTCTCGCCCTGTGGGCCTTTCTCGCCCTGCGGACCAGTCGGACCCTGCGGGCCCGTCTCACCCTGTGGGCCCGTTGGGCCCTGCGGGCCGGTCTCGCCGGGGTCACCCTTTGCGCCGTCTGCGCCGGGCTCACCCTTGTCGCCCTTTTCGCCACGGGCGGGCTTGCCGGTGTCGGTCTCGCCCAGATACCAGTTGCCGTTCGCGCCGATCACCGGCGTTACACCGTCGATGCCGTCGACGCCGTCCGCGCCCTTCGCGCCCTGCAGCGGCCCGTTGTTGACCCACGCGCCCACCGCGCCGTCATAAATGTAAATGTCATACGGCGCTGCCGCGCCCACGCCGTAGGCGTCTCCCGCCTCCGGCGCATCGACGCCCGCCGCCAGCGCCTCCGCCGTGGCGAAAAAGCCCCGGATCGTGAAGCCCGCGCCGGTCTGCCCCGTCTCGCCCTGCGGGCCGGGGTCGCCCTTCGGCCCCGGTTCTCCCTGTGGGCCTGCAGGACCGGCCGGACCCGCGGGACCGGCCGGTCCCTGCGCACCGGGCTGCCCCTGCGTACCGGTCTCGCCCTTCGGGCCGGGCAGGCCCTGCTCGCCGCGCGCGCCCTGCGGGCCGAGGACGGAGCCGAGATCCGCCCGGCTCCCATCCGTCAGCGTCAGCACCAGATGGCCCTCGTCCGTGACCTCCGCCGCCTTCACGCCGCGGGAGACCAGCCCGTGCAGCGTGACCGCGATCGTATTTGGAATTTCCACTCGCATCCGCTCACCTCATTCTGCCGCCGCGCAGTTGCCCCGCGCGAGCGTCGTTTTGTCGCCGTGCGTATAGAGGATATCGTAGCGATACGCCCCCTGCGGGAATTTCGCGCTCACCGTCTCGTCAAACGTCAGTGTCACGCAGTTCCCCGTCACGCCGGTAAAGGAGAAGGTGTGCACCGGCGCGTTCTGCTCGTCGGAAAACCGGACCGTCACGCTGTCGTCCGCGCCGACCGTCACCGCCTCGCCGTCCTGATCCTGCAGCTCCAGCCGCAGCGTGACTTTAAACGTATCTCCCGCGTACCAGCGCAGCACGCCGCCCGCCACACGCGGGCTGGGCCTTGCCGCCGGAAGCTTTGTCATGCCCGTCTCCCCCTTCCGTCAGTTCAGCTCCGCCTGCCCGCTCGTCCAGGCGCTGCTGCGGGTCTTCTTCACGCCCGTACTGCGGCCGCCGGCCTTGGAAGACGCCGTCTTCTGCTTCCGGCTGCCCGCCGTACCGGTGGATCTCGCCGCGGCGTTCTGCGCCGCCTTCGCGGCCGCCTCGGCAGCCGCGGCCTGCTTGTCCGCGTAGGCCAGCTGCTTCCAGTACTGCGCGTTCGCCGCGTCCTCACGGTCCGCCTGATATTCGAGCGAGCTCCAGTAATTGTCGTTTGCCAGCTTTGCCGCGTTCGCATACGCGCTGCGCGCGTCGTCCAGTTCCGCGTAGTAGTCGCTCATCTGGTCGCGGTAGCGCGCGTAGTCGCTCTGCTCGCGGCTGCTGAGCAGCTGATAGCGGTCATAGAGCGCCGCCTCTCCGCTCTGCCACTGCTCCCGCGCCTGCGCATACAGCTCCGGCACGATCTCGTTCAGCTGCTGCAGATACGCGTTGTACGCCTGCTGTCCGGTCTGCTGGCCGTAGCTCGAGCCGTAGCCGCCCGTGAGCGCTGCCGCCTGCCCCATCGTGTCCTGCATAGCGAGCCTGCCCGCCGTCTGATACTGCTCTCTGGCCTGCCGGTACACCGGATCTTTGCCCAGATCGTAGGAGAAGTCTCCCCGCTCCGCGATCCGGTCATAAAGCTCCTGCAGCTGCCCCTCCCACCGGGAGGCATACGCCCCCGGCTTCGCCGCCTGCACGCGCCCGAGCGCCGCCTTTGCCTCCGACACGCCGGAAAGATCCTGCACCGGCTGCTGCGCCGCGCGGGCCGCAGGCACGCCGTAGCTGCCGCGGTAGTTGTAGATCGTCTGCTGCTGGTTGCTGAGCGCGCTGCGGTAGCTGCCGTCCGCATTGACGCCCAGGATCCGGTAGGTGCCGCCGCCCGTCACGACCTCGTCGCCCGCCTGCAGGCCGGTCGGTGCCTTGCCGTTACTCTGCACTCTGTAAAGCGCCATCTTCTGCCTCCTGTTCTTCCTCTTTTTCCGCTTCCTCCTGCCGCTCCAGCACGGCTACCTGCCCGCGCACCTGCTCGAGCACCATGCCGACGATGCACGGCGGCAGCCCCGCCGCGTTGATCGCCTCCACCAGCCCCGTGCGGAGCGTGTGGATGCTTCCGGAAAGTCTGCTCATGTTCATCCCTCCAATCGTTCTACCCGCGCCTGCAGCCGCTGGATCTGCCGGATGCACAGGGCAATGAATTCCTCATACCGCAGGCCGTAATCCGCCCCGCCGCCTTCGCGCGGCGACCGGACGAAGGCCGCGAAATCCTGCCCCGTCAGCCCGCAGGCCGCGAGCGCCTGCTCCACGTCCTGCGCGATCAGCCCCGTATGCACCCGGCCGGACGTCCCGTCCTTCAGCCGGTAGCAGACCGGCCGCAGCCGCGCGAACAGCGCGTCATAGCGGTCAAGCGCGTCGGAGATCTCCGTCTTCTTCTCCCGGTCGGACGTGCTGATCGTGCCCGTCTGCGCATAGACGACCGACCAGCGGTAGTTCGAATACCCGAGCGAGCCCGCGCCGTCATACTCCGGCGCCGCGCCGCCCGAGACCGACAGATTCCCGCCCACGGTCATCGTGCAGTTCGTATGCGCGCCGCTGCCGGTCACCGACAGCGTGTTCTGCCCATAGCAGAGCTTCGCGCCGCTCGTCGTGGCGACGACCTCGCCATAGCCGCTCATCAGATGGATGCCCGCGCCGCCGTAATCGCCCGTCGTGTACCCCAGATACCCGCCGACTGCGCTTCCCAGCAGCGACGAATACACCGCCATATCCCCGCCGAGCTTGATATAGTCCGCCGACAGCGTCCCCGTCGTGATATCGCTCGCCGACAGGTGGTCGACCGAAAAATTATTGAAATCCAGGATCCCGCCGTTGATGCGCGAGGCCGAGAAATTGCCCGCCGTGATATCGTCCGCCCGCAGCCCTGTGACCACGGCGTTCGTCACGTTGAGGCTCGTCGCCGTGATCGCACCGGAGATGCTCGCCCCCGTGCACGTCAGCTTGCCGTTCGCGTCGACCTTGAATTTGTCCTTGATGGAAAGCCCGCTCGTGCCGAAGTACATGCTTGCGCTGCCCCCAAATTCGTTGGCCGTGCGGTAAATGCTGCTTTCCGAGATCGTCCACGGCCCGAAGGTCGAGTCGGCTGCCGCCGTGATCTTCCCCGACAGCACCGCCCCCGCTGCCTCCAGCGTCCCGGACGGGAAATGCAGCTTCTTGTCGCTTAAATACGCGACCTCCTGCCCGTCCTGCCAGAAGCTCACCCGGTCCGGCGTCACCGTCACCAGCTCGTTCTTCGTCTGGTCGATGACCCGTTCGCCGCCGTCCGTCACCGTCGTCTCGATGTTCCCCACGCCCACGCCGTACACCGGCACGGCGTCCTTGTAGTAGAGCAGCCCCGTCTTGATGAACTGCTGCGAGTTGACGGAAAACTGATTGTTGACGCCCGCCGTGTAGTCATACAGCTGTTTGATGCCGACGGAGTTTCCCTCGATCGTCAGCTGTGTCTTCTCGAGATACTTGCCGAAGTCCGAGATGGCGACATAGCTGCCGGACAGCTTTGTGCTCCACGTCTCCGAGTTCGCCGCGGCGAAGTCCGCCGTCTTGATGATGAGGGCCTTGAGCGCTCCATAGCCGGAGAGCGTCGTTTTTTTCTCCGCCTCGGAGAGGCTGTTCGCGTCGATGGCCTGTGAGATCTCCGTCAGTGTCGCCTTCGCCGACCAGTCGGCGAGGTTCAGCTGCTCCGTCACGCTGCACAGATACCTGCGCATGCTCTCCAGCTGCTCCTGCGTCGTCTTCCCCGCGATCGACGGGTATGCCAGTGTCAAAGATCCCATTACGCATCACTCCCCGCTTCCAGCACCCGTGCCAGACTGAACAGCTTCATCTCGCCCTTCCCCGTCAGCCGGAACTTCAGGTGGTCGCACCGGGCCGGGCGGATGGGCAGCAGGAACGTCCGCAGCCCCCGCCCCTCGATATGCCCGCAGTGCCGCCAGACGCCGTCGGAATCGTACTGCACCCAGAAATCGACGCTCGACCCCTTCGGCAGCTGCATCCGCAGATTGATGCGCGAGACGTATTTCTTCCCGACGAGTCCATACGTCATGATCCCCGTTTCCGCCATCCAGCCTACCGGGCCTTCCAGCGTCCCGACACTCCCGTACACGGTCCTGAGCGTCCCGTCCTCAAGGAAATACAGCTCATCGTCCACCCGCGCGAAGTCCTCTGCGTGGGTGCTGTCCTCCTTGTGCCACAGACCCTTGCGCGTGTCGTAGACGAACAGCGACCAGTTATGACCTTCATCCTCCATGCTGATGAAGTATTTCCCGCGCACCCCGCCCGCGACGGCATTGTAATACAGCTTCGTCCCGAAGCAGCTGCCGATCTCCTGCGGTAGACTCCCGTCGTACACGCAAACGCCCATGCGCGACTTGTAATACAGCCGGTCGTCCACCACGACGAGGCTCTTGCTCGACCCATTCTGCACGCCCGCGCACTTCTGCACGACCACCTGATGCGCCCCCGTCGCCGACGGATATACCCGGTGGAAGCAGTCCTCCTTGAAAAACACCGGGCTGTCGGCCAGCGTCGCCGCGCCGGTCCACTTCCCGTCCGTGCCGCAGCTCGCGCGCCACGAATCCGTCGACACGCCCTGGTAGCACTCCCAGTTCTTAAAATCGCCCAGCTTGCAGCAGTAGATCTCATTGACGGTCTCGCCGTCCGCCACGCCGTACTTGCAGCCCCACAGCCGGTTCCCGCTCTCGGTGATGAAGTCCATGCTTGGGACCTTCCGGGCCGTCTTCACGGTCCCGCTCGTCACCTTCGTCGTCTCGTCGACGAGGCCGACGATCACGAGGTAGCTCTCGCCCACATCGTAGAGGATCTGACTGCCGTTGAGCTTTTCGACCTGCTCGTTTCCGCTGAGGCCCGAAAGCTGAATGCCGTCATACTGCTTGAAACCTCGACCGATGCCGTTCGCGGAAAGCTTCAGATACACCGTCGGCACGGATACCCACTGGCTCGTCGCCTCCGCCCACTGCTTGAGCGTGTGGAGCTTGCCGGACGTATCCAGCCAGTACTGGCCATTCGTCGGGTTTTCCGGCTGGCTGGCTTGCTTATAGCTCACCGTCAGCGCCGTCCCGTCGACGAGGCAAATAGAAATTTCCACGTTCGCGCTCGATGCGTCGACCACATTCTCCTGCCCCATGTACCCGTTGTCCGAGTACTTCTCGGTGTTGAAGTAGATCCCATCCGGGAAAATGCACAGATACGCGCCCATGGAAATGAGCTGCTTTTCCCCCGCCGAGATCGACACGGACGGCATATACGCCTCCATCGAAGCGCCGTTGATATAAAGCACCTGGTTCTGCACCCAGCACAGCGCATCCTTCGCCAGAATCCCCTGCACGCCCTCGATCGCCTGCGTCGTCCCTCTCCTTGGCCGCGGCGCGAGCAGCGGATACGCATCCGCCGACAGATTCTCCATGTCGTAAAACTCCCCGTCCGCGAGTTCGAGGTTGTGGTCATACCCGCCGAACGCCTCCGTCGTCAGCGTCTGCTGCCGCCCGGCGGCCAGCTTCGGATAAAACATCCCGCATCCCTCCTCACAGCCGGAAATACGCCGCTTCGCCCTTCGGCATGTGCGCGCGGTTGTAGGCGTTCTGATATGCCTGATAATACGTGTTGTACTTGGCCGCGGAGTTGTTGTACTTCGTCATCTCGCCGTTGGCGTCGTCGATCTTCATCTCCAGATACCATCGGTAGATCTCGTCATACGGCCACCCGATCAGAAGCGCCGTCCCGTCCAGATCCGCCTCCGGCCCATACCCCGCGAACGCCGGGACCGCCGTCTCATGCGCCGACCAGATCTCATGCCAGACCGCCCCGTCCAGCTCCGACAGCCACCGCAGCTTGTCCGCGCTGCCGTACTGGTTCGGCTTCAGCCGGTCGACCAGCTCGATCGCCTCCCGGATGGTCATGCGCATCCCCTCCTTCCAGCGCCGGACTTCTCAGCCCGCGGCCATCGCATCTTCGATCCTCTGCGCCGCCTCGAGCTGCCGTCTGGCGTTTTCCAGCACCTCATAGACCGGCTCCGGCACCTCGACCGCCTTTCCGCGCGGCACCTGAAACGTCCGTCCGTTCACGCAGACGAACTCCGACTGCTGCTCCGTGCCGCCCGCGCGCGGCAGCGTGATGCTCTTCATCTCTGCAAATGCGTGTTCCATGCCTTGCTCCTTTCTTCTGCCCGCTCCCGGACCGGCCTGCCGGTCCGGGAGCATCTGCCTCAGTTCGCCTCGTCCTCCGCGGAATACGCGCCGCAGCTCTCCACGCGCACCATGCGGTCCTGATACAGGATCTTCGCCGCGCTGGAGAACTTGTAGCCCAGCGTCGAGAACTGGTTGAGCGGTCCGCCGACCTGGCCCTTGTCCTTGATGATCATCTCCATGTTGCCGCCCTCCGGGTCGATCATGCCGTAGGCGTCCTTGCCGAGAAACAGCGTCGCGTACACGCTGTAATACTCCGCGGGCGTGCCATTGGACTCGTCCGCCGCGGTCTTGACCGGGCAGCCCTCGCCGTTGAAGACCTTGGCCTCCGTCGTCTCGATGAAGCGCACGCCGTGCAGCTCGCCGATCTCGCCGGTAAACAGCTCCGTGATCCCCGCGTACTTGTGCGCCTCGACCCACGCGTCCGACGAGCGCAGGTCATAGGCGACCGACGGATGGATGATGGCGACATACTTGCCGTCGATCTTCGGCGCCTTGAGCTTCTTGAGCAGCGTGACGGCCTTGTTGACCTCGTCCGGCGTCAGCTTCGCCGTGGTGTCAAGACCCGCGCGGCTCGTGACCGCCGTGTGCGCGCCGTTCGTGCCGACCTTGTCGCAGTACTGCACGTTCGTACCGGCCACGACCACGTTGCGCACCAGCTTGTCCTGCGTCGTACCGGCCGACGCGCCCAGCTCCTCCGCCGCACCCAGAATGACGTCGTCGATCGCGTGCAGCTCCAGCTGGTCAGACACCGACACATACGTGCCGTACTGCGTGACGGCCTGCGTCACCGCGCTCTGGCCGAACTTCTGCCCCGTCGGGATCACGCCCTCGGTCAGCGCGCCCGCATCCTCGAGCGTATTCCACTTGCGCCACTCCACGGTCTTGCCGCGCCCGGCCGGCAGCACCTGCTTGCGGGCAAACTGCGTGTGGATGAGCTCCGGCCGCGCGTTTTCCAGCAGCTCGGTGTCGTAAAACGTCTTCATCGAAGCCGTCATGCCGCCGCCCTCCGGGAAAGCAGTCTTCTCGCCCGTATAAGCGTTCACGTAATTGCCGCCCGCATTCACCAGCGTACCGGCGTCGGCAAACAGCTGCAGATCCATCTCCTGATGCATATCCATTCTCCTTTTCCTCCTCACAGACGGATCGTCTCGCCCCGTCTGGCCCTTGTTTTGAGTTCCTCTCTCGTCTGCCGCGACCAGTGCTCCGGGCTTTCGGCGAACGCGCCGCCGGCTCCCGGCGTCAGGCCGCTCTCGCGCGGGCGCAGATACCCCGCCTGCATGGCGGCCGTCAGCTCCTCGCGCGCCCGTCTGGCCCCATAGGCCATCGCCTCCGCCGTCAGCTCGCGCAGATGCGTCAGCTCATAGGCGCTCTTCGCGTCCACACCGTGCGTGACCAGCCGCAAAAACCGCGGATCCTCCAGCGCCCGGCTCAGCTCCGCCTGCGGATAGACCGCCTGCACCGCGGCAAACTGCGCCTTCAGCCGCGCATAGCCCTGCCGCATCGCCGCCTCGCGCTGCTCCTGCGTCAGCGCCTGCGTGCCCTCCGGCGAAAGCGCCGCCAGCCGCTCCTGCTGCTCCGGCGTGGGTGCCGCCGCGCCGGTCTCCGGCTGCTCCGGCTCTGCGAACGCCTGCAGCCATTCCAGTTTCTCCATCCTTCTCCTCCTTCTGCCCGTTCTCCGGGCCGTCTTCGGGTCTCTGCCTGCTATTTTCAGGACTGTCCTCGTCCATGACCCGCACATATTCCGGATACCGCGCCGCAAGCAGCCGGTACCCCGCGCCGATGGCGGCGAACACCGCCTCCACCAGCGCCCGCTCGCCTTCCCGCGGGCGCACCGCGATCCGGAAGCTGCCGCACGCCGATTCGATCTCCGGTGCCCGCTGCAGTCCCGCCTCCTCCATCGCCGCCGCCAGCGTGAACGCCAGCATCGACGCCGCCGCGCAGACAATATCGCTGCCGTACCGCGAAAACCCCGCGTGCCCGCGCACCGTCAGCGCAGTCCCGGAAAGCTGTACCGTGATCATTCCGGCTGCGCCGCCTCTGCGGCGCGTTTTCTCGCCTGCCGGACCTGCGCAGGGGCCTTCTCACCCTCCAGCCGCACGTCCGCGCGCATGCCCTGCGCAGAATCTGTCAGCGAGGCGAACAGCTCCGGCTCATACCGCTGCGCGAGCGTCAGCGCCATCCGCTGCCAGAGCGCGTCCTGCGTCCCGCCCCGGATCTTCTGCAGCACCTGCTCCTTGCCGTCAAAATCCATCATGTCGAGGCACGCGAGCGCCTGCTGCTCCATCCCCGGCCGGAAGAAGCCCAGCTGGAAAAACTGCAGCGCCAGCTCGTTCTGCGCCAGCTTCGTGTATTCCGTGTGCTTCTGTGTCGTCACCGTCACGTCAAAGACCGGCGTGCGCAGCAGCCCGTCCGCGCCCAGGCTTTGCGCCTTGAGATGCGCATTGCAGTAGGACACATATTCCTCCGCCCCGCCCGCGCCCAGAATGCGGAATTTCCGCGGCAGATCGTAAAACTGCCGGATGCGCTCGATGACCATCCGGATCATCCGCGCGTAGGCCCGGTAGGCCGACCGCGTCGCCGCGCGCGAGCTGCGGCCCGAGGCCTCCTGCAGCGCCGCGATGGCCGAGGCCGCCGTCACGCCCGACGAGACCTGCCCGTTCGTCACGTCCGTGTTGCCGGTCGTCCACTTGAGCTCCTCGATCTTGCTGTTCAGCACCTGCACGCACACCGCCGGCAGCGTGCGCACCTGCACCTGCTGCAGCGAGTCCTGCCCCAGATTCCCGTCCACATGCACGAACGGCTTCGTCCAGTCCGCATACTCCTGCTCGTTGACCGAGCCGTCCGCGCGCCGGAACCACCGGGGCGTGGCCGACATGATCGTGTTTTTCACGATGGCCTGGTCCATCCGGTCGATCTGCTCCTGCGCGCCCTTGCCGATGTCGATGTACCCGTAGCCGCAGATCGAGCCCTCAATGGGGAACAGCCGGTCGAAGATGAACGGATACTCCCCGTCGTCATACAGTCCCCGCTCGCACGCGGGCCCGCGTACCGGCACCTGCACCAGCCTCCGTTCGCCCCGCTCGTCCACCTCCTCCCGCGTGACCGACGGCACGAACGTATCGTTCTCCGTCGCGTACAAGACCGTCTGCCCCACATACTTGCAGTAGTGCAGCACCGTCCTGCCCTCCACGCGCTTTTTGTAATACCAGTCCACCACCAGCGTCTTTTCCGACAGATCCACCGCGTCGTCCGTCCGGTACCTTGCCAGCAGCCCGCTGCTGCCGCCGAGCTTCCCCGCCAGCTGCGGATACGCCGCCAGCAGCGTCTCGTTGTCCTCCAGCTCCAGATAAAACACGTTCTGCGACTTCTGGATATCCGTCACGCCCGGCTCCCAGACCAGATTCAGCACATTCACCGGCCGGATCGAGATATCGCCCAGCCCGCCCAGCTTCTCCTGGTCCCAGTACACGCCCCATACGCCCGTGCCCTGCTTCATCTTCTGCCAGCACGTGTCGGAGTAGACCTCCTCAAAGTCGTTCTGCTCCAGAATACACGGCAGGATGGACGAGAGCATCTGCGCCTCCATCCGGTCGTCCGGCTCCCGCGGACGGATATTCGGCCCCGGATAGGCCGCAATCGCGTCCGCGTGCTTGCCCATGATCACGTTGAACAGCCACCCGGACGCCGGCCGGTCGTCATTCGGATTGCCCTTGTCCGCAAACTGCCGCCACTGCCGCAGCTTCCACCAGTCCTCGTCGGCGATGATGCGCCGCTCGAGATTCTGCCTGCCCTGCTTGTAGCGGCGCAGGATCTCCGCCGCCCGCCGGAGCTCCTTCTCCCCGATCACGGGGACGCCTGTTGTCCGTACCTCCATTGCTTCCTCCTTATCTCAGTTGGTCGAGCGGATCCGACCAGATCGCCGCCGTCTGCCCGCCCCGGATCGGCCGCACCGGCCGCGACATGCAGAAATACCGCCACTCGTCGCACACATGGTCCTCCAGCGCCGTGTCTAGATCCTCCGGCCGCGTCTGCGAATACAGCATCAGCGGCACCGTCCGGATAAACGCCCTGCAGTTCCGGAACACATACATCCGCGGATACCCGTTCTCGTCGAACTGCAGCCGGTAATGGCACTGCATCCACCCCGCGATCCGCTCATTGTCGCCGGGCGAAAAATACACGCCGTACCGCGCCGCCGTCTGTGCCACGCTCTCCCCGCGCGACGCGTCCCAGATCGCCGGATCCGCCACACCCGTGATCTCGCGGCCCTTCAGCCACGGGTGCTCCGTCTCGATCTGCCGGATCTCGGCAAACTGCCGGTCCGGCGTCCACTTGACGCCCTCGTTCGGCGTCCGCGTGCAGCCGTAGAGCTCCAGGATCCGGTAGAGGACCCCGTCATAGTCGACCGCCCACCACGCGCAGGAAAACGGCTTTCCATACCCGAAGTCATAGCTCCGGCAGACCGTCCACCCCTTGTCCGGCGCGAACGGCTCAATGACATGCGTCCACCGCCGGTCCCGGTAGTGCTCCGGCACGTCCCGGAAGTCCTCAAAAAACTGCCCCTCGTACACATCCCACGACCCGTGCAGCCACGCCTCGCGCAGCTTCGGCGGCAGCGTCTCGAGCTGCTGCAGATAGTCCGGCTGCCGCTCGAGCAAGACCCGGTTGTCCGTCACCAACGCCTGCACGAAGCTGTAGGCGTCTTCCCGCTCCCCCGGCTCAAACCGCCGGTCGATGAACAGCCGCTTAAAATACCCGTGGCTCGGCCCGCCGGGGTTCAGCGTGTAATACGTCCGCTTCGGAAATCCGTTCGTCCCGCGCACGCAGGCGTTGATCGCGTCGATCCACGCCTTCTGCAGCTGCCCCGCCTCGTCGAGGAACACCACGTCGTACTCCGCACCCTGATACTGTCCCAGATCCCCGTCGCACGCGCAGTAGCCGAAGGTCAGGACCGACCCGTTCGGAAACTCGAACCGCTTGTCCGCCGCCTTATACTTCGCCACGCCCGCCAGCTCCTGCCGGAGCGGATCGATGTGGTTGTTCTGCAGCTCCCGCAGCGTCCGCCGCACGATCAGCAGCTTGATCCCCGCGTACCGCAGCGCCAGCAGCTTTGCCTTCGTCCGCACGGCCCAGCTCTTTCCGCCGCCTCTGGCCCCGCCATAGGCGATGTGCCGGTGCCGGTCCAGCAGAAACCGCCGCTGCTTCTCGTTCGGCGCATCCATCCGCAGCTCCGTCATTCCGAAAACTCCTCCGCCTGCCCCGCAAAGACGACCCGCACGCCGCGCTCCTGCCCGGCCCCTTCGCCCTGCAGCTCCTGCCGGATCTCCACGGCCTGCTTCATCACCTTCGCCAGCTCCCCGAGCTCCTTGCCCGGCGTCTCGCCCTCCTTGATCTGCGTGAGCAGCCGGCGGGACATCGTCTCCAGCGCCTTTTCCAGATTCCCGGAGGCCTTTCCAATGGGGTCCGCCCGCTTTCTTGCGCCCTTTTCCTCACGCATCCGCATACCTCGCGTTGATCGCCCCATAGAGCTCGCACTTTTCGCAGTGCTTCGTCCGGCAGAAGATCTCCATCTGCTGCCGCTTCGCCCGGGCCGACACAAACGTCAGCCGCAGAAAGCTCTCATCCGTGATCCCCTCGCAGAAAATGCTCTTCCCGCTGTCCTCCCGATAAAACGGGCACCAGACCGGCAGCACGCCGCTTTCTTCCTTACGCATCCGTATCCTCTCCTCTCTCGTACCGGTATCCGGCCTGCGCCGCCAGCCGCCGCAGCCCCAGCGCCTCCAGCAGGAATTCCTCCATGCACTCCTCGTGCACCACCGCGCCGTCCGCCGCCGCATACCGCCCTTCCGACCTGCGGACCGGCTCCCTGCACCAACGGCAGCAGCCGCAGACCACCTCCATACCAGCTTCCTCCATCATATTTTTATGCGATTCAAGGTTGACAAAAAGCGCCGCAGCGGATACAATTATTGTATCTGAACTTCCCGCTGCGGCGGCTTTCGCTCCCGCATCTGCACGTTGAGTGTATCTCATTTTCGTGCGATTGTCAAGGGGAGTATGTCGCATATTCGTTCGATTCCACATTCTGCACAAAAGTGAGGTGGCTGATTTGTTCGTTTATACCAGATTTGAAGCCCTGATCCGCGAGACCGGCGTCACCAAAGCCTCGATTGCCCGCCGTCTCGGCCGGACCCCCACCATCTGTCAGGACTGGAAGGCCGGCAAATCCGAGCCGAACGACGAGCAGCTTTCCATCGTCGCTTCCGCCCTCGGCACCACGCCCGCCTACCTGCGCGGCACGACCGACGAAAAAAAGCTCCCCACCGAGCCCGTGCCCGGTGAGGAGGATCCGCTCGACGCGCAGCTCAGGGAGCTTCTTTCCCATGCTGACGACGATCTGAAGCAGGCGATGATCGCCTTTCTGGAGCGTTTTCAAAAAAAGTAAGAAATTGCTGCTTTTCTTCCCGGCTCAGCACCTGAAACAGGCGTAAGATGGTCTCGTCCATCTCCCGCGCCCGTCGGTGCGTCTCGGTCTTCCCTTTCGGATTTTCCGGCATCCTGCATCCACTCCCATCCTTCCGTTCCGTTCAACCAGGTTCTTGCGTTCGAGGCAGTAACTGTATATTAAAACATTTGTTCCAATTTTTCAAGATGGCAGAACAACCAAACTATCGACGAAATTTTTTATTTCTCTGCTATTTCCCATCGCCTCCCGCCGCCCGGATTCCTCCTTGACGCACCGCCCATTCGGTGCTAAAATATCCCTATCCGCCGGTGTGGTGGAATGGCAGACACAAGGGACTTAAAATCCGGTGGGTCTATTTGCCCGCCGAACCTTAAGTCCCCAGTAAAATCAAGCGTTTTTCAGTTTTCATTTCCCGAATCAATAGCTCAGTTCTCTCCCGAGTTCTCTCCTGTCTGAAATTTACAGTTTTTATATGCCGCTGTGATGGAATCGGTAGACATAGTGGACTTAAAATTCACCGGTAGAAATACTGTACGGGTTCGAGTCCCGTCAGCGTCACCACCGTCAGTGCAAGGATTGCTTGCCCTGATTCTTTTTTATAATGCCGCCTGCCAACGGTGGATTGACGATTGTCCCGGCAAGCCATCCATCGGCGTGCTAAGTGGTACGGTTAACATGCTTTCCATTGTCTCGCCTACTAAGGTCTTGGATGCTGTGTCCAAATGTGCATAGAAGTTTGCTGTAGTGTTGTAGGTGCTGTGTCCCAGCCAGGCTTGGATATCTTTCATGCCGACACTTTGCTTTAGAAGCATGCTGGCGCAGCTATGTCGTAACCCATGAAAGGTCAGCTTCCGGAACTCATTCTTTTTCAAAAAATTGCGAAAATGGTCTGTAATGTAATTGGGCGTGTAGGGAGTTCCAAGCTTGTTCACATATACATATTCGCTGTCATGATAGCAGTTCCCACAAAGCCTTCGATTCTCTTCCTGCTCGTTTTTCATCTGGAGCAGCATCTCTTTGATCTGCGGCATCAGCGGCAAGCTTCTGCAGCTTGCTTTGTTCTTAGCGCGGTCTTTCGCTATGATTTTGAGTTCCCCATCAACTTTTACCTGAATAACCGTGTGGTCAATTGTTATACGATCACTTTCAAAATCAATGGCTTTCCAACGAAGTCCAACGATCTCACTTCTTCGCAGTCCATAATAGGCCGCCATGATAACAGGAAATTCGATAGGGTCCCCATGCACCGCGGAAATCAGATGCTCTGCTTCCTCCAGCGTATAAAAATTAGCAGTATTCTGAATCAGCTTTGGCCGCTTGACCTTGCCCATTGGATTTACGCTGATCAGCTCCATTTCCGTCGCGTACTTCAATGCACTCATCAGATTTGCGTGATAATGAATCACAGTATTGTTACTTACATGCAGTGTATTCTGGCAGAATGTGTAGAACTCTTGAATATGGATGGGCTTCAATTCCCCAAGCGTAGTCTTTTTCGAGCGAAAATAGGGCGCGATGCGTTTCTCAATGATACCTCGATACCCTGCGTATGTATTTTCCTCTAGGTTTGGTCTCACAATTTCGACCCAAGAAAGCATATAGTCCGCAAAAAGTATATCTGCACCGTTTGATGCGTCTGTGCTTTGGTAATTTGCACGCGCTTCCTCCAGCATTGCTTCTGCTTTCCGCTTATTTCCTTTTGCACTTAGTCCTGTGCTGATCCATTTTGTTTTTCTCTCGCCGCTCTCACTTTTCAGCTCGAGAACCATGTAGTATTTTCCTTTTTTAATTTGCAGATGTCCGGCTACCATAATTGAATATGCTCCTCCTTTCGGTAGCGGCGATATTCCTGCCAATGACTAGCTTTATTATATCATCGCCGCATAATCAGTGCAATTCAATCCAAAAGACTTATTTGAACGTCAAACATCTTTTATTCGTGTAGACGTCTCTCGTACAAACCTGATTACATCCTCTTTGGGGATGCGAAATCCCCTTCCAATTCTAAAAAACGCGATTTCTCCACTGTGCAAACGTTGATAGGCGGCCTTAACACTGACCCCTCCAAGCATCTCACAAAGCTGTTCAATGTTAACAACATCCGGATATTCTCGAAACATTTCCTGTCTGCTCATATTCCCTCCTATTAAAACTGTTGCCTTTTTGAGATTTCTTGAAAGGGTGAGATTAAGTATGTGCTATTCTCCGTAAGTTATTGCGGAAGTGTTTTTTCTGGATCAAATCATAGGTATTCCCCTGTTTGTCTCCTGTTCACATTTTTTCTTGAAAAGCTTTCTCACGATAAACGAAACACCTGCTTTGTAAATGTGTAGAAGCTTGCCAGATTGTCGATGGCCTCAGCGCGTATTTTATAAACAGTTCTTCTGGTAACGCCAAGATCTTTGGCGATCTCCGTCCAGCTTTTTTGGAAAAAGTAGTGCTCCTTCAGGGCCGTGCTTTCCCGATGCTCCAACAGGCTGATATAGTATTGTAGACGTTCCCGTTCGCGAACCAATGCTACATATTGTGCTGCAACCTCGTTAGAAGCATCTTTGTTCAGCCGGTCCGTTATCTCCCGAAAGCACATCGCGATGCCTGCAACGTCATGGGGATAACTGCTGTCCGGATTATTCTCGCGGCGAGACAACGCCAGCGTCTCGATCATTTCCTTTGGCGAAACAATATTACAATGCTGCAGTTCATAGCGCAGCAGTTCGATTTTCTTGGTCGTTTTCGCATAATTCTCCAGAAGCGTTAAAATATAACCAGTCATTTCATTTTCCATTGGCAGTATTCCTCCGTGTTCTATTGAGAAGTCTGCGGGCCGCGAAAACATAAAAAAACAGATGTTCCTGTGTCACAACCGTACAGGACATCTGTTTTTTTCCACATTAAGAGTACCATAGAGAATAGTGCAATGACAAGTACATGCACATGGAAATTTTCAGGAATAAGCCGTGAAAATTGTGTATACACAGCGGGAAATCCGTGTGAAGCTATCTTTCAAGCGTCAAAATAAGCAGAATACCTCAGCCTTTTGACTCCACGATGCTTAAAATCTAGCCCAATTCAAGACACACTCTCTATACAGTTTAAGCTGTTATCTGCGCCAATGTTTTTTTGTTTACTAGGGCGTCAGCGCAACAACATACCACCGCTTTATCACGATTAAAATACTTGCCAAAACGACCTCAGCTTTTTTCAGCTCTGACTCCCTACATCTTCATGGTCACCGCAGCGCAGAGTGATGCTATTTTTTCCATTATGTCTGATGCTAGCCTCAAGGTCTCATCCTTCCAGATGATATGTTTCCTTCAACGCGGCAACTTCTTCATCGCTGATATGCACCATCCTGCCAAGCCGCTGTGATTTCAGAATGGATGCTGCTGTCAGTTCCATGACCTCAAGCCGGTCAAACGCTTGCAGCAGCGATTCTCCGGTCACGATCACACAGTCATTTTCCACGATCGCTGCCGGATGCGCGGCATCAAATTCCTTTGCCAGCTTGTCTGGATCCAAGTAAAGTTCTTCATACGGCACCCGCTTGACATCGCGCAGGAGAATATAGCTTTCCGGGATCGTTCTTGCATCAAATTCCATGTCCGTGACGGCAAACGCCATTGCATGGGCTGGATGAGCTAAAAGCACCGCTCCGATCTGCGGATTTTCCTGATAGATTTTCCGGTGCGTCAGAACAGCACGGGACGGCAGTTTTCCTATCTCTTTGGCATCGCCTTTGATGCGAACCAAATCGTCCTCCTCCAGATAAGCACGGTCAAAGCCGAACGGCGTAATAAGGAAGCTCCCGTCAGGAAGTCGGACGGAATAGGTGCCATGTGTCGCTGTAAACAGATCCATTTTGTAGGAGCGCCGGATCAGCGTGATCATGTCGCGTCTGGCCGCCAGCTCCTCAGAGCTGCGGCATTGGGGGATGAGATCCTCCAATCTGGTGTGGCTGTCGGTTTCGCTCAGGCGGTAAGCGTTTTCCGGGAGTGCGCGTATATTTCCAAGCTGACCTGCCAGCACCTCAAGCTCCGCCGTATAATTGAGTGTTTCAAACTGCTGAAAGGCAGTAAACATATCCGGTGCGCCAACGCAAACGCCGTGGTTCTCCAAGAACGCGATATTGCACCCCGCTTCAAACACCTTTCCAATTTCCATGCCGAGCTTCTGGCTGCCTGGAACCGCATAGGCCGCAAATTTTATGTCTCTGCATATGTGTCGTACAGACGGGATCAGGTCAAGGTTTGGGAGCTTGCGGACAACGGAAAACGCTACAAGCGCCGGTGGGTGCGCGTGCTCCAGCGCACGGTAGATCGTGGAGGTGCCGATCTGGAACGTGCCCTCTTTTTTCAGCCGGGCGCTGATCTGTGCCGGCGACCAGTAGAGGTATCCCAGCAGGAAATGGACCGTGTGGCGCAGGTCGGCATCCGCGCTCAGCAGGTGCGGGCGGACGTAGCGTTTGCGCCGGGTCTGCTACGCGAGCGTCGCGGCTTCCGGGTGGTAAAGGACGGCTGAGGCGACGTCGCTGCGGTTGCGCCGCAGCTCCCGGCTGGTGGTAGAGGGGCTGCGTCCCAGCCGCGCTGCGATTTGCCGGATCGCGTGCCTGGCGTAGAAAAGTTCCGATATACTTTTCCGCTCTTCTGTGCTAATATGATGGTAGTGGCTCATGGTCGCATCCCCCAATGTGTTGGTTTGGTCGCTTACCATTGTACAGGATGTTCCAGTGAGTCACTATTCTTTTGTTATGTGTTGCACTTGATATGATAATGCAAGGCAGGGATGGAGAGCCTTAGTCGCACGGATTGCCCTCCGGCACTGCCGTTTTTTTATATACGGCGCAGCGGGAATTTCTGCTCGGCATTATGCGCCTGATGCGCAAACAGAAGTATTTTCCAGTACTTTACATTGAATGTCAACGTTGCAGAAGAATAATTTATACAGATATTATTGAATATGCAGCTTCTGTGTACTGCCGCTGCCGATTGCAGAGTCCATCGCATTTTTGAACTGCTCAAACTGCTCATTCGGCACGAACGCGAGGACCGTCCCGGCAAAGCCGCCGCCGTGGACGCGAACGGCTCCTTCGCCGCCAAGCAGCTTCCGGCACAGCACCAGTGTGAAGGCCATCTCCTGATGGGCTGTTGCGCCAAGCGGCGTGATGTTCTGCAAGAGCTCCCATGATGCGTTGCCGGATTCGTTGACGTAGTTCAAGAATGCTGCAAAATTGTCATTCTTCAGCGCACGCACCTGCATCTGTACGCGCCGGCTCTCATCAAAGAAGTGCATCGCGCGCAAGACGGCGCGGTCACCGATCGCTTTGCGCACGTCGGCAAGTCTTGCATAAAATTCCTGCTCGTCCACATCGCGCAGAACAGCCTTTCCGAAGTACGCTGCGACATTCTTCATCTCTGCCGGGATCGCCGCTTATTCAGCCGTCAGGTCGGCGTGATCCGCGCCGGAGTCAATGATGCAGAGCGTATAGCCGCAGTGGGCAAAATCATGATCGATCTTCTCGACGATTGGACGCTTCGGGTCTGCAAAATCAATGAAGACCAGTCCGCCGACGCTGGAAGCCATTTGATCCATCAAACCGGATGGCTTGCTGAAATACACGTTTTCGGCATACTGACCGATCTGCGCGATTTCGATCACAGAGACTGCATTATCTGCGAACAAGCCGTTGAGGATTCTGCCGATCAGGACTTCAAACGCCGCCGAGCTGGAAAGCCCCGACCCGGGCAGCACCGTGGACTTCACCTTTGCGTCAAAGCCTGACAGCTTGTACCCGCGCTGCTGGAACGCCGCCGCCACGCCGCGAATCAATGCAGCGGTGGTATTCTTTTCTTCTTCCCGGATTGTCAGGGCACTGAGGTCAATTTCGACCGGCCGATAGCCTGCGGAATCCACGCGGATGATATTCGTGCCGTTTAGGGTCACTTCTGCCGTCGTCTCCATATCGACTGCTGCGGCCAGCACGCGACCGTGCTGATGGTCGGTGTGGTTGCCCCCGATCTCGGTGCGGCCGGGCGCGAAAAAGTGATAGGTCTTATCCATTTTGTATCTCCATTAAAAAATTTCTGAGATGTGCCCGACCATCTGCCGTGCATTTGTAAACGCTCGCACACTCTAACACCTGTTCAAAGACCTGTCCGATCTCGAGCTTGATAATATCCACGGCATTATCCGCGTTGAACTCCGGATGACGCTTCATAAACGCTTCCGCCCAATCCGCGTGCTTGGCAAGCTCTTCGTTTGCCCGGAGGTCTTCTCCATGCAGCAGCGCCGCTTTGAGGTCGGTCATTTCCTTTTTCAGCCTGCCGGGGAGGATCGCCAGACCCATGACCTCAATGAGACCGATGTTTTCTTTTTTGATGTGGTGCAGCTCCTCGTGTGGATGGTAGAGGCCCAGCGGGTGTTCTTTTGTCGTCAGATTATTCCGCAACACGAGGTCAAGCTCGTACTTGCCGTTCCGCATCCGCGCGATCGGCGTGATGGTGTTGTGCGGCTCGCCGTCGGTCTCCGCGAAGATCATCGCGTCGGGGTCAGAATAGCCGCGCCACTTCGCCAGGATTTTGCCCGCAAGGTCGCAAAGCTGTTGCTTGTTCGCAGAGCTCAGGCGCAGCACCGTCATCGGGTACTTTACGACGCAGCAGTCCACATCTTCAAAGCCCGGGACTTCAAAGCCAAACTCCTTCTCTGCCTTCTCCATCGGGAAGCTATGATGTCCGCCCTGAAAATGCTCATGCGCCAGAATGCTGCCGCCGACGATAGGAAGGTCGGCATTTGATCCGAGAAAATAGTGCGGGAACTGCTCGACGAACGAAAACAGCTTGTCGAACGCGGCGCGGTCAATGACCATCGGCGTGTGCTCGGTGCTCATGACGATCGCGTGCTCATTGTAATAGACATACGGCGAATACTGAAAGCCCCACGGCTGACCGTTCACGGTCACCGGCATGACGCGCAGGTTCTGCCGCGCCGGGTGCGAGATCGTCCCGGCGTAGCCGACATTTTCAACGCAGAGCAGGCACTTCGGATACCCGGACGCCTTTTTGAGCTTCGCTGCGGCGATGTCTCTGGGGTCTTTTCCGGCTTTGAGAGGTTGATCGAGATCTCGAGCTCGCCGTACTTTGTCTGCGCCGTCCAGTGCTCGTCCTTCGCGATGCGGTCGCGGCGGATGTAATTACAGTCCTGACTCAGCTTGTAGAAATAGTCTGTCGCCGCTTTCGGGGATTCTGCATAGAGCGACCAGAACCTTCGCGCCACCTCTGACGGGCGCGGCGTCACGCAGCCCATGAGCCGCGTGTCAAACAGATCGCGCTCGGCGATCGTGTCATTGATCTGCCCATTTTCAACCGCATGATCGCAGAGAAGGCTCAGGCATTCTGGAAAACTATGGAGTTCCGCCTGTTTTTCGTAGCTGTCAAGTCCCAGCTCCGCAAGCAGACTGTTCCGCGCAAACGTCTCATCCAGCGGGTGCAACAGTTCACAGTCCTTCGCGTAATCGAGCAGCGAGTCCAGCGCTGCATATACTGTCTTTGGTTTCATTGACACTCCTTTCCGTTCTGTGAGAAGGCATACTGCGTCGCGTGTTTCAAAACTAATTTAGAGTCCTCTCTTCGAAAATAACGGAGCGGTTGAAGTCGGGGGAAGGGTGTTTACCGGATTCCAGCGAACCAAATCAACATTTACAGCAGAAATGGCTTCCCCATTTGGATCGCCGTTCATTTTCAGAATGGAGGATTCTTTCACAATTTTGCCCCCCGACATAGACAGCTTTCCGGCACAAGAGGCTATCGCATACGGCAAAGTCTGCGCGTTTTCCGGCCGCGATGGAGCCGATCTCATTCTCGCGTCCGATTTCTCTCGCGGGAATGAGCGTCGCAGACAAAATCGCCTGCTCCTTCGGGATGCCAAATTCGACCGCCTTGCGCATACAATCATAGAGATTCGTCGCGGAGCCCGCGAGTGTGCCGTCCGCCAGCTTCGCCACACCGCCTGATAAGAACACGTCCTGCCCGCCGAGGGTGTACTGCCCGTCCGGCATCCCGCAGCAGCGCAGCGCGTCGGAAACGAGGCAGATCCTGCCCGGAAACAGCTTGAACGCCATGCGCACGGCGCTCGGATGGATGTGCTGGCCGTCACAGATCAGCTCAGCGACGACGTTTTCGCGTTCGCTGCCCGCGCCGATGGGGCCGGGCTTGCGGTGGTGGATGCCGGGCATGGCGTTGTAGAGATGCGTCAGGTGGGACGCGCCCGCGTCAAAGACCGCGCTGGCTTCTTCGTAGGTGCAGCCGGTGTGCGCGATGGAGACCGTACAGAGCTTGGACGCTTTTTCGGCAAATTCCACCGCACCGGGCAGCTCCGCCGCCACATCCACGATGCGGAGAAGGCCCTCGGAGGCATCATAAAGCCGTTTGAACGCGGCAAAATCCGGCTCTCTCAGGTACGCGCCGTTCTGCGCGCCCTTTTTCTTCTCAGAGAAGAACGGCCCCTCCATCTGGATACCCATGAGACGCGCACAGCCCTCCGGCTGTTCTTTTTTGAGCCGGACTGCCGTTTTGTACGCCGCCTCCAGCACGTCGTAGGGCAGCGTCATGGACGCGGGGGCGAAGCTCGTCACGCCGTTTTGCGCGAGATAGCGCGCCATTTTGACAAGGCCGTCATAGTCGCCGTCTGAGAAATCCGCGCCGGAGTTGCCGTGGTTGTGGACGTCCACAAGCCCCGGAATGACATACTGGTTTTCCAGATCGATGCCGTCTTCCGCAGGGACAGTGTTCAAAACCTCCGTGAATTTGCCGCCTTCCACACGGAAAGCGCCGTGCTGAAAACGTCCGTCCACGAAAATATTTGCGTTTTTGAACAGCATGCTCACACCTCCGGCAGGCTGGCGGCCGCCATCGACTGGCCGACGCGGCGGAAGTTCTCATCCGGCAGCATGACGCGGAGCTTCTGAGAAAGCTCGGGATATTCTTCGCTCAGAACACGCTGGCATTCCGCGACGATCAGATCGCCGCCCACGCCCGACGCAACACGCCCCAGAACGATGAGATTGCGAATATCATAGAACATTTCATAGAGGCAGAGCGTATGGCCAAGATAGACACCGATGGATTTGAAAATGTCCTGCGCATACGAAACGCCCTGCGCTGCCAGCTTCTGCACCTCCTTGAGCTTTTCCGCAGGCGTCAGGCTTTCCGCCAGTGCGATGCCAGCCGCCGGAGCCAGCTTTATGACCGCGTCCTGCGAAAAGTATTTGCAGCCCACGCCAAGGTCGCCGGACCATTCATCGCGCATGGCGTGTTCATTCAGATCGACCGGGGCAAAGGCCAGCTCACTGAACCAGCCGAGGAGATTACAGTCGGCGTTGACATAGCCTACGGCTTCACTCGTGCCCATCGCAAGCCCCATCACGCAGCCTGCGCCGAGGCTCATCGAGCCTGCGAGCGCGGACACGTCGCCGTCGTTGGCAACGACGATGGGCACGTCTCCGATCTCCTTCGCGGCGCGGTCAAAGATGGTCTTGACCTTTTCGCGGCGGCTGCGCGGGACCTTGAGGAAGATGGAGGAAACCATCGGCGCGTTGCCGATGAACACGCCTGCGGAGGAAACACCGATGGCGTCCACGCGCGGCATTTTGGACGCCGCCGTTTTGAACGCGGCCACAATGCCGTCATACTGGTACTGCGGGTCCTCACTCGTTTTGGGATGCCAGACGACCTCCTCGGAGTAGACGGTCTCGCCGTCTACGACGGCGGAAACCTTCCGGTCAGAGCCGCCAGCGTCGAAGCCGATGCGGCAGCCGTTCGCATGACCGCCGACCTTTCTGGTCTGTTCGCGAACCTGCGGGAAGTTCGCTTCATCGGTGATGACGATCTCAAAGGGTCGCTCATAGACGTCCTGCATAAAGCCGACGTCAAATTCTCGCTTCCCGCCCGCGCGATATTCGTCCTGCATCCGCTTTGCGATCGAGTCGTTGCCGCAGAGGTACACGCGCCAGCCGCCGACACTCCAGAGAAGCATCTTGACAAAGCGCTCTGCATAACGGTAGTTGGCTTCGGCAAATTCTGGACCGCGGAGTCTCGTTTCAAATACGGAGATCAGACCGTTTTCGCGTTCGACAGCGATCCTGAACGGCTGAGCAGCGTCTTTCAGATAGGCTTGCGCCCAGACGCCGAACGGAATGAAGTTCTTGTCCAGCAAGGGCTGATTTTTCAGGGAGTATGTAATACCGAGATAGTTCATAGCGCTCTCCTTTTCGCTCACAGCGGGAGCTTTGCCGCTGCAGCCTCGTCGCAGATGACGGTGACATCGGGATGGAACTGCAAAATCGAGCCGGGGACCTCCGGCGTGACAGGACCGAAGAAGACCTTGTAGAGGATGTCCGCCTTGCTCTCGCCGGTGGCGATGAGAAGGACCTTGCGTGCAGCCATAACCGTACCGATGCCCATGGTGATGGCAGCAGTAGGCACGTCGTCGAGGGAATCAAAGAAGCGCTTGTTCGCCTCGCGCGTCATTTCGGTCAGCTGCACCTCGTGCGTTATGACCGGGAAATGGTCGCAGGGCTCGTTGAAGCCGATGTGGCCGTCGTGGCCGATGCCGAGCAGTTGGATATCCACGCCGCCCCAGTCCTCGATCTTCCGCTCGTACGCCTCGCACATGGCGGGGATATCGGCGGCAAGACCGTCGGGAACAATGGTGTTCTCGGGCTTGATGGAAATATGGTCAAACAGATTTTCCTGCATGAACCGGCGGTAGCTCTGCGGGTGGTCGGGCGCAAGGCCCTTGTATTCGTCGAGGTTTG
>ENA-UOIZ01000719-UOIZ01000719.1-human-gut-metagenome-genome-assembly--contig:-P88-NODE-719-length-31565-cov-7.079372_pt1 | contig 31565 bp, 60 predicted proteins | sample MGYA00242336_ERZ723883 | MGnify/ENA metagenome assembly ERZ723883 | reverse complement strand
GTCTTCATATTCAACAGCTGTTTCTTTTGTTGAATTTAGATTATTATAAGTATTTGTGTACTGAATTTGTGCTTTAGCAAATCTCTTTAAATACTCGTCTAAAATCAAATTTTTAAAGTCATACTGTTTTCTTCCTATTTTAATACTTACTAATTCATTTTTTATTTTCATCTTTAACTCCTTATAAATTAAAATTAAGTGTATGTTCATTTTGTTCTAATTCTATACTGTGAACTTCGTTTATCTGTTCCTCAACAAACTCGCTTAATATTACCGTATCAATATTTTTTTGATTTTCTTCTTTTTCGATTGGTCTAAATAAATCAATAAAAGATGATATTAAATCACTGCTTTTTGCTGTTATTCTCCACGTTTCATCAAGTTCGTTATTGTAAACATACTCTATATCTTTTACTACAAATTTACCTTGTATATAAAATTCGGGTCTATTTATTGTCATTATATCCCCGAGTTTTAAATTAGGATTTCGGTCATATTCTAATATCACTTGATTTATTGTATTTGAATTTTGAGTTATTAAACTTCTAGCATAACTTATTAATTGTGATAAAGTTGTCCATTTTGCAGTGTAATCCACTGTCTTTTCAATTTGTCCACTTTCAGATATTACGCCTTTTAACTTTTCTATTTCAGCTGAATACATAAATCTCATTGTTGTATATCTTAATGCTGTATCTGATTGTATCATTTCAATCGTTCCACTGCTGTCAACATTCCATTTAAATCCTGTTATTAAGTTAGAGAAAAAATTATCTCTTTGAAGTACAATTTCTCCTTCTTCTCCACCATCGTTCGAATAGGTTATACTTCCTGTTGTTTTAAATGTATTATCAGTTTTTAATGCAATTCCTATATTATAATACTTATATGATTCATCTGCTAATTTTATAGTTATATAAAAGCTATAATAATAATCATTTTCTTCATTGTTTTCTTCTATATGATTTCTTAGTGTTTTTTCATCAACAACAAAGGGATAATCAAAGTTAACGGTATCTCCCTTTTTAATAATTTTTCCTATTTGTGTTAATGGATATGTCTCAACCATTTCTGCTGCATCTCCACCGAAGGATTGATATATCAGTCTAACATTCTTAAAATTAATCACATTAGCATAATCTACATTCTCGATTTTGGGTTGTATTTTTGACAATCCATATTGGGGCTTATTTTTACTTATTTCTATTGCTGATTGTAATCCAAATAAATAATCTATTGAATTTACATATATTTCTTTTCTTTCGTTTATTGTCCAGAAAATATTACGTTTAAATCCAATGTTATTCATGCAGTTTTCAACTGTTTCAAGTACAAAATTTACTGTTATTTGCCCATCTGGAATGTTTATTTCTTTCAATATAAACCCGTCATCAACAAGTGGTTGTATAACTCTTCTTATTGCTGTTTCTAATTTATATGTTCCAATTAAGCTTACATTTCTTTTTGTTGCCAACTTTAAAGGAGATAGCAATGTTAATACCATCTCCCTTTCTTCATCTTCTAATTTCATGTCTGGCAACTCTACGTCATCCAAAAATCCAGTAAATTTAACTGTTCCTTGCATTATGTTTTCTTCATTTTCTGCTTCAATTATCTTTATTTCTTGATACTTGTATGGAATATCAGCAATCGTACAATTAGAAAAGTCTATTGTTATATCATTAAATGTTACTTCATTATTTGAAAATTTAAATCCATAACTTTCTATCATTTTAAATGCTTTATTGTTATATACTACTCTTGTTATCATTAATATACACCACCTACTCTTAATGTTTTTGACATGTATGGTGTTAATATTCTTCCTGCTCTTTGTCCATCAATATCTATACTTCCATCTATGTTAAATGCTGCCTGTATTACATTCAACATACTATTATTAGATTTTACACTTGCTTTAGCATTAACAGATCCAGTCTCAAATGCTACTGCTTTGTTCATTTCTGACATAATATCGTCATTCATATTGTCTATTGCTTTTAATGCACTATCAGTATTAGCTTCTACTCCAACTGCGAAACCTTCTGGAATGAATTTACCTACTTCATCTCTAATTTTACGTGACGGAGAATGTATGTCAAATCCAGTTACTTTGCTTTTAAAACCATCCATAACACCATTTGTGAACTGTCCTATTTTTCCTACAAGCCAGTCCTTAGCACCGGCAATACCTTTCCATAGTCCTTCAACTATATTTCTTCCTATTTCCATCATCTTATCTGGTAATCCTTTTATTGTATCAACAATAGTATTGAACATGTTCTGCGCCGCTTCTCTAGCTTTATTTACTAAATCCGTTCCCCAGTTCTTGACTTTGCTAATTACATCCATAAGCCAAGTCCATATTCTTCCAGGTAACTGTCTAAACCAGTTTACTACTGTTTCTATTGTTCTTGATATCCAATTAGAAGTTACATTATATACATTTACTCCCCAATCCTTTATATTGTTTATAGTATTATTCAACCACTCTTGTATTTTACTAGGTAAACTAGCAAACCAATCAATTATACCTTGAATTATCTGCGGTAAATCAACAGCAATCCAATTCCATAAATTTATGCCAAACTGTATGATATTTCCTAATATTTGTCCTATATGGTAACCTATCATATAAGGTAATTGAGAAAACCAGTTCATTACATTTTGAATCCATTGTGGTATAGTTTCTGTAAAAAATGAAACTATGTTGTTCCATCAATTTACAAAAAAAATCTTAATACTTTCTATAAAGTTATTAATAAAATTCCTAAATACTTCGCAATTATCATAAAGTAACTTAAAACCACCAATAAAGGGATTTGCTATAAATAATAAAATTCCTTGCCAATTATTTTTAACAAAATCAACAATTTTGTTAAACCACTGCACAATAAAATTAACTGCTGTAGATACAGCTTTCTTTATACTATCCCATAATCCTATCCAAAAATTTCTGAAACTTTCGCTATTATTCCATAGATATATAAAAGCTACAACTAATCCTGCTATTAACGACACTATTAATAAAATTGGATTTGCTGCTAATGTTGCATTAAGTAAAACAAATGACTGTCTTACTGATTTTATTATATCTTTTATAGCTAATGCACCTTTAAACACAATAAAAGCTGTAGTAATTGCTGCAACTACAGGTGCAATGTCTTTTAGAAATTTGATTGTTTTTGGCAACTTTTGTGCTACATAGTCTAATACTTCTTTTGATTTTTTTCCAATATTTGATATTATTTCTCCAATGCCACCTAATCCTTCATCTTTTAAGAATTGATCAAGTGAATTTATGATATTTGCAACGCCTTTTACAATTTGTGTTTTTGCAACTGTAATTGAAGTTGCAATCCCACCTGTTGAATTTCTAGCCTGTTCTTCAAAAGATGTAAAACCATCCGCTCCTTCTTGATTTAGTCGAACTATTGCATCCATAAATTCTTCCATTGTCACATCTCTTACATAAGCAACATCTTTATCTGCTCCTCTCAATCCAGCACCAACCGCTTCTGTTGTCATTCCCATTGCTTTTGCTACTTGATTTAATTGTGCTGGCATAGCCATTTGTAATGTTCTCCATTCCATCATGTCCATGCTACCTTTAGCATAAGATTGTGATAATTGTTCTAAAGCACTTGATTGAATTTCTGTCCCTGCTCCTCCTGCCAGTATTGCATTATTAAGAGCAAGAAAATAATCTGTACTTTTAGCTACATCATTATTTTTACTAGTAAATCTTTGTACTGCTAATGCACCCTCGTCAAGTGTAGTTGGTAATCCAGATAATTTATCACTCATTTTCGATATTGACTTTTGTGCATCCTCACTTGATATTCCTAAGTTAGACATTACTTTTGGATAATTGTTCAATGTGTCTAATCTCGAAATTGCTCCATCTATTGAGTTATTTAATATTCCAAATGCTGTCGATATTATTTTGTCTATTCCTAATGCTGCTACTATATTTTTTATTTTTGTTCCTGTGCTGTTTACACTATTTTCTAAACTGTTTAATCCATTCTTAAAACCATTTTTATCTATTTCTGTACTGTACGTAAGCGCGCCGAGCTACTGCCATTATCTTGTCCTTTCTTGTAGACAAAATAAAAACACCTAGATTTCTCTAAGTGTTATGATATCTTTTATATTTTTTCAAAAACTAATGTAGCTTGTATTCTGTCTCCACCTAGCATTCCTTTACTTCCAGATGAAGCTGTACTAATTGTATGTAATCTATATCCTTTTTTAGCTTGCATATTAATTACATTTTCTAGCTCTGTTAAATTTCCTGAACCTGTTCCAATAAATTTTTCTTTTAATACTACTTGTAATACTACATATTGCATAAGCTTTTCCTCCTTTTATCTTTATAAAAAGAGTATATCACTTTTATTTGATATTTATTGTCGAATTTTGTCGAAAACAAAATTATTTTAAAGTTTCATAAAGTTTATTTAATCTTTCTTGTTCTTCTGCTGGAAGTGGTAATTCCCAATACTTTCTTAATTCAAGCATATTTTCATCTTTTCCTGTATAAGCTCTATATCCTTTTATTTTTACAAATTCAGTATCATCCTTTAATGATTTTAAAAGGGCTCTAAACTTCCACCAATGCACTCTGTCATACGCTAAATCAATTCCATATTGTTCATAAAATGCACCATAAATATACTCGTCATCATATTCATATGAGTATATTTGCTTATTTGAACCTTTTCCGCTTCCTGTTATTCTGTGATAATCTTCTCTGCCACATTTATAAAACCAAATTAGTTTCTCACAAGCTTCTTTATACAGTTTTGGAAAATATAACAATTTTTGATAATTTTCCAAACTGAAAAAAGCAGGATAAAAATGTCTCAATCCATACTTTATCTTTTCTGATTTGTCGACACTTTTATCCTGCACTATATTTTCAAAAGATATCATATTTCTATAGTCTACATTTATTTTATATTTTTTTCCTTGTAAAATTACAAAATAAGGTAGCTTATTAAACATAATCATATTAATATCTCCTACGATTTCTATTCCTGTTATAATTCTTATATTGATTTGTTCTATTATAATTTCTTCTTTGTTCTCTATTCATAGTATTACTCATATCTTTATTTATATCTTCTACTGCATTTGTTACTCTTCCTAACACATTACCTGCTGTTCCTTTAGCATATGCCTCAAAAACACATCCCAAAATATTTAATTCTATATTTAAATCTAATTCTTTATATCCATCACTTACTCTTTTTCTATTTATTTTCTCAATAGCACCTTTTCCTAATATTTTTTCTAACTGTGCTTCTATTACATTTTCATTTTCTTGATCTATGTTCTTTAACTCATCTATACTATCTAAATTATTAATTTCAAAAACTATTCCATATAAATCTATCTCTATCTTACTATCTGTATCTTCATATCCAAAACTTACTCTTTTATTATTTATCATTTCCAAAAATCCTCTCTAACTTATTCTAATATAATTATCTTTAATTCTACCCTCTAATTGATTACGCATTTTCTGTAAATGTCTTTGTTGATGTATTAAATGTTCCGTCAACAAAATCTCCTACACCTTTTAAATCACCGCTGAATGTTATTGTTTCGCCAGGGGTTGGTGTTTTACTTGATATAACTGCTGTTGTTTTTAATTTTCTTGCTTTATATGTATTTTCTTGTTCTGCTACAGGATTCCATAATTCAACAATAAACAAGTCTTGTTGAGCATATTTTCCTGTTTTTCTATCTCTAAAAATACTATACAAGTATTCAACAACTTTATTGTTTTTTATAAGATCACTTTCTATAGCAAATTGATTATCATATCCAGTTACCTTATTTGTTTTTGATTTATCTCCAATGTATTGTGTTGATTTTTCTGTCGGATTTGAACTTTCTTCAAATTTTGTAACACCAACATTCATTAATTGAATATCAGCTGTTGCATTAGAAGCCTTAGTAGCTTCAATATCTAAGTAATAAGCTTCGTCATACGCCATTACTTCTACTTCTGAATTATCTGCAGCCATCTTTAAATTCCTCCTCTTACATTAAAATAAAGCTGTAAATAATACGTACTTATAGAGCCATCCTCTTCACTCTCATAAGTTATTGCATTAGCACAGCTTACTTGTTTTATTTTTTTATTTTCTAAAGTTGGATAATTCTTAGATTGGTTTTGTTTATCTATCCAATCGCTCAAATCATCCAACCAGTCTAAGTTATTTAATCTTTGTATGTCATCTTCACTATTTGCCTTTAAAAGCAAAATGTATTGATATTGTCTATACCAACCTTTTTCTCCAACATATTTTAATCCTAAATTCTCTACACCACTTCTTTGTAAAGCGAGTGTGTCGGTTTGGTCTGGAAGCTCTTCTGTATGAATCATTTCTGCTATTTCTTTTATATGTTCATATTGTAATAACCACTCATTTATTGCACTATCCATTAACTTAACCTCCTCGCGAAATTTGCTGTTTGATTTAATATACTATCTTTTTTGTCTGCTTTCATTCTCTCAAAAGGATGTGCTCCTCTCAAAGAATCACTATGATATTTTAAGTTTTTATTTATAACTACTTTCTTTTCATTCTTTCTTGCCCAAGCTCTTCTACTATTAACTCCAACCATTACTTTGCCTTCTGCTTGAAATCTAGCATAACGGACATTTATAATGATTCTACCACTTCCATATTTTGAAGCAGTTGGAATAGATTTCTCTTGAACCCCGCCTTTTTTTGAAACATATTTCATTAAATATTCAGCTGTAGTTTTATCCAAGAATGCTTGTACTTTTCCTTTTTCCTCTAACCCTAAGCTGTTGTAAATCGTTTTTAAAGGCTTATTCTTTAATATAATACTCATTATATACATCCTAACTTTATATGGTTCGGCAAGTCCTCATCGTCGAAAATAAACTTATCAATAGATGTTACCTTATGCACATTTTCTGCACCATATATCTTTGTTAATTGTGTTAAAGGAGAATTACCTTCAATTTTATCTTTAACCTCTTTGTTTACTATTACATCGTTTTTTTGTACAAACCATTTTGAATTATATTTCTCAATATCAAATATCCTAATAAGAGCATTATCAGTTGAACTAGACCCACTTTTATTATGATTTGATATTGATGTATTTCTATAACTTGCCTCTACAACATATCTGTTCCAAACATTATCGGATTTATGATAAATAGTTATTTTTTGAGTTGGAAAATCTTCCATAGTCTCCTCCTACAAGAAACATGTTAGCTCGTCTGGTAAACAGGCTAATATTTCTCTTTTTGATTTTGTGTATTCTTCGTCTGAAAGCACTTTGAAATTCTTGGTTACACCATCTATTGAGTATGATGTTACTTTTCGGTTTGAGCTTTCCTGTTTTTTGTTTATTAAATCGACTAAAGCACAAGCAGTATATTTCAACTGTTCTTGTGCTTCTTCTGGCAAATTTTCTATTTTAGTTTTTGTTAGTCTTGTGTTGATATTTTTATCAATTTCTCTACTTGCTTTTAAAACTAGCGAATCAAAAGAGTCCTTGTCTGGTATTGTTCCTTTATACTCCACTTCATAATAATAATGATCAGCATATACCATGATTATCAACTCCTATTTTACTTTTATATTTCTGAATACACCAGCTTTTAATGTATTTTTCAATACAACTGCTGCAACCATTTCTACATCTCCTTCTTTTACTGTTCCAGGTGCTTTCATGTCTGGTAAACATGTACTTAATACACCATTTCCAGTTGGAGATACTCCGTGGAATCCATCTTTTGCAATTTGAACCGCATATAAGTCTGTTAATCCATCTTCGGAAATTTTTACACAAGGTGTTGTATTAGTTCCATCAAAATATTCTTCTAAGTCTACTAACGGAATATTATCCCACATATCAATACTTCTACCAAATGCATCTTCTGATTTTGTATAATATCCAGCTCTTCTTGCAATACCTTTGATTTTTGTAATTAATTTGTTATTACCTAAAAACATTGTTGGTTTTCCTTGCATAATTGAAACAAATTCATCCATTTTATCTAAAAATTCTTGATAATTATCATCCATTTTTTTAGATGTTGATAAATCAAATTCATTAGATACTTCATAATATGTAGCTATATTAGCTTTTACTGGGCTTGCAACTTTTGCATATTTGTATGGTGAACTTGCTGTTCCTGAACCACTTCTAGTATAATATACTTTTCCTTCTACTACATCAGTGTCAGTAGTTATTTTATATTCTGGAGCATTATATTCAGTACTAGAACCTTTTAGCATAACATCTAATCCGTTAAATTCATCTTCATTTACTAATTCATTTCCGTTAATTACAGTGTTATGGAATAGGTTTATAGCTCCCTTTATTTTTTCTTTCATTTGAAAATCTAATTCATCAACTGCACCAGATGTGTTTATTAATACACGGTCAATTTTGAAGTTTCCTCCAAATATTTTTAAGTCAGCACTTGCTTTTTCTCTTTTTGCTTCGTTGTTTGTATACTCACCATTTATTTTTCTGAATCCTGCTGTTGATGGTGTTTTCAACTTCATATATCCATAAGTTAATGTGCTTCCTCCTGTTCCTGGTGCTACTGCATTATCAAATATTAATTTATCTAATAATAATGACCCTCTTCTAAATTCATCAATGACTGCTTGGTCTACTTTATCAGCCATTCCAACTTTTGCTTCTGCTAATGTTATCATTTTTCGTTCCTCCTATTAATTAAATTTTTCTTTTAAAGCTCCATACAATGTTTGTGGAGTTTTTTCAGGTGTAGAATTGTGGTTTCCACCTAAATTAATTTCAGTGTCACCACTTCCATCATCCTCTTCATCAAATAAAAAAGAATACTTTTCTTTGACATCTTTGATTTGCTCATCAATGCCACTTACTGTGTATTCTCCTTTATCATTTTTTTCATATTTAATTTTATCTTTGTCTAGTTTACTATAAACTAAGTCAAAATCTTTTGCTCCTTTTATTGAGCTTTTTAATGCGTTAGTTTTCTTAAATTCTTCAACTTCTTTAGAACCTTCAGCTTTTCCCAAATCAAATTGTTCCTTTTTGATTTGTTCAATATCAATATCGCCCAATTCTTTTATTTTAGTGTTTAAACTTTCAATTACTCCTTCTTTTACCTTAACCTCGTTTTTAGCAGTTTCGGTTTTAGCTTTTTCAGCATTAACATCATTTCCGTTTTCACCCATGATATTATCAATAATTGTTTTCTTAACACTATCCTCTACTTCTAAATCTTTGAATAATCCTTCTAAAAAACTTCTTTTCATATATTTTCTCCTCCTACGATTTTCTACGGGTTTTTCTTCCCTTGAATTTGATAATATTTGCTATTTTTGACGATGTATGCCCACCTATTAATTTGTTTTAGGTAACTATTAACAAAACCCATGAAAAAAAAGAAGCTCGTCAGCTTCCATATATTAAAATATTAATAACTAGAATAATTATATTATTTTTGCATAAACTATTGAATATTAGCCTAATTTATAGTATAATTAAGTTAATATTAATATTATTGAAGGTCAGTTGAGAACCCCATATATTTGGTTCGCAGTTGACCTTCAACTATTTTCTTTTATATGCTTTTATTATATCATTTTCTTTCACAACAAATATCTTATCAACCCACAAATATCTCTTAGAAATATAAATACTTTCTATTTGTCTTTCTATTTCTTTTATATCTATCTTAGTATTTGTTACATCTATTATAAAATTATTGGCTTGATTCTTCTTTTTTCGTATGTTGCCTTCTATTACATATTTTCCACTGCCAGTAATTTCTTTTAAATCAAATCTTTCATTGTCAATAATGTAATCTGGTGTTTTTATGTTTGCTGGCTCATTTACTCTTGGTATTATATCAACTTGTCCACCATAAATTTTTCCAAGTATTTCAGCAACTTCTTTTTCTCTTGTTGTTGGATTCAATAAAACATGTTTTCCATCAACATTGTATTTAGTACCATCTTCAGCTTTATAATATTGTTTTTCTTTTATTTCATATTGCTTTGTCAAATTAGATTGATCAGTTATATCATTATAATTACTCTGTTTATTTGTTTTTGCAACAGTCATTCTTGAATGGTCTTTTTCTAACCCTGTTTCTTTACAGAAATCATTAAGCCTTTTGTTTAGTATTGCTAATCTACTCTTTGAGGCTTTAGTATCTTCTCCTGCTTTTTCCAATGTCTGTATTGCTCTTTTTGTTTTTCTTATTGCATTTTCAAGTTGTCTTTGTTTTTGAGTAGCCTCATAGTACGGTATTTTCTCTCCATTATGTTCTACTGTTGCATCTTTGTATTCTTTTAATTCTTTATTCGTATATTTAGGTTCTGATACTCCTAGTATTATTCCAAAGTATGTATGTCTGCAATTATATTCTTTCCACAAATCTTCTACATCTGCCCATAGTCCTATGTTATATTTCTTTGAATCTTCTTCATTTAATGCATATTGTTTTCCTTGTGCTTCAGCATGAGTTGGTCTAGCTCCTAAATGTGCTGTTACTTCATATCCATCACAGCCAAGATATTCTTCAATATCTCTATTCACAGAATTAGCTGTTTGTTGAATACCAGTCATTACATTTCTTCTTACTGCAACTTCCAATTGAACTTTTCTTCCAGCTTTATCTTTTAATGTAATTCCAGCATCTGCTAAATTTTGTACTGCATTTTTAATTGCTGTTGCATAGTCATATGCTCCACTTGCAACTTGCATATATGCCAAATCTACTGCATTAACATACATTTGTTGACTTTGAAATGCTATTGTATTTGTCAAATTTCTTAATGTTTTATCCGTTGATTTCAAACCTTGATTTAAAATCTTGTATTGACTTTCACTTAATTTGAATATTTTGTTTCGATAATCATACAATTCTTCGTAGTCTTGCATATCTTCTTGTGCCATTTCTTCAAAAAGTCTTTTTAACTGTTTTTTTCTTTCTGTTGTTAATAACGATGTCTTTTCTAATGCTTTATTAAATACATCTATACCATTTGTTTGTACTAATATCTTCATTTCGTCTTTAGTAGTTGAGGTTATATCGTTCATTCCTGCAATTCTTTGAATTATATCCGCAGTAATGTCTATGTTTAGTTTATTGTATAATTCAACAACTTTGTTAAATTCTATTTCTTCCAAATATTCAGGTGTTAACATTCAAAAATACCTCTATTCTTCTGATCCATTTATTTCTTCATCAGCTACCATTGCTCTTGCGATTTCTTCTGTTTCTCCTAAGAATTTAACTCTGTATTCCCAAGCTTGTCTTATTCCTTGCGCTATATCTTGTCTAAATTCTTGTTTGGCAGTTTCTGTATCAACCATAAATCCATCTTTGTCTGTAATTGTAACTGTACAATCTTCTGTAACGTTTTCTTTAAACAGTACTCTTCCTAATAAAAGAATTGCTTTACATATTCCACTTACAAACTCGTCTACACTCTTACGATGTTTATTTGCATTTTCAATTAAATCTTGTCTATCGCCAACATATTGAGTTGCTGTTACTACAGAACTTCCATTGAACTCATAATATTTAGTTCCTAACCCACCTTTAAAGCTTAATATGTTTAGTGCAAATTGTATTCCTGCCTTATCTTCTTCTACTCTTAGTTCTGGATTGTACTCTGTTACAACTGGATTGTCTTTTATATTTCTTATTTCACCATCTCCATATACAGTCCATTGTTGTTTCATAATATCGTCAGGATATACCTCGTATTCCTCTTCTTTTATATTTCCTTCCGTATCTTTTATTTGTCTTGTTTTAGTTCTTGTTATTTTCTTATTATAAAAAACTTTCTTTCCTCCCAAATAAAAGTCCATAACAAAATTATTGTATGTAATATCACATGCTATAAGTTGATCTATTGCAGTTCCATATATACTAAATCCCATTCCGTTTGTGTTGTATTGAACTTCTAACGGATTTGCTATTGCTGGTTTTAATATGCTAAATAATGGAATATTAGAATTTATTATATATGATTTTGCAACTCCTTCTTTTTCAATTTCATTTCCATTCTCATCTAAATAATTGTTAGATATTTTGTATACCTCTTTCTTTTGCTTTTCATCATATTTTAATTGATGTAATTCTACATAGTACTCTTTTTTATCTTGTACTATATTTTCACTTACAAATGCCACATCAATTACTACACCGTGTTCTACTTTTAATGGTACTATTTGACTTGCTTCAAGATAAATAATATCTAGCTTTGTCCTGTCGTCTGCAAATAACCTGCCTTGTTTGTCTGCTTTAGCATGTTTTACTCTTATCGTTGCACCTGCAGTTCCCATTGCCATTGCTTTTTCTATTGCAATAGGCAAATCTTTGTACACTTTTAATATTTTTAACTGTTCATTTAAATATTTGTTATTTACTTCTGTCTGTTCTTTCGTCTTAGCTTCTGTTGCAATTTCATCTCTTTCGGTAAACAATATGCTTGACCAATCTTCTGCAAGCCTTTTGGCCATGCCTAAACTAAACATTTTTCGTTCCTTGCCTGTTTGGTCATGATACTTATGAAATTCTACTTGATTTTTCCACCAAGCTTCCCAAATATTTATAAATTTATAATAATCTGTTGATACTGTATCGTATCCTTTATTTCTTAAATACTTTAATATAACATTATTCATTTTATGCTACCTTTCCTAAACAATAAGATATTTCTTCAAACCAATATTCAAATGAATAATTGAAACTGTCTAAACTATCTATATCTGATGTTTCTCCATCGTCTATCCATCTATCGTCTTTGGCTTTCTCATCATATAAAGCTGTTTGTAAAGCTTCTATCAGTGTGTTACATTGTTTTTCAATAAAACTTAATTTATCTAAATTTAATAATCTGTTCCAAAGTTCAATTCTATTTTTAATTTCTATTTTTAAACTATCTTGGACAATTAGATTAATTTTGTTAGCTCTTAATTCTCCGTTCAGCGAATTATTTAATACTTGTTCTGCACTATCTGCAAAAATAAAAGATACAGTTCCATATTTGTCCTGTATCTCTTTTATAAAATTTATTATCCATCTAAATACTTGTTTTGTATTAGTTCCTGTTGCTTTCATTGTGCTAGTTTTTAATACTTGTACACTTTTAAAATCTCTGCTTATTTTTGTTGCTGTTATACTATGTTTTGATTTATTTCCTCCCCAGTCAATTCCTACGCTTATTATAGAATTATATTGAATTTTAGTTGTAATAAATCTTTTGTCATCATTCGCAATCTGTTGAAATATTAATCCTTCTGCATTACACCATTGTCCTAATATATATCTATTATAATATACTGTGCCTCGATATTCTTTGCACATTTCTTCAACAACTTTTTTAGGTAAAAACGGGTTATCAAATAATGTATAATGTTGAACGTATACATCAACATCACTTTCTAAGAATTTTTTTATATAATGTGTTCGACTTTGCGGGTTTCCACTTCCTTCACCAACACTATATTCAAAGCTTAATCTTGATTTTAATAGTTCAAATACCTCTTCATTAATATCTACAACTTCATCAATGTATAAATATTTTATTCTAGCTCCTCTGAATTTTCTTACCATTCCAACATTATCAGCACCAATACAATAAACTTTTTCTCCAAAAATTGTAGCAATATTATTGCTTCCTATGTCGCTAACTAACTTATCGCCCCAAATTTCTTGTAATGGTTCTATAACATTTCTTTGAATAGTTCCTTTTGATACTCCTGCAATAAAAACAAGACCTTTTAAACCTATCCTTTCTCTGATTCGTTCAGGTATTAAAAATAATGTATCTATATATGTTTTTCCACATTGAGTTGCCCCTATTTTAAAATTCCATCTGTGCGTAGCGTTTCTTATATATTCAGCTTGTTTACTACTTATCTCAATTGTCTTTTCCATTGTTAGCTACCTCTTTTATTTTTATTAGGACTTCTCTCGCATTTTTTAACTCATTTTCACTGTTATTTTCTTCTTTATCTAATCCTTTTGCTAATCTTTGTCCTTTTTGAGCTTTTTCTAAAATATCTGCCATTTTTTTCAACTTGTCATAATCAGGCATTCCTAAATACATATATTCACTTGGATTTTTAAAACTTCCTTCTAATACATCGAGAAAACTGTCATATATCTTTAAATGTCTTGTGTTTATATCAACTTCTTTTTCTATTTCTTTTTCAGTGACTTTTTCTATTATTTTTGTCGCCTTTTTGTCTTCTTTTTGTCTCTTTTTGTCTTTCCATCCTAGTGTGTGTTTTCTTGTTGTCCCATTGTTGTTTATACCTTTATCTTTTAAAAAGCTACTTACTGATTTGTAATCACCTAATATGTATTCTTTTTCTAGCTTTTTCCAATCGTATTTAGCCATTTCACCACCTACTCGCTACTTTTAGTTGCTACCTCTTTGCCTTCGTCCACAAAACCTTTGTTTTTTAATTCCTTGTATCTTTGATTTTCTGCTTTAAACTTTTTCCCTACAGTATACTTCTTTAATTTGTTTTGCTTGTCATTAAATTCTTTTATTACTTTTCCTTCTATCATTTTTCATTCTCCTTTTCGGTTTATAATTAAAACAGATGCCATAATTTTTACAACCATTACATCTGTTCTTCATACAATATTTTAAATTCATATGTTACTCTTTCTTTGTAAGCTCTATGCAATGATACAGTAGAAACAAATTAATGCTTTACATACTTTCTACCTTTGCAAAGTCTTATATAATTTTATATATCACTGCATACAACTTACAAATATAAAATTAGAACTCACTAGAAAAGCTCAGGGAAAAACAAAAAATAAAAAGGAGCATGTACAATGAGTACATTTTATATCAACATATCTAGTATCTGTTAATATCAATTAAAAAAGAGTCTATCGTTGAGGATAAACTCTTGTATCTTTTTGTCATTTTTTGTATTGACAATTAATATTCCATTTTGATATACTGTGCCTAGGTTGTTAAAAACTCCTTCGGTTGGGTGCATAGATTAGTAATTGACTTCTTTGCATTTCAACTATTAGTTTATGCACCTGACTCTTCGCTTTGAATAGTTAAGTGCAAATACATAAGAAGGAGGTGTGGTATATGGAGTGGCTCCTTGGAATTACTGTTATTCTTTTTGTGCTAGATAGTCTAGTCGAAAAAATAACAGCATTGCTAAAACAGCTCAAATCTTCTGGTTCAGCAAGACTGAATAAAGGATTTGAAGCAAAATTATCTGTCGTTCCGATAGATAAAAAAAGTGAAGATGTCCATAAACATCCCCACAACTAACAACGGGTTGAGTAAAGGCTTTGTCTTTACTCATTCTTTTATATTATTCTATATATATTTTTTTCTTAAGTCAATTACAATAATATTACATTTATATTACATTTATATTACAAATATGTTACAAATGTAACCATTCCTTTAATTATTATAACCCAATTTTACTAAAAAATCAATATTTTTTGTATTTTTTTGTTTTTTTGTTGCAATAGCAACAGCTTTTTTAGCAATACTTGTTCTAATTCAATAAATAAAAGAGCAAACATTTAAAACATCTGCTCTTATAGGAAATTTTCAGGTCCTGCCATCACATTTTTATATGTGATACCTATTCACATTAATATTATAACACGTATTTTTACTAAATTTACGCCAATTTTACGCCAATTTTTTTAATTCTTTATTTACCGCTGTAACTAATTCGCTTTTTCTTCTTACAAAAGTTCTCTCTGACATTCCGCAATTAATTATATCCCATTTGCTTTTACATTGTATGTATATAGTTTCAAATATCTTCTTGCTATCTTCACTCACTAATTGCAATGCCATCTGCACAGCTTTAACTTCTTTTATTGCATTTTTTAGTTCTACATCTTCTTGTAATTGTATTACACTATTTAAAACTGCATCTGATTTTGTATATTTAGCTTTTGGCATTCCGTCCACATTTAGTCCACTAATACTCATTATATCCTCTCTTATCGTCATTATCTTTATACAGTTGTAATTATATCTCTTTAAGCAATTAACTGCTTTTTTGTATTCTTCATTTGGCAATCTCATCTGTACCCTCCTCAAATTTTTACTTTTTCTACTCTTAAGTCTGATTTCGGTGGCTTTACCATTTCTTTTACTAATCCCAAATCATATCTTTGAAATGTCTCTTTTGCTCCTGTCAGCATATCCTGGTATAATATGAAATTAGGATATTCTTTTACAAATATGTACTCATGTCCATTCTTGCTTATTATTTTCGGTATTTTCATTTGTATCACTCCGCTTCTTTCAAATATCTATATATTACATTCTCTACTTTTGCTAACGCTTCATAACTGCTTATATATCTTCCGTCATGTCTATGTCTTGTTGTTGCTCTTATTATGTTTATTTGCATATTGTATTCTCTTCTATATATTTCTGCTAATTTGTTTTTGCTCAATCCTGCTTTCCACTTCTCTATTATTTCTTTCTCTTGCATACTCCACCTCTTTAAATGTAGTATGCTCTTTTTATTTGTTTAATATTTCTTTTGCTTTCCTCTCATAATATTCTTTTACATACTCTTTGCTGTGTATCGGTGTTGTTAATTGTTCTGACATTAAATCTATTTGTTTATCTTTTAGATCTAGCTCTTCTTTCAATTTGTCAATTTGTTGTTGCGTTATTGCAAATTTTACTGCATATACGCTATCTTCTTCCTCTTTTGTCATTTACTACACCTCTCTTGCTTTATTTTTAAAATATTGCTTGATTTCTTCTTTGTTGTCCCATATGATTCCTTCTTCAAATATTTTCTCCGCCATTAAATCTATTATAGATTTTAACTTTGGTATTTCATCTTTTTCTTGACTTTCTTTTATATGTAACATATCATTTGTTACTAACATATTTTGATATTTTTCTATCTGCTTGTCTTTCTTCTTTAATTCTTTTTTTAACTCATCTCGCTCGTCAGCTATCTTCATTATTGCTTCAAATAATCTTTTTGCTTCACCATTAAGCTTTTCTGGTCTTACACATTGCAATTCATCTAATACATTTTGTGCTTGTTCATTTGTCATATGTTAGTCCTCCTTGCTTTTAAATGCTATACCTGCATCTGCCTTCACTATTTTTGTGGTTTGTCTATTTGTTTTTATATACAACTTTATTGCTTTTCTTAATGTGTTAGTCATTTTTAAATGGTCTAGTAATATAAATATGCTTTTTATCATTCCTGTAATTATTAAACATATTAATGTTGTTGAGCCAAATATTAATACCGTATAATATAAAATTTCTTTTATTACTTCATCCATCCTAATTCCTCTACTTTCTATTTTTTAACTCTTTTACTTCTTTATTTATTTGTTTTACTGCTTGTACTAATTTATTTATTTTTTCTTCAAATATAAGTCCACCAAAGCTTAAATGTTCCCTATCTGACGGTCTAAGTTTTATTTCTTCTATACTATCTATATCTGTTTCATCTTCTATTAGTTCAAATTCCCATTTTAATTCAAAACTATTAGCATATTTTTGTCTATTATCATATTCTACAAATAAATAACCATCTCTGGCTATAAAAGTTTCATATTCTGCTTTAAATTTACTTCCTTCTTTTATCTCTCCATCTGCTATTGCTTTTAATAATTCATATCCTTTATATTTCATTTTATACTATCCTCCCTATTAATTAACCAATCTGTAAAATCCTCTTTATAGCCTGAACACATGCATATATATCCACAGCTGCAATGCTCTTTTCTTTCCGCTTCTCTTATGCTTGCACACTCTTCTTTACATTGTGCAACTGAACATTCTTTGTTTTTACAACTACAACATTTACATGTTCTCATATATATCACTTCTTTCTTCTATTAGTTCTTGTAAAGTGTCAATAAAATATGATAATGTTTGCATTATTGATATTCGTTCTTTATTTTCATAATATGTTGATACATCTTTTTCAACACTTTTTATATATTCATCAACTTGTTTATCTAATTTGTTATATTCTTTTTGTAATTCTTCTATCTTGTCTTTTATTTTTTGAATTGGAATATATAACTTATTTACTAATTCTTGCGATAAACAATTTTGTCTAATCCATTCATATTTTGATTTTTCTTTTTCTAAATTTAATTCATTATCTAATCTAATCATGTCTTCAGCATATGCTTCACTTTCTCTTTTTATTGCATTGTTTTTTATTTTTAATTCTTCATTTTCTTTTTGTAGTTTAAAATAATTTTCATTATAAACTAAATGTCCATTTCCACCTTCAATTAATTCAATTGCTCTATTTCTATCTATTTCATCAAAATTATTGTTTTCTATTCTTTCATATAATTTCATTGTTATTCCTCACTTTCTCTTAGTAATTCTTGTAAAATATCTATCTTACTTTCATAAATTAATAATTCTTCTCCTTGCATATTTACTAGATTGATTTTCAATTCTTCTATTATGTCTTCTACTTTTGATTTTGGAATATATCTATTATAAATCTCTAATGCAATTTTCTTTGAATGCAATTTATAATTTAATTCTTCATTCTCTTTCTTTAAGCTGTTCACTTCTGTTCGTAGCTGTTCATTCTCTTTTAATACTCTTTTATAATCTTTCTCTTGTTGTTCATAATAATTTATTAGTTTTCTTTTTCCATATTGGCTTAATTCATTTCTATACAATAATCTTTTTAGTTCTTCTATATCTTCTTCTATACTATTTTCCATGCTGCCGACATTTGTGTCGTTACCATCATTATTTTCTTTCACTTAATCATCTCCCCAATTCTCTTATTTAATATCTTGCTTTCTTTTATCATGTCTTGTTCTATTTCACTTTCTATATATTTTTTAGTGTCCCAGTTATCTTCTTCTACTAATTGCATTTTTTCTAAACTATCTAATATATCAATTAACCATTCTTCTGTTACTGTTCTATCTTTTAGCTTTAACGCATACACTTGTCTTTGAATATTCCATAACATATATCTTTTTCCTATTACTTTTAATGCTTCTTCATTTTCTTTCACTTAAAACACCTCCTTGTCTATTTGTTCCATCCATTCATCAACTTCTCTCATTGATTGCTTAAATTTATCTAAATACCATTCTTTTCGTATTTCTTCTTTGTCTTCCCATTCTGTTACATAGTCATCTATTACAGTAGACCATAGTGCATATTTATCATCTTTTTTTCTATGATGTAATTGCCTAGCCATTATATTTTCTCTTCTCCTTTTCTTCTTTGATATTCTACAATTCCTAACTCAATAATTTTTTCGACTACTTCTTCATCTAAAAAATCAATTCTTATATTTTCTTTTGGATATTTATTTCTAACATAATCCTTTATAATTTGTTTTGTATGTTCATCATCTCTTTTTACTATTTGCTTTATTACTTTTTCTTTGAATATATACATATCAGTCATCTCATCTGCTGTTTTTTCTTTCATTATGTATCACTCCTCTCAAAATCTCTTGTAGCTATTATTGGCTTATTTGCAAAAAACTTTTTATCTAATATTTTTATTCCATATTCTCTAGCAACCTTCTCTTCAATTCTGCATCCTCTTGCTAGATTCCAATTATCACATAAATATAATGCATCTATATCTTTCATTGCATTTATTGACTTTCCTAAATAGTACACTGCCACATTCCAACTATCTGGTGCTTCTTCGGTGAATAATGTATTAATTACCTCTATGTGCATTTTATTAAATTTTTCAATTATATCTTGTCTTTCTTTTTTTATTTCTTCTTCATTTCTACCATTCATCGGTTGACTTATCATTACTTTCATATCTTATTTACTCCTCTCCTAGCTTTCTTCCACATATTGGACAATATTTTATATCAAAACGCGGACAATATGTTCTTTTAAACAATTTAAAAGTGTTTTCGTCGCCTTGTACTTCTAGCATTCCTATATCTTTTTGAAAACCTTTTTTATGAATCGTAATTTTAGCATCTCCACAAAAATTACAACTATTTAATGCTTTTCCTTTTTCACAATATTCACACATATCTATTCTCCTCCTAATAATTAACTCTAATTATATAACTGTTAAATTCTGGTTGATAATCTATACTTAGTCTTAAATCTTGCATTTTATCTATTCCGTATTTTTCTATTTGCATTCCACCTCTTAAATTTCCTATATGATTAGTTATTGCAAACTTTACTATATTTTCTAATTGCCTAGTATAAACACTAGATTCGGTTTGTTTATCTAATTTTTGTCTTAATCTTCTATTTGATAATCTTTCTGTTTCTAAATCATCTCGTAATTTTATAAGTTCTTTATTTAATCTTTTCACTTTTCCTTTAACACTCATCTTCTCCTCCTACTCCTCAATATCACTTATTCCTAAATAATCTAGCATATCTGTATAACATTCTTTGCACATATTACATAATTTTCGTGGAGAGTTTCCATTTTTTGCGACTGAAACAGTTATTCTGTCTAATGTAAAATTTCCACATCTTACACAAAATTTTTTATTGTTGCTTTGTATATTAAACATAAATTGCTCAAATTCTTTTTTGTTCATGTTCTTTACATCTTCAAAATTCATCTTCTCCTCCTACTTCAGCACTAACTATTTCACTTATAACTTTTTCTAAATCCAATTTTGCTACTTCCAGATTCCAATTTTTAAATTCATTTGTTTTTATAATAAAAAGTGAATCTTCTTCAAAATTAATTTTATTCTTTATTCTTTCAAAATCGTTTATGTTCTTGTCGAATCTATTTTTTATTTCTATTATTTCATCATTTTTATTATCACTAATTATTAATTCAAAAATAGAATATATTCCCTTTATCTTTGGATATAAAACTATTTTTATATATTTATTTGATTTATTAAAAATATGTTTGAAATTTGTTTGAAAATATTTTGCATATATTTTTAGACTATTCTCGTTTACTTCTTTCTCTTCTTCAAATAAATCATCCTCTAATCCATGCAACTTTCTTGTTGCTATTAGTTCTTCGTTATCTGATACATCTGCCATAATCTTCTCTCCTTTACTTTATTATCTTTAATGTTAAATTCGGATATTTCTTCTCGAATAACTTGTGTTTTAACTTAAATACATCAGTCTCTTTTCCTTTAACGTCTTCTACTATGATTTTGCCGACCTTGGCAATACATAAAGTCCGCTATGTATTGAATCTTTCTATATGTTTTTCCATTTTTCTTAAAGCTTTCTTGTAATAAAAATCTCGGTTGTAATTCTAAGTTTTGTATCTCTCCTGCTCTTTGTAATAATGCTAACTCTTTATACCTTTTACTTTCAGCTATTGAGTCAAATACATACATGTCTACTTGTGTTTTTTTATTTCTGTATTTGTTCATTCTTCTTTCGCTCCATTTCTATAAAATTCTCACATCTGTAAACTCCGATTAAATGTCTCTAAAATTAATCTGTTACATCCAGCACACTTCTTACAGAGTTTATCTTGATCTAGTTGTTTCATCTCACACCTCTATGTTGTTTTTGTTGAAATCTACAGATAACATTTCCATAAACTCGTCCCAATCTTTTGAAATTTTTATATAACTCTTTACTCTTGTTAATGTTCTTCTTTTGCCATCGTCTGCACCTACTGTGTATGAGAATCCAACCATAAGTATTATTAAAATTATCTTAACTAACATTCTTTTATCCTCTCTCTTCCTAATTCTGTTATTTGATACACAACTTCTTTGCAGTGTGTTTCTGTATCTAGCTCTTTACCAACTATGCAAACTTGTCTTTTCTCTAATAATGCTGTCAATCTTGGTCTTGCATGATTGTAATCTATTTCTTTTGTATATCCTCGATATGCCATGTATCTTGCAACTTGCTTTGCAGTTAGCTCTTTATATTCAGTTAATATCTGCAATACCTGTATTTCTCTTTTTGATTTATTTACTTTTTCGTTTGCTTCTCTTCTTGTTTCTTCACTCATTTCATTCATTAGTTTCACTCCTTTACTATTTCACACCATTCTAAATTTTTATATAAATGTACATAAGTGTCATTTATATAATAATCATTTGGATTTACTGCTATTCTTGACCTTATATCTGCTATTTTTGGTATAAATTTAACTTCTCTTATTGTCTTGTCAATTGCTTGCTCAAATTCTTTTATATCTGTCTTTTTAAACTCCTCATACCACATCATCATTTCTTCTCTTGTAAATATTTTGTTGTATGCTGTTTGAACTTTTGATATCTCTCTCTTAAATTCTTCTTTGTTCATTTAGAAATCCACCACCTTGCTTGTATTCTGCTTTTGACTTTTAAATCCAATTTCATCTGCTTGTATCTTTTCTACAGTATCTATTTTTCTTCTTACATAATCTTGTAATATTGTATCCGCATAATTCCAGTTAGGATATTGGATTCTAGATGTTTTCGACAGCACATAATCTATAACTTCAAACGGTAACTCAGCAAGATATTTTATACATTCATTAATAGCATTTGTATTAAAAGAATTTAAACATTCAATAAATCGCTGTTGTAACTTTTTTTCTTTTTCTTTTTTTAATAATAAATCACTATCTATATCTTCTTCATTATCATTATCTTCTTCATCTTCATTATCATTATCGGGTTTTTTCGGTTCCATTTGGTTTTCTTTAAAACCGTTCGGTTTTTTCGGTTTTTGAATTTTCCTTTTGCTTTTCTTCTTTTTTAGGTCTACCACCCTTCTTAGCATTCTCTCTATTCTTTTCACATCTAGCTTGATATTTTTCTCTATCCCTGTCTAGTTGTGTTTTTATAAAAGAGAAAGCCATTTTTAACATACCGTCTAAATTGGGTACTTCACCTGTTTTTTCATATTTAATTATTGCTCTCATAAGCTGTCCGATTTGTTCGTCTGTCATTATATTGAATTGCTCTTCATAATCTAAGTACATTAGAAAGCTTGCTTTTTCCATTTTGCTTTCTCCTTTCGTATAATACAAGGGATAAAACATTTTTACGCCTTATCCCTTGTTGTTTGATTTTCCAAATCTCTCTATAAATTCTTCTTTTGTTTTCTTGTAATAGCTTGTCCATGCTTTTTCTGCCAATCTCTTTAATTGTCTATTTAATTTATCTCCATTCTTACCATGTACTCCATTCGTTCCACGATGGCTTTCTCTTGTTAAAAATACTATCAAGCCATCATTTATGCTCTTTTGCCTGTAAGCCTTTGAAAAATAAACCTCATGCCTTTCGCAATATATTTCTGTTCTTACTGTGCTATATAATTTGCTTTTTGGCATTATGCAGAAATCTTTCTCGTGTTTTTTCAGTCTATTTACTGTCTTGTTATGCTCACTTTTTGGAACAGGATGGAAACTTTGGCTTAAATCAGTTACTATCATTGCTAATTCTCCATTATCAAATTTGCTTTCAAATCTTCTCTAGCACATTTGTATAAACTTCTACAGTCTATATGCATTTCTTGTAAATTTCTATAATGTTGATATGCCCATTGTTGAAAATCGGTTTTACTTAATCCATTTTCTTTAGCTATAATAGATGCATTACTTTGTATTTCACACCATCTTTGAGCTAATATAAGTGCTAGAGTTGATATACTGTGTAATTCTTCTAAATCTTCTACTCTCTTACTTTTGTATCTACTAAATAAATCTCTAAATTGTTTACAATCCTCTTGACATATTTCTTCAAATTGACTTTTCATTTCTCACCTCTATTTACATTTCCATTTTTCTGTGTATAAATCATACAAATTGTATGATTTTAGCCATTCAATAAACTTATGTAATACACTCTCTATTGTTTCTGGAAATAAATCTTTTGTATATTCTTCTCTAAATATTTCTCCAGGTTCCTCATCAAATTTGTTCGTTATTAAGTAAATCATTTTACTTGCTTCTGGAACCATTTCAAGATACATTAAAGTTTGATGATTACTAAAAAATTTACCAACTTCATAATTTTTAGTATATTTATAATCGTAAATAATTCCACCTTTTAGACAATCTATAATTCCATACAATAAGTAATCTCCATATTCTTTGCTAACTTTAACTTGATATGATCCATTCAATGTTTCCTTGTAATTTTCTTGCATATATTTTTCAAATTCAAAACCTTTTAAAATGCTTTCTGTAGGCTCAAACTGTTCTTTATTTAGTATTTTTATAAAATCTTCTAATGTTCCATTTTTGATGTTATATTGCCAACTATTAAGCAATGTAGGAGTAATATAATACTTTGCCATAAGTTAATCCTCCTCTAATATTACACATTCAAATTCATCAATTGGTAATTTTAATAATTTTTCAAGCTTTCCTTTATAACCATCAAAATCAAAATCTTTTTTTAATACTACATCTGCTGTCATTCGACATTTTCCATCTTTATCAAATGTAAAACTTTTACTATTAATTCTTTCATCATATTCTTTATCTAACGTCCTTCCATCATAAGTTTTATAGTTATTAAAATATTCTTTTATACTTTTGGTTGCTTTAAACCAATCAGCCTCTGGGCTTCCACAAACTCCCCAATTTCTTATTAAATAAATATCTTTGTAAATCTTGTGCCTGTAAATTTTTAACTTTAATTTATCCATTATCTTGAGCCTCCTGCTTTATTTCATATTTCTTTGTTTCTTTATTCCATTGCATATTTAAACTTTTCAATTTTTCTAAAAATCTCGCTGATAATTCTTTTTTGCTTGTAAGTTTGTGTTCTATTGTTGATATTAAGTCTGATATTTCTTGTACTGTTTCTTGTGTCATGTTTTCTATAATTGGTACATACTTGTCCATTACCTCTTGATACCCTTGTCTTTCTTTTTCAAACACTTTACTTTCGTCTTGAATATTCTTATTAGCTTGTTCAAATAATCTTGTTAAAAAGTCATTTGGCTGCGTTCCGTCTAGTTCTGGTATTATATGACTGCCTTTTATTCCAAAACTTGATTTTGCAAAATATCTTTCGCAGTTATCAAAACCTATTGTCTTTTTGTTTCCTCTCATTTCTATGAATCCACCTAATTCAACATTTTGCCATACTGTGTTTTTTGTACTTCCTTCCACTAAAATTCTTAACTTTGTATCTTCGTCTTGTTTCTCTTCAACCGCATGAAATATAATTACACAATGCTTTTTTAATTCAAAATATATGTAATTCATAAATCTTGTAAATTCTCTTCCAACTGCTCCATATCCTTGTAAGCTTAATGTTCCATCTTTCTTAGCATTTTTAATATCATTCTTAATAACATATGTTTTCATTAATTCAAGTAATTTTCCACCTGTGTCTATAACTATTGTTTCATAATCGCTTAAGTCTCCCTTTAAATCACTTAATAATTGTTCATAATTTTCAGGTTGTATATAATCTCTTCTTGCACTTGCCATCACTCTGTTTATTCCAAAATCTACATCTATTAACAAAGGTTTTGGTGCTGATAATCCTAGTGTTGTTTTTCCTATTCCAGGATATCCTGCTATTAATACTCTAAATTTATTTGTTTCATTTATCATTTCTGCTGGTTTTTTAATCATTTCTAATTTCCTCTCTTTCTTTTAACCATTCATCATCTAACTCGCACTCTTCATTTATTAATGCGAATATGTCTCCGTCATCTTCCATTTTTATTGTTCCTTTCCACAATTTCTGCAAAATTTATCTTTTAGATCCACTACTTGTCCACATCCTATGCAACATTTTTGATTTACTTTTCTTAAAATTACATCATGTCCTTTTAAGCTAATTTCTATTAAGTCTCCTTCTTCAATTCCCAAGTTTTTTCTTAGCTCTTTTGGTATTACAACTCTACCAAGTTCATCAACTTTTCTTGATATTCCTGTTATTTTTTCCATTTTACATTCCTTTCCTTGCTCTCTTTGGAAAATTGTGCTATAATATCCAAAGAGAGTATTTATATAAATATTTTTGATTTGAGTTAACACTTTCTACTAAACATATTTTTCACTTCCTTTCTTAGATATTTTTTAATATGTATACAACGCTAATTACTAGCAATACATAAACTAAATTCATTATAAAATTGATTGTTACTATTTTTGATAATGCTTCTGCTATTGTCCACATTACAAATATAAATGCTAATGCTATGATCCAGAATATTATTCCTCTAACTATGTTTTTCATTTGTTTTCCTCCATTTCAAAATCTTTAATATTGTTTAAATCTGTCAAGTCTTGTCCTTCATATTTTTCTAAAAATTCTAATAATGCACTTCTTCTAATTTTGAAGCTTCCTAATTTTAATGCTGGTAACATACCTCTTTTTATAAGCTCATATACAATGATTTCGTCTTTTGATAGTGCAGCCTCTTTCCCTTTGTTTGTTTTACAAAATTCAGAATATGATTTTATTGCACCTCTTTCTTTTGCCTTTGCTATTATTGCAGATACCTTTTCTTTATAAAGATTACTAACCATATCTATACCTCCTTTCATATATATTATTCCAATCTTTACTTATATAATACTATTTAGAAAAAGTTTTGTTCTAATTCACATAATATTATACCATAAAAACTTCATAATATCAAGTGTTACCTTTATTTACCATATTTGTATCACTTTTTTTATATCGTGTCAATACCATTTTAAAAACTCGCATTTAAATCGTTTTTAAGCTATTTTTATTTTTAATTAATATAGTTTTATACCTCAAATTCATCAATAAAACGAAGAAAAGAGGTAAGCTGAAATTAATCAACTTACCTCTAACTTATTTGCTTATAATAATTGGCATTTCTTCCATCCACTCACCGTACATTATTTCACTCCTCCAAGCCACTTGCAGAATCCTATTTTATAGTTTGAAGTTCCACTAACATTATATCTTACCATTGCTCTATTATTGAATATTCCAAAACAATCGCAAGCTTCTCTTGGACTTAAACTTCCTATTTTTTTAGTGCAATCTGTATCTGCATAAACATTTTCAGTTGTACTTCCGTTTTTATATCTTTTCACTGGTTCATCACTCCCACTTTCTATATTTTCTTTTTCATTTTCAACTGGTTTAACTTCTAAATAAGAATTAACCATGTCTAAAAATCTTTGCCAGCCTAAATCCAAAGTTCTGTGTGGACAATATTTATTTGCAAAATCTTGATGTTTCTTTACTCTATCTATTCCCCAACCATACTGCTTTAATAGATATGCTGTATATTCTGCTGCTAATTTTTCAGCTTCTTCAAAGTCCTCTCCTCCAGATTTTGAATAACAGATTTCTATATTTATTTTATAAAAATTAAGATATCCGTTTCTTCCATCTCCTGCTGCATAGCAACTTCTTTCGAATGGTAGTCCGATTACAATTCTATAATTATCTACTGCAGCATGAAATGAAACTTTTTCAGGTCTTCCTAGCATATATGATACTTCTGACATCGCTGAAGCATCATTGTATGTATTGTGAATACATATTCCATCTTTTTCTGTTATGTCAGGACATTTTGTAGAATATTTGCTTTCAGGACATATTACATTAGTTATTTGCATTGTCTTCACCCGCCTCGTATTCAGTTTCAAATGTATTTTCTTTTAAGTTTTGTTCATATAATTCTTGAGAAAATTCTACTGTTTCTACTTGTATGTTATCTTCTTCCATAACTAGCCCTCCTTTGGCACATAGTCTAGTGCTTTTTTTACTTCATCAAATACTGTCTGTATAAATCCTCTTATTGCTTCTCTAGTTATAAAAAAAGACAACGGTGCAGGTATTAACACTATTATCTTATCTATAACATAATTTATTTTTTGTTCATTCTCGCCTTTTTTATACATATTTTCAGCTTTTACAATTAAACTTATTGCTGTTTGTCTTAGTCCTTTTTTCTTTATTTGCCAAACTAAGTATAATATAAAAGCTAATATAGCAATTACTACTATTGCTATTTCAGTTATTGTTTTCTCATCCATAATACTTCACTCCTTTATTTAAAAATCATAACACCTATTCCCGCTAATATAGCACCCAAAACAAATGTTATGATTTGATTTCTTATATTCTTTTTAATTTCTTTATAATCTTTTGCTGGCTCATTTTCTATGTTTGCTACTCTCGTATTTAATCCATTTACGTCTTCACGCATAAGTTTTGTTTCATTTGCCAACTCTTTTACTGCATATGTTAAATCATGTATGTCTTCTAGCTTTTCATCATGTTCATCTAATCTCTTTGTATTCGATTTTGCCCTCTGCTCAACTTGTACTAATCTCTCTATTAATTCTTTTTCTTCCATTTAACTTTCCTATTCTGCTACATTTGTAGCCAATGCATTATTGATTATTGTCTCAAGGTCTTTTTTGTACTCTACATCTATGTTTGCTAATTCATCACTTAAACTTATATTTGTTACATTTTTATATGTATTTAGTTTAGTATCTCGTATGGCTTTTTGTTCTGTTGTTAGTTCTAAGTTGGTTGGTGTTGCTAGTTTATAATATATTGTTACGGGATTTCCAGCATCGTATTTTGATTTAAGCCATGCTTTAAACTCTTCTAAAGTCGTTGTGCCATAATCACTAAAATTAACAACTATTTGTGTTCCAGCATTAAATACCAATGTTCCCACATTTGTTCCAATCCCTTTTCGCACTAAAAAGTAATTAGAAAGTCCATCGGCAAAAGCTGGATATTCACTTGTATTATATGAAAATCTGTCTACTTCTGTTGTAGAAGATTTATGCCAATCTTCATCTCCCGTCAAAATCAATTTCTCCCATTCGTGATGTTCTACATCTGCAACATAGTCTCCTTCTAGCATTTCTTGCTGTATTGGCATTATAGCTGTTTGAGATTCTGTATTGTCGCTATTTACCACATTTATTTTTACACTACCTTGATTATAATAACTGTATGGTGTTGCTTCTGAGCCATCTTCTATCTTAAACCATACGTCTGCTATTTCTTCTAAACTTATTGCACTGTTGTCTTTTTTCTTTATAATTAATCCTACATAATAATCCGATGATGAATAATTGAATTGCAGTGGTTGTGCACTTTTCCATCCCGTGTCTTGAAACACCGTACTCGTTGATACATTGCTTGACAATAAATTAAGTGCATAATTATATATTGTCAAGTCTAAATTTGTAGAAATTATATATTGCTTGTCTTTTGAAAATTTATATGTTTGCATTGAATATAATCTTGCTGCATCTGCTCCGACCCTACCACCTGAGCGAAAAATACTTCTATCAAATCTGTTTATATTACTTCCTACTGTTTCAATTTTGCTTGGATAATTTGAACTTGGCGTGGCTCCGTATTGTTCGTATGCTGGTATATTATCTACTGTATACGTACCTTTTAACAACATAATATTTTTGTATGTGACTGTGTTTTCTGAGTTACTTATTCCAAGTCTAAAGCATATATACTTAGTATTAGATGTTGTTGTAAAATTGATAACACCTTTTAACTCGCTAATACTTTTATGCTTTTGAGCTACTTGAGTGTTAGTATTTCCAGTCTCATTTTCATCATATTCAAAAGCAAAAACTGTTCCAACTATATTTTTATCTTTCTCAAAATATAACGTGTAATCCGTTTCGCTATCTACTGTAATCCCGAAAATTTTCTTTTACAGAATTGGTAATACCATACGTATATGTATAACAATCATTACCTGTAGATGTAATTGTAATTGAATTTTCTGTAATTTCATCTACTGTGCCTTTTGATGCTATTACATTACCATCTTTCCATTTTTTCCAATTCAATAAGTTATACCCTTCTCTAATCTCTTGCTTGTGTCCACCTTTCAACTTCCAAAACATTTCTATATTAGAACTATCTTCTATATGTATATTGTTTCCGCTTTTCTCTCCGTGTTGGTATCTGCTCTTTAATTAGCTTGTTTTCTGCTCTTATTTGTTCTAATTCTTCTGCGTTATCATTTACTACCTGCTTTATTTCATTCATGTTTAAATCTGTAACTTTGTTTTCTTCTGCAACATTCTCGTCATTTTGTATTGATTGTTTATCTTTATATTGTATTTTATTTATCATTTAAAGCCTCCTAATCCACATATAACCTACAACTTCGTAAGGTTGTAAATTTTCTGAATTACCTTTTCCAGTCTTGTCAGTTGTAAAAGAATGATAATGGTTTGCACCTGGAAAATCACTAGATCCACTTACATGATCTTTATATCCTCCTGAGCCATTGCTAACAACATGATTACTTGCGTTGTTACTTCCAGTTACCTCTACTGCACGCATAAAGTTTGTTTGTCCCAATCCTGTTACTCCCGTGTGACTATGTTCTTGTAAATATTTACTTCCTCCAGTTTTTCCGATTGTATTAAAATCAGTATCGTCCTCATCTAGTCCTAAACATACTTTTCCTTTTAATCTCTCCCATGTTCCAAATCCCAATATTTCACTTGGATTTGTATTGTCTTGTGTCACATATCTCGAACCGACAGGAAGCATTGTTTTTAATATTTCCACTTGCATTTTATTTAAATTTTCAGAACTTAAAGGTGTTCTTCCAGAGTATTGTGGCATATGTACTTCATATTCTTTATCGTCTATTACTACATATGCTCCTTTAACTAATTCTCCATCTTCAAAGTTGACCATGCTATAAACCCATTTCGTATTTTATTTTTATATTACTTTTTCCGAATTTATCTATTGGTATTGCTTGATAATAATAGTACCCCGTATCTGTGTATGGAATCCAATCATAATAAAATTCTATGTTTGTTGGATATTCGTATATCTTATATTTAAAAATAATATATTTGTAGTTTGATTTTAAAGGATAAATATCAGCACTAGGATATATTTCATTAGTTGGAAAAGACGGACAATTATTAGAGCAATAATTTTCTAGTCCTTTTATTATCAATTCCTTCCCATTGTTTTCGATTTGTACATCCTTTCCTACTACAAATTCTTTATCTATATAATCAGAATAAGATGACAAACCTATGCTATATAGAAAAGATTTTCTTGTCTTTAAACTATTTCTGTTAAAATCTTCATCATCTTCATTATTTTCTTGATAAACATTATATATTTCTTTAAACGGTGCTAAGTGAAAAGGTCCTTTGTATTTATCAGAGTTGCTATTAAACAAAGCATCTGTTTGAATTACATCTTTTCTCGTTATTGTAAAAATCTGTTTTTCTTGTAAATATATATTATAATTTGATGTATCAAGTATTGCACATATTGAATATTTTTCTTTATTTTTTGACAATGAATTGAATCCTATCGCAGTGATTTTTTTTACATTATAATCATTAATATTTGCATATTTCAAATTTTTACAATCCGAAAATTCTTTTAGATTATATGTATATTGTATCGATACTCTTCGTGCACTTATATCTTGATTTACTTTGCTTGGAATTGATGTTACTAAATCAAAATCAGTATTTTTTAAGTCGTTTTTTTCTTTATCTAATGATTCTTCAAACTTTAAAAAACAACAAGATAGTAATAAATTTGTTCTGTCTTCATATTAAACAGCTCTTTCTTTTGTTGAATTTTGATTATTA
>ENA-UOIZ01000716-UOIZ01000716.1-human-gut-metagenome-genome-assembly--contig:-P88-NODE-716-length-31626-cov-19.985841_pt1 | contig 31626 bp, 23 predicted proteins | sample MGYA00242336_ERZ723883 | MGnify/ENA metagenome assembly ERZ723883 | reverse complement strand
TCTTGAAAACCGTTGTACTGCGAGGTACCCGGGGTTCGAATCCCTGTCTCTCCGCTGAAAAGAATTGCAAAACAAAGAAAATCCCTGTAAATTAATACTTTACGGGGATTTTTTGTTTTTGGTGCATAGCAAAAATAAGCATATCAAAGCATTCTTTCGGTGTACTATTCGGTGTACCTGATTGCCTTCAATGCCAGATACACCTATTAAGTGAATAATTCATTGTTTATCAGTGTTTTGCATCTTGACTTGTTACTCTTGGAAATTTAGTTTTGTGATTAAAAAACAAGTAAGATGGAAAGAACAACATTTTGTTTATTGTTCTACATTCGTAGGACGAAATTGAATCGGAACGGTGAGGCTCCGATAATGATGAGAATTACAGTGAATGGAGTCCGGGTTGATGCTTCAGTGAAGAAAACAATTCTTCCGGAATTCTGGAGTGCGGCAAAAGGAAAGGCTCTGGAAAAAAAGCGTGAGTACAAGGAACTGAATCTGTATCTTGACTCTATCCGTTTGAGGATAATGAAGATTCAACGTGAACTGGAAATAGAGAAGGTATCCGTTTCTGCCAACAGTGTTCTGGATCGTTTCCAGGGTAAGGATGCCCCCGTACAACGTACTCTGTTTGAGGTTTTCCGTGAGCATAATGATAAATGTGTCCAATTGTCCGGTACGGACATGGCGCCTGCAACCGTGCAGCGTTATGAGACATCCTTGAAGCATACTCGGGATTTTGTCTGGGAGACATATCATAAGAAAGATGTTCTTTTGGATGAAGTTTCCCGCCAGTTTATTGAGGATTACGAGTTTTGGCTTAAGACAGAGAAAAAGTGTTGTCATAATACGGCCACCAAATATTTGAAGAATTTTAAGAAGATTACCCGTATTGCTTTGGCTAAGGGATGGATGAAGAACGATCCGTTTTTAGAAATTAGATTCTCATTGGATAAGGTGGAACCGGACTTTTTGGAAGATTCAGAAATCCAGAAGCTGATATCGAAGGAAATTGATATTCCACGGTTAAGTCAGGTACGGGATATTTTTGTGTTCTGTTGCTTCACTGGTTTGGCTTTTTCGGATATTCATGGTTTGAGAAAGGAACATATCGTGGAGGACTCGAACGGTGTCAGGTGGATACGCAAGGGAAGACAGAAGACCAAAATCATGTGTAATATTCCATTGATAGAAATACCATTGAAGATTTTGGAAAAGTATTCCACCAATGAATATTGTAAGAAACATGGTGTGCTTTTTCCGGTGCTTTGTAATCAAAAAATGAATGCATACCTCAAGGAACTGGCTGATATTTGTGGTATTAAAAAAACATTGACCACCCATGTTGGGCGTCATACTTTTGCCACATTTGCTTTGGCCAATGGTGTCTCGATAGAGAGCGTTGCTAAGATGTTGGGGCATACCAATGTCCAGATGACCCGTCATTATGCACGTGTGCTGGATCGTACAGTGATACGTGAGATGTCACAGATAAAGATGGATTTACATTTTTCCATGTAAGGAGAGGACGTTTGGAATGAAAAATAGCAGGCATGAGATTCAAAAGCCTACTCTTTCAAAAAATGGCCGGAAATTGCTTCCGGCTGTTTTGGTAACAAATTTATTAGTTGTGGAGCTATTCGTTCGATACGCAAATCGAACGAATCAACGTAATCGTCCCTAAAATATAATTTTTTTGTTGTCCTCTATCCCAATATTGAAAGTTTGGCTATATTTGTGGTAGGAGCAAGACGGATAGAACTTGTATTTCAGTGTTTTGATATTTTGTCAAAATCGAATTTGTCATTTAGAACAGAGTAATGGGATAGTAATGTAACTCTAGTTTCAGTTGGCTTTTCGAGGTTTTCGCTTGGCTTCGTTCATATGTGCGTTTTTTTCTAAATCCTTTGTTGTTGACAACCTTCTTACACCAATCTGTTCCCATTTTCGTTTTTTATCCATATCTTTGCTTCATTCTATATCCATTCAGGGATTGAGACTGTGCTTGTATGGATAAGGAATGAAGTAATAGAATTTCAATCTAGTGTGCGGGAAGTAAAGAATAATATGGAAGTCTAAACATTTGTAAAAATGGCAATTAATAGTTTCAAAATAATAGCTCTAAAAGCAGTGCGTCCACGTTTGGACGAGTTTCCTGAAAATAATGCGAGGCATTACGAGAAGGTGGAAGCAATCCAGAAAGTTCTGTATGATACAGACAAATGGTTTTATTTTTACAAGGGAATTACTATATCTGAGGATAACTCTCAGGTGGAAATGACGAGTGAGGCAAAGAAAGACTTCTCGCTATATGATACAGATGAATTAAAAATAAGCCTATGTGCTGTAGTTGGCAGGAATGGTGCAGGAAAAAGTAGTATTGTAGAACTATTGGTGCGTACCATCAATAATCTTGCTGCTGTAATGCTTGGAGAGGGGTATAACTTTTCTGCGGCGGAGCATTTGCATTTTATTGACTATGTGTTTGCAGATTTGTGTTTTCAAATAGGCAATGTGGTATATATATTGGAAGCCCACGGGCGACACGTCACACTGAAATACTACAAAGCCAGCATTAAACATTACTTTATATATAAACCATATAGGCATTATTATTTATTGGATCAGAATAGTATAGAGAAGTTATCGATTCCGCTCAAGAAACATAGGGAAGGCAGGCGGATATTGAAAACACTATTCTATACAATGGTGTGTAATTATTCTCTGTATGGCTTTAACTATAGGGATTTCTTTTCGGAAGCTACCCCTGCCGCCCGACTTCAAGCATTACATATCAAGGCCAGTGATGAAAACCCTACAGAAGATTCGCTATGGCTAAAAGGGATATTCCATAAGAATGATGGGTATCAAACTCCAATTGTGCTACATCCGATGCGTGATGATGGAAAGCTAAATGTAGCGAATGAGAATGCTTTGGCAAAAGAACGTCTGACCGCGCTGCTATTCTTTAAAGACAAAAGCGGCAACTATCCTCTCAGAGTCATCAATGGTGACCTACATGTGACTGCACTTCATATACGGCCTACTAAGAACAGAAAGTTTGCTGAAGGCAACATGATAAATGTACTTGGTATTAATACAAAACAGAATATCAGTAAGAACTACGACCGCGTAAGAAATTGTATTCTGTCGTTTTGGGATGAAAAGTACGGAATCTTCGAAAAAGGAAATATGAAAGCGTTTCATAAAGATGCTTATGATTATATAGTATATAAAACACTAAAAATTGTCAAAAGTTACAGGAAGTATAGGCCGGTTTTTAATTATTTGAGCAAGAGCGTGTTTTTCTATGAGGAACTAATTAAAAAGTTGGAACCACTAGCACATGACTTCTCTCATATCACCAAGAAACTATTGCAAACTATTAATTATCTGACAACGGATATGTATACAGTTGGTGACAATAATTATAATCTGGAATTTCTGGAACAAGAGATGGAAGAGAAAGGTATGCGGATGAGATTTAAAGGGTATAATCAGCTCATTAAACAGAATCTACTCCCACCGCCAATTTTTGATCTTGATTTGATACTGACGAAAGACAAGCAAGGAAACGGAACGATACCGTTCAGTAGCATTAGCTCTGGCGAAAGGCAGATAGCCTATACTATCAGTAATCTGATGTATCATATGGTGAATGTGGATTCTGAATGGAATGATTACTATAGAAAAGACAGAGATCATCTGGAAGTTATTAAATATCACTACATGAATGTAATTTTCGATGAAGTAGAACTTTATTTTCATCCAGAAATGCAGAGACAGTACACCAGTATTATGCTGAAAACACTTAGAAGTGTCCAATTTTCTAATATACGTGGTATCAATATTATGATGGTAACACATTCTCCTTTCGTACTTTCTGATATTCCAGACAGCAATGTGCTTTGTCTTGGAGAGGGCAACAATATTGTGACCAGGACTCTTGGCGGTAATATAATGGAGATGTTGAGCGGTTCGTTCTTTATGAAAAATTCAATAGGAGATGTCATCAAGGAAGAAATTGCTTCAATAGTAGATATGTATAACAAGGCAGTCAGAGAAAGCAAAAATGTAAAGAAGGACTACATAAATAAACGTGTAAGGTTTAGGTATGTTTGCAAGCATGTAGGTGATGACTTCCTTAAATGTATGTTAACTAAAATGGTGGATGATATATCCAAGGTTGTAAAACAGATTTAAGGTATGTTTAGGTTTGTGTCCTCAAAAAATCCAGTAAAGCTGAAAAAAGCATATTTGGCTCAGTATAACGTGAATCTGCTCCAGAAGAAACTGGATAAGCTCATGACAGATTATCCAAACATCAAAGCAGCCTTATCTGATGATATAACCGTCAAGAAACTGCTGGTGGGTAATTTTAAGTATCTAGCTAAGGTATATAGTGCATATACTAGCTATTTGAATGGAAAGACACCAGAAGAAAGTCTACTAATACGCTCTGCCTTTGTAAAAGGGGGATTCAATTATGACAGCCACAAGAGTAAAATTGCCAATTTCTTGATGAATATGAACAATGGCTTTGATATTCATAATTGTGTATACTGCGACCTTGAAGACGTGAGAACGTTTACCAAAGCCGATGGATCAGATGTCAGGAAGTTTGAAACAGAACATGTATTGGATAAAGGAGTATGTCCACTTGTGGCTTTATCTTTGTATAATTTTGTTCCATCTTGCGGAACATGTAATGGTCCAGGCATCAAAGGAATGAAAACGATTGGTGATACTGAGGGTGAAATAGCGAAATTGAGTCCGAGCGCAGAGGGATATGATTTTGATGGAAAGGTAAAGTTTGAAGTAAAAGTTGTTACACCTGGTGCAACGGATTTAAATACCACCACTCATGCAGACGATTACGAGATTGATTTCAATATTATAGAAAACATTTATCAAAAATCAATTGACTTATTTGAACTGAAACAGCGATATAACAACAAAAGGGAGAAAATGGAACTTCTTAAGTGGAGGGATAAACGTCGTAGTAATCCAAACAATATAGTTCAGCAATTTGCAGATATCAAGAAGGTTACATTTGATGAGATGTTCGAAGAAATGTTTGAACTAAATTTGAGAAGAAGGGAACATTATCCAATGGAGAAAGCGCGTCGGGAAGTGATGATGTTATGATGGGGTATGATTTTACGCAGCTATATACTTTATTATACCAACGATTGTGTATCATGACTGGCTGGGAGGCTGTAAATTGAACTGTGTCAACAAAGTTAATATTCTATTCTTTGCTGACACAGTTTAACTTACAGCCTTAGGGCATACTGGGAAACTGGCATGTCCTCTTATACTTTATACACGCATATTTTAGACGATTTACTCAAGCATTCTATTTGTGAAAAAGTTTACATATATTAATTATTAAACTAATTAATCCCCATACTCCCCCCAGAGAAGCTATACCTTTTATAAAATCTTTCATTCCAGAAAATAATGTTGGATAATATAAAGCAACTAGAAAAATAACTACTGAGAGGATTAGTCCGCCTAATGCTAACCAGAAACTACGTTGAGCTTTTTTTCTCTTTAATAATGATTCAGCTTGTTGTTCTTCTATTTTCCTAATGCGTTCTTGCTGCTCCTCCCGCTCCTTTTCCCCTTGTGATAGCTTAGCTTCTAGGTTTTTCAACTTTTCCTCTAAAGATAGTTTCTCATGATTTACTTCTTCAAACAGCTTTTGTCTTTGTAATTTTTCCTCTTTTGACTTAGCTCGTTTAGTTCTTTCCTTTTCAATTAACTTATGGATACTTTCATTAAACTTTCTTTTATCGCTGATTTCCTCAAGTAATTTCTGGATTTTATTAGTTGATTGCAAAGCAATAGAAGAAAATAATATGTTATAATCTTCGGCACTCAAATCTGCGGATTCTTTAATAGCAATATCAATTTCATTTATAAGCTCTTTACTTGCATATTCTTCAGAGAGAGTCTGTGCAATAAGTTCATTAAGTCCTATTTGAGATACCTTTTTAGCCAATTTTTGAGGGTTTTTAAGGAATAGCAGGCTAGTTAGTTCTTCAGGCATAATAGTTTCATTAACAAACCCATTTGTCTTACGTGAAATATTGAAATCAGCCAACTTCTTGTTAGCTGTAACAAACCAATATTTAGCTTTTTGAAATAATCTAATATTACCCTCTCGACGATCTCGAACATGTAAATAGGCAGCTACGTCATGAATTGCAGTACTTTTATGTATTCGTGTCTGTTTTAATAAATTGACATCCTCTGATTTGGAATATAGACTCATTTTTGTTTCCAAAATACCATCAATATCTACTTGCAGTTCTGCTTTAATGAAAGATTCCAATTTCCCATTGATACTTATCAACCAAGTCTTGTTTTTACCAATTCGTACACACGCTTCATTTACAGTAGTAGTAGGATGGCTCTTACTATAATTATTTATTGCTAATTCGATTATTTTATGAATTTCGTTGATTGTAATGTCGAGTAATCTAATTTTACCTCCTGTTGCTCTTATAAGCTTTAATAATTCTTGAGTTGGTAATGTGTCTTCTGCCTTCTGTAAATCTAATGCTTCTAAAACGATTTGAGTATCTAAGTAATAGATAATATTATTATCCATTTTGGATTCTAAATCCACTCCCGTTTCTAGAAAAGAAGCTATAACAGAACCTAAATAGATTCGTTCAGCAGTTTGATAAAGATAGTGATAACCTCCTTCTATATGCTGTAGAAAATTAACATGAGCCATAAAAGAACCTTCTACATCATGTATTAAACAGTTTTTTCCAGAAAAGAAAGAACTTAGATTACATTTATTCTTATCTATGAATTGTGAAAAACTTGGAATGTTTTTTTCTGATAAATTCTCTGATTTAAGATAGTCTTCAAAAGCCTGCTGTAAGGCTTGAGCATTGCGTCTTTCTCTATCATAAATTTCTTCTGTAGAAAAGTAATTATAATTAGTAAATTGAAAGGCTTTTCCGTCTTCAAAAATATCAAATTTGAATATATTACGTTCTTTCTTTGATAAAGAAGTGCCTACTGCTTTTATTAATTTTCTTACAATAAGAATTGGAACCTCAATACCATATTCTTCAAGTATAATGCTCTGTATATCAATATCTGTACCTTGAATTGAATTTGATACCTTAGAAGATTTCTTTGCTGCATACGAAGATATTGCCCTTTTAAATAAAGGTAAATAAACGGTTTTATATATGTCAGTTTCGTTTTCTGACAAAGCAGCTAGAAAGGAATAAGATGTTAATACATTATCATTCATGCTTTATTTGTTATTCTATCAATTAGTTAAAATGCAAAGTTAACTAAAAAAACAATAACTTTTCGCATTATAAGTATCTTTTTAATGTTGAATACCTTTAAGAGTATGTGGTTAAAAAGACTGTAAGTCAAATCTTTAATCTTTTTTATCAATGAGATGGAAAATGAGAATGCTAAACAAAACTCGCATTGTCAGTTTTTTGAGTTTACTCAAGAATTATGATTGATGTGGTTTTAATAATGCCAATCTGCGTTTTAGCAGATTGGCACATTAAAGTTCAACCACTCATTATACACAATCGTTGGTACAATAAAGTATATAGCTGCGTGATTTTATTACAGCCAAGCGAATTTGAATGTTTTTCACGGGATTTTGTTATAGGCTCGGAAGGGAAGTGCTATCTACAAGAATAAGGGATTGTTTCTCGGCATGAAAGTACATATAAAAAGTGTTTGAGAGAAGAATGAGGAAAGTTTACTGGTTATCAGTTACTTTCCTCATTTTGGTTAAAAGTGGCGAGGACAGACGAAGACGGGAATACGACAAGTTGAGACAGAGGAACGTTACCTATCCGTAACCTATACCCCAAATGGGGAATGTTGAGGTTCGGAAGAATGAGGAAGGTTACGAATTGAATTTGAACACTCTGATTTATAGTGAGTTACTGATGAGCAACGTAAGATTTTTGGTTACGAACCAAATTTGCCGTGTTCTGCCGTGAAATGCGTAGCAAGAAAAGACTCTTCATGTATTAATTTTGAACGCAAAAAAGAATGACGTTATGAAGAGTACATTTTCAATTATCTTCTACCTCAAAAGACAGGTAGTAAAGAAAGATGGTACAGTTCCAGTTATGGGACGTATCACAGTGGACGGAACACAGTCGCAGTTCAGTTGCAAGACAACTGCCAATCCAAATTTGTGGGACACCAAGGGCGGACGCATGATAGGTAAGAGTATGCAGGCCTTGGAAGTGAACCGCAAATTGGATAAGATGCGTGTGAGTATCAGTAAGCATTATCAGGAGATTATGGACAGGGACAACTTCGTCACTGCCGACAAGGTGAAGAACGCCTTTCTTGGCTTGGAGTATCGTTGCCATACACTGATGAAAGTCTATTCTCAAAGCCGTGATGAAATGGAAAAGCAATATAAGGCTGGCATGAAATCTTTGAGTACATACACGAAGTATAGAATCGGGTGTGCCTATGTGGGCGAGTTCTTGCAGACGCATTACCATGTGAAGGATATTGCTCTGAAAGAGTTATCGCTGCCTTTTATCACAGACTACGAGACTTTTCTCAGAACCGACAAGCACTTGAAGATAAACTCTGCGATGGTGTTTGTCCGCAATCTCCGTGCAATGGTATTCCGTGCCATAGATAATGAATGGCTTGTAAAAGACCCATTCAGACGATATGAGTACAAGGAAGAAGAGACCACAAGAGAGTTTCTGAGCAAAGAAGAGATTCACCTGTTGATGGAGACACCTATCACAAGAAAGAAGATGAGTATGGTGCGTGACTTGTTCCTGTTCTGTTGTTTTACAGGTCTCGCTTTCATTGATCTGTACAACTTGAAGGAAGAGAACATCAAGGAATTTTTCGATGAAGGTGAATGGATCGTTATCCATCGACAGAAGACTGGAACGGAAGCCAACATCAAGTTGCTTGATTATCCCAAGCAAATTATGGAAAAATACCGTGGATTGTGTGAAGACGGCAGGGTGTTTCCTGTACCCAACTACCAAAGTTGTATGGATTCGCTCAAAAGACTGGGAAAAAAATGTGGTATCACCAAGCCGCTGTCCTGGCACATGAGCCGTCATTCGTTCGCAACCTCGGTTTGCCTCTCCAACGGAGTTCCAATAGAAACCGTGAGTTCAATGCTTGGTCACAAGGACATAAAGACAACCCAGGTGTATGCCAAAATTACCAAGGAAAAATTGAGCAAAGACGTGGAAAAGTTGTCTCAGCAAATAAATAACATTGAGGAATTCACGTTTGGAAATGTTTGCAACGATAATACTAACACTATAAATGGCAGAGTATGAAACGACAAGTGATAACAATACAAGAAGATATGGTCATCTACGCCCCACATCATGGTGAGGTGTGGATGACAGTTTGGGAGATTGCCGAACTGTTGAATGTAACAGGGACAGCAGTGAAGAATACCATCAAGCGCATTTGGAAACAAAGTGTGCTGAAAGATTTCCAGCATTCGCAATACGTCAAACTTGAAAATGGATATTCTGCGAATGTCTATGATATGGAAGTGATTATCGCCATAGCACTTCAAATGGATACATACCAAGCCTTGTTGTTCAGACAATGGTTTATCTGTAAGGTTATGAACCGCAAGGATTGCCAAGCAGAGCAAGTAAAACACGAGTATCCGATGATTATTGTGATGAACGGAACGATGCCAAGAGGTACTAGTTAGAATCTCTCATCTTTTAATAAGATTCCTACACCTTTATAATATAATAGCGTACAGGGGGAACGATTTTTGTCGTTGTACCCTGTACGCTATTTTTGTTTCGCTATTATGAAGCAGTACCCTCCCCTTGTGAAACAGTGCCGTCGATTATCGGCTTGCGGTAATTACCAGTGAGAAGTGCTTGTATCTCGGATTCCGGATAGAGGGTTTTGCCACATAATATAATGTAGGGCAAGATGCCTTGTTTGCGATATTCCTGCAAGGTACGGCGACTAAGCTTCAGGAGCTCGGAGAGTTCCTTATCGGTGAGGTATCGCTCCCCGTCCAAAGGTGGGCTGTAGGACTCGATGAATGAGGATAGCCAGTTGTTGGCTTTCTTCAAGGATTGCATGGCGGTGTCTATCGACTTGCTCTCATGCGTAAGAAGTTGGTTCATGTTCATTGTTTACAATTTGGATTAAGTGGTGAATATAAAATGTGTTGGCTCGCCCAGGGTAAAGTTTTCGACTTTGCCTTGGGCGAGTTTGGCTTTACGCTATACCGATTTGATTCTGGCGATAAGCGGAACGATGGCTTTGACCTCTTCGGGGCAGTAATAGAATTGGCGACCTATCTGGGTATGCCCCAAGAAACGGCGGTCACGAAGTTTTTGTAAGGTGCGCTGGCTGATGCGAAGTTGCTGGCAGACCTCATGACCTGTAAGCCATTTGTTCAGACGCTTGCCGTTAGCCTTATGCTTCAGCAACTCAACTTTCTTTACCAAGGCATCGTATCTTGCCATCATCAAGTCGAATGCCTTCTTTTCCATTGTTACGACTTCCATATTCTCTGTTTTATTGGTTCAACAAATTCGGGTGCAAAGTTAATGTGTGTATGTAGAAAAACAATGAAAATGAATAACTGTGGCAGTGCTTTTCTGGGGTTTGCCGACCGCTTGGCAAGAAAAATCAAGAAAATTATACGTGGGTCATTAATGAGTTGTTAAACGGGTATTTCGCAAATGATTAATTTTGCCACCGAGAAATCAAAACAGCAAAGTTTGTAACATTTAAAACGGAATCAAAATGGAAGTAATAACAATGGAAAGTTCAGCCTTTAAGATGCTGACAGAACAGATTGCCGACGTGGCAAAGTTGGTAGCTCTCATATATTCCAATGCGAGAGAAAATACCAAAAGAAGAAGCATGGAACTTGTGCTGACAAGCAGTGATGCAGCAAGAATACTTGGGATAAGCAAGCGAACCCTGCAGCGCTTGCGCTCTACCAACAGCATCGAATACTTCATGGTGCGCGGACAATGCAGATATAGCATCAACGCTGTACAGAAATTGATTGAGGAACGAACCATTGCCAAGGAGACATGAGTATGGAAGATGGAACATTGAGACGATTGGAATTATATCTGCATGACCTGCACAAGAAGATTGACGGCATCTATGACATGCTGATGTTGAGACATGAGCGAAGCGGAGAGGACAAGGGATGCTCTGGCATCAACGAGAAATTGCTCGACAACCAGGATCTCTGTCTTTTGTTTCAAATTTCTCCCCGTTCCCTGCAACGCTACCGCAGTCTGGGAGTGCTTCCCTACAAGCGGCTGGGACAGAAGACCTACTACACGGAGGAAGACGTGAAGCAATTTATCAAGAACAACGTGAAGGATTTCAATCAGGAGAATGTGGAGCATTATATGACTCGCATTCACCAAAAATTCAAATAACAAAAGTATTCACCATTAAACATTTACAATTATGGGACAAAAGAAAAAAAGTGATGAACAGGACGTGCTGGTGGTCCGTGACGAAAAGACGGGCGAGATCAGCGTCGTCGCCGGACTCAGCAGAGACGGCACACCGAAGCGAGCACCCGCCAAGGCGGAGAACACGTCCGACTTCCTGCGTTTTGACCGCAACAGTGACTTGATGGACAGTTTCTTTAGAAACTTCTTCCGCCAGTGCAAGGAGCCAAGCCGATTCGGATTCTATCGCATAGCGGCAGACCAGGTGGAAAACCTGCTTGGCGTGATGAAGGAGTTGCTGAAAGATCCGGAGGCTAACAAGGAGATTCTTTCCGCCCACAAGGTTGACACCTCCAATTATGAGAAAGAGGCAAAGCAATCGGAAGGTCAGGCGAAAGAAACCGCATCATCGGACGATGCGTCCAAGACGCAAGCTAACACAGAAAAAGAGAATGTATCATCTGAACAAACCAACGAAAAAGAGAACGATATGGAACAGAAACCAGAACAGACCGCAACCGAACAGCAGGCACAGACCGCTCCGGGTGTAAAGCAGAATCTCATTAGTGGTAACGATGTGAACCTGCAGGAACTTGGTGCCAAATATGGCATAGACTTCAACAGTATGAATGAGAAGGATATGAAAGCCCTGCTCAACTACGGCAAGACGGGGCTTGTGATTGTGAAGCCGACTTTCGGCGGTGAACAGATAGAGATACAGGCCCGTCTGTCATTCCGTAAGGACGATAACGACCAGTTGCAACTCGTGCCGCATTTCGTGCGCAACGAGCCTAAACTCGATGTCGCTTACAAAGGCTATACCTTCACTCCAGAGGACAAGAAGAACCTGTTGCAGAACGGCAACCTCGGAAAGGTAGTGGATTTCCCCGACAAGAATACAGGTGAGCTGCGTCCTCATTTCATCAGTATCGACCGTCTCACCAATGAGATTGTTGACATCCCTACCAACAAGGTGCGCATACCCGATACCATCGGCAAGACACCTATTACCAAGGACGACAAGAGAGTGCTCTACTCAGGTATTCCGCTTCGCAAGGAGATTGAGCTTGCCAACGGGCGCAAGTTTACACCGCTGTTGCAGGTGAATGTGGAACAGCGTGGCGTGGAGTTCGTGCCTGGCAGCACAAGACAGGCGCAAGGTCAGAAACAGAATGGAGACAAGAAGCAAACCGCTGACAAGCAAGAGCAGAAGGCAGAAGGTGATGCGGGCGGTCAGAAGAAGCAGCAAGATCCGAACCACTGGCTCAATGAGGACGGGACCATCCGCCGACTCAACACCTATTTCAAGAAGGAACTGACCGAGCAGCAGAAGGACGACTATGTGGCAGGCAAGACCATCGAGATCAAGGAAGTGCCCAACAAGAACGGCAGCGGTACCTATACCGCCTACGTGAAGTTCGATTTCGACAAGATGCAGCCACGTTCCTACCGCAACAATCCAGACCTCAAACAGGCGAAGGAACAGATTCCGACCAACGAGAACAAGGTACAAGTCGCCGTCAACGAGCAGGGCAAGACCCATGAGGCGACCAAGCACACCAAGGAGCCGCTGAGTCCGGGACAGTCTGCGCCAAAGAACGAAAAGCAGCAGAAGGAACAGAACGCCGAGGAACAGAAGCCAAAGAGAAAGGCAAGAAGCGTGAAGATGTAGTTGCCGCCACTTGATCCACAGAGTTAATCATCCATTATAACAACCGACATCTGCGACCGTCTATCCCACGGTTGCGGATGTCACAAAAAACAACAGACAATGAAGACAATCATCGCAGAGAAACCAAGCGTAGCCAAGGAAATCGCCCACATTGTGGGAGCTGACAAGCGTGAGGAAGGCTATATGCAGGGCAATGGCTATTATGTGACATGGGCATTCGGACATTTAGTGCAGCCAGCCATGCCGGAAACTTACGGCATGAAGGGATTCCATGCGGAGAATCTGCCTGTGATTCCCGACCCGTTCGTTCTTGTTCCCCGACAAGTCAAGACAGAGAACGGCTACAAACCAGATGCAGGTGTGCTTGCCCAGATTAAAATTATCGGCAAGCTGTTTGACAGCAGTGAGCGCATTATCGTAGCAACCGATGCCGGACGTGAGGGAGAGTTGATTTTCCGATACCTCTATGCGTATCTCGGTTGCCAGAAACCTTTCGACCGTCTCTGGATCAGTTCGCTTACGGACACCGCCATCCGTGAGGGACTTCTGAACCTCAGGGATGGCAAGGAGTATGACAATCTCTATCATGCAGCCAAGGCACGAAGTGAGGCAGACTGGCTCGTCGGCATCAACGGCACACAAGCCCTGACGATAGCCGCAGGACGTGGCACCTATTCCGTAGGTCGTGTGCAGACCCCGACCCTTGGCATGGTGTGCGAACGCTATTGGGAACACAAGCGTTTCGAGTCGAAACCGTTCTGGCAGGTACACTTCGGTGTGGTTGATGCAGACAGTGGCAATATACTGAAGTTCACATCAGTCAACCGCTGGACAGACAAAGCTACCGCAACCGATATATATAATAAGGTGAAAGAAACAGGTTCTGTTATCATCACAAAGGTCGCAACCAAGCGAAAGGTGGAGAAGGCACCGCTCCTTTACGACCTCACCACCTTGCAGAAAGAAGCCAACTCCCAGCATGGCTTCACGGCAGAGCATACACTCTCCATCGCCCAGAAACTCTACGAGGCAAAGTTCATCACCTATCCAAGAACATCAAGCCGCTATATCTCGGATGATGTATTTGCCACCCTTCCCAAACTCTTCAAGAATCTGGAGAATCATTCGGAATATGGAGAGAAAGTGAAACTCTTGCCTGGCAGTGAGGACTACAGCAAGAACAGCGTGAATGCCGCTAAGGTGACCGATCACCATGCCCTGCTCATCACAGAAAATGCAGCCATTGGTCTTTTCAAGGACGAGAAGATCGTTTATGATATGATATTGTGCCGGATGATTGAAGCGTTCTCGGCAGACTGCATCAAGGACATCACATCAGTATCGGCGCAAGTGGATCATGAAGTTGAGTTTGGCATCAGTGGCTCCATCATCCGACAGACTGGCTGGCGAGCGTTGTCGTTCAAGGAAAAGAACAACAGGCAAGACAAGGATGCAGACGCAACAGACAATGAGGTCAAGGATCAAGTCATTCCCAACTGGCAAGAAGGACAGCATATCACTCTTTCTGGCTGCACCATCACGGAGGGCAAGACCAAACCTAAGCCTTTGCATACGGAATCCACATTGCTTGCAGCAATGGAGACCGCAGGCAAAGAGATAGAAGATGATACGATGCGCCAGGCTATGAAGGACTGCGGTATTGGCACGCCTGCCACACGTGCCGCCATCATCGAAACCCTGCTCAAACGAGAGTATATGGTGCGCCAGCAGAAGAAACTTGTGCCGACGGAAAAAGGACTCGCCCTGCATTCCGTGGTGAAGAACATGGCGATTGCCAATGTGGAGATGACGGGCAAATGGGAGGCGGAACTTGCCAAGATTGAACGAGGTGAAGCAAGTGCAGACGGGTTCACCCATAACATCGAAGGCTATACCCGTGAAATCACTGCGGAATTGTTAGGTTGTGACAGACTTTTCAGCCACAAGGATTCCGGCTGCCAGTGTCCTAAATGCAAGCAAGGTACCATGCAGTTCTTCGGAAAGGTAGTAAGATGCAGCAACAAGGAGTGCGGTATGCCAGTGTTCAAGCAGATAGCAGGAAAGTTGCTCACTGATGCCGACATCACCGACTTGCTCACCAAGGGCAAGACCAGAACGCTCAATGGTTTCACCAGCAAGCAAGGCAAACCATTCTCCGCAGCCATTGCCTTTGACGAGGACTTCAACACGAAATTCGTCTTTGCAGAGCGCAAAACAGCAGAAAAACGAGGAAATGTGAAGAGATACAAGAAATAGTTTGTACCTTTGCCACCGAAACATGGTTCATAAATGGTGTCTTGATTCAGGATGCTTTTATTTACTGTGGATTAAGTGGCGGCACTCGGAGGGATACCGAGTGCCTTTTTCTTGCTTTCACACAAACATCAACCGCCATCCACGGTTTATTATTCACCACTTAATCCATTCAACAGACAAATGAACAGAAAGAAACAGGCACAGACAGAACTGTCCTATTACGGACTGTACCTCTTGAACCATCTCAGAGAGAACCGTTTTCCACAAGCCAGCGATGCGGACTTTATCCGCGAACGTGCAGACCATGCCGCAGAGGTGTATGAGCAGGCACGGCGTGATGCCCTCTTTGCCGATGCGGCACAAGAGCTTGCCATGTCAGCATTGCTGAAAGGTCTCCGCTTTTCCAAGTACAGCATCCTGTATGATGTTGTTGACCGTGAGTTTCCCCTGGAGGTAGCAGTAGAAGATCAGGAAGCGTTTGTCAAGAACCTCCTGCCTTTGGTTGATAACGTGTATTCCATTTACGACCTCACCGATGACGATTTTGCCCAGTCACCGGACTACGACCAGCTCTATACAGAGTTGACGGGAGCCGTAGCTCTTTTCATAGAGTCAAATGGCGTACAATAGAAAACAACGTCTGAACGACAACATCAAGGCGATAGAGACGGCATTCATCCTTGACAGGGAACAGCGCACGCCGACTGCCCGTGAGCGTCTCCTTCTGGAGCGTTATTGCGGATTCGGTGGATTGAAGTGCATCCTGAACCCTGCCAGGGAACTGGCGGATGCCGTCCATTGGGCAAAGTCAGACCTTGAATTGTTTGCTCCAACCGTGGAACTGCATAGACTTATCCGTGAAAACAGCAAGAATGAAAGCGAGTACAAACAGTTGATGGACAGTCTGAAACAGTCCGTCCTTACGGCATTCTACACGCCGTCAGCCGTTACGGAGGCTCTGACGGATGTGTTGAAAGAGCATCAGATCATCCCCGAAAAGGTGCTTGAACCATCGGCAGGCATCGGTGCCTTTGTCGATTCCGTCTTGGATAACAATCCCAAGGCAGACATTATGGCATTTGAAAAAGACCTGCTTACGGGAAAGATACTCCGCCATCTGCACCCGGAGCAGAAAGTGCGCATAGAGGGATTCGAGAAGATAGAAAAGCCTTTCAATGACTACTTCGACCTCGCCATCTCAAATATTCCCTTTGGCGATGTTGCCGTATTTGATCCGTCCTATACAGCCATGAAAGGCATGAGGGCACTTGTCACCAGACGCATACACAACTACTTCTTTGTCAAGGCTCTTGATACGGTAAGGGATGGTGGGTTGGTTGCCTTCATCACCTCACAAGGCGTATTGAATGCCAAGAACAACAGTGCCACGCGTTTTATGATGCTCTATCATGCTGATCTCGTGTCAGCGATTCGTCTTCCCAACAACCTGTTCACGGAAAATGCCAATACGGAAGTGGGCAGTGACCTCATCATCCTCCAGAAAAACAGCCAAAAGGAGTCGCTGCGAGGAGACGACAACCTGCTTGATACCGTCTATAATGACGAGAACCGCATTCCGACAAACAACTACTTTCTGGAGCATCCGGAACGCATTATCCATACAACAGCAAAGTTGGATACTGACCCGTTCGGCAAACCTGCAATGATATACACGCATGAGGATGGTGTGGAAGGCATTGCAGAGGATTTGCGAAAGATGCTCCATGAAGACTTTAAGAAGAACCTCAATTTGAACCGATACTTGGGGATAGAGGAAACAAAGGCTGAGGAAGTTAAGGAGGTTGAAGAAACAGAAAAGATAGACAAAGCAGTGAAGACAAAGCCTTCCATTGAGGTAAAGCAGAACGATACGGTAGTATCCTTGCAAAAGCAGGAAAAGCCTACTGATGATGCTGAGCTATCCCAAAAGTCCAGTCATCAGCAGCCACCAGTCCAAATGACTCTGTTTGACCTTTGGGGAATGGAAGAAGAAAACCGTCAGGCTGTCCATTCAACGAAGAAGAAAGCAGAGGTAACAGTGGGTGCTGCCGCCAAGAAAGTGTCAAGGAAGAGAGCAAGTCCGTTGGTAAAAAGCGTCAATCCGACTTTTGAAGTTGTGACAAAGCCTGTGGAAAAAGAAGAAAAGCCTTCGTTGACAGATGCAAAAGAGCAGGAAACAGCACAGGAGACAAAACCAATCCTGCCTGGTGATGAGCCATACGCAAGCATCTCTTGGGAAGAGAATCCGCCAATCAACGGCTTTTACGAGATGATGATGACCATGGCTCCCGAAGACAGGGTGCTGCTGCGCCAAAAGGCGGAACTGCACCGTCAGGAACAACTCAAGGCTCTGGGCGTTAAAGATACGCTTGATCCGAAGTTCAAGCCTCCGATGGAACCGATAGAAGTTCTCAAAGTTCAAATCGGGCATGGACAGTCGAAAGGGAATGAGGCAAAAGAAGATTCCAAGACTCAGAGCACATTGAAAGAAACAAATCATGAGCGGGAACAACAAAAAGAGCAAGAAAGAAAGCGGGAAGAGCTGGCAAAGAAGAAAGAGGATGCTATGAAGCCCCGTCCATTTGATGAGAAACGGGAAAGTTTTCATCGTGAGGGTTCTATGGTGCTCGACTCTGCCAGAAATATCGGTGTATTGAAAGACCTTACCAAGTATGGTGCTACCTTCATGCCGTTGGATCTGAATATGGAGCAGAAAGAAAAGGCAGTCTTGTATATCGCCCTCCGTGATGCCTATCAGAAACTTTACACCTATGAAGCGGAAGAACAGACGGAAAACAAGCAGATGCGTGAGAGTCTGAATGTCTATTATGACGCTTTCTTCATCCGCTTCGGCAACCTCAATGCCAAGCAGAACGTGAAGTTCATCCTCATGGATGCCTCAGGGCGCGACATGCTGTCGTTGGAACGGGTGGAAAACGGACATTTCACAAAGTCAGACATCTTCGACCACCCGGTCTCTTTTTCGCTTGACGAGGTCAGTCATGTGGATTCTCCAGAGGAAGCGCTCACCGCCTCGCTCAACAAGTTCGGCCGTATCGACTTGCCGTATATGACTGAATTGTCGGATATGCCGGAACAGGAACTGACGGAAGCGTTTAAAGGGCGCATCTATTACAATCCGCTCATAGACGGCTACGAGATAGCCGACCGCTTCATTGCTGGCAATGTAATAGAGAAAGCGGAGCGTATAGAAGAATGGCTGAAGGAAAATTCAGACCATGCAATCGTGAGAGAGTCGTTGGAAGCCTTGAAGGCAAGCATTCCCGAACCGATAGCCTTTGAGGACCTGGACTTCAACTTCGGTGAGCGTTGGATACCTACAGGTGTGTATTCCGCTTACATGAGCCACCTATTCAATACACAGGTCAGCATCGTCTATTCCGACAGCATGGACGAATATTCGGCAAAATGCAGTATGAAGACCATGGCCATCACGGATGAGTATATGGTGAAGGGCTATTACCGCCACTATGACGGCATGAGTCTTCTGAAACATGCCCTGCACAACACTTGTCCCGACATGATGAAGAGCATCGGTGAGGATGAACACGGCAACGACATCAAGGTGCGTGACAGCGAGGGCATACAGCTTGCCAATGCCAAGATTGACGAAATCCGCAACGGGTTCACAGAATGGCTGGAGGAGCAGTCTGACTCCTTTAAGGAACGCTTGACCACGATGTACAACCGGAAGTTCAACTGCTTCGTGCGTCCGAAGTATGACGGCTCTCACCAGACCTTCCCCGGTCTGGATCTGAAAGCCCTTGGCGGAAAGTATGGTGTCAAGAGTGTGTACCCAAGTCAGAAGGACTGTGTATGGATGCTTTTGCAGAATGGTGGCGGGATATGTGACCACGAGGTCGGCACTGGAAAAACCCTCATCATGTGCATGGCTGCGCATGAGATGAAACGTCTCGGTATAGCTCACAAGCCGATGATTATCGGACTGAAAGCCAATGTCGCGGAGATAGCTGCCACCTATCAGACAGCTTATCCCCATGCGAAGATACTCTATGCCTCGGAGAAGGATTTTTCCACCAAGAACCGTGTCAGTTTCTTCAACAACATCAAGAACAATGACTATGACTGCGTAATCATGTCGCATGACCAGTTCGGGAAGATACCGCAATCGCCAGAACTCCAGCGGCAGATATTGCAGGCGGAGCTTGATACCGTGGAGGAAAACTTGGAAGTGATACGCACGCAGGGCAAAGACGTGTCAAGGGGAATGCTCAAAGGACTGGAAAAGCGAAAGCAGAATCTGGAGGCAAAGTTGCAGAAGATAGCCTACAGCATCGAGCAGCGCACCGATGATGTGGTGGATTTCCGCATGATGGGCATCGACCACTTGTTTGTGGACGAGAGCCACCAGTTCAAGAACCTCATGTTCAACACCAGACACGACCGTGTGGCAGGACTTGGCAACAGCGAGGGGAGCCAGAAGGCACTCAATATGCTCTTTGCCATCCGAACCATACAGGAGCGGACAGGCAGAGACTTGGGAGCGACATTCCTGTCGGGAACAACCATCAGCAACTCACTGACTGAGTTGTATCTGCTCTTCAAGTACCTACGCCCTAAGGAACTGGAGCGTCAGGACATCCGCTGTTTCGATGCGTGGGCGGCAATCTTCGCCAAGAAAACTACCGACTTCGAGTTTAACGTCACCAACAACATCGTGCAGAAGGAGCGTTTCAGATACTTCATCAAGGTACCGGAGCTTGCAGCCTTCTACAACGAGATAACCGACTATCGCACGGCGGAGGCGGTTGGTGTGGACAGACCGGAGAAGAACGAGATCCTTCATAATATACCGCCGACACCCGAGCAGGAGGACTTCATCCAAAAACTGATGGAGTTTGCCAAGACGGGCGATGCCACCATTCTCGGAAGACCGCCTCTGTCGGAAACGGAAGAGAAGGCAAAGATGCTCATAGCCACAGACTATGCCCGAAAGATGGCGCTCGACATGCGCATGATAGACCCGACTTGTGAGGACCATCCCGACAACAAGGCAAGCCATTGTGCCAAGATGATAGCGGACTACTACCAACGCTATGACAGTCACAAGGGCACGCAGTTTGTGTTCTCTGATTTGGGAACATATCGACCGGGCGAATGGAACGTGTATTCAGAAATCAAGCGCAAGCTGATAGAGGATTATGGAATACCCTCGTCAGAGATTCGCTTCATTCAGGAATGCAAGAACGAGAGGGCAAGAAAGACGGTGATAGCTGCTATGAACGAGGGTTCAGTGCGTGTATTATTCGGCTCCACATCCATGTTGGGTACAGGTGTAAACGCGCAAAAACGGTGTGTGGCGATCCATCATTGCGACACGCCCTGGCGTCCATCAGATCTTGAACAACGCAATGGTCGTGGAGTTCGTGCTGGCAACGAGATAGCTAAGTTATACGCTGACAATAAGGTGGACATTATCATCTATGCGGTGGAAAAGTCGCTTGACTCTTACAAGTTCAACCTCCTGCACTGCAAGCAGACATTCATTTCACAGTTGAAAAGCGGAGCCTTGGGAGCGAGAACCATTGACGAGGGAGCGATGGACGAGAAATCGGGCATGAATTTTTCCGAGTACATGGCTATTCTCTCCGGAAATACCGACTTACTTGACAAGGCGAAGCTGGAGAAGAAGATTGCTTCTCTGGAGGGTGAGCGCAAATCGTTCAACAGGGGCAAGCGTGACTCGGAAACAAAGTTGCAGTCAAAGACGGCAGAGTTGGGCAACAACAAAGCCTCTCTAAAGGGAATGACCGAGGACTACGGCAAGTTTATGCACCAAGCCAAGAAAGACAAGGACGGCAACATCCTCAACCTCATCACTCTTGATGGTGTGGAGTCCATGAACTTGGAGGTTATAGGAAAGCATCTGCAAATGTTGGCGGAGAAAGAGACAACTGGTGGACAATACAAGCGGATTGGAGAAATCTACGGATTCCCTGTCAAGATTGTCAGCGAGACAAGTTTCGAGAATGGTCTTCCATTTGTTGACAACCGCTTTCTTGTCGAGGGCAATTACAAGTACCAGTACAACTACGGTCACATTGCCAAGTCGGACCCGATAGCAGCGGCAAACAACTTTCTGAATGCCTTACAGAAGATACCAAGCTACATTGAGCAGTATGATTCAAGATGCAAGGCCTTGGAAAAGGAAATACCGCAACTGGAAGAGATAGCTGGCAAGACTTGGAAGAAAGAGGATGAGCTGAAAGGTCTGAAAGCGGAACTGGCGGCGTTGGATAGGAAAATACAGTTAGAATTGGCACCACCACAGGAGCAAGATACTGCTGAAAAACACGAAACAAAGAATATAGAAACAGAACAAAGCATAGTTGGAAAACAAGCACGCTCCTTCTGTCGGTTATGACACCTTATTATATATAGGGGTATCTTAATGTTTTTATCATAATAAGATACCCCTGTTTTTATCTAAAAAATGGCGAAATATTCAATAAATAGCCTTTAAAACAAACTTTTTGGAAATATCACAGCAATATTTAGAATAATTATTGTATTTTTGCATACGAATTATATATCTATAAAAATATGGCAAAGAAAGATGTAAACAGATTGAAGATAATGTTGGCAGTAACCAAGCGCTCAAACAAGTGGTTGGCAGAAATGTTGGGTAAAGACCAAGCAACCATTTCTAAATGGTGCACCAATACTTGCCAACCAGACTTGGAAACCTTAATACGGATTTCTGATTTGCTGAAAGTGGATGTAAACGATTTGTTGAATAAAGAATGTATCAAAGAATGATGAACGATATATTGAAACAGATAAAGGCTGGCGAGGTGTCGGGGGTGCAGTTCAAGGAACGCATTCTCGACAAATATGATATTGCTTGTGAATTAGTGGCGTTCAGTAATTCACATGGCGGCAAGTTGGTAGTTGGTATAAAGGATAAGACCGGAGAAACCAATGCCTTGTCGTATTCTGAGGTACAAGAAACAACCAACTTGTTGAGTGACATTGCTTCAGAAAATGTAGTGCCATCCATTCTGATAAAGATAGATACTGTTGAGGTCGAGGATGGCTACTTGATTGTTGCTACTGTGAAGGAAGGACTCAACAAGCCTTATCACGACAACAAGGGAATCGTATGGGTGAAGAATGGTGCCGACAAGCGTAAAGTGTTCGATAATGCTGAACTTGCAGAAATGATGACCGACTGCGGTAGTTTTGCTCCAGACGAGGCTGGTGTTAGGGATGCAACTGTCAACGACCTTGATGCAACGACCATCAAGCAGTTTCTTGGCAACCGTTTTGAAAGAGTGTTGGAAAAGAAAGGCTTGACAGGTGACGCTTTTAATGAAGCATCACTTGATGCGATATGCTCTGCCATAGCTAAGGGACATGACTGTGAGAAGATACTTCGCAACCTGCGATTTATCCGTCCTGATGGTACACTGACCGTTGCTGCCATGCTTCTGTTTGGCAAATACACCCAACGTTGGATGCCAATGATGACAGCCAAGTGTATCTGTTTTGCTGGCAACAGCGTCGGCAGCAAGGTGTTCCGTGACAAGGTGAATGATGCGGATATGGAGGGAAATCTGCTTCATCAGTATGACACTATCATGGATTTCTTCACTCGTAATCTGCATAATGTGCAAGTAGGAGATGAATTCAACAGCATGGGTAAGTTGGAAATACCTTACACCAGCTTAGTTGAGTTCACGGTAAACAGCCTTGTACACCGTTCGCTGAACATGAAAGCCCCTGTTCGCATTTTCATTTTCGACAATCGTGTGGAGATTCACAGTCCAGGTGCATTGCCTAACGGACTCACTATTGATGACATCAAGGCTGGAACTTCCATGCCTCGCAATACGTTCCTTTTTAACAATGCCATATACTTGCTGCCATACACTGGTGTAGGTAGCGGCATCACTCGTGCACTGGACGAAGATATCAATGTAACGTTTATGAATAATGACAAGGCACAGGAATTTGTCATCACGGTTTGGAGAGGAGAAAGTAACCAAGTCGAAGACTTAGATACCGGACTTAGACACTCAGACACCGACTTAGACACTGGACTTAGACACTCTGATACCAACTTAGACACCGGACTTAGACACTCTGACACCGACTTAGACACTAAAAGAGTAACTTTGACGAACAAGGAAAAGGATATTGTAAACTTCTGTTCCGTACCTCGTACAACCAAAGAGATACTTGACAGAATTGGTGTCAGTATGCATTCCAAGAATCGTGAACGTTACATTACATCCCTTGTTGCTGCAGGATATTTGCAGATGACTAATCCAGATAATCCTACAGCAAGTAATCAAAAATACAAGAAAGTAAACAAAAGATAAGAAGCGTATGGATTCATTATTTCTATTTCAGTTTGCATGCTTCATATTCATGCTCGTCAATGCCTTCTTCGTGGCACTCTCTTATCTGCATGTACGATGGGAGAACAAGCGGTATGAGCGTTCACGATGGATGATTGTTGTCGCCTTTTTAGGACTGGCGATACAATATGTCATACAGATGGGGTTCGGCTTCCGTGCTGCTGACGACAGTCTTGGGGCTGTCGTTAACATTCTCGTCTATACACCCTGTTTTTCGCTTATATCCATGGGAATCTACAACATAGAGGCCACACGTTCTAACCTCAAAAAGATGATACTGGTGTGCAGTGGTATTTATGCTGCCATCATTGTGGTCTTTTGCGTGGGTATCAATCTCCATCATAGCCTGTATATCAGAGAAGGGCTTTATCTGATGCTGACTCTGTTTTGCGTAAGTGTTTTCTATTGCATATACATGATTATTCAGGAGATGATTAGGCGTAAAAATATGTTGGAGACAATGGCGGCAACTGATTTGTTGCCTTACGTGAAATATTCGCGTGCAAGTGTAATCATTCTATGGCTCGCAGTTCTCGCTATGCCAGTTGCCATCTTTTCTACTACCTTATTATATATAGTAGGTCCAGCCGTATTGCTTGCCTTGCTGTTCTTCAACCTTACGTTTATCGCTCTCGGCAGCAGTTATATTCCAACAGAAGAACTATTGGATAAAGAAGAGGAAAATCAACAAAGCGGAGAGAAAAAACCTTTACAGCAATTGTCTGAGGAGCGCAGAAACTTTATCCAAAACAGTCTTGACCAATGGTGTATGGATTTGGGCTATAAGGATTGTAATGTAAACATGTTGACGCTTTCTCGCACACTTTGTATCTCCAAGGATGAGTTATCTGTATTCTTCGACCAGTATCTGAAAACTACATTCAGAATATGGCTTGGTGATATACGTTTCAATGCGGCAAAGAAGATGATGTTTGAATTTCCAGACTATAGTAATGACATTATTTCTGCCGAGTGTGGCTTCTCTGCCCGTACCTATCTGTACCGGATATTCAAGTCAAAGGAAGGTTGTACGCCTACCGAATGGCGAGAAGTACAAGTTGCAAATGCAGCCCCAGATGATGAAAAACAGGATTAACCATTTTTCAATAAATACCAGAAAAACGCATTGCGAAATGAAAAAATACGTTAAAAAGGGTGTCTACTTGCTAGGAAGTAGACACCTAAAACATAGGAAGTAGACACATTGACAGGGGAAGTAGACACCTTTTTACAGCGGGAAACCAAGTATTTTGATATAACTCTCTGAAGGTTAGACAAATATAGAGAGTTTAAAAGATGCAGGTAACGATTTGGATATGGAAGTCCTGCTTCGGGTTACACTGCTTTGCATAGTTTCAAATAACTCATATACAAATGTAGGCAATGTTTGGAACATAACAAAATATTCTGCTATTTATTTTTGTATAAATCTGATTATTAACATATTAAGTGTTTAAGGCGTAATTTATTGATGCCTGTTACTTATAGAATAGCCGGGGGCAGTATCTCCGGCTATTTTTTTGTCCCAATTTGGCGTTTTCTGTCTTTTTTTGGCGGTTGCTCAACGGTTGAGTAACCAATGGCCTCAAAACAACTCCGTAATATTGCACCATAAACGATAACAACGAGGTCATTATGAATAATAGAAAAACCGTTCCCGGTGCCGGGGTGAGTCACATGCTCAGCACCATACTTGCCAAAGTGAATAACATTGAAAAGTTACTCTCTCCTGCCGTTGAGAATATACCGGATAGTGAGATACTGGATTCAAAAGGTGTACGCCTGCTGACAAAGATGTCGGACAGGACACTATTAAGAAGACGTAACGATGGTACGCTTCCCTTTTACAGAGACAAGGGGAAAATCTACTATCGCCGCTCGGATGTCCTTCGTGCCGTATTATTGGAAAAAACAGAAAACTCTAAAAAATAAGCGTTATGAAAAAGATGATTAAGATTGAAAGCAGTTCTTTTGCTGCTCTTGTGAGAAGTTATAAGAAGTCCCTGAACATGCTGGCTGTGTTGCAACATATTTGTCAGGAAAACGATGTGGCATTGTCCATGCTGCCGGACGAGGTGTGTGAACTGATCGGACTTGACCCCGCCGAAATTGAGAAACAGCGTTTGAACGGACGTCTGCGTTTCGCGGAAGAAGAGGACGGTACAAGGCATTATTCGATTACGGACATTATCAACCTGAAGGATTCCATTGACGGTAAGTTGATAAACAAACAAGTGGAAGAGCTATCCTTTGAGGAAGAAAGATGACGTATAACCAGTTCCCCCCATAGACAAGGGCACGGCGGACAAGGTCGGATTTATCCGGGTGTCCGCCGTGCCTTTGTCTTTTCCTGAAAAGCGGCTCTTTGCTGTACCCCTGCGGAAGTGAAGCCTGCGTAGCTTCCGGGGGTATAGCAATGTGCCGTGGGAAACATTAGGATATTTTTTTCAACTCCTTTGCCGGGCTTACAATTACCATAGACGGCACGTGCTTTACCTGCCGTGGTAAATCCGGGATCACGTCACTGCCGCTGACCATCCTCTGTTTTTCCATTTCTACTTTTTCATCCTTCCCTTCTTCGTGCAGGCCCACCGGTTTGAGAGTAAGCTGTATCTTCCGGTTCAGTGAAGCAAGCTCTTCGCCCAACTGTTTGATTTCCGAGTCTTTAGGCCATGTGGCTGCCACTATTTCCCGCAAGACGGGAATGTCCTTTGACAATTCTGCATTTTCCTTTTCCCGTTTCTCTATCATAGCGGGAATACGTTCCAAGGCATTGATAAAATTCATTACGGCCAGTTTCGGCTCTTTGGCTATGTAGCCGTTATTGTAAGTATATTTAATGCCGTCCAGCCCTTCAACCATGAACTTGTTATGCAAGACCTGTGTATCCCCATCGTAAGATTTTTCGGTACGGACAAGGATGCGGAAATCGAACAGGGTTCCGATTTTCATGTAATCATCCTCTGTCCGGGCTTTCTGATTGATTGCGGCAAGCCGGTTGCCGAGTATTTCTATATTATCCGAGTCCACACCGTCCAGTTTCAAGGGATTGGGGCGAAGTCCGGTTTCCGCATCTGCGGGAGCTACCTTGTTCAGATATTCCCAATCTTTGGTGAAACGCCCGATAAAGACATTGTTCTTTTCTATTTCGGAAGTTTTTTCGTTCAACTTGCCTTTTGCATTTCCCTTATTACGGTGATATGCCTGTCTTTCGCTTTCCAGAACTGCCAGTTTCTTGTCGAGTTTTGCTTTTTCCAACAAATCGTTGTTGCCCGAAAGAATGGCCACGTATTCGCTGAAATTGCCTCCGCCGTTTTCATCAATCGCCCCCTCGTCAATGGTACGGGCGGCCAGATTACGGCTTTTAAGCTGGTTGATGAATACCTGTTTGTTATGCAGCAGGTTGAACTTGTAACTGTCCAGAGACTTCTCCACCGCATAGATATAACAGTCCACCTTATTGCCGGCATATTGCTTGGCAATGATATTGCCTTTTCTTACAGCACGTCCGTTACGCTGTTCCAGATCGGACGGCCTTCAGGGTATATCCAGATGGTGGATTGCAACGGCACGTTGCTGCGCATTGACTCCCGTTCCTAATTTTTGCGTGGAGCCGAAAAGAAAACGGATGCGTCCGGCGTTCATATTGCTGAACAGTTCCTTGCGTGCATTGTCACTGCCTGCTTCCTGAATGAACTTTATCTGCCTTTCCGGGATATTATGGTCTTCCACGAGCTTGCGTCTTATCTCACTGTAAATGTTCCACTGGTCGGGTTTATACGTACTGAGATCGGAAAAGATGAATTGTGTGCCTTTCTGGTCGAGATATTTATAGTAATATTCCGCAATCTTGGCCGCACAATGAGACGCTTTGTTTCCCGGATTGTCACCGTACTGCTGGTCTATCAGACGCATATCAAGAGACATCTTGTTCGAGTAGTTGGTGGCAATCAGCATCTGGGCCTTTTCTTCCGCTTCAGACAGAGGCTCCCGGTCTATGTAGGTCGCATTTCCGGTTTCAGCGAACTTTATCAGTTTCTGAATGAAAATTTCCTGCTGGGGAGTGGGCGATATGTGATAGAGCTGTTCGTTGAGTTCCGGCCTGTCAACCCCTACGTCTTCAGCCGTTTTGTAATCGGTTATCTCCGCGTAGAAATTGGCGAGTTCCGGCACTTTGATAAAGTAGCGGAAACGTTCCTTCTGCACGATCTGGTTGGTTACGGAAAATTCAAAGTCCGTGCTTTTCTTCGCATAGACAGCCGCCCAACCGTCAAAACACGTAATCCCCTGCCGCTCCATTTCTTTAGGACGGAGATATTTGAAAAGGAGATAGAGTTCGGTCAGGCTGTTGGAAATGGTCGTACCGGACAAGAAGGTAGCCCCCAAATCCCTGCCCGTGCGCTCCTGTATGGTACGGATGGCAAAAAGCATGTTCATGGCCTTCATGCTCCCTTCGGGATTGCCCAGACCGGAAACTCGCGCATGGCGTGTGTTGAACATCAAGTTCTTGAAGGCATGCGATTCATCAACGAAGAGGTGGTCGATACCCATTTGCCTGAAATCGGTCACGTCATCCGTCCGGTCTTTTATATCCTGCTCCAGCTTTTCAAGTTTGGCTTCAAGGTTCTCTTTCCTTTTTTCCAGCCCGTTCTTTATCCAGCCGGTTACTTCATTGCCCTGTTGCTCGAATACGGCAAGGTTCTCTTCGATGTTGTTTATCTCCTGCGTGTATATTTCCTGCTGTATTTCGGGAGACTGCGGTATTTTTCCGAACTGGTCGTGTGTCAGGATGATGCAGTCCCAGTTATTGTTTTTAATGTCATGGAATATTCCGACACGTTTCTCCGGTGTAAAGTCCTCTTTGCCCGGATAAAGCACTTTGGCATTCGGATAAGCCTTCTTGAACGTGTCGGCTATGTCATGTACATTGCTTTTGAGTCCGATAATCATCGGCTTGTTCGCCATTCCGAGACGTTTCATTTCAAAGGCGGCTATGCACATGATAAGGGTCTTGCCCGTGCCCACCTCGTGGTCGATTATTCCGCCACCGTTCATCTTCAGCATCCATACGGCATTCTTCTGGCTGTCGTATAAATCCGGTATATCCAGTCCTTTCAGGTCAAGGAAGGGGAAACTTTGCAGGGAGCCGTCATAATCGGGACGCACATAACAGTTGAATTTACGGTTATACAAATCCGCAAGGCGTTGTTTAAATTCGGGTAACTGTTCGTTCAGCCAGTCGGTGAAGGCAGACCGTATTTCATTGATTTTGGTGTCGGCAAGCTGGATGGCTTCGGCATCCCGTACCTTTATATCATTGCCTTCTTCATCCTGCACGGTTTTGGTTATGTCGGGCACCGTGTTGTGCAGCGCATGTTTCAGCAGGTCGTATCCGTAATAGCCCCGTTTCTCCCCCTTTACATAATATTTATCAGTGATGTTTGCGTTGCTGCTCTCGAAGTTCACGCTGAACTCGTCGATGGATTCCGTATAATGGATATGGGCCTTTGTCTCAAAAAGGTATCCGGCAAACTCTTCATATACGGACATGGGTATCCACCGCTCTCCGAGATTAAAGTCAAGGAGTTCGAAGCTGATCGGTTCCGGTACGGCTGCCCGCAGGACTTCCAATGATTTCTTGCTCGCTTCATCTTCGGGATAGTCTTTCAGGTAGTTTTCTATCCATTCAACTTTGGCTACCACATTGCCTGCAATGAAACGGTCTTTGATTTCATAGTTCTTCATCATGGGGTTGTAGAAGATACGGTTGTCCAGTTGTCTGAGCAGTTCCTGCCTTCCAATCTCGCTGAGGTTCTCCATATATTCCAGATTGACTTCCCCAAACTTGTTCAGGGATGCCGCAAGTGCTTCCTGCGGAGTATCCGCATGGGTCATTTCATTGGCGTTGAATGATACGGGGACGGAGAATATATCCGCTTTCTGTATCTTCCCGTTAACGGAGCGTTCCAATGAAAGCATTTCCCTTCCTCCGGCATCCATCAGCAGGAATTTGGCGTTATCCTTTCCGTTCAGCTCTCTGAACATGCGGTAAAAACGGTCGTATTGCCTGCCCAGTTCCTCCCGGAGTTCCGGTTGCTCCGTTTCCGTTTCGGCTTCCGTATTGTAGAGATTGTGGTAGGCTTCACGGAGCGGGATATAGTAGGCGGCCCGGTATTGCTGGGTGACTGTCAGTTTGAGGGGATGGAATTGCACATCGGGAGTACCCAACCCCCGTAAGTACCCGTATTGTTCACCCGACTTTACGATGGAACCATTCTTGTATTCGGGACGTATCTCCCCGGTAAACGGGCGTGGCTCCATTTCTTTCTTCCGCTCTTCTTCAAATTTTTGTCTGCGTTCCAGCCATCTTGCTTCCGCTTCCGCCCGTTCTTCGGTCATGCTTTCCGGCACGGCGGCTTCATCATACATATTCTCTTGCGAGAACAGATTGAACATTTCCGGTTCATCCCCTTTCTTTTTGCGGGATGCCGAAGGTGCCCGGCTTGGGGAAGGTCTGCTTTCCACTACTTGCACCTCCGCTTCCCCTTCATCCGCATAGGCGGCAAACAGGTTGAGCATGGGTTCATAGGGTTGTGCGGGACTTTCCTCCTGCACCTCTTGCCGATGGTTCTCAATTACTATTTCCAATGGTGTCTCAAATTCCGGTTCAATGCCGGTAGAAACGGTTGCTCGGGATAGATTGTTGTCATAGAGTTCCCGGTCAAGATGATCTTCCACATCTTGCGCCAGCAACTGTTTGAGATGTCCGGCAATGGCCTCAATTCCGCCTTCATGGATAAAGTTCATGGCCGGTTGTCCGTACATGTTTTTACCCATAGATACGGCTGTATGGACAATATGGTCTAAGCCGGCATAACTGTTGTTGATATTGATGCTGCCGGATATAAGACGAGTCTCGATAAAGTTCCGTTCTTTTTCGGTCAGTTCCGCTTTCCGGGTATTCTTCTGCAAGACGATCAGGTCACTGCTCACTTCCGTACCCGCATCAACAAACAGGTTATCCGGCAGACGGATGGCAGAAACAAGCTTGGCATGGTTCATCAGCCATTCCCTGACGGGACGGTTCTGTGGTGAGTCCATGACACCCGAAGTCGTGATATAGGCCAGTATTCCACCTTCGTGCAACGTATCCATACCTTTAAGAAAGAAATAGTTGTGTACGGCTGCAAGTGAGGATTTACGCACAGAGTCCTCGCTCCGGTCAAAGTCCCGGTCATAAACTCTGGTATTTCCAAACGGGATATTGGAAGAAACCATATCGAAGTAACTGTTATAATAGGGTTGTATGGACTGGAAGCCGTCTATGGTCACTTTGCTTTCCGGATAAAGGGATGAGAGAATTTTTCCCGTGAGCTTGTCTTTCTCGAAACAATGAATTTCGGGAACATCTTTCAACCGGCTGATAAACATGCCCGTTCCGGCGGAAGGGTCAAGAAAACGTCCCGGATGGCTTCCCGATACCTGCAATGATTCCTGCATGGCCGCTACCAGCGGCTCCGGTGTGTAAAAGGCTGTAAGTGCGGATTTTTTCAGGCTTTGGACGTATGCCTTGTATTCTGTCTCGTCTTTGGAATACTCACGCAACAGTTCATGCAGCAGTCGGACTTGGGGAAACAGTTCTCTGTCCGTCGTTCATTTTTCTATGTCCGTGTCCTTTTCCGCCGGATTGAGGATACATTTCAATCCTCCAAAACCGGAGTAGCCGTTCAATACCCTGCGCCCTTCTTCCGTGAGACAAAACTCCGGGCGCATGAACATAAATTGTAAGTATTCGATAAACTCCCTCGTATATTGGGTAACGTATGTTCATAAT
>ENA-UOIZ01000701-UOIZ01000701.1-human-gut-metagenome-genome-assembly--contig:-P88-NODE-701-length-31989-cov-7.301528_pt1 | contig 31989 bp, 27 predicted proteins | sample MGYA00242336_ERZ723883 | MGnify/ENA metagenome assembly ERZ723883 | reverse complement strand
TGACTCTTAAAATATAATAGAAATTTTCCAAATTCTCAAAAATCGCGGGGGGGGTAAGTAGTCCTGCAAGAACTGTTCGGCAGAGAAATAGTAACTTTAACGACCTTAAAGGCATTAAGGACACTAAAAAATAATATAAGTAAAATAGGTATCTTAACGAAAGCAACCTATATTACCTATTGTTACCACATCCGCCCTCACTGCACCGTTTGGTTGAACCCTTAGTGGTTCTCATCATACAAAAAAACACGACCGCTCGAAGCAGTCGTGTTTTTCGTAGTGGATAGGGGATTCGAACCCCTATGTCGTGCGTGAGAGGCACGTATCCTAGCCCTTAGATGAATCCACCATCTGTTTGTGGGTGCAAAGATAGATAAAAAATATTATTCACAAAAAAAATAGCGAAAAAAAGTTAATTTTTTATACTTCCATGCTCCAAATAGTCATTCTGAGTGAAACGAAGAATCCGTATCACATCGGTGTTATTCAGATTCTTCGCTACACGATACCCTGCCAGGAATGACGGAGAGGACGAATTCGGAATGACAAAAAATACACCTACTCTTTCTTCGCGTCCTCCTTATCCGCTTTCTGCTTTTCCTCGTCAGCGATGCCCTCCATTCCGTCGCGGAACGACTTCACGCCCTTGCCGACACCCTTCATCAACTCCGGAATCTTCTTGCCGCCGAACAACAACATAACCAATATGACAATCACGATCAATTCGCTGCCACCGATTCCGAATATAAACAACTTCATCATAATCCAATCTCTTTTTGGGCGACACAGGCTGTCGCCCGATTATACTTTATTTAATAATTGTCAATCTGCAATTCGTCATTTCTAGCGAATCGTAACGTCTGAAAAAAAACAAACCGATTAAAACAGATTCTTCGTTTCACTCAGAATGACGGTGGTTAATCAAGATTTATTTAATCTTAACTTTGCTCATGCTCTTGCGGCTCTTTTCAGCCTTGAAGCCGATGATATGGCTCTCTATCGAAGCATCGATGGTACTCGACAGTTTCGACTGGTCGTGCGACGCAACCGCCTGCACGAAATCGCGAGCCAATGCGAAATCGCCACCACCGTGTCCCGCGCCTTTATATTCCGGCACTTCCGATACCTTCTTGTCCCACACGCGACGTTTGCCGGTACGGAAATCCCATACCGTAAATTTCTTCATATCTCCCTCGATAAAACCGCGCGTACCCATGATTCGGGTACAGCGACCGCCCCACGGAGTAAATGCATCCATCGTAAAACTTGCCGTAGCGCCGTCCTCGAACAGCATATTGGCGACATAGTGGTCGCACTGGTCGTTATCGCAACGATAAACGCATCGTCCGTATCCGGTATTGCGCAATTTCTCCAAAATCGCCGTCTCGTCATTTTTATCGGGCAGATCGAACACGCCGAGATGACGTTTTCGGCGCACGTAAATATCGATGGCAGAGTACGGGCATGTACTCTCATGCGGACAACCGTCCGTACATTTCAACGGCGCACCCTCCGGAGCGTTTTCGGGTTTGAACAGATGCAACGAACCTTCTGCCGAAACGGATTTGCACTGCTTGCCGACAATCCAACGAATTATATCGAGATCGTGGCACGACTTGGCGAGGATTATCGGCGTGGTCTTCTTCGAGTCGCGCCAGTTACCGCGCACGTACGAATGCGCCATATGGGCATACTGAATAGGTTCCATATGCTGAATACTCACCAAATCGCCGATCGCACCCGACCGCACGACATCCCGCAACGCCACGAAATACGGCGCATAACGCAGAACATGGCAAATGGCGACTATACGGTCGTATTTCTTCGCCTGTGCCAGAATCGCACGACACTCCTTCTCGGTCTGTGCCGCCGGCTTTTCGAGCAGAACGTCGTAGCCCATTTCGAGAGCCTTCATGCACGGTTCGTAATGCAGAAAATCGGGAGTGGCGATAACCACGGCATCGGCGAACTTTCCGCGGGCGAACACCTCGTGGAAATCGCCGAAGCGGTTCTCTTTCGGGATACCGTACTGCTTGCCCATAGATTCGCGGCGAAAAGCGTTGGTGTCCGACACGCCGACGACCTTCATGGCATCGGGGAATTTGCCCGAATAACGGGCATAAGTCTTGCCTCGGCTGCCGGCACCGATAATTATCACCGACACGGGCTTCTCCACTTCGGCTCTCAGCGACTTGACCGGCAAATCGATCTTATCGTCGCCGCCGCCCGAAGCGGCAAGTGGATCGGAAGCGGAAGCGCCGGCAGTCATCGCCTTGACATCGACGCCGACCAGCGTCGCTCCGACGGTAATGACGCCAAGACGTTTGAGAAACTCTTTTCTATTCATAATCGTAATTCGGATTAATTTGCTACGGCAACCATGCCGATTTACAAAGTTAAATATTTTTCCGAATTACCCTATCAATACAGATAGAAAACTATTCCTACGAAATGACATATCGCCGCAAGATCGATGAAAAGGTGCCAAACCAAATGGTGATACTTGAAACCCTTTTTCGCATAGAACACCGCTCCCACGGAATAGAGGATACCGCCGGCGACGATAAGGGAGAGAAGTTGCCACGACGAATTGCGCACGAATTCGGACAGCGAGAATACGACCATCCACCCCATGACGAAATATATCGTCAGGCTCACGGCAGGAATCGAACGCCGCGACAACGATTTGTAGAATATTCCGAACAGCACCATCGCCCACTGCACGACGGTAATCGCCACACCTTGCCAGCCGCCGATAACCGACAATGCCACGGGGGTATAACTGCCGGCGATGGCGACGTATATGAATATATGGTCGAGAATATGGAACACCGCCTTATGTTTGGAATCCGGCTGCATCGAGTGGTAGAGCGTAGATGCCGTGAACATCATGAACAGCGACATGACGAATACGCTCACGCCGAAAGCGTCGACGATTCCTCCGTGAGCATAAGCCCACACAGCGGAGAACGGAAGTGCGAGCAAAGCCGCAACCGCCATTACGCCGTGGGAAACAGAGTTGCCCACCTCTTCTCCGAAAGTCGGAATGTAAGTCTTTTTCATTTTCTTGTGCCGTTAAAGTCCTTAAAGTCTTTAAGATCATAAAGACTTCATAAAAAGTATCGGGAGCAAAGATAGCATTTTCGCACGATATACGGCAGCAAAAACCGAATGATTTGGCGGATTGTCTAATTTTCAATATCTTTGTATGATTTTTCGACTTCTTGACAAACCATGGATACACTACAAGCCATAGTTCTCGGCATCGTTCAGGGTCTGACCGAATTTCTGCCCGTATCGAGCAGCGGTCATTTGCAACTCGCCAATTTCCTGTTGGGTACCGACCTCGATCCGGACAGCAATCTGACATTCAGCCTTACGCTACATGCGGCTACCGTACTGAGCACCATCGTCGTTCTGTGGCGCGAAATCATGCGTCTGCTCAGAGGATTGTTCTCGCGCAGATTCAATGATGAGCAGGCTTACATTCTGAAAATCATCATCTCTATGATTCCGATCGGCATCGTCGGATTCTGCTTCATGGACTATATCGAGGCGGCTTTTTCGTCATTGCTCGTAGTCGGGCTGATGCTGTTGCTCACTTCGACACTGCTCGCTTTCGCATATTATGCCGAACCGCGCCGGAAAGAGGACATATCCTATCGCGACGCATTCATCATCGGCATAGCGCAAGCCTGCGCCGTCATGCCGGGACTTTCGCGGTCGGGTTCGACCATCGCAACGGGACTGCTGCTCGGCAACAAAAAGGAGAGCGTCGCCCAATTCTCGTTTTTGATGGTTCTGCCGCCGATTCTCGGCAATGCACTGCTCGACATCGTCAAAGGCGATTTCGGCGGAGGAGTCGATACGCTGCCGCTCGCAGCAGGCTTTATCGCAGCATTCGTCACCGGATGTTTTGCCTGCAAGTTCATGATCGAAATCGTAAAACGAGGCAAGTTGATCTGGTTCGCGATATATTGCGCGATAGTGGGAGCGATCGCGACAATCGGTTATTTCATTTAACTTAACATGAACGATCTGAAAGATATAAATTTTCCGGAGGGTTACGTCGCCGTGATCGACAAGCCGTTGGAATGGACATCCACTGACGTGGTGCGCAAAATCAAGTTTCGTCTGAACCGCATGGGTTACCGCAAAATCAAGGTCGGACATGCCGGAACACTCGATCCGCTGGCAACAGGCATACTCCTCGTCTGCATCGGACGAGCCACCAAACGCGTGGACGAATTGCAGGCTGAACGCAAAGAGTACGTCGCCGAACTGATGCTCGGCGCGACCACGCCGAGTTACGATATGGAACATCCGGTAGACCGTACCTACCCCACCGAGCATATAACACGCGAAAAAGTCGAAGCCGCACTGCAATCGCTTACCGGCGAAAGACTGCAAGCACCGCCGATATACTCGGCAAAGAAAGTCGAGGGAGTCCGCGCATACGAATTCGCAAGAGCGGGAGAAGATGTCGAACTGCGCAAAGCACTTATCAACATCTACTCCATCACCCTCGAAGAGTATTCGATGCCGAAAATCCGTATTCGCGTCGAATGCAGCAAAGGCACCTATATACGCTCGCTGGCGCAGGAGATAGGCGAAGCGCTCGACAGCGGGGCATACCTTACGTCGCTGCGCCGCACCCGAAGCGGTGAATTTTCGGTCGAAAACGCAACGTCTTTGGAGGATTTTCTGACAAATTTGGCGGATTGCGAAACAAATTCATAAAATTTTCGTAGATTAATAGATTGTGTCGCTTTTCGAGGCGGCTATTGCTCAAAAAACATTACAGTTATACCCAAAATATGAAATTATCTCAATACGGATTCGATTTCAAGCCGGAACTGATCGCTCAATATCCGGAAGAAAATCGCGACGAAGCACGTATGATGGTCGTACACCGCAAGGACGGCACTATCGAGCATCGCATATTCAAGGATATTCTCGACTATTTCGAAGAGAACGACATGTTCGTTTTCAACGACACCAAGGTTTTTCCGGCACGTCTGTACGGCAATAAGGAGAAAACCGGCGCAGAGATCGAAATATTCCTGTTGCGAGAACTCAATCGCGAACTGCGTCTGTGGGACGTACTGGTCGATCCGGCGCGCAAGATCCGAATCGGCAACAAACTCTATTTCGGAGAGGACGACATTCTCGGAGCAGAGGTAATCGACAATACCACCTCACGCGGACGAACGCTTCGTTTCCTGTTCGACGGCTCCTACGAAGAGTTCAAGGAGACGCTGTTCAAACTCGGCGAAACACCGCTGCCGAGATGGGTGCGTCAGAATGTCGAACCGGAAGACGCCGAACGCTACCAGACCATATTCGCCGAGAAAGAAGGTGCCGTGGTCGCTCCGACGGCAGGCATGCACTTTTCGAAGCACCTGCTAAAACGAATGGAGATCAAGGGCGTCGAACGCGAGTTCATAACTCTGCATGCAGGATTGGGCAATTTCCGCACGGTAGATGTCGAAGACCTGTCGAAGCACAAAGTCGATTCGGAGCAATACTTCGTTTCGCCCGAAACGGCAGCGCACATCAATTCTACCAAGGAAAGCGGACATAAGATCGTTTCGATAGGCACGACGGTAATGCGCACGCTCGAAACAGTCGTTTCGACCAACGGCATGATCAAGGCTCAGGACGGATGGACCAACAAGTTCATCTTCTCGCCTTACGAATTCACCGTCGCCGATGCCATGGTATCCAACTTCCAACTGCCGGGTTCGACCCAACTGATGATGGTTGCGGCATTCGGCGGCTACGATCTGGTGATGCAGGCTTACAAAGAGGCCACAGAGGCGGGATACCGCTTCGGTTCATACGGCGACGCAATGCTGATTTTGTAACGCCGAATGCTACAAGTCTTTCAGTTCGTCATGTTGAACAAAGCGAAACATCTGTTTCAACCGGTTTTCAGATTCTTCGCTACGTTCGGAATGACGCCGATACGATGATTTTAGTGTAAAGTAGCATATGGTTACTTTATATAATTACCGATTTTTTAGTATATTTGCAGGAGAAACCCAAAACCTTCGCAACGATGGCTAAACATAAAATTTTGTACATCTGTCAGGAGATTACGCCCTACCTTCCGGAGAGCGAGGAGTCGTCCTTGTGCCGGCAACTTTCGCAGGCGATGCAGGAATGCGGCAACGAGATCCGAACTTTCATGCCCCGATACGGATGTATCAACGAGCGACGCAATCAGTTGCACGAGGTTATACGTCTGTCGGGCATGAATCTGATCATCGACGACAACGACCATCAACTGATAATCAAGGTCGCATCGATTCCGGCAGCCCGCATACAGATTTATTTCATCGACAACGACGACTTTTTCGCCCGCAAGGCGGTGCTTACCGATGCGGACGGAAAGGAGTTCGACGACAACGACGAAAGAATGGTATTTTTCGCCCGCGGCGTACTCGAAACAGTCAAGAAACTGCGCTGGACACCCGATGTCGTGCATTGCCACGGCTGGTTCTCGGCGATCGCTCCGATCTATCTGCGCAAAGTATTCAACGACGACCCGATATTCGCCGGCACGAAAATCGTGGTATCTCTCTATGACGATGCGTTCGCCAAACCGCTCGGTTCGCTGCGCAACAAGATCGAGGGCGAGGGGGTAACGGACGAAAATCTTCCGATTCTCGACTCCCCTTCATACGAAAATCTCTATCGTTACGTTATGACACATATCGACGGAGTGATCGCCGGTTCGAAAAACGCCGATGCGAATATATTGGAACTCGCCCGCAAGAGCGGAAAAGCCGTTCTCGAATACCGATCGCCCGAAGAAGAGGGTTTTTACGAAAATTACAACCGTTTTTATGAGGAGTTATTTTAATCTGCGCAAGGCGACAGCCGTCGCCGTAACGGTAGCCGGCATTTTCGGAATGTCGGTACTCACCGGCTGTTCGACCACGGCAGATCCTACATTGGGATACGAAATAGTGCCGGAGCATCAGAAGATGGTAATGCGTCATCTGACGTTCAAAGGCGGAAAAGTCATACGTTTCGATGTCCAAAACAGCACCGACGACGAAAGCCGTTATACGGAGAATGCCGCACCGAGCGGCAATTTCTTCGAGACATCGCTCTATCGCACCGACTCGCTGCTCGCATCCAATATCACCTACGGATATTTCGGCATTGAGCGCAGCGACACGTTCGGTATGCGCAAAGCGGGTTTCGCGACGTCGATCGTCTATATGGATTCGGTCAGTGTAACGGAAGGATTCGGCTACAAGCCGATTTTCGACACGATGCACCTTCTGCTCACGATCGACGATTTCAGCGGCGATACGCTTACGCCCGTAAAATACAACGTCTACGAACTCGTCAAGCCGCTGCTCGGCAACACTATCGCCGCCAAGGACACTTCGGCATACATAAACAACGATTTGAGCAGCGTTTACGATCCGTCGAAACCACTGTTCACCTTTACGTTCCCCGACGGCAAGAAGACAGGACCTGCGACGACATCCGTCGCCATGACTCCGGTAGACATGTCGGCTGACGGTGCAACTTGGGATTTCGTACGAAGACTGATGCTGATTCCGGAGAACTACAATACGTCGGAATGGGACGGCTATGCCAACGACGGATTGGAATATTACGACGACGAGAAGAAGTTCATGGAGAAATTCTACGGAATATACATCGCTCCCGACCTCGAATCGATGCCGCAGGAGGGTCGCGGTGCGATGTTCAACGCCAAACTCTCGGGTTCGGGTCTTTACCTCGCAGGGCGTACCCGCAATCCGGACGATCCAACGCTGATCAAGGACACCGTCGGAATGAGTTACTATTTCAACTACCTGTACATCAACGATAACATGTCGGTAAACAAGATAGAACACGACTTGTCCGTAGCGACCGTTCCGTTCAGCGGCGGCAAGACCGTAGGCGAAATAGCAATGGATGCCCACGATGCGTCGGGCAACAAGATTCCGCGTGAGAACCGCACGAAAGTGGAAACATGCTATATCGAGGGTATGGCAGGTGCACTCACCGAACTCTATTTCACCGATGATTTCATAGACGAACTGCGTGCGATCAGCGAAGAGGAGGAGAACTACTCGCTCGTCGGCATCAACCAGTGTCTGATATATTTCTATCTCACCGGCGCGGATTACGACTGGAACATCACGCAGGGTAACGCCGCTCTCATCACGCCTAAACTCGATGCGTCGATAGGCAGATTGGGAATGTACACCAATTTCAACTCGCTTACCAGTATCGTGGACTACGACTATGTCTACGAGGTGGAATACAGTACCACTGTTGCTTACGACGGCAACCTCAATCGCAGCCGCGCATGCTATATGATGAACATCACCGGCTACATGCAACGACTGCTGAACTATGTACGGACGCTCGAAAAAAGTGAGGACGGAAAGTACGCGTTCGACGAGAACGACGCCGACTACGTGCCGCGAACGGTCTATATCGGACCGGAGGCTATCTCGCCGTATACGTTCAAGCGTTCGATAATTCAGGGCATGGAGGGTACGGAAAATGCCGCACCGATACATGTCGAACTGACATACACGTTGTTCAAGTAGCAGGTATAAACGAAAACAGTATTCAAAAAACGGAAACGACGAAACCTAAGTCCTTCGCTTAGGTTTCGTTGTGTCTGACAAACAACAGAATCAAGTTAGAGTAATGCAAGAAAACTTAGTAATCGTCGAGTCGCCTGCCAAGGCGAAAACCATCGAAAAATTCCTCGGAAAGGACTTCGTCGTAAAATCGAGTTTCGGACATATCCGCGACCTTTCCAAAAAGGAGTTGGGCATCAATATCGCCGACGGATACAAACCGACATACGAGATTCCGACCGACAAGAAGAAAGTCGTGGACGAACTGGCGAAACTCTCCAAACAGGTTAAGACCGTATGGCTCGCATCCGATGAAGACCGCGAGGGAGAGGCTATCGCATGGCATCTGACCGAGGTACTCGGACTGCCGGTAGATCAGACCAAACGCATAGTATTCCACGAAATCACGAAAAACGCGATTCTACATGCCATCGAAACCCCGCGAACGGTGGATATGAACCTCGTCAATGCACAGCAGGCACGCCGAGTTCTCGACCGACTGGTCGGCTTCGAATTGTCGCCGATTCTATGGAAAAAGGTTCGTCCGGCACTTTCGGCAGGTCGAGTACAGAGTGTAGCCGTGCGACTTATCGTCGAACGCGAGCGCGACATCATCGGATTCAAGAGTACTTCGTCTTACCGCGTAGTGGCTCAGTTCTACTCCGCCGACGACCCGTCGAAAACCGTATTCAAAGCCGAATACCCGCAAAAATTCGCGACCCGCGAGGATGCAGAATCGATGCTCGAACGTTGCAAGAATACGACTTTCACAGTCGAGAAGACCGAGGAAAAGCCGCTCAAACGCTATCCGGCGCCGCCATTCACGACATCTACCCTCCAACAGGAGGCAGGTCGCAAATTCGGCATGTCGGTATCGCAGACCATGTCCGTAGCCCAGAAACTCTACGAACAGGGTCTTATAACATACATGCGTACCGACTCGGTAAACCTTTCGAGTCTTGCGATCGCAAAATGCAAGGAGGAGATAACCGCTCTCTTCGGCGAGAAATACTCGGCGGCACATAACTACACGACCAAAAGCAAGGGCGCACAGGAGGCACACGAGGCGATACGTCCGTCGTACATCGAACGACGCACCATCGAGGGTACTGCAGTCGAAAAACGACTCTACGAACTTATATGGAAACGCACCGTCGCATCGCAAATGGTCGCTGCGGACATCGACCGCACCGTTATAACGATTGCCATGTCGGACGGCGACGACAAATTCACGGCATCGGGCGAAACGATGCGTTTCGACGGATTCCTGCGTCTCTATTCCGAATCCAAAGAGGAGGAGAACGGCGAACAGGGCGAAACCTCGCTTCTGCCGTCGCTCGCCAACGGACAGCGTCTGGAATACACGACTATCACCGCCACCGAACGTTTCACCGCTCCACCGCTCCGTTACAACGAAGCATCGCTTGTCAAGCGTCTTGAAGAACTCGGCATCGGTCGTCCGTCCACCTACGCGCCGACGATATCCACGATCATCGCACGCGGATATGTGGACAAAACCAACAAACAGGCTCAAAAGCGCAACTATACGCAGATCACGCTGCGCAGCGGCAGCATCACCGAGAAGACGATGAGCGAAAATTACGGTGCCGAGAAGAACCGACTCGCACCGACCGACATCGGCATGGTCGTTAACGACTATCTCGAAGCACAGTTCAGTTCGATCATGGACTACAACTTCACGGCGAACGTCGAGAAGGAATTCGACCGTATCGCCGATGGCGAACTGACATGGAACCAAATGATCGACACGTTCTACAATCCGTTCCACACGCTCGTAGACAAAGCAATAGAGACTCAGGCGACCAAGAGTTCGCAAGCACGAATACTGGGCAACGATCCCAAGAGCGGACATATCGTCAAAGCCCGTATCGGTCGTTACGGTCCGATGGTCGAGATCGAAGCCGGTGAGGGCGAGAAGCCTCGTTATGCCTCGATGAAGAAGGGACAACTCATCGAGGCGATCACACTCGAAGAGGCTCTCGAACTCTTCTCATTGCCGCGTACCGTCGGCAAACTCGACGACGAAGATGTCGTAATCGGAATCGGCAAATACGGCGGTTATGTACGCCACGGCAAGATGTTCGCGTCGCTGACCAAGAACGACGATCCGTACACGGTGTCGTTCGAACGAGCCGTCGAACTGATCGAAGCGCAGAAACAGCAAAACCGAATGGCGAATACGCCGCTCAAAACCTTCGAAGAAGACAAGGATATGCTCGTCAAGAACGGTCGTTACGGTGCGTACATCGCCTACAAAGGTAAAAACTACCGACTTCCGAAGAACAAGAAGCCTGAGGAACTGACCTACGAAGATTGCAAGAATATTATTTCAACAAGCAAAAAATAGCAACAATGAAGAAACTATTTGCAGTGGCGTTTCTGATGCTCGGCTTTGCATTGCAGGCATCGGCACAGGACGCAAAAACCGAAGAGACCGGCTACAACTTCACCGACGGCAAACTCGTGAAGACAACTTCGGTCAAAAACCAGTTCCGCAGCGGCACATGCTGGTGTTACTCGACACTCTCATTCATCGAGAACGAAATCATGCGCGCCGGCGGCGAAGAGATGGACCTGTCCGAAATGTGGATCGTCCGCAACATCTATTTCGAGAAGGCGGTGAAATACGTTCGTCTGCACGGATCGCTGAATTTCGCGGTCGGCGGAGCGGCTCATGATGTCATCCACGGCATCGACCGTTACGGAATCGTTCCGGAAGAGGTATATCCGGGTCTGAACTACGGTACGGACAAGCCGCATTTCAACGAGATCGACGCCGTACTCAAAGCATATGTGGACGCCATCATCAAGTGTCCGAACAAAAAACTCACGACTGCCTGGCAAGACGGACTCAACGGCATTCTCGACGCATATTTCGGAGTTATGCCTGAAAAATTCACCTACAACGGCAAGGAATATACTCCTAAATCGTTCGCCGAGTCGCTGCCGGTGAAGATGTCCGACTACGTGTCGCTAACATCGTTCACCCATCATCCGTTCTACTCCGAATTCATCATAGAGGTGCCGGACAACTGGATGTGGGGTACGGTCTATAACGTTCCTCTCGACGAAATGATGCAGACCATCGACTACGCACTCGCCAACGATTATTCCATAGCATGGGGTGCCGACGTTTCGGAGCGCGGATTCAGCCGCGACAAAGGTATCGCAATCATTCCGGAAACCGACATCGAGAGCATGAGCGGTACCGAGGCAGAGCGTTGGGGTAAACTCACCGATGCGGAGAAGAACCGCGAACTCTACGGTTTCGAGAACCCTTGTCTCGAAAAGAAGATTACGCAGGAGATGCGTCAGGAGGCATTCGACAACTACGAAACCACAGATGATCACGGAATGGTAATAATCGGTACGGCAACCGACCGTTGCGGCAATTCGTATTACAAGGTGAAGAACTCGTGGGACGTACGTCCGCCATACGACGGTTACTGGTATTTCTCGCGTCCGTTCGTCGAGTACAAGACCATGGATCTTCTGCTCAACCGCAACGCGATTCCTAAGCAAATCCGCAAGAAATTAGGATTGTAGACGTTTCCCGTTTACGACATGCGGGCGACCTTTCAAGGTCGCCTGCTATTTTTTGTGCTATTCCCTACCCTAATGACATTAAAGTCTTTAAGGTCGTTAAGGACTACTTTAAAGATCTTACCGCAATTTCTCCTCGCGCCGCATCTTGCGCAACTGCCATACGAGAAATATCGCAGCGAGTGTTACGGAAGCACAGTCGGCGATAGGCATCGAAATCCAGACTCCGAATGCACCCAATGTTCGCGGCAAGGTCCACAACAGCGGCAACAGAAATATCAACTGGCGTGTCAGCGACATGAAAATAGCGAGCGGTGCTTTGCCTATATACTGGAAAAAGTTACCTGTTACGATCTGGAAACCGACCAGTGGAAACATCATGATAACCAGTCGCAAGCCCTGCGTAGCCGCATCGATCATCGCCTGTTCGTCGCCGCCCTTCGACGAATCGACGAATGCACGGGCGATTGCCGACGGAGCGAACTGCCCGAGCAGGAATCCGACCGACGCTATACAAACTCCGCAACATATAGTAAGCATAAGAGTTCGTCTCACGCGAGAAAAATGTTTCGCTCCGAAATTATAACCTACGATAGGCTGCATACCTTGATTCAGACCCTGAATTATCATTATGAACAGCAGGACTACGCGATTGATGATACCGTATGCACCCACGTAAAGATCGCCGGCACCTGCCGCTGCCGACACAACGTCGCGAGCGCCGGTACCGCCGTAAAGCAACAAAGCATGATTGACGAAGGCTGCAACCATCGAGGCGCACATATTCAGCAGGAACGGCGCAAGACCGATCGAAAGTATCGCGAATATGATTTTCCACTCGAAATGGAACGATGTCCGTTTGAAGCGAATGAAACTGCTCTTGGAACAGAAATGAGAGAATGCGATGACGAATGCCACGAACTGTGCTATGACGGTGGCGGTTGCCGAACCGCGGATTCCCCAACCGAACTTGAAGATGAACAGCGGATTGAGAGCGAGATTGACGGCAACAGCCGACAACATGATAAACATCGACTTGCGCGGATAGCCCGACGCACGTACCTGCTCGTTAAGGCTCAGATAAAGATGCGTGATTATGTTTCCCGCCATGATTATCTGCATGAACTGACGAGCATATTCGATCGTCTGTTCGGTCGCCTGTCCGCCGCTGAACAGATAGAGTATAGGATCGAGGAATACGAGCATTACCGCCATGACCACAATTCCCAATACGATGTTCAGCAACACGGCATTTCCGAGCGTCTTTTCGGCAGCGATCTTGTTGCCCTCGCCGAGTCGAATCGATATTCGGGCGGCAGCACCGACTCCGACCATTGCACCGAAAGCCGAAGCGATGTTCATTATCGGCATCGTTATCGCCATTCCGGCAATCGCCGCTCCGCCGACACCGTGTCCGACGAAGATACTGTCTATTATATGGTACAACGACGATGACGCCATCGCAATGATGGCGGGTATTGCATAACGAAGAAGCAGTTTTCCGATGCTGTCCGTTCCGAGCGATAATGTCGAGGATTTGTTACTCATAAAATCTCTGCAAAGATAGTGCAAGCCGAGCGAATAGACAAGTCTTTAACGACATTAAAGACCTTATTAAAGAGCAACCCTGTACCACCTATCCGACACTCACTACAATATCGCCGTCGTAATACGACATACGCATCACGATCTCCTCGCCGCCGCGAATCGCACCGCGAATCTCGCCGCAGTCGAAATCGACGGCTACGATTCTGATGTCCGACAACAGGTTCAGCCATCCTCTGTGATGATATTTGTATAAAGTCTCTTTGGCGCACCACGCCGCTGCAAGAAAATCGGGATGCGACGACAGCGCTTGTTCTTCGGCAGTGAGATAACGTGCAACTACGTTGCCGAAATTGCGCGACAGATTTTCGATATCTACGGCACACGGTCTATCGGAAATAATCACGGCGACATGATCGCGGCTGTGCGATACGCCCACATGTAGCGGCGATCCGATTATCAGCGGTGCGCCACATTCATTGTAGCCGATCTCTATGTCCGCGCCTGCCATACGGCGGACAATCGACCGCCATGCGAGAAATTCGCGACGACGACGCAATGCCCCGAACGACTCGGCGACAACAGAATCGCTTGGATGCGCTTCGGCAGCGAGCGATTCGAGCGCCGGTATGCGCTCTATGCACAGACGGTTACTCATCGCGCAGGATAATAACCTTGATTTTATCTATACGGTGTCCCTCCAACGAATCGACGACGAACCGGATTCCATGAGCCTCTACCGAGTCGCCTTTTTTAAGGAAGTTGCGTTTGATTTCGAGCATCAGTCCTGCGACTGTCTCGGCACGCCCCTGCACGTCCTCGAACGTTTCATCGTCGAGTTGCAGTACCCGCACCATATCTACAATATGGGTTTTGCCGTCGAACAGATAGGCATTTTCGCTCAGCCTGCGATAGAACGATTCATCCGTGTCGCTCTCGTCCGAAATCTCGCCCACGACCTCTTCCAAGATATCTTCCAGCGACACAAGACCTTGCGTCGCACCATACTCGTCTACGACGATCGCCATATGCACCTTGTCGGACTGGAAATCTTCGAGCATGCTGTTGATCTTCTTGTGTACCGGAACGAAATATGGGTCGCGAATCAAACGCTGCCAGCCGAATTCATTCGGTTCGTTGATGTACTGCAACAGATCCTTGACGAACAACGTACCTTTGATATGGTCCAAGTCATCGTCATAAACCGGCAACCGCGAGTAGCCCGACTCCATGATTACGCGCTTCACCTCACCGAATGTCATGGTATGTTCGACCGCAACGACATCCATGCGCGGACGCATGATCTCGACGACCTCGCGATTGGCGAAATTGACGATTCCGGACAACATCTTCTGCTCCTCGCTCGACGACGTAGTCGTCATATCGACGGCATCGGCAAGATCCTCGATCGATATATCGGCATTGTGCGACGCCATTTCGCCTATACGACTGCTCGTCCGGATCAGAATATACGACAGCGGATAAAATATCCAGCGCAACAGCGAAAGCGGCTGAGCCAGAATCGCTGCCACTCTAACATTCGCACCCTGAGCAAAAACTTTCGGCAGAATTTCGCCGAACAGAAGCAGCAGAAAAGTTACGAAAACGCCGGTAAACAGAAACTCGAAACGCTCGAACCGAAACATCGTGTCGATGATTTTCGATGTAACGATGACTATGCCGATATTTACGAGGTTATTGACCACGAGTATCGTCGCCAGCAGCGAATCGGAGTTCGCCAGCAATTTGAGAATCGTGTCCGACGCAACCGTGCCGCGCTGTTTCAGGTCGCGCAGATCGGCGGGAGTGAGCGAAAAGAACGCAACTTCCGATGCCGACACCGCTGCCGACACGATCAGAAGCACGACGGTAACCATTATCAGTCCTATGACGTATGGCGGACAACCGAGATATGTTACGAAATCGAACATCTGCGGCTAAAACAGTTTATTATCCTTGATCTCGCTCGTACTCTCGGTGGCATTCGGTTCGTTGTCCCTGCCTACTGCACGTTTGCGAGTACCGGATGTTTGCGTTACGAGCGTTACCTTGCGTGCGACGAACGCCGGAGTCAGTTTGCGACGCTCGACCTCCGTATAGTTCTTGGTCGGCTTGCCGATCATATTCGGAACGGTCGATTTAGGCTGCATGACGAGCGGCTTCTTCTCCGCTTTGATGTCGGTGAGATCGTTGCTCGGCTGTTCTACGATCGGTTTGAGAACCTGTACCTCCGGTTTGTCGAGTACCTTATTATAATAGTCCTCCGATGCAGGGAATCCCGTCGCGACGATTATCGTCTCGATGCTGTCGCCGAGTTCGGGTTTTATGCTCGCTCCCCAAATGATATTCGTCGGATGCAATACCCCGTTATCGTCGGTTGTCGAGGCATAGGACTGTATGCGGTCTTTTATGCGGTTCACCTCCAACAGAGTCAATTTGCTTTCGTCCGACACCGATACGTTGAGCAACACCCGTCTGGCTCCGGCAATACTGGTATTGCCGAAGAGCGAAGACGAGAACACCGCATCCACCGCCGCCTCCGCACGGTCGTCTCCGGAAGCGGTCGCCATTCCCATCACGGCGCATCCTCCGTCGCGCATCACCTTGCAGACATCCGAGAAATCGTTGTTCACTATATTGTATTTGCGCGTAACGATCTCGGCGATACCTTTCGTCGCGAAAGCCACCACATCGTTTGCCTTGTCGAACGCACCGTTGAGCGAAAGATTGCCGTACAGATCGCTTATGGTATCGTTGCTCAGCACGATGAGCGAATCGACATGTTCGCGCAGACGCTCGACACCCTCGCGAGCCTGATTCATACGTTCCGGACCGTCATTACGCGGCGGCATTGTCACGATTGCCACCGTAAGTATACCCATTTCGGCAGCGAGTTGCGCAATTACCGGCGAAGCGCCTGTTCCCGTTCCGGCACCCATACCCGCAGCAAGAAACAGCATCTTCGTACCGCACGACTCGAAACAACGGCGCACTTCGTCGATCGATATTTTCGCTTTCTGTTCGCCGACATGCGCATCGTTGCCCGCACCCAAGCCGTCGCCCAGACATATTTTGCGGCTCACGGGACTTTTCGCCAAATCCTGACTGTCGGTGTTGCAGACAACCAGATTGACGCCGTCGATACCCATACTCCACATATGGTTCACCGCATTGCCTCCTGCTCCGCCGACACCGAGAACCATTATCAGCGACGGAATGCCGCGAAGTTCCGGAATTTCATCCAATATATTGTCGTTATCCGTCATATCTCTATAAATACTCGTTATCCTTGTTGTCGCCAAGCAATTTGTTGAACCATCGGGCGGCCTTCGACAGTACGCCCTGCTTTTCGTCGTACGACTCGAAATCATCGTCGCGATCGTCATCGACAGGCTTAGGCGTCGGTTTCGGCTCGACCGGTGCCGGCTGTTCCGGCTTCTCCGGCTCTGCATAGACAACAGCCGCCGGCTTCTCCTCCTCCGGTTCGGTCTTTTGTTCCGACTGAGGTGCGATCGGCGATACCGGTCTCTGCGGTTTCGGAGTTTCGTCCGCAGCGGCACTCGGTCTGGTCGGCGCCATTACGCGCTCCGTAACTTCGCAGAATCCGTGTTCCGCACCGAACAGCAATATTGCCACAGCAGTAGAGTGAGCATAGGTGCCTATCTTCTGCTGCGACTCCTCGTCGATACCGTATCGTGCTGCACCGAGACGCACGTTGGCTCCCGTTTCGCGTCGGAAAAGTTCGTCTATATTTTCGAGCAGCGCCGATCCTCCGGTAAGCACTATTCCGCACGGAATCCTGCTTGCGAATTTCGCACCGCGTATCTCATCCCAGGCGAACTCCGCTATGTCTTTCAGGCGAGCCTCGATGATCTTCACCAGATTCACCTGCAAGAAATCTTTTTTGGTCTGCCCCGGCATCTGGATAGGTACGGATATATCCGGCGACACCATATCGGCGACCGCCGAACCGAACTTCTTTTTCATCTGCTCGGCATTGATCTTCGCTATTCCGAAAGCGTGAAGATCGGCATCGATAGTCGATGCCCCGATAGGGACAGAGGCTACATAGCGCAATTTACCTCCGCGAACTATCGACACGTCGGTGGTTCCTCCGCCTATGTCGATTACAGCCGTACCCTCATCGCGTTCCTCGTCGGAAAGCAGCACGTCGGGCGATACCGCCGGATTGACGCATATGTCGAGCAGCCGCAAACCCGCATTGTGGAACGACATTTTCACCCGCTCTATCTGCTCTTTGCTGCACAGCACGAACAGGAAAGTCGAGGATAGTTTGCGACCGAAAGCGCCTATCGGATCGGCGGTTTCGCTGCCGTCGTCCACCACGTAGTTCTGCGGGATACGGTCCATTATCTGTTCGCCGTCGTCGGCAAGCACGTTGCGCATGCGCTCATGCAATGCCGCCACATCCTCTTTGGTGATGCAGCGCGACGAATCCTTGATGAACACATGGTCGGTATAACTCGCACAACGAATAAAACTGCCCGAAATACCGGCATACGCCTCATTGATGCGGATGCCCAACTCCTCCTCCAATTCTCCTTTCGCCTCGCGTATAGCCGTTCCGACCGAACGAACGTTGTCGATGCGCCCCGAAGTAACTCCGCCGGCAACCGGACGCGACGCAATACCGTCGATGTTCAGACTGCCGTCGGGATTGCGGGTGCCGACGACTACTACGACGTTCGACGAACCTATATCCACGCCTACTATGTAACTCTTCTTCTCCATATACCTATTCGGTGCAAACCACCTGATTATTATATTTCAAATTTATCGTTCCGTATCTGTTCCAGCCGATATTTCCGAGACCGTCACGGTAGAACCTCATTAACTTGTCGAACTTCCGCTCCGTGTCGTCGATTTCGCCGAACACGATTCGGAAATTGCCGCTGCGGGGGATGAGTACCAACTCTATCGCACCCGACGACGCCGACGACGCGACGATCTGGACTATCTCTGCCGACCAAAATCCGTCCGACTCGACAGAGCGGACAAAGTTAATCAGTTTAAGGAAATCGGCATACTTTTCCTCCGTTTTTTTCTGCTCCGCTCTTACGGCATTCTGTCGGGCGGCGACAGCATCGATTTTGCGATGCACATCGCGCATCAACCCGTTCTGATAGCGCCGGCGCATCCGTTTGCTCTTGCGCTTCGCCTCGACACGCTCCTCGAAATGCTCCTTCGACTCGAACCACTTTTTCTTCACACGCTCCTTGCGGATGCTGCGCAACGAATCCTTGATCGTATCCTCCTTGGCATAAAGCGGGTTCTTATCCTTTTCGATCTGCTTTATGCGCTTCTCGGTCTCCGCACGAAGTTCGGCGACATAATCGCCAATATACCCTTCGTAGGATGGCGGAACTATCGGACGGTAACTGCCGGTAACGATCGGAACATAGAGCGCCGATGCTTCGGGAGCGGCAAAAATGAAACCGTCCTCTGTAACATATACGTCGTAACCGTCCGTCATCAGCCGCATCATCGGTCGCCGCTGACTTATATCGACGTGCATGATGCCCGAGTACGTTACGTAAACATCGACATCATCGACGAATCCGTTGCGGGCGATCGTATGCCGTATACCTGCGGCATCCACCTCGTCTATCGGAGTACCGATCGTCGCTATGCCGCTTCGAAGAATCCATTCGCGCACCTTGCGGCTCGTTACGAGTTGTCCGCTGGCGGTGCTGTCGAGGATGCTTATCTCGACGCGCTCGACCGTCTGCATCGAACGATGTCTGGACGCAAGCAACGACGCATAAACGATATAGCCGACGGCAATCGACCAAACTACGACCACGAGGGCTATTTCGCCGGCACGCTTCATTTTATCTGCGAATCAGGACTTTTTCTTCAACTCCTCGGCAATCGCATCGCAGCAGGCATCGATATTTCCCGCACCGAACGACACGACCACATCGGTATTCATAGCCCCTATCTCCTCGGCGAGCCGTTCCCGCTCGACAATTCGGCACGGAGCGGTTATCAGATCCGCTATCAACTGCGACGTAACGCCCTCGATAGGCTCCTCGCGAGCCGGATATATCGGCAGCACCACCACTTCGTCGGCAAGCGACAATGCCGCGGCGAATTCGGTGTAGAGGTCGCGCGTTCTGGTATAGAGGTGCGGCTGGAATATCGCTGTCAGCCGTCTGCCGGGAAACATTCGTCGCACCGACGTGATCGTCGCCGACAATTCGCGCGGATGATGAGCATAATCGTCCATATACACCTGCTTCGGCGTATTGACGTAAAATTCGAACCGTCGCTTGACGCCCGAAAATTCCGCCAACGCACAGCGTAGCGAATCTTCGTCTAACGGTTTGCCCTCGGCTTTCGCCGCACACCAGAATGCGGCGACGGCAGCCACCGAGTTTTCGATATTTATCCACCCCGGGATTCCGAGCGTACAATTTTCCACGACACCCGAAGGAGTAACTATGTCGTAGCGATAATGTCCGCCCTCGATCAACGTTACGTTCTTCGCGTAGAAATCGCACGGCTCGTCATAGGAGTACCGCCACACCTTTATCGCATCGTTGCGCACGGCAACGTCCACTCCGAGTTTCAGTACGAGCGCGCCGCCCGCCTTTATCTGCGAGATGAACTGCGCGAACGCCTCCTTGACCGCTTCATGCGTGCCGTAAATGTCGAGGTGATCGGCATCCGCCGATGTTACGACCGCGACATCGGGATAGAGCCGCAGAAACGACCTGTCGAACTCGTCCGCCTCGACTGCGAGCCGTTTACCTTCGCCCGACACAAGATTTCCGCCGAAATTCTTCGACACTCCTCCCAGAAACGCACTCCCCTCGCCTGCCGCACGCCGGTTGAGCCATGCGACCAGAGTAGATGTAGTGGTCTTGCCGTGAGTACCGGCAACCGCCATCACATATTTGCCCTGCGACAGCAGCCCGAGCATCTGCGAACGCTTCATGACCTCGAATCCGCCCTCGCGGAACATGGTGAACTCCGTGTGGTCGGACGGAACGGCAGGCGTGTAGACTACCGCCGTAAGTTCTGGATCGAGGAACTCCTCCGGAATCAGATTCACGTCATCCTCGTAATGTATCTTCGCACCCGAATCGGCAAGACGGCGCGTGAGGTCGGATTCCGTGCGATCGTAACCGCCGACCGTCCAACCCTCGTCGAGAAAGTAGCGTGCCAAGGCACTCATTCCTATTCCGCCGATTCCGATAAAATATATTCTGTTTTTCTTCATTTCAGGTTATTCTCCCCAATATTTCACTATTTCGTCCGCTACGCGATCCGCTGCATCGAGAACGGCAAGACGCGATATGTTCTTCGACAGCATCGTCAGTTCGTCCTTGTCGGCGATCATACGCAACGCCGTCGATATGCCGCAATCGACCGCTTCGGCATCGGCAACCATGCGAGCCGCCTTTTTGCTCACAAGAGCCTGGGCATTCTTGGTCTGATGATCCTCGGCGACATTCGGCGACGGGACGAAAAGGGTCGGTTTGCCGGCCAGACACAATTCGGACACCGTACACGCTCCGCTGCGCGAGATCACGACATCGGCGATTTCGTAGGCATAATCCATTCGATCGATGAATGCTCCCAGCCAAACGTTTTCGGTCGGATAGTGACTCAGAAACTGTTTCATCTCCGCTTCGTAGTAGCGTCCGGTCTGCCATACGACCTGTACGGGAGCCTTTCCGCCGAGCGTCATCAGCCACGATTTCATCATGTTGTTCAAAGTGCGGGTGCCGAGCGATCCTCCCACCACGAGCATGACCGGCAGCGAATCGTCGAAACCGTAATATCCCAATGCCTCCGCACGATCGATACCGCCCGTCGAGAAAGAACCGCGCAACGGATTGCCCGTCATGACGATTTTTTCCGCCTTGAAGAAACGCTCCATACCCTCGTAGGCGACACAAACGCTTTTCGCTCCGCCGCCGACTATCTTGTTCACGAGACCGGCATAGGAGTTCTGCTCCTGAATGACGGTCGGAATACCCATGCGCTGAGCCATCCATACGATCGGTGCGCTCGCATATCCGCCGAATCCTGCCACTATGTCGGGACGAAACTCCTTGATTACGGCTCGTGCACGACGCAACGACCGCAATACATGCATCGGCAGAGCAAGATTGCGCAGCGTAAGTTTGCGTTGCAGACCGGCGATAGGAAGACCGACTATGCGATAGCCCAGACGAGGAATCGTCTGCATCTCCATTTTGCCCTCCGCACCGACGAAAAGTATCTCGACATCGTCGCCGAAACGACGTTTCAATGCCTCTGCGACCGACACCGCCGGATAGATATGACCGCCTGTTCCGCCGCCCGAAAGAATGATCCGCTTCATGTAAAATGATATTAACCGAATTAACTGCGAAAATACGGATTATTCTCGAATGTCGCAAAATAAATGCACCAAATCGAGATATATTTTTTTACAATACAGACAGAGCGGTATTTACGTACACCGTAAGCGGAGCGAGTCTACGGTTTTCTGGGATGCGCCATGAAAAATTCGACGATATGGGGCAACGCCTCCTCCGGAAAACTATGTCCGCCCGAATGGAGATATGCCGCCACATCGTTGCCTTCGGGAGAGCGGAACAGACGGACAAATTCGGACACCTTGCGCCCATTCGTTTTACAGCCGTTCAACTCAGCCGCAGAGTACACGGCATCCAGCACACGGTCGTAGCGCACGATTTCGTCGGACGAGCCGCCGGCGAAGAATACCGGTTTCGGGCGGCGCATGTCCAGAATCCGTTTCGACATTCTGCCCGTTCCCGAATGGACGGACGCTACCGCCGCGAAAACGTCGCCGCGAACCGCCCACAGTCCTTGGACGAATCCGCCGCCGTTGGAGTGTCCCATACAGTAGATTCGTCTTTCGTCGATGCGGTACCGGCGGCGGAGAGTGTCGAGCAGGGCATCGAAAAACTCTATGTCGCGACCGTAATCGCCGACTTTCGGCATTATCCAGCCGTTGCCCGCACCGGCTTTGCCCCCTTCCGACCACAATCCCTGCGGATAGACGACGATCGCTTCACTCCACAATTTATAAACGTACATTTTCCTCATCGAACGGTCGATTGTTCCGCGGCGTCCGTGGAATACGAATACGAGCGGCGACTCGGCGTCCGACGGCAGATTGTCCGGTACGGATACCAACGCCTGTCGCAGACTGTCCCTCATCGTCCATTCCAGCATATCGGAGCGTCGGGCGGACATGTCCTGTGCATCGGCACCGAATACCGCAAGGAAAAAGAATGCGGCGGCAACAAGAAGCGATTCAGCAAATTTCATATCACAAAAATAGGGATTATTGCAGATCCGCACAAACGCTCGGCACAAATAATGCAGTACGACCTTAAAGTCTTTAATGACTTTAAAGACCTTAAAAATTTTTACGCTATGTACTCTTTCCTGTTTCCCACCTATGCCTATCGCAAAAACTTTTCGCTGTTCGTGCTGTCACTCAGAGTTCTGTTCGGCGTACTGCTTATGGTACACGGCATAAGTAAAATCATTGATTTCGACACACTTTCGCAAACATTCCTAGATCCGTTCGGCATCGGCAGCCGCTGGTCGCTGATACTTGCGATTTTCGGCGAAGTCGTATGTTCGGCGGCATTCATAGCGGGCTTTCTCTACCGGCTATGTATGATACCGATGATCTTCACCATGATCACAGCATTCGTAGTCGTTCACAAATGGAGCGTTACCGACGGCGAAATGGCATTCGTGAATCTTATGGTATTTCTGCTCATGTACGTAGCAGGACCGGGACGCTACTCGGTCGACCGCATCTTCGCCGACCGAATCGAACGTTCGCGGGCGAAAAAGCGCCGCAAAGGAAAAAGACCTTAACGACCTTAAAGTCTTTAAAGCCGTTAGGGTCTTCCCCACTTTTCATCAGAGATCGAAAGCCTGCTTCAATTCGTTCATCTGCGCTTGCGACATGCCTTCGGGAACGAACCCCATATTGCGTGCCGTCATATAGATCTGAGCCGACTTGGAAAGCGTATCGACCATATCGAACGCCTCTACGATATTTTCGGCTACGGCACATACTCCGTGTTTCTCCCACAGAACGACATCATAATCGCGCAACTCCTCGACAGTCCGTTCGGCGAGTTCTACCGAACTCGGCATCCTGTATGGCACGATTCCCAATCCTTTGGGACAGAAAGCGCGGGTCTCGGGAATCATGCTCCACAGCAGATTGGTAAGCACATCCTTTTTCAGAAATTCGGGATTGTGGCTCATTGCCACGAGGTCGATAGGGTGCGTATGAAGCGCAGCCCGATAGCCGTTGCCCGAAGCAATCATCTGCTCGTGCATCGACAGGTGCGCCGGAAGTTCGGATGTCGGACACACAGGATTGTCCGCCACGATTTCGTAACTCGCGCAGTCGTCGAGAATGCGGATTATCGAACCGTTCTCCATCGGTCGCCGTGCAAGGTCGCGCATACGGCGGTTCGTGCCCTTGCAGAAGAACCAGCAGCCGCGCAGATGAGGCAGCGTGACGCCGATTGGCGTCGGGTCGCTTATCGGTGCGAGCGAACGCATCCCGTCGTCCGCGAATTCGGTGATGTTTATCGTGATGTTGCCGCCGTTGCGTTCCGCCCAGCCTTTCTGCCAGAGATAACCTGCGACCTCTGCTACTTCGTCTATCTTGTGCGCCAGTTCGGGGCGACCTTCGAGTATCGATTTCATGTATCTATCGTTTTGAGGTTACTTCGCGTTCGTAACGCTGTATTTCGGTTATGTAATCTTCGCCGACCGGCACTCCGTTGCGCAGGCAGAACATATCCCAAACTGCGTTCCAAGGCAGCGACTTGCCCTCCTCCAACATTGCCAGCCGCTCGAACAGACGGTTGTCTGCCTCGTATCCGCGCAGGATTTCGACAGGTTCGAGCAGAGCCTGCAACAGACATTTCTGTGTCGCGCGCATGCCGACTACGTAGGCACCGACGCGGTTTATCGACGCATCGAAATAGTCGAGTCCGATGTGCACCCTGTCGAGGGCGTCGCAGCGTACAATCTCCTTGGCGAGATCGAGTGTCTCGTCGTTCATCGTCGTGACATGGTCGGAATCCCAGCGTACGGGACGGCTGACGTGAAGCATCACCTCCGGCGTGAACAGAAGCAGCGACGAAATCTTGTCGGCAATGCTCTCCGTCGGATGGAAATGACCGGTGTCGAGCGTAACGATCTTGTTGTACTTCGCTCCGTAGGCGAGATAAAAATCGTAGGAACCGACCGTGTAACTCTCCGCACCGATGCCGAAGAGTTTGGCTTCGATGCAATCGCGCATATTGACGTATTCGGTGGCGAAAATCTCATCGAGCGACTCTTTGAGCAGTTCGCGGTAACGCATACGATTCACGGTCGCATCTTTCGAGCCGTCGTGAATCCACAGATTCATGATGCTCGGCGATCCCTGACGGCGTCCCATCTCCTCGGCTATAGCACGGCATCGCTTCGTATGTTCGATCCAGAAATTGCGGATTCCGTCATCGGGATTGGAGAGAGTGAGCGACCCGCTCTTCGGATGAGAGAATGACGTGGAGTTGAAATCGAGTTTCATGCCGCGTTCGGCAGCCCACTGCATCCAACTTTCGAAATGCGCCGGTTCGATCTCGTTGCGATCGACGAACCTGCCGCCGAAATCGCCGTATATCGCATGGAGATTGAGACGGTGTTTAGCCGGAACGAGCGATGTCGCGAAGTCTATATCGCAACGCGCTTCATCGATGTTGCGCGCCTTGCCCGGATAGTTGCCCGTAGCCTGTATTCCGCCCGAAAGTTCGCCGTCGGGATTCTCGAATCCCGCCACGTCGTCAGCCTGCCAGCAGTGCATCGACAACGCGATGTTCTGCAAACGTTCGATCGCCTTTTCGGGGTCTACGCCTATCGCCGCATATCGTTCGCGGGCGATTTCATAGGATTTTTCGATGATTGATTCTTTCATAAAGTATGTTTTTTCGGTTAATATTCTTACTACTCCTTAAAGTCGTTAAGGGCTTTAAGGACTTTAAGGTCATTTCAGTTAGAGGGTTCGTAAATTTTCAGTTCCGATGATTCGCGTACGCAGCGCCGCATGTCGGCGAGCGAATCCACCAGCCCTGCCGTCCGTGCCTGTATCATAATATTGCCCAAAGCAGTAGCCTCCGAAGGTCCCGCCACGACCTTAACTCCCGTAGCCTCGGCTGTCAGCCGGTTGAGCAGATCGTTGCGTGCGCCGCCGCCGATGACATGCAGAGCGTCGATTTCGAATGGAGCGACTTTTTGCAGTTTGGCGAGAACCTCACCGTACTTGAAAGCAAGCGAATCGAATATCAGACGCATCATTGCGGCATCATCGCTTGGTTCGGCGATTCCGCGCAAGCGGCAGCAGGCGCATATCGCCTCCGCCATGTCGGTCGGCGAAGCGAAAGAGGTATCGTCGGGATCTATAACCGCCGCCGAACGCGGTGCGGACTCAGCCATGCGCGTTATATCTTCGTAGGTATAATCGCGGCCCTTGCGCGACCATACTGCACGGCACTGTTCGAGCAGCCACATGCCGGTAATGTTTTTCAGAAAACGTACCGTGCCGTCCACGCCGCCCTCGTTCGTAAAGTTCATGGCGAACGACTCTTCGTCTATTACAGGTTCGCGCAATTCGATGCCCATCAGCGACCATGTTCCCGAACTGAGGTAGGCAAACCGCTCGTTTTCGGCTGGAACAGCCGCTACTGCCGATGCCGTATCGTGTCCTGCAACAGCGACTACCGGTATTGCACCCAGTCTCGTTTCCGCCGCAATGTCGTTTCGCAGCACTCCGATTCGCTCGCCCGGCATTACCAAGCGCGGGAACAGCGATATACGCGCTCCTGCGGCTTCGAGCAACCGGCTGTCGATTTTCTTCGTGCGCGGATCGAGCAACTGCGATGTGGAAAGAATCGTGTATTCGCAGACCTTTTCTCCGGTCAACATGTACGACAGCGCATCCGGCATGAACAGAAGCGATTGTGCGCCGCGCAGTGCCGCCGAACATTCGCGATACTGGGCGGACAATTGGAACAGGGTATTGAAATTCATTATCTGTATTCCCGTTCTCTCGTAAACCTCGCGGCGCGGAATACGTTCGAAAAAGCGCTCCGGCTCACCGTCGGTATAAGGGTCGCGATAGGAGCGCGGCAGCGACAGCAGCGAGCCGTCGTCGGCAACACACGCGAAATCGACACCCCACGTATCGATTCCTATCGATTCCACCTTCACGTTGCGTCTGCCGACCTCCGACAAGCCACGTACTATCTCGGAGTAAAGAGCGTAGATATCCCAGCAGTATTTGCCGCCGAGCGACAATATCGAATTTTGGAAACGGTGTACGCACTCGGTCGAGATGCGTCCGTCGGCAAAAGTGCCGAGGATGACGCGACCGCTGGTCGCACCGATATCTACGGCAATGAAGTTCCGATTCATAAGTTCAGTCTCAAATTCATTTTCACACTCTTCTCGCGCCATAACAAAGCCCTATCCGTCATGTTGAACCCAGCGAAACACCTGTTTCAGATTCTTCGCTTCACCGAGTTCCGCTCAGAATGACGACTCCGCCATCGGCTCGACGAAAAGCATCGTATTACAAATATATGAAATCATCCGCCGTCTGCGGTTGTTCATTTTGACACAATGATTCGAAATTCTGACACATCGTCAGCGGCGGCGATTGATGAAAACTTTTAATAACTTTTGCGGCGGGAGGACGGCTGTTCCGCCACCCTATATTATTTTTGCACACAGAACCAATATCCAAATATTCTTTCTCATTATGGTAAAAATCGGAACTCCGCTTACACCGGTAGGCAAAAAAGCATTGCTGTGCGGCGCAGGCGAACTCGGCAAGGAGGTCGCAATCGAACTGCAACGTTACGGAATCGAGGTAGTGGCTCTCGACCGCTACGCAAACGCTCCCGCAATGCAGATCGCACATCGCTCTCATGTAATATCGATGCTCGACGGAGCGAAACTGCGCGAGATAATCGAACTCGAAAAGCCCGATTACATCATTCCGGAAGTCGAGGCTATCGCCACTCCGACTCTCGTCGAACTCGAAAAGGAGGGTTATAACGTCATCCCGACCGCCAATGCCGCATGGCTCACGATGAACCGCGAGGGCATCCGCCGTCTTGCCGCCGAGGAACTCGGACTGCCGACATCCGCATACCGTTTCGCCGACACATACGAAGATTTCATGGCAGCGATCGAAGAAATCGGAATTCCTTGCGTCGTGAAACCCATAATGAGTTCATCGGGACACGGACAGAGCGCAGTCCGCAGCCGCGAAGATATAGATGTCGCATGGCATTGCGCGCAGGAGGGCGGACGTGCCGGTGCAGGTCGCGTCATCGTCGAAAAATTCGTCGATTTCGACTACGAAATAACATTGCTTACGGTGCGTCACAGTGCCGGTACGACAATGCTCGAACCTATCGGACATCATCAGGTGGACGGCGACTACCGCGAATCGTGGCAGCCGCAGGGCATGAGTCCGCTCGCCAAGGAACGCGCACATGAAATTGCCCGCAAGATTACAGACGCTTTGGGCGGCTACGGCATCTTCGGTGTCGAAATGTTCATCAAGGGCAACGACGTCATATTCAGCGAAGTTTCACCCCGTCCGCACGACACGGGCATGGTAACGATGATTTCGCAGGACATGTCGGAGTTCGCTCTGCATGCACGCGCGATTCTCGGACTGCCGATTCCGGCGGTACGCTTCTACCGCCCGAGCGCATCGAAGGCTATCGTCGTCGAGGGCGACACAGACAAGGTCGTTTTCGGCAATCTCGAAAAGGTGCTGTCCGAACCGGACGTTCAGATCCGTCTGTTCGGCAAGCCCGAGGTCAAGGGACACCGCCGCTACGGAGTGATTCTCGCCTCGGACGAAACCGTCGAAGCGGCTCTCGCAAAGGCAGAGCGTGCATACGCCGCACTCGAAACCGAAATTTTACCTCGATAGCGATAATTTTCGATGAAAACGGATGTTTCGGGTTTGCGGTTGGGCAAAAATTGCCTATCTTTGCAGTGTCGTAATGCGACGCCTGAATCCAAGCGGGAAATAATGAGCAACCATATCAACATATCGTCTTTCACGCAGGGGCAGCAGCCTCACGAAGGTCATCATTTCCCCGTTTCCGTTTTCGATTCATCGGTCATCGACGAAAATATTGTTTCAATTTTGGGCGGCACTGTCAGTGCCGCCTTTTTTATATGATATGCTTATGGGCGGACGTAAACTTTTGATACAAGGAGGCACAGCCGTAGGCTGCGGGGAAAGCCGACGCTGCGACATACTCGTCGCCGACGGAAAAATCGCCGCAATCGGCGAGAACATCCCGACCGACGCAGCCGACGAAATCGTCGATGCTGCGGGCTGTATCGTTACATGCGGACTCGCCGACGTTCATGTCCACCTGCGCGAACCGGGGTACTCGGCGAAAGAGACGATAGAGAGCGGAACGCGGGCTGCGGCACACGGCGGATATACGGTCGTATGCGCAATGCCCAACCTAAATCCCGCACCCGATTCGCCGGCGACGATCGCAATCGAGCAGGAACTCATCGACCGTCAGGCTGTGATAGATGTTCGTCCGTATGCGACTATTTCGGTTGCACGAGAAGGTCGCGAAGTAACCGATTTGGAAGCCTTGAAGCCGTATGCCGTCGGCTTCTCGGACGACGGGAACGGCATCCAGACCGAATCCGCGATGCGTGAGGCGATGCAGCGCGTGGCGGCCATGGACGGAATAATCGCCGCTCACTGCGAGGACAATACGCTGTTGCACGGCGGATATATCCACGACGGCGAATATGCCCGCCGCAACGGACACCGCGGAATTTGCTCCGAAAGCGAATGGGGACAGATCGCCCGAGATGTCAAACTCGCCGCTGAAACGGGTTGTCGCTATCACGTATGCCACATCTCTACCGCCGAGAGTGTCGAAATAATCCGCAACGCCCGCAAGTCGGGAGCGAACGTAACTTGCGAAACGGCACCTCACTATCTCGCTCTCACCGAAGATGACTTGCAGGAAGACGGACGCTTCAAGATGAATCCTCCGCTGCGCACGGCAGCCGACCGCGAAGCACTGATACGCGGCATTCAGGACGGCACGATAGAGGTCATAGCGACCGATCACGCCCCGCATACGGCAGAGGAAAAATCGCGCGGACTCCAAGGCAGCGCTATGGGAATCGTCGGACTCGAAACAGCATTCGCAATAGTATATACCGAACTCGTCCGCAAGGGCGTAATCTCGCTGGAACGAATGATAGAACTGATGTGCGACAATCCGCGACGGATATTCCGTCTGGGCGGAGGTCTGCGCATCGGAGAAGCGGCGGACATAGCGATATTCGACATCGTGACACCGTACCGCATCGACAGCAGCGAATTCCTGTCGGCGGGTCGTGCGACTCCGTTCGACGGACGCGAGGTATACGGAGAGTGCCTGATGACGCTCAAAGACGGAAATACCGTATGGAAGAAAGAATAAAATAAACAAAGATATAAGTTCATGAAACAACAACCCGACAAAAAATTAGTCCTCGAAAACGGACGCGAGTTCTGCGGCTACGGTTACGGAGCGAACCGCAATGTCGTGTGCGAGATCGTGTTCAACACGTCGATGGTGGGTTATCAGGAGATCCTGTCCGACCCCTCGTACACCAACCAGATCGTGGTGATGACCTATCCGCTCATCGGCAACTACGGCATCACCGACGAGGACTTCGAGACCAAGTCGCTCACCATCGGAGGAATGATAGTCCGCGAGTGCAGCGAGAATCCGAGCAACTTCCGTTACACTAAGACCATTTCGGAGGTGTTCGAAGAACACGGAATCCCGTGCATCAGCGGGATCGACACCCGTCTGCTCACCCGCATAATCCGCAACGAGGGTTGCCAGCGCGCTGCGATAGTGGACATCGACATGACGACCGAGGAGGCTTTGGAGTTCATCGCCTCGACACCGATCGATCGCGATGTGGTAGCGAAGGTAAGTTGCCGCAAACGCTGGTTCTCTCGCACGCCGCACCATCGTTTCGACGTAGTTGCCATCGACTGCGGCATCAAATACAATATCGTGCGCTCACTCAACCAGCGCGGATGCAACGTGATAATAGTTCCTTTCGACACGCCGGCAGAAGAGATCTTGGCGTTCAACCCGCACGGAATATTCATTTCGAACGGACCAGGTGATCCGAGCGACGTTCCGCAGGTAGCCAAACTCGTCGAGCAGTTGAGGGGCAAACTTCCGATTTTCGGAATCTGTCTCGGTCACCAACTCATTTCGCTCGCCTACGGAGCGAAGAGTTTCAAACTCAAATTCGGTCATCGCGGCGGAAATCATCCGGTGAAAAACCTGCTTACCGGCAAAATCGAAATAACGAGCCAAAACCACAACTATGCCATCGACGAAGAGTCGCTGCGCGAAACACCGTTGGAGGTTACGCACGTAAATCTGCTCGACGGCACGGTCGAGGGCGTCGAGAATCGTCGCGACAAGATCTTCTCGGTGCAATATCACCCCGAAAGCGCACCCGGTCCGCAGGACAGCACATACCTTTTCGACAAATTCATAAAACTGATGGAGGACAATCGCAATGCCTAAACGTACAGATATAAAAAAGGTAATGGTTATCGGCTCGGGACCTATCGTCATAGGTCAGGCCGCCGAATTCGACTATGCAGGCACACAGGCGTGTCTTGCACTCAAAGAGGAGGGTTACGAAGTGATTCTCGTGAACTCCAATCCGGCTACGATCATGACCGACACCCATATCGCCGACAAAGTGTATATGGAGCCGCTCAAACTCGAATACGTAGCCAAAATCATCCGCTACGAACGCCCCGACGCGATCGTGCCGGGACTGGGAGGACAGACGGGACTGAATCTCGCCGTGCAACTCGCCAAGAAAGGTATTCTCGAAGAGTGTCAGGTCGAAATTCTCGGTACGTCGTTCGAGAGCATAGAGCAGGCGGAGGACCGCGAACTCTTCAAGGAGTTGTGCATCCGTCTGGGCGAACCGGTTCTTCCGTCGGAAATTGTCAATTCGGTCGAAGAGGCTGTCAAGGTCGCCGAAGAGATTACCTATCCTGTCGTCTTGCGTCCGGCATTCACGCTGGGTGGTACGGGCGGCGGCTTCGCCGACGACGAGCAGGAGTTGCGCGAGATGATGCGCAATGCACTCGCCCTCT
>ENA-UOIZ01000696-UOIZ01000696.1-human-gut-metagenome-genome-assembly--contig:-P88-NODE-696-length-32071-cov-8.487006_pt1 | contig 32071 bp, 29 predicted proteins | sample MGYA00242336_ERZ723883 | MGnify/ENA metagenome assembly ERZ723883 | reverse complement strand
CCTGCGCCGGATCTCACGGTTCATCCGCTCGATTACATTGTTGGTTCGGATCTTCGCCCAATGCTCGGAGGGAAAGTCACAGTAGGTCAGCGTTTCCTCGATACAAGCCTCAACCTTCTTTGCTGCCTCAGGCAGTTTCATGGCTTTCAGTTCAGAAACCACTGCGGCAGCCTTTTCACGGGATGCCTTCTTGCTCTCCTGTGCGTGGATAGCTTTCAGCATTTTCGCCACATTTTTGACCTTGGATTTGGGCACAACAGAGAAAACATTGCGGTAGAAATGCACCACACAGCGCTGGTACTTGGCCTCGGGAAACACCTCTCCCACGGCCTCCAGCATCCCCAGGCACTTGTCTCCAACAATGAGCTTAACCCCTTCAAGTCCCCGTCCACGGAGCCACTGGAAGAAGCTGACCCAGCTGGCCTTGTCCCCTTTCATGCCTTCGGCAGCACCTAAAACCTCACGATAACCATCCTTGTTGACGGCAATTGCCACCAAAACGGCCACATTTTCGTACTTGCCGCCCCAGTTCCGTTTGAGATAGATACCGTCTACATACACATAAGGGTACTTGCAGCCTTGCAGAGGACGGTTGCGCCAAGCCTCGATATTGACGTAATCAGGGTATGGTGGGCAATCTGCCCGTACCCATAGTAGAAGTCCTTCACGATGAACAGCCCCTCGTTGGACTTCTTGGCGTAGGGCATCAGGTAGCCCTTGGCAGTCCGGTACAGGTACTTGTTCTTCAGCAACCATGCGACAAACTGCGTTTCGGGCACCTGAATCTCCTTGGCGGTGGTCCGAATGTTGGTGCAGTCCTCGGCGGTGATAAAGGAATCGAAATACTCCACCTTGGGTTTTGCAGCTTTCACTTCGCCTTCCAGCCGCATCCGCTGACCGCGTTCCTTCAGCATGTCAGATGTGACCTTGTAGATGATGTCAGGCTCGTTCATCAGCTCATTCAGGAGATTGTCGGTCATGTAGCCGCCGGTCTTGCGAATACAGGGCAGCACTTCTTCAAAGACCCAGTGTTCAAACTTCTCTGCGGAGGGCAGCTTGCTGTGGATGATCAGCCGGTACAGATCTCCTTCGGGAATGTAGGACAGGCTCTGGACACCGCCCGGAGTAAGGGTGTCGCGTTTCGCGACACCCTTGCAATGCCGCTGCAGAGCAGCTCTGGGGTTGGAATAGCCGAGGGCAGTTGCCGCGTCGCTGGCACAGAAGAGGTACTTGTCTCCCTCCCGCAGAATCCGCATCTGGCCAAATTCGGGGTTGTCAAACACTTCGAGGCTCAGTGGTTCGTTTTTGCTCATGTTTCATCCTTTCTTTTCGAGGCTGTTTCGGTGGCTCGATCACCTTGAGATGATTTGTTTTTCTGCAGAAAAACAAAAAGAGCGGTTACCAACCACCGAAAAACTCCGGAAGTTCATAACCGCTCTATGTATGTATATTCAGTTTTCCGCTGCTTTGGTGGAATATTGCAAGATTGCGCTGACTTCTTTACCCTGGGCACATTGCAATCTTGATAGAGAAAAAGATGAAATCCACTCTTGTGGAACAGAACCACCTGAGAAATTATAATGTTGCGTGCCCCCCCATTGAAATAGCCGGGATCGTGGTGATCCCGGCCTCCAATACATATGAAATTGGTTAGCTCGTGAAGGTTGCCTCAAGAAAGGACAGTGCTTTGAGTGCCCGCTCCGAACAGAGGGACAGGCTGCACACATTCTGACAGGTGTGCTGAATGATATCCACATTCTCAAAGCCGTCCAGGCGGAAGGAGACAGCGACTTCCAGTGGGTGACCAATTTTGTCATTCAGCCCGGCTACTATGACAACGAGGGAGACATGAAGGACCTTGACCGCTATCAGCACATTTACGAACGGCTTGCCGGGATCGAGGGCACCGTGGCGGACGAGAAGGGAGCTATGGATATTCTGGCTTCCGTGGGGCGCAGAAGCTGGAACAGCAACGGCGAACACCTGACTGTCCACAGCGTGATCTATAATCTTTCTAAAAAAAACAGTTTACTGGGCGTCAAATGAGAACTATAATGATCCTGAGGCGTGGTTCACATTCTCATTGTGAACCAAAATAGAAGCACTCAGGAGGAAATTCTTATGGATGAAAGACTGAACCCCTTATTTACCCCCTGGAAAATCGGAAATGTGGAGATCAAGAACCGCATTGTCATGACCTCCATGGGCGGAACCGACCTGTTCGGCTGGATGGAAGTGAACCACTTCGACAAGGCCGGCGCGAAATTCCTGATGGAGGTGGCGAAAAACAACGTGGGCCTGGTGCTGCCCGGCTGTCAGCCGGTGTACAACCCCATGCTCGGTCAGTGGCTCCACAAAAATAAGAAAATGTACGATGATCTGGCAAAATGGATGCCGGAATTCCACAAGACCGGGGCCAAGCTGTTCGTCCAGCTCACCGCGGGCTTTGGCCGCTCCTTCACCGTCAGCGAAATGATGGAGACGCTGTACAACAACAAGGCTCTGCGGGTGCTGTCCAAGCCCTTTATGGACTTAGACAAGATCACCGCCTCCGCCAGCCCTTCGGAAAACCGCTGGTCGGATAAACTGCCCTCCCGGGAAATGACGAAAGCGGAGATTCAGGAGATCATCGATTCCTTCGCCAAGAGCGCCGCTCTGCTGAAAAAGGCCGGGGTGGACGGCGTGGAGGTTCACGCGGTGCACGAGGGCTATCTTCTCGACCAGTTCACCCTGAAATATGTCAACCAGCGTACCGACGAGTATGGCGGAAGTTTGGAAAACCGCTACCGCTTCGCGGCGGAGATCGTCAAGGCCATCAAGGCGGAGTGCGGTCATGATTTCCCCGTGTCCCTGCGATACAGCGTGGTTTCCAAGACCAAGGGCCTGCGGCAGGGCGCTCTGCCCGGCGAGGACTACGTGGAAGCGGGCCGGGATATGGCGGAGTCGGAGATCGCCGCGAAATTCTTACAGGACGCGGGCTACGATATGCTCAACTGCGACAACGGCACCTATGATGCCTGGTACTGGGCCCACCCGCCCATCTATATGCCGGAAAACTGCAATCTGGAGGATGTGAAGCACATCAAGAAGTTTGTGGATATTCCGGTGGTCTGCGCGGGGCGCATGGTGCCGGAGACGGCCGCCGAGGCCATTGCCGCCGGGGAAATCGACGGCGTGGGCTTTGCCCGGCCCTTCCTGGCCGATCAGGCCTGGGTCACCAAGCTGATGGAGGGCAGGCCCGAGGATATCCGGCCCTGCATTCTGTGCCACAACGGCTGCTTCAATATGTGCCACTACAAGGGCGTGCCTAACGATCAGGATCTTTCGGACTCTTTGCATCTGGCCCGCTGCGCCGTCAACGCGGAGACCATGCAGTGGGATAAGCACTACATCAAGGAAACGAAAAATCCTCAGACCGTCCACATCATCGGCGGCGGTATCGGCGGCATGGAAGCTGCCCGGGTGCTTGCTCTGCGGGGCCATAAGCCCATTATCTACGAAAAGAGCGATAAGCTGGGCGGCACCTTCATCGCCGCCAGCGCGGAGAGCTACAAGGGAAAGCTCCGGGATTTGCTGGCATGGTACATCCGTCAGATGGAACAGCTTCATGTGGAAGTTCATTTCGGCGAGGAAGTATCCGATCTGTCCGCCTTGGAGGGACAGCAGGTGATTGTTGCCACCGGCTCCACCCCCAGAGTCCTGCGGGGCGTGCCGGGTCACGAAAAAATGATCGAAGCCTGCGAATATCTCATCGGCACTCCGGTGGGACAGAAGGTGGCGGTCATCGGCGGCGGCCTGACTGGCTCGGAGATTGCCTATGAGCTGGCCTTGCAGGGAAAAGAAGTGACCATCGTGGAGATGAAGGATGATTTGGTGTCCCAGAAGGGCGTGTGCCTTGCCAACAGTTCCTACCTGCGGGAGTGGTTCGCCCTGCACGAGGTACCGGTGTATCTAGAAACCACTTTGAAGGAAGTGAAGGACGGATGCATCATCTGCACCGGCAAGGATGGCGAAGTTACGATCCCCTGTGACAGCGTCATCTGCTCGGCAGGCTATCTGCCCGCGCCCATTGCCAAGGAGGGCGGAAAGGTCCATCTGGTGGGCGACTGCCGGAAGGTGGGCAACCTGAGAAGTGTAATCTGGCGGGCCTATGAGGTCGCCATGGCAATCAAATAAGGAGGAAAACAATGAAGCTAACACAGGAACAACAGGAAATTCTGAATGGCAGCCGGGGCGAAACCATGGCAAAGGTCATGGAGACCCTGGTGCGCTACGGTGAGCTTTACGGCTCCGACACCATGATCCCCGTCACGGGAAAAAATAACCATCTGGTCACGTCCTTTGGCCTGAAGGCCCTGACCCCGGTGTATGAGCTGATGGATCAGCTCATCGCGGAGGGGGCCGTTTCCGGCACCAAATTCTCCGCCGACCCCCGGCCTCTGGACAAGAACGTACCCAGCAGCTTTTTGCAGAACATCATTTTCAACCACTTCATGTACAGCAAGCAGGACTTTTATGAGGATCAGCTACAAAAGCTGGGCCTGATGGAGAAGGACGCCTTCACCTGCACCTGCTACATGGACGAGGTGGGCAACATCCCGAAAAAGGGCGACATTTTGTCGTGGTCGGAATCCTCCGCCGTGGTCTACGCTAACTCGGTGCTGGCGGCCCGGTGCAACCGCAATTCCGGCATCATCGACCTGATGGGGGCCATCTGCGGCTTTGTGCCCCGGTTCGGCCTGCTGACCGACGAGGGCCGGAAGGCCAAGTGGATCGTGGAAGTGCACACCACCAAGAAACCGGAGGCCCAGCTTCTCGGTTCTGCCATCGGCATGAAGGTCATGGAGGATGTGCCCTACATCAAGGGGCTGGATAAGTGGCTGGGGTCGCTGGATGACGATGCCAAAGCCTACCTCAAGGACATGGGCGCGGCTACCGCTTCCAACGGCGCGGTGGGCCTATACCATGTGGCGGGCATCACCCCGGAGGCTGTGGAGCAGGGCGAAGACCTGATTCTCCCCGACGCGCAGGTTTACGTCATTGACGACACAGAACTCCAGCGGGTGTATGAGTCTTACCCCGTGATCTGGAAGAACCGGGAGGCTACCCCCAAGCTATGCTTCATGGGCTGTCCCCACATGAGCCTGCACCAGCTTATCGACTGGACGGAGCGGGTGGAGCAGGGCCTGAAAGCTGCCGGGAACAAGAAGGTGGTCATTCCCACAGTGTTCACCGCCGCCCCCGCTGTCATTGAGAAGTTCAACGCCACCCCCTACGCTACCCGGCTGAAGGAAACCGGCGTCATTGTGTCCTACATCTGCCCGCTGATGTACATGAATAACCCTCTGAGCGGCAAAATTCCCGTTATCACCTCCAGCAACAAGCTGCGCACCTATACCAGCGCCCGCTATTACACCGATGACGAAATTCTGGCCCAGATCACGAAGGGAGGCAACTGATATGAAGCAATTTATCGGACGTGTGGTTGCGAAGGGCACGGTCAGCGCCCCTGCGCTGGTGTCCCACGGAGGCCTGAACACCCTGGCCTCCTTCCAGAAGGCGCTGCAATTCGGCGACAAGAAGGCCACCTGCGGCGATCAGAACAACCCTGACCTTTACGGCAAGCAGATGGCTGGAAAGGCTCTGTGCCTGCCCAGAACCATCGGCTCCACCACCGGCGGACTGGTGCTGTACTGCGCCTGTTCCATGCACCGGCAGCCGGCCTGTATGCTGTTCTCCGAGCCAATCGACTCGCTGGCGGCGGCGGGTGCTATTTTGCAGGATGTGTGGCTCACTGATGTGTCCATGCCCGTCATTGACTGCCTTGGTGAGGAGTTCCTGAATTACGTCCAGGACGGAATGACCGTGACCGTAAAGGAAAACGGTCTGGTGGAAGTGGATTGATAAAAAGTCAAAGGGGCTGTAAAAAAGTCCCCCTGCAAGCGGTTAAAACACGGGCCTTTTATGTCGTGGGTTTGCGGGGACGCAGCAGAAAAAACACATCCACCGGCTTCGCCGGTGGATGTGTTTTTTCTGTGTACGTCGCGGCGCGCCCTTATTGAATGTCGATCCGCTCGTACAGCTCCGGGGGCGCTTCGCTGCTGTGGAGCAGCCGGGACATTGCCTCCACCATTCTACTTTCGACGGCGGGATCCTGAATCGGGTTTTCTTCTCTCGGATCTGTTTGCAGATCGAACAGAAGATCGCCGTACTTCAGATGATCGTCATACATATAACAGGTGTTCTGCGGAGAGGACTCCGGGGTGGCGGGAATCTTCATGACGGGAGCGCCTTTGGTAAAGGAGAAGGCATCGGACAGCGTTCTGTCCGCCTCTTTCAGCTCCTTTAGGGAGAACATCTCAAACATATGCAGAGGCAGCAGCGTGTAATTATTCAGATGTCCCTCGCTCTTCATCCTGCCGGAACGCATATAGACATAGCGGCCGTCCGTGATATTCACGTGCTTCCCGAAATAGCCGAACAGGATGTAGTCATGGATTTTCTCGCCGCTGGCGACCACGGGCAGCATGGACTTCCCCTGCATGGTGCCGGGGGGCGTGATCCCAAAGAAATCCAGCAGGGTCGGCGCGATATCGATGGTCTGGCAGAGGGTATCGCAGCGGGTTCCGGCTTTCACGGTTCGCGGTTCCCATAGGAAAAACGGGGTATGCACGATCTCGTCATACATGGGCATATAATTTTTGCCGAAATAGCCGTGTTCGCCCAGCATATAGCCATGGTCGGTGTTGACGATTACCATGGTGTCCTTCCACATATCGTGCGCGTCCAGGAAATCCAGCAGCTTGCCCAAATAGGTATCCAGCATGGACAGTACGGCACGGTAATTGACCCGGGCCTGGTGAACCTTATCCTCGTCCCCCGGCTGAACCTGACCGTAATAGGGCCAGTCAAATTCCAGGGGCGCGTCCTCGTATAGCTGCTTGTATTTCTCCGGGACAAAATAGGGTTCGTGGGGATCGAAATATTCCAACTGGAGATACCAGTTGTCCGCGTCCACATTTTCCTCCAGGAACTTCATGCCGGCTTCAAAGGTTTTTACATGGGGGTGATCCTCTTCCCGGGGCATAGCCTCGCGGTTGACCGCATCCTGCCGCTTCAGATCCACATTATGCTGGAATCCCTGGGCTTTTCCGTGCCACGCGTCGCCCTCCTGACCCCGGATCATCTCGTAGGTGGTGAACCGGTTGTGGAAGGTCGAACCGCCGTCCTGCCAATAGTGGGCGTGGTCGGTGACCAGGTGGGTGTAGATGCCGTTCTGGGCCAGGATCTCCGGCGCGGAATCGTCAAAAGGCTCCAGCGGTCCCCAGCAGCGGTGCATGAAGTTATAGGAACCGGTATGCAGCTCCCGCCTTGCGGGGATGCAGGGCAGGCTCCCGACATAAAACTGGTCAAAAGTGACCATTTTGTCGGAAAGCCTCTTAAAATTCGGCGCGATGGTTTCCATGTCTCCATAGTTGGGGAGAAACAGACGGTTCAGGGAATCGTACATGATGGTGATTGCACGCATTTTGTATTACTCCTTCCTGCTTACCACCATTTGATTGCGTCTGTGACCTCGGTGCGCAGCGCAACGAAATCGGGAGAAGCAATGTCACGGGGACGTGGCAGTGTATTATTCACCGTGCGCTTGACGGTAGTGGGTTTGTTGGTCAGAATCATGATCCGGTTGCCAAGGTAGACGGCTTCCTCGATATTGTGGGTAATAAAGATAACCGTTGTTTTGGTCATCTCCCACAGCTTGATCAGCTCGTCCTCCAATTTGAATCGCAGTTCGATATCAAGCTGGCCGTATGGCTCGTCCATCAACAGCAGCTCCGGCTCGGTGGCGAAGGCCCGGGCGATGGAAACACGCTGGAGCATACTGGAGGAAAGCTGCTTGGGGTAATAGGATTTGTATTTTGTCAGGCCCACGATATCCAGGTATTTCGCCACCAGCTCATCCCGCCGCGCCTTCGGCACGTGCTTGATGTCCAGCCCGAAGGCGACGTTTTGCTCCACGGTCAGCCAGGGCATGGTGGAATCCCCCTGGAAGATGTACGCAATGTTGTTCGTTTTCGGATCGACCGGCTTTCCGTCCAGCAGAATCTGGCCGGAAGTAATGTCATAGATCTTCGTAAGGCTGTTCAGGAAAGTCGTTTTTCCGCAGCCGGTGGGCCCCACAACGCAGAGAAGATCCCCTTGGTAGACATCGAAGGATATGTTATCCAGCACCAGAAGGTCGCCGAATTTTTTCGTCAGATTTTTAACCTCCACTTTTACAGGAGGCGTTTGCTTCTGTTCACACATGGAATATCCTCCTTACAATGTGCTGTCCATGATACTGGTGATCTCTTTGCGCAGCTCCAGGAATTCGGGGGAGACATAATCCCGGGGACGGGGAAGATCGATGACGAATTCCTTCTTGACCGTTGCCGGGCAGTTGCTCAGCACGATGATCCTGTCGGCCAGGTAGAGCGCCTCCTCGATATTGTTGGTCACAAAGATGATTGTCCGCTTTTCCGTCTGCCAGATCCGCTGCAGCTCTTCCTGCATTAAATAGCGGGTCTGGGCGTCCAGCGCGCCGAAGGGCTCGTCCATCAGCATGACCTTAGGCTCAATGCAGTAAGCCCGGGCAATGCCCACACGCTGCTTCATGCCGCCGGAGAGCTTGCTGGGAAACGCGTCCTCAAAGCCCTGCAGGCCCACGAGGTCGATGTATTTCTGCGCCCGCTGCCGGCGCTCTTTCTTGGGGACGCCGGCCATCCGCAGGCCGTACTCCACGTTGCCCATGGTGGTCAGCCAGGGGAACAGGGAGATGTTCTGAAAGACCACGCCACGTTCAGGCCCAGGCCGCAGTACCGGGTTGCCGTTGACGGTGATCGTGCCGGTGGTTACAGGCTCCAGACCGGCCAGCATATTGATGATCGTACTTTTTCCGCACTGTCCGGGGCCAAACAGGGCGATGAACTCGTTTTCCTTTGCGGTAAAATGAAAAGAGCGCACAACTTCATGATCCCCGGTGGGCGTTTGAAAGGTTTTTCCTACGTTTTCACACGCGATCAGGTCCCGCTCTTGTTCCATCGACATAGCACATTCTCCACCTTTCTCATAATTACTGCCAGGAAAAATCCGACGATACCGATGGTGACGATGCCCACGAGTATCTGAACCATATCGTTGTTATTCATGCCGGAAACGATCATCCAGCCCAGGCCCTCAGAGGAGCGAACCATTTCCGCCGCCAGGACAGTGCCCCAGCTACTGGACAGCGCGACCTGCAGGCCCGCGAAAATGGGGGGAACGGAGGCGGGCAGCACAATGGTGAAGAAAATCTGCACACGGTTGGCACCCAGCATCTCCGCGGCGCCGATCAGCGCGGGATCCACACTCTTCGCGCCGCTCCAGGCGTTCAGGGTCACATTGGAGAAGGAAGCTAGGAAGATCAGGAAGATCTTCGCGTCCTCACCGAGGCCCAGCCAGATGATGGAAATGGGGATCCAGGCAATGGGAGGGATGGGGCGGATGATCCGGAACAGGGGGCTGAAAATCGCCTCGATGGTTTTGCTCCAGCCCATGCCGAGGCCCAGGATCACGCCGATGACCGCACCGATGGCATAGCCAATCAGCACCCGCAGCAGACTGTAACCCACATGGATGATCAGCGTATGGCGGCCCACCTGCCCGCCCAGCAGGTACGCAAAGAAGGATTTGAACACAGGAATCGGGCCGGGCATTAGCTGCCCCAGCTCCGTGCCGTTGGTGCCGCAGTACCATAGCAGAAGAAATGCCGCAATGGAGACGGTGCCGCACAGAATATCAATGCCGCTTTCGGCCAGCTTTTTCTTTTTCACTTTGCATTCATCCCCTTCGCTACTCTGATTTCAATTTGGTGGAGGATCACATCCAGCACCAGACCAACCACGCCAATGCAGATCATGCCGACGATGATAATATCCGGGCGGGAAATGGAACGGGCCTGCTGGATCATGAAGCCAAGTCCCTCGCTGGAGGCCAGCAGCTCGGCGGCAACCAGTGCCGTCCAGCTCGTGCCCAGAGCGGTGCGCAGGCCGGTGAAGATCATGGGGGTGGCTGTGGGAATAGCGATTTTCCAGAGCTTTTGACCGTTGGAGGCACCGAATACATCGCCGACCCAAAGGTGCAATTCGCTGGTCTGCTGGATTCCGGTATAGGCGTTGACCGTGCAGGCGATCATGGAATTGAGGAAGATAACCATGGCCTTGGACACAATACCGATGCCGAACATCAGAATGAACAGAGGGATCCAGGCAATACCGGGGATCGGGCGAATCAGGTCAAAGAGGGGCCGGACGAAGCGGTCGCACCATTTGCTCCAGGCCATGAAGATACCCAGAGGAACGCCGACCAGAGCGCCCAGTCCATAGCCCAGCAGACAGACCTTCAGACTGGCCATCAGGTGGACAGGAAGGGTAGCACCGTCGGGGGCTTTGGTTGTCAGCTTCTTGATGAAGGTCTGCACGCATTTTACTGGGCCGGGAAACACAGCGCTTTTCGTTAAGTGCAGCACATCACAGCACACATACCAGACCAAAAGAACCGCCAACACGGACAGGCAAGAAAGTAATATGTATTTGTACTTTTTTAGAAATCCTTTCATATTGATCCCTGCTTTCTCAGATAAATGAATGCCTGCCGCCGGAAAGCAACAGGCATTGCTGGCAGTTGATTATTCGGCGTTCTTTGCGTCGTGATAGGCGATGGCACGTTCAATAAAGGAATGATCCATGGAGGCTTCGATGTTGGGGTAATCGTCTGCCTCGATCATGCCCTGATCCACGAAGAACGCGCCGATGTTGATCATGGTCGCGCCGAATTCGTAGACATCTTCGCGGAGCATATCCCAGGTGAAATAGGACTGGTTCGCGATTTCGGAGGCCATGTCATCTTCCGTGTAAGTGGTGCCCTCGGAAGCGTAGATCCGCATACCGTATTCCGCGCGCAGCGTATCATCGGTTGCCAGAATGTCCATGGCGGTGTAGAGGCAATCCAGCAGAGCGACCAGATCATCGCCTCTGGTTTCGGCTACTTCATTCTGAACGGAGATGGTATCCACCAGGGGAGCGCCCATAACGTCGTACAGGTCGGCGACCTTCACGTAATTGGGATCAGCGGCCAACTGGCTGGTGTAGGGAGGCGTGGTGGCCAGCAGATCGCCCTGACCGGTGATAAAGGCTTCATAGGCCTGGGCGTATTCCATGGAAACCATGCTGAAATCATCGGAGGTCAGACCGAAGGCCTTGACATAGGAAATAGCGTTATAGTGGGCGGCGGTAGACAGGGGGCCCAGGATGGAGCAGCCCTTCACAGTTTCGGCGCTGCCGATGATGTTGCCGGAGTAGACGCCGGCCTTCGCAATGTCACTGTCCGCACGGGCGTAGATCGCCTGACCGTTGACCGTGATGGTGCCATCGCCGATGTAGGTATACATACCGGTTGCCAGAGCGTACACGGTGGCCATGCCGGAAACGGCTACATCCAGTTCACCGGCTGCCATGGCTTCGTTGATGGGCGCGCCGGAAGCGAAGGTAACGATTTCTACATCCAAACCGGCATCCTCAAACAGTCCCAGTTCCTGAGCAACATACACATACAGGCCCGCAGCCTTTGCCTGGGTGCCGATGACCAGCTTTTTGCCGGACAGGTTCAGGGCGGTGGGATCATTCGCGGTGCCGTCCGTGGCAACTGCTTCGCCATTGGTTTCATTGGGGGTAGTGGCGTTGTTGCCGGAAGATGTGCCGCTGCCGCAAGCAGCCATTGACAGAATCATAGCGGCAGCCAGAAGAAGTGCAAACAGTTTTTTCATTTGATTTCCCTCCATTTTTTTGAATGAATACGTATTCAAAACTGTCGAAACGAAAACCACGTTTCACAACGCAGCAATGAATACGTATTCAAACTTTCGTAGTAATAGTATCATCTTGCTGCTTATTTGTCAACGGGTTTTCGCCAAAATTGTATAAACGAACAGAAAATATGGGGCAAAATTAGTCAATTTGCTGCTTACAGGAATCGGGAAGGGGCAGCGTAGTATCCCGAATAATCAATTTGGGCGGGAACAGCATATGGGTACGGTTTTCCTCTCCCCGTTCGATCATTCCCCGCAGTTCCCGGCAGGCCTCGGCCACCATCTCCTCGGCGGAAATGTGAATGACCGACAATGCCGGCTTTGTGGCGCTGGAAAGCGGAATATCATCCCAGCTCAGAAGCTGTGTCTGCTGGGGGACAGGGATTTGGAGCTGGCGCAGCGCCTCCCGAACGCCCAGCGCCACCACGTCGCAGTGGGTCAGCAAAAAGACCTTCCGGCTTTGAAACAAAGCGGCGTGATCCATGATAAACTGGTACGCTTCCTTAGTGGACAGGTCGCAGGTAAGGATATGGTCATCCGGAAGCGTCTGGCCGCGGGAAGCCAGCCCCTGACGGAGGGCGTCTACGCGGGTTTTAATTTCGTTTTTTTCCTCCTGGAGGTTCAAGGACAGGTAGTAAGGCGCGTAGTCCGGAAAAGCGCCCATATATTCTCCCGCCATCTGCCCGGCATAGGTGCTGTCGCTGATAAAATAGCTGAGAAAGTCCGCGTTGTGAACGACGTGCATCATGCAGACGCATGGGATCTTGTGTTCTGTCAGAAGCTGTTTTTCCCGGGGGAGCAGGCCGCCTGACCGCATCAGAATCACGCCGTCCACCTTCCGACAGCGAATGATCCGCTCCAGGACAGAGATCCCGTTGCTGTTATTGCAGTCATTGATGGGCATAATGTCATAGTTGTACCGGTCCAGTTCTTTCTGTATCAGGTCGAACAGGTGGGCGATCATCAGATTGGTTCCCATGCCTACAAAGTGCGTCGGGAAAATAATGCCGATGGTGCCGGTCCGGTTGGTTTTCAGGCCTCGGGCCTGACTGTTCAGGACAAACCCGTATTCTACCGCTTTCTGCCGGATCATTCTCTTTTTTTCCTCCGGCACCAGGTCGCTGTCATTCATGGCGCGGGATATGGTGGATTGGGATACGCCCAGGAGTTTGGCAAATTCTTTAGAAGTAAGCATGGTATCTTCCTTCCCCAATGGCTTTTTCCTTATTATATCATATTTTTGAAATTTGCAAAGGAAAATACTACCGGTTCCCTTTTTTTGGGGGAGCCGTTTTTCCTGTTTGACGTTTCGGCGCCCATGGAGTATAATGGCGCTGATACGAATATCCAACAAGAAAGCAACAGGAGGGATCCCATGCGGTCTGTTCATCTGCTGATAAAACCCGCCAGCGGAATGTGCAATATGCGCTGCCAGTACTGCTTTTATGCGGACGAGACCAGCAAACGCGAGACGCCCAATTACGGCATTATGTCCCGGCAGACCATTTCGGCTGTTTTGGAACACGCCCTGGAAGCGGCGGACGCAGAATGCACTATCGCGTTTCAGGGAGGCGAGCCCACATTAGCGGGACTGGATTTTTTCCGGTTTGCCGTAGCGGAGGCGAAGGAGAAAAACCGGAATTACGCCCGGCTGCATTTTGCCATACAGACCAATGGACTGGCGATTGATGATGATTGGGCGGCTTTTTTCGCGGAGAATCATTTCCTGGTGGGGGTGTCCCTGGACGGAACAAAAGAAGTCCACGACTGCAACCGGATCGACGCGGCGAGGAAGGGAACCTTTGGCCGGGTGGTTCATGCCATTGAGATTATGGAGCGGCATGGGGTAGACTACAATATCCTCACGGTCATTACAAAAAACACGGTGCGAAGCTACCGGGCAATTCATAGCTTTTTCAAAAAGAAAGGGTTCCGCTATCAGCAGTTTATTCCCTGCCTGGACCCGCTGGAAGAGGAGCGGGGCGGGAAAAACTGGTCGCTGACGCCGGAATTGTTCGAAAAGTACTTAAAGCAGTCCTTTGACCTGTGGTACGAGGAGGCCATGGCGGGGGACAAGCAGTACCACCGGTATTTTGACAATCTGCTGTGTATGCTCAATGGACAGCCGCCGGAGGCCTGCGGTATGGCGGGCAGATGCGGGCTGCAGTATGTGGTAGAGGCGGACGGCAGTACCTACCCCTGTGATTTTTATATGCTGGATGCCTACCGGATCGGAAACCTGGCGGAGGATACCATCGAGGCGGTGGATGCCCGGCGAAAGGAAATCGGATTTATCGAGCAGAGCCTGCCGGTGCCGGAGGATTGCGGAGCGTGCCGGTGGTATGCCCTTTGCCGGGGAGGCTGCCGCCGGGACAGGGACTATTTTGAAAACGGCATCGGCCGAAACTATTATTGCGCCGCTTACCGGGCGTTTTTTGAATACGCCTATCCCCGCTTGGTGCAGCTTTACCGGTTTATGACCATGCCGGGAAGGATCTGATAGGAACCTTCGATGAAATCCACCTTTCATCAAAGAAACTCCGACTGACAGCGCGGCGGCCGGGAAAATAATCAAAACGGGAGAAACCGCATATGCGAGTTCTCCCGTCATTTTTTATTCAATCCCGGCGGAGAAGGCGTTCTGCCTGTTTTGCAGCCTCCCCATACTCCGGGATGCTGGAAATGCCGCCGGGTTTTGTGGTGGAAAGCCCCGCACTGGCGCAGGCAAAGGCAACCGCCTCCCGCAGTTCGGGTTCCGTCAGGGCCTCCGGCGCTTTCCTGGATTGCAGCAGCTTCCATAGGGCGCTGCCGCCGAAAATATCCCCGGCCCCGGTGGTATCAACGCCCCGGATGCCCGGCAGGCTGGGCACATGGCCGCAGGCGTTTCGGTTTTGGAAATAGCATCCGTCCGCGCCGCAGGTGGCAAATACCAGCTTCACACCGTAGTGCTCCAGAATGTGCGCGGCCCCTTCTTTTACACCCAGGCCAAAGAGAAATTCCACTTCCTCGTTACTAATTTTTACGATATCCGCCTGGCGCAGTCCCCAGAGAAGCTGCTGCTTTGCGTCTTCCATGCTACGCCACAAGGGCTTGCGGAGATTGGGGTCATAGGTAATCAGTTTGCCCTTGGACTTGGCATAGGCCACCGCCTGATAGGTCGCGGAGCGGGCAGGCTCGTCCGTCAGGCTCAGAGTGCCGAAGCGGAACACCTTTGCTTCGTCGATCAGGCTCAAATCCAGATCCTCAAACCGAAGCTGGGTGTCCGCGCCGGGTTTCCGGGCGAAGGAGAACTCCCGGTTCCCTGTGCCGTCCAGCGTCACAAAGGCCAGGGTGGTAAAAACCCCGTCATCCGCGAGAATGCTGCGGGTTTCGATTCCCGCACTGTCCAAGGTGGGGTAGCCGTCTCCATCCACGCTCTGGCAGGTAAAATCAATGAGCAGTTCGCCTAACGCGACAGATCATGGTGTTTTCTCCGCCTGTGTGTCTGTGATGGTGATGGACCAGGTAATTTCGAAGCGCCTGCCCGGCGCCAACTGGATCAGATCGCTCTTGCGGCTGAAGTCCTCGATCATATTCTCCCGGCCGGGCAGAGAGGTCCAAGGCTCGATGCACACAAAGGGCGCGTCCGTCTTTGGCGTGTGCCAGATGCCAAGATAGGGCATCTGGGGGTAGGAGACTGTTACGACGCAGCCGGATATCTGAGATTGAAGGGTCACTTCCTTTGCCATATTTTGCAGGATAATGACCCGGTTCTCAAATAAGCTATGGCGCAGCGGCAGAAAACGGCCCGCTTCTAAGGGAAAGCGCTCCACCCTGCCGCTCAATAAGGGGCCGGCGACAGTGCCGATCCGATCCGGCTGGCATCTTTGGGAAAAGACCAGCGTATAGTCCTCAAACTCTTCGCCCTCTGCCCAGGGCACCCGAAAGCCGGGATGACCGCCGATGGCAAAGGGCATGACCTGGCTGCCCCGGTTTTGAACGGCATAGGTGATCTCCACGCTGCTGCCCCGGAGACGGTAGGTAATCTCCAGGGAAAAGGGAAATGGATACCGGGTGGCAGTTTCGGGACTGTCGGATAGGGAGAGAACCGCCCCGTCATCCTGATACGTGGTCACGGAAAACATGGATTCCGCAGCAAACCCATGGATACCTATGGAGTATTCCGCATCCCGGAACCGGTAGCGGTCTTGGAAAAGCCGCCCGATACATGGGAATAAGACCGGTGAACGGTCATTCCAGTAGGCAGGATCGCCCTGCCAGAGGTATTGCCTGCCGCTGGGGCCGAATAATTCCATCATTTGGGCGCCCAGGGTGTCTACCGTGAGTCGGAGATGTTCGTTATGAAGATAAATCAGCATATCTTTTTACTTCGCAGAGGGATACTCATTGCACAGCAGGCGATAGGGCGGCTCGTCCTCCTCGATCTCTGGGAAGCGGCCCACCGGCGGGTTGAAACGGTTGTCGGTGTTGTCATCGTTGCACTGGCTGACTTCCCCCAGCAGCACAGGGCCTGTGCCCGGTTCCACCTCGAAATCATGGTACATATATTGCTGAATGTGGATGCTCTCACCGGAGGTCAGCCTCACCTGGGTTCCGGCGGGAACGGTGTAGGTGCAGCCATCGCAGTGGACGGTGACATCGGACTCCCGGTCGATGGACTCATCCGGCAGGCTGTTGTACACCCGGATCAGGATATTTCCGCCGCCTCGGTTGATGATATCCTCGGTCTTGTACCAGTGGAAATGGTTGGGGGAATACTGGCCCTCTTTCATGTACAGCAGCTTCTCGGCGTAAACCTTGGGGTACTTGTCCGCCATGGCACGGTTGCCGTTACGGATGGTGATGAGTGACATTCCAACCTTATTGAAATCTCCCAGGCCGTAGTCCGTAATGTCCCAACCCAGCATACAGTCGCGTACCTCGTCATACTCGTGGCCGATATCTTGCCACTGCTCCGGGGTAAAATGGCAGAAGGGCGGCAGATAGCAATGCTCCTTCTGGCACATGGCTTCCAGCTCTTTCAGAGCTTTGTTGATTTCCGATCGTTTCATGGTAGTCGCTCCTTTCAGTTTCACGGTTTTGCTTCTATTATCTGCCTCCGGGACGTTCAAGACAAGCAGGGATCTTTTGAAAGAATATTGTAATATTGCGATTTCTGTGCTATTATTTTGAAAAACAATTCCCTGGCGGAAGGAGGAAGCAGTGTGCGGTGTGTCTATTATGGGGACGATCTGCCCAATGGATTTGAGGAAAAGATCCCGTTTTCGCCGGAAAAACCCTACACGATCAGCATAAAGCGCTTTCAGGTGGAGGATGTGGTTCCGCTGCATTACGCCGAAACGCTGGAGATCCTGCTGTGCGACGAATTATGTGGTGAAATTTTGATCGATGCAACCCGGTTCCAGCTGGAGGAGAAGCAGCTCGTGGTGATCCCGCCCTATACGGTCCATTCCACCAATGTCCAGCCCGGGGGTGGCACCATGTATGTGGTCAAGGTATCCCTGCGGGAGCTGCGCCGCTATATCGATGTGGAGAACTATCTGGCGGCCTGCGGCTGCGGGATTAGCCAGCTCCAGTACCGCTGCGGCGCGTACACGGCGGTGTATGCCATTGTGGAGAAACTGATCGAACGGGACGGGGAACTGGGGGACTGCCTTCCACTGCTGCTGGAACTGTTTCGGGTGTTGTCCAAGTATGTGGATACCCAGCGGGAGACTGCCTCCCTCCATGGCCAGTTCCGGGTGTCCAGCTTACAGGAGCTGATCCACTGGACCAACCAGAATTATACCCGGAAAATTTCCATTGACGAGGTGGCCCAAAGAACGGGATACAGCAAGTATCACTTTTGCAGCCGGTTCAAATCCCTGACCGGGATCACCTACATGAATTATCTGAACAGCGTCCGGGTGTCCCACGCCTGCCTGATGTTGCAAAATGGGGAATCTGTTCAGGCGGTAGGCCGGAGCGTGGGCTTCGAAAACAGCTCCTATTTCACCCAGGTTTTTAAGCGGATTCTGCATATGACGCCCCATGAATATGCCTGCCGGCAGAAGAAAGCCAGGGCCGGACAGGAAACGATTGCCGCAGCCGTATGCGGCGTTATGGAGTTATGATAGGAACTTGCTCAAAAGGAGAGGGCTGGTGCCCGCATCGGCCCCAAGGCCTCTGCAAAATTCGCCTGTTGATACATTTCAGGGCACTCCCACGGGAGTGCCCTTAGACTATCAAAAAAGTAATCCCGTAGGGGCTGATGCCCACATCAGCCCTTTCCAGATGTTTAGAATTCGCCGAAAACGATCTAAGGCAACACCGCACAATTGCATCTGCGGATCTCAGCGGATCTTTTGTGGCATTTCCTCAATTCTGTTATGAAATGACATCCGTCAAGAGGTAACATCTCACAAATAAGTGGATAGCGACCTGTGAAAAATGCTGAGGGCATCTGGGAAGAGTCAGAGGACAGATTCCCGGCATATAGCCATTCTGTTATACGTGGATTGGTTACCGATAGGCTAATGACTTCGCCGTGAGCTCTGCAATCTAAAATCGGGGATTGGTTGCCCCATTCCAAAGGGGACAGCGTTCCCTTGGCAGTGGTTTCCAAAGGCGGCAGCGCTGCCTTGGCGGGAAGAATCCAAAGAAACCGGGGTTTCGTGGCACACGACTTTTCTGGAAAAGTCTAATGTGTTATACCTTTGGCGACCGTGGGTGGCTGAAAGGGGTTGTTCGGGGCAGGAACAAGCATTTTCCGTCAGCCACAGAACAGGCGGATTCTGCGTCCTCCCGGGCGAGAAGCCCAGGAGTTTGCACTAGCAGAATCCGCCTGTTCGGGTGTAGGTGGTGTCGCGAAATGGAGAGGAGAAGCGCAGGGTCGCCTCGCAATGGAGCGGCATCACCGGGGGATCCAAAGGTATATTCCAAACGCTCCTTTTTATCAACAACGGCTGTATTGCCAAACATATCTAATTGCTCCGGGGCGGAAGCAGCATATGGAGACCGAAAAAAGTTTCTCAATTTACGTTGAACGCGCCATTATTGTCTACCTGCACAGAAAACCAGTTTTTTCTTGTATAAACTGACAAATTGACTTCTGTGGAAAATCGTGCTACTATGACGTTAAGCAAACGGTTGCATAAATTACATGGCGGAATATTATAATAATTCGACAATTATCATAATTAACTAATTTAATGTATGGATTTTAATTATGATTCTGCATGATATTCCTTTAATTGCAAGTAAACCGTTTGCACGGAGGTGCGGTATGGCAGCAACGATCAAGGATGTGGCGCGGCTAGCGGGGGTTTCGCCGTCGACGGTCTCCCGCGTGCTCAATCAAAAGGGCGTCATTTCGGAGGAGACAAAGCAGAAAATCGCGTCCGCAATGGAGCAGCTCAAATACGTCCCCAACGACATCGCCCGCAGCTTTGCCAACGGTTCGGCCCACGCGATTTCCCTAGTGATCGACATCTCGGACGGCACGGCCTACGCCAACAATTTCTTCAACAATACCGTCTTCGGCATCGAGACTGCCGCGCACCGGAACGACTACAATCTCATCATCACCAACGGCGCGGCGGCGTTCGGCGGCATTTCCTCCGTCGAGCGGCTGATCGCCGGAAAAAAGGTTGACGGTGTGGTGCTGCCGATCTCCCTTGTGACGGACGAGCTGCTGCGCAGAATCGAAGACTTAAGCGTGCCGTGTGTGATCCTCGGCCGCTCGGAGGAGGTCGGCGCGGAGGCCAACTGGGTCGATATCAACAATGTGCAGGCCGGCCGCAGAGCCGTCAAGCTCCTGCTGGAGCGGGGATATCAGAAGATCGCCTTCCTTTCGGACGGCGACCAAGAGGTTTTCAATCAGGATCGCATCGCGGGCTATCGCCGCGAGCTTGCCGCAAATCATCTGTCCGTTCCGGACGGCGGCATCCTCCACGGTCTGCCGACCGTCGAGAGCGGCATGGACTGCGTCCGGGCGTTTTTGCAGGGCAGCGACGCGCCAGATGCCGTCATTTGCAGCGACGACCGGTTGGCGCTGGGCGCACTGCGGGCCGCGCGGCAGCTGGGACTGCGGGTGCCGGAGCAGTTCGGCATCATCAGCTGTGACAACACGCCGCTGACGGAGCTGGCCGAGACGCCCATCACCAGCGTGGATGTGGATACGTTTGCCCTAGGTGTGCAGGCGGCGCAGATTCTGATCGAGCAGATCGAAGACCCGCAGACCAGCCTGCGGCAGATCCTTCTGTCGACGAAGCTCATCGAGCGCGCCTCGACAATGCGGAGAAAACAAGAAGAAACGGAGGCGATCACCATTTGAATCAGGCGGCCATCATTCACCGCCCCACCTCGGACTACATCTACCCAAGCTCCCGCAATACGCTGGAGCTTCAGCTCATCACGGCGCGGGGGGATGCGGACGAAGCGGAGCTATGGTACTGGATGCGCTACGAGACGGATCCGGCGAAGATCCGACGGCAGCGTCTGCACGTGTCCTTACAGGATGCGCTGCACGATTACTACCGCACAACGGTCTGCACCGGCCGGATCGCGGCATACACCCGGTACTGTTTCCACCTGAGAGCCGGAACGGACGAGCTGTGGCTCGGCGCGAACGGCTTACAGGAGACGGAGCCTGCCATGAACGGGAATTACTTTGAATTCCTCTGGCCGAACCCGACGGACGGCTTTTCCGCACCCGGGTGGCGGGGCAGGCAGGTGTACTATCAGATATTCCCGGAGCGGTTCAAAAACGGAGACCCCTCCCGCACCCCGGCAGACGCGGACGCCTGGGGTGCCCCGCCGACGCGGGAAAATTTCATGGGCGGCGACCTTGCGGGAATCACGGAGGGGCTTGATTATATCCAGTCTCTCGGCGTGACGTGCCTGTATCTGACGCCGATATTCCGTTCGCCGTCGAATCACAAATACGACACGGCCGATTATTTCGAGATCGACCCGGCCTTCGGCACGAAGGACGACCTGAGGCGGCTGGTGGACGGCGTACATACCCGGGGGATGCGCATCATCCTCGACGGCGTGTTCAACCACTGTGGCTATTGGTGGGACAAATTTCAGGACGTTGTCAGAAACGGCGAAGCGTCGCCGTACCGCAGCTGGTTCTTTATCCACAGCTATCCCGTGGACGCCGGGCGGCAGAATTACGACTGCGTCGGGCATTACAAATGGATGCCGAAGCTGAACCTGGCGGATCCGGACGCTCGGGACTACTTTCTCTCCATCGGCCGGTACTGGTTGCAGGAATTCCATATCGACGGCTGGCGGCTGGATGTGGCGGACGAACTGCCGACCGCATTCCTGGAGGCCTTCGCCGCGGAGATGCGCGGATGGAAACCCGACTGCATCCTGCTGGGCGAGACATGGGGCGACGCAGGGCGGCTCGTGAATGGGAACCGGCTGGACAGCGCGATGAATTACCTCTTCCGGGACGCGGCTGTGGCGTGGCTGGCGAAGGACGCGCTTTCTGCATCGGAATTCGGCTGCCGCCTCAACAGGGCGCTGGCGCTGTACCCCGGCGAAACAAACCTCCGGATGTACAACCTACTGGACAGCCATGACACGGCGCGCTTCCTCTATGAAGCGGGCGGCGACAAGGCGAGGCTCCGGCTGGCCGTGGCGATGCAGATGACGTTCCCCGGCTCCCCGGCGATCTTCTACGGCGACGAGATCGGCCTGAGCGGCCCGAACGACCCCGGCTGCCGCATGGCGATGCAGTGGGACGGGGAAAAGCAGGACCGGCAGCTGCTGAACTGGTACCGGCAGCTCATTTCCCTGCGGCTCGCATCCGATTCCCTGACGGACGGCGACTACCGCACCGTGCTGGCGGACGATGGGGCAAATGTATACGCCTTTTCCCGCACGGTGCCCGGTGAGCAGACGCTCGTTATCCTGAATGCCGGTGCGGCACCCTGGCGCGGGCGGCTCCCGATCCCGGAGTGGGCACGGGAATTTGCCGAATGGACGTTCTGCTGCCAAACGGACAGCATGACAGAAGAAAAATCGTTCCATCCCACGATCCTGACGGACGACCCGGGACGCTTTAAAGTAGAGCTTCCCGCGAAGTCCGTTAAGATAATCCGATCCATCAACAATCAATTAAAGGAGAAGGTGCAATCATGAAACAGACAAGTATCAAAAAAATGCTGGCGCTCTTCCTGATCGCAGCAGTGATGTTAGCGGCATTCACTGCATGCGCCGAAAAAGCGCCAGACACTGCCCAATCCCAGCAGCCCGCAAATAACGCGGCCGTCCCCGCCGATGACAAGGCGGCAGAAACGTCCGCAGCCACGCCCGAAGAACCCGTTGTGATCAACTTCTGGCATCACTACAGCGCGCAGTCCGCAGAGAATGAGACCCTGATGAATGTGCTGATCCCCAAATTCGAGGAAGAGAACCCCGGCTACAAGGTCAACGCCGTCTCGCATGAGTGGGCCGACCTGCACGACAAGATCCTTGTCAGCGCAAGCTCGAACACCCTGCCCGATGTCGCGCGTCTGGATATCGCGTGGGTTCCGGAGTTCCAGAAAATGAACATTCTTGTTCCTCTGGATCAGCAGATGAGCGATTTTAACGATGTTGCGGGCCAGCTTCTTCCCAGCGCCATGAGCACCGCCATGGTCAAGGGCAGCTACTACGCGCTGGCGCTCAACACGAATACGAAGATCCTGTTCTACAACGCCGACGCGCTGGCAGCCGCCGGGATCGAAGTGCCCAAAACAATGGATGAGATGTTCGCCGCGATCCATGCCCTGTCCGGCACGAACGAAAACGGCCAGCAGGTCTGGGGTCTGAACGAGCCTGCCCTCGCCGGCTGGAACGTCCTGCCCTACATCTGGAGCAACGGTGGCAGCATCACGGATGACGCCTGCACCACTGCCACAGGCTATGTCAACAGCCCTGAGACGGTCGCGGCCGTGCAGAAGCTGGTTGACCTCTACGCAAACGGCGAATTCACCGGCTTTAACAGCGGCGATATCCCCATGACCGACGGCTTCGGCACCGGCCGGTATATGATGCTGCTGGAAGGCCCGTGGAAGACCGCGGAGCTGGCCGGTGCATATCCCGACTTCAATTACGGCACCAGCGAGGTGCCTGCCGGTTCCGGCGGCTCGATCTCCGTGCTGGGCGGCGAGGACATTGCCATGTTCAATACCGCCAACAAAGACGGTGCATGGAAATTCATGAAGTTCATGACCAGCGAATACGCCCAGGAAGAGATGGCCAAGTGCGGCCAGATTCCCGTCAGCACGGCGGCGCTGGAAAGCCAGACCGTAAAGGATGCGTCCTTTGCCCCGTTCCTTGAGGCGATCACGACGGCCAGGGCCCGCCCGACCGTTGCCTCCTGGTCGGAGATCGACAACGCGCTGACCGTCGCCATGACCGACATGATCGTCAACGGCGCGGACGTGCAGAAGACGCTGGATCAGCTGGCTGTGACGATCGACGGCTTGCTTGCCGAATAAACACAGTATATCAGATAGACGAACCAAATGCAACTATTTTCAAAGCAGGCTCCGGCCTGCTTTGAAAATATGGCAAATCGGAGGCAGCCGCAGAGCTGCTTGAAAGGAGCTGCTCTATGGAACTGAAATCAAAACGCGACCGTCTTCAGGTCGGCCTTCTGCTGCTTCCGGGGCTTCTGGTCTTTGCGTTGTTCACGATCTACCCCATCGGGAAGCTTCTGCACATGAGCTTTCTGCAATGGGATCTCGGCTCGATGCAGCATCAGAAGTTCATCGGGCTGCAAAATTACATCGACGTTCTCTCCGACGAGACATTCCGGGTCGCGTTTGCGAACACACTGATCTACACGCTCGTGACCGTACCGGGGCAGATGATCCTGGGCTTACTGGCCGCAGTGCTCATCAATGCCATCCCACGTTTCCGTGTCACGTTCCGCGTGATCTATTACATCCCGGTCATCACCTCTTGGGTCATCGTCTCGCTGATATTCCGGTATATTTTCAACACCGAGGGTATGCTCAACTACGTGCTCACGAACGTGCTGCACCTGACGGCGTCCAACATCCGCTGGCTCGACGGCCGCTGGGGCGGGCTGACAGTTGCGATGATGCTCGGTATCTGGAAAGGCGTCGGGTGGAATCTGGTCGTGTTCCTGGCCGCGCTGCAAAGCGTTCCCCAGGAGTTGTATGAATCGGCAGGTATTGACGGCTGCGGCGCGTTCCAGAAGTTTTTCTATGTGACGCTGCCCAGCATCAAGCCGACGATCCTCTTTGCACTCGTCATGCTGACCATCGGCGGCTTCAACGTCTTTACGTCCATAAAGATGATCACCGGCGGCAAGCCGATGCACCAGACGGAGACAGTTCTCACGTGGATGTATTACAAAGCGTTCAACACCGGCTCCTTCGGCTACGCGGCCGCGCTGTCGTTCGTCGTTGCCGTGACGCTCATTTTCCTCGCCATTCTGCAATTCAAGGCCATGAAGCAGAAGGACGCGGCCAATTCGTAGGAGGGACTGCCATGTATACACTGAAAAAACGGGAACTCCCGTCCAACATCCTGCGCTATGTGCTTCTGCTGCTCGGCGGCGCGGTGTCGGTCATGCCGATGATCTATATGATCAGCACGTCCCTGAAGCCAAACGGTGCGCTCTATGAGTTCCCGCCGAAGTTTTTCCCGGCGCTCGATACGGTTACGCCTGAAAACTATGTGTACATCTTCAGTCAGGAAAAGTTCTACGTCAATTTCCTGAACAGCGCGATTGTTGCCATACTGACCGTCGTGATCGCGGCCTTCGTCTCGTCGGCGCTGGCCTTCTGCCTGGCGCGCTTCCGCTTCCCCGGCAGAAGGGCGCTCTTTGCGCTTGTCATCGGCACGATGATCATCCCAGGCACGACGCTCATCATTACGCAGTATCAGCTCGCCTCGTTCTTCAAGCTCACGAATAAGCTGCTGGGGCTGGTGCCGTTCTACGTGGCGTGGGTCATTCCGTTTTCCACGTTCATGATCAAGGGCTACATTGAGAGCATCCCGAGGGAATTCGACGAGGCTGTCTACATGGACGGCGGCAGCGTATTCACCGTGTTCTTCAAGGTCATCTGCCCGCTGGCCAGCCCGGCCATCGCATCCGTCAGCATTTTCAATTTTCTGACGGCGTGGGAAGAATTCCCGTGGGCGCTGACGGTTCTGAACGACACCCAGAAGCGCACGCTGCCCATCGCCATCTCAGGCTTTTTCGGCCAGCATCAGTTCACCCAGTGGGGCTACGTCTTTGCCATGTCTGTGGCAAGCCTGCTCCCCGTGCTCATCATCTTCATCTGCTGCCAGAAATATTTCGTTTCCGGCTTGCAGACTGGTGGTATCAAAGGATAACAAATTCAGTCGTAACAACGGCGGGTGGCGCAGTTTATACTGCCCACCCGCCATTTTTGCCGAAAGGAGCGTTTCATGAGGCGCTGGATAGCCGCCCTTGCTGCGGAGCAAATCGGCAATAACCAAACCCTTTTCCAGGATCCAGCATTATATTGCCGGGAAAGTTTACCTCAATGAAGAAGGCTGGAAGGATGTGCAAAAGGCCATCCGCTGCTTCCATATGGCAGCGGATGACGGCAATTCCTATGCGGAATACCAGCTTGGTAAGATCTTCTATTTCGGAAACGGTATCCGTGCTGACCGGGAGAAGGGACTGGATTACTTGGCGCAATCTGCTACCCATGGCAATGTGTATGCGGAAAACCTGCTGCGGGTGATCCGACAGCAGCACCTAAGGGGTGCAGCCTCTCTGATCGCCCAGCTTGGGCGGATGTTTCAGGAGAAGGAACAGCGGCAGGATAGAGTCCGGTAGACGCCGTCCACGTAGACGTATACAGGCACCTCTGAGCACAAGGATCAAGCAGCCTATCATCACAAGCAGGGCAACGCAACGAACGGAACGCAGTATGCCGAGATCAACGCCGGCGCCGCGGGCGCACTGTACCAAACCATAGCTACCATCCCGGGAACCACCATGTATTGGTCCGTGGACCACAGCGGCCGGGACGGAACGGATACCATGGCCGTGGTCATGATGCCGGAAAGCAACGCAAAGAGCATTACCACGCAGGCGCAGCTGCTGGAGGTGCTGAATAATCCGGGCAGTTATGGCGCCACGGTTGCAAGTAATCTATCCGCCCTACAAGGCGTGTGGACCACCCATTCCGGACAGTACATCATCCCGGAAGGGCAGTATGAAACCCGATTCTTCTTCATGGCCGTAAGCACATACAATGACAAAAACTACATCGGCAACCACATTGACAACGTGTGGTTCAGCCAGCAGATCCCGCCGGCTTCCTCAGAAAAGCCCTATTTCATGCTGACAAAGCATGTGGTGGGTCCCCTGACGGAGGATGACTTGCAGCTGCTATCCGGAAAGCTGACCTTTACGGTTCAAAAGTCCACTAACAGTAGCTTTACCAATCCCGCAACCGTCAAGACGTACACCGCCACAAATTTGGGCGGCTGGACGCGCAACGACGATGGCTCCTGGACACTGTCCGCCCGTATCTCCATGAGGGATCAGGCACTCGGCAATTACTACAGGATTAAAGAGAGCGGCGCAGAGCTGAATGGGTTTAACCTGACTGTGACGGATACGAACGACGCTGTGCTGCTGCAGAGCACCACAGTCGCGGGCTTCACCTTCACCAACACCTATGCGGATACCGGGCGAGCCCTGACGCTAAAGAAAATCGTGAGCGCTCCCGACCCCACAGGCAGCTTTACCTTTACCGTTTCCTATGCGGATGCCGGCAGCAAGCAGCAGACAGAAAGCGTTACTCTGAAAAACGGCGAGTCGACCACCATTACGGGCATCCCCAAGGGTGTTCAGGTCACCGTGACGGAAACCACCACAGACGGCTACACCGTTACTATGAAGGATCCCAACACCGACACCGTCCTCGCCGGGAGCAGCAGCTATACCTTTACTATGGAAGATGACACGGCCGTGGATATCTACAATACATCCAGCGTTGCACTGCCGGAAACCGGCGGCATCGGACAGGGAATCTTTCTGTTTGCCGGAATCGGTCTGATGCTCACTGCCGTAATTGCAGGATGTCTTCTGAGGCGCAAGTACGGAAAGGAGGCTGATTAACGCTTTTGTTTCCTCTCCTGCCCACGCAAAATATACCTGTACCCGCGCCGTAGGAACTATCCGCTACCATTAAACTACTTTAAATCAGAAAGGATACGCACGGTGAAAACGATGAGAAAGCTTTTCAGGGTTTTGCTGGCCCTGGCCATGACGCTGGCTCTGGCTGTGCCCGCCTTTGCAGCAGAAGCCGGCAGCATCACCATTACCAATCCCCAGGGGTGTCACACCTACACCGCCTACAAGATCTTTGACGTGACCTACTCTGGCGTCAACCACTCCTACACCATCGGCGATACCGACGCCGCCTTTTCTACCGTCAAGAAATACGCCGATGAGCCCGCCAACGGCCTCAACCTGACAGCCGTTGCTAACACGAACAAGTATAATGTGAGCAGCAGCGCCGGCTTCTCCGCTGCCTCCTTTGCCCAGCATCTGAAAACGAATGTGGGTTCTCTCGGCACCGGCACCGACTTTACCACGGATGGTAACACCGTGAAGGCCTCCAACCTTGCCCCGGGCTATTACTTTGTATCCGGCACCAGCGGCATTGTCTGCGAGCTGGCCACTGCCAAGGAAATTCAGATTCGCGACAAGAACGAAGCGCCGGAGATCGAAAAGACTGTGAATGACGACGACCGCACTGTGGAAATCGGTCAAGTGCTCACCTACACCATCACCGGCAAGGTCCCCTCCACCAAGGGCTACAACGAGTTTGCCTATCAGGTGACAGATACCATGACCGAGGGTCTGACCTTCAACAAGGACGTCAAGGTCACCATTGGCGGCACGACTGCCGATGCGACTATCACAAACAATGATAACGGCTTTGTGGCCAGCGTCAATATGCTGAAGTATCAGGATCAGATCGACAAACCTGTAGTCATCACCTACACTGCCACCGTCAACGAGAAAGCCATCCAGCGCAATGAGGAAACCAACACCGCTAAGCTCAAGTACAGCAACAACCCCGCTGACAACACCTCTTTTGAGGAATCCACCGCGGAAGTGGATGTGTCCTCCTTCAATATTGTTATCAACAAGTACGCCACCGGCAACAAGGACGCCAAGCTGGAGGGCGCCAAGTTCGTGCTGAAGAACAACGAGGGCAAGTACTATAAGTATGACGCCGCTACCAAGGCCGTCACTTGGGTCGCTGACAAGAGCGCTGCCACTGAGGTCACCACCGACGCTAACGGCGCTGCGCGCTTTGACGGTCTGCAGGCCGGTACTTACAGCCTGGAGGAGACCGCCGCCCCCGCCGGCTACAACCAGCTTACCAAGGACATCACCATCGTGCTGAACAAGGATGGCTCTGCGACCATCGACAGCCTTGCCTCCACTCCCGGAACTGGCCATTCCCTGACTACGGGCGTTGCCAACTCCACCGGCACCGTGCTGCCCGAAACCGGCGGCACCGGCATCATGATCTTTGTGGCCCTGGGCGCTCTGGCTGTCATCTGCTCAGGCGTATTCCTGGTGACCAACAAGAGAATGAGCAAGGAATTCTTCTGATCCTGCATCCCTGACACACTGCACCGCCATGGGAGGCGGAGGTTCGCCTCCGCCCTCCCGATGGCATATCCTTTTCCAAGGCGGACGCATCCGAATACACCCGACACCGCCTATTGCAGGCGGCCGGACAGCCGTGTGTTCGGCTTCGTGCGCCCTGGAACGCAACAGGAGATGAACCCGTGAGAAAGCAAAAAGTAATCACCTTAATACTGCTGGGCGTTTTCCTGGTGGGCCTCTCTCTCCTGCTGTATCCGTCCGTCAGCAACTACTGGAACTCCATCACACAATCCAGGGCCATCGTGGACTATGACACCATTGTCAAGAGTCTGTCGCCTAAGGACTATACCGCCTATTTTGAGCGAGCGGAGGAATACAATAGTGAGCTGAAGGCGCTGCCATTCCCGCTGATGGAATACCAGCAGATCAGCGGATACGATGATTGCCTCAATGCCGCCGGCGATGGCGTCATCGGCTATATAGATATCGACAAAATTCAGGTGAAGCTGCCCATCTATCACGGCACGGATCCCTCTATACTGAACCATGCCTGCGGACAGATTCAAGGCAGCAGCTTTCCTATTGCAGGAAAGGGTACCCATGCGGCTATCTCGGCACACCGGGGCCTGCCCAGCGCAAAGCTGTTCTCGGATCTGGACAAGCTGGAGGTGGGCGACACCTTCCGGATCACGGTGCTGGACAAGGCCTTTATTTATGAGGTGGATCAAATTAAAACCGTCCTGCCGGTCGATGTGAGCGAGCTGCTCATCGACGAGGAGAAGGAACTCTGCACCCTGGTCACCTGCACGCCCTATGGCATCAATTCCCATCGGCTGCTGGTGCGCGGCCACAGGATCGAATCTGAGGATATGCGCTCCTTTGGGCCTATATCGGATGCGTTTATCATCGATCGGCTGATCGTTACACCGGTGGTGGCAATGCCCATCATCCTGCTGCTCATTCTGTACGTCTGCTTTAAGCCTGCGAAGCGGAAGCTTCCCATCAATGACGAGGGAGAACTGATATGAAAAGAATAAGCTACCGGATCGCAAACTTTATACTGATTGCTGCACTGCTCCTGTCGGGAGCAGTGACCGCCCACGCCGCCTCCACCACGGAGGCCAGTGAAAAGGTGCAGCTGCGCAGTGATTGCACTCTGGACGTGACCTATTCCTCCGGGGGAATGGTCTTTGCCGGGCAAGACATCAAGCTCTGGCACATTGCGGATATTACCGAGGATGCGCAGTATGCTTTGGCCGGGAGCTTCCGGTCATACCCCATCCAGGTCACCGGCACCTCCTCTCAGAGCGAATGGGATGAGATGACCATCACTCTGAACTCCTATATTCTCGCCGATGGCATCGCGGCTGACCAAACTGCCAAAACCGATGCGAGGGGCAAGGTCGTCTTTGATAATCTTACTGCGGGCATATACCTGGTTTCCTCCGTGCGCACAGAGCAGGATGGCAAATACTATGTGTTTGAATCCTTCCTGGCGGCCGTGCCAGGGGTGGACAGTGAGGGGCAGTGGGTGTATTCCGTCTCCGCAAGGCCAAAAATGAGTGTACACACACCAGCCAAGGGCGAGGTCACCTTTAAAGTGGTGAAGGCCTGGAGGGATGGCGGCCGGGGTCGCCCGGTTAGCGTCTCTGTGGAGATTCGCAGGGACGGACAGCTGCAGCAGTCCGTGACTCTCAGCGCTGAAAACAACTGGATGTACACATGGAAGGCTGTTGATGATGGCAGCGTATGGACCGTGAACGAAGTGAATGTGCCAGCGGGTTAAACGGTGGGCATTCAGCGCAGCGGCGATACCTTCAGCATTACCAACACCAAGCCGGAGACGCCTGCAGGAAATAATCCGAAGACCGGCGACACAACAAATATGACCCTGTATGTGCTCTTGGTGGCTGCATCCGGGCTGGCGCTGCTGGTGGTGGGCATCGTGTTGAGGAAGAAGTCCCATGCGAAGTAAAGGGCTTTCCATCCTACTTGTTACGCTGGGCGTTTTGCTGCTGGGCGCTGCGGCGATATTATTCGTCGTGCGACAGGCGCAGGATAAGCAAAGGGCAGCTGAGATTCCCTCTCTGATTGAAAAAATCGAAGCAGCTCTGCCGGAGCGATCAGCGGGTGTTATCGAAAATCGCGCTGACAGCGCCATGGCTGCCGTAGAGATCGACGGAATTGATGTAATCGGCCTGCTGGAGCTCCCGGGCCGAGGCATTAAGCTGCCAGTAAGCGCAGAATGGGACAGCTCCGATCAGAGCTTTCGTCCAGCTAGGTTTATGGGCAGCGTGTATGACGGTACACTGATCGTGGGAGGACGCAGTGAGGATGGCAATTTCGGTTTTATCGATCAGCTGGATGCCGGGGAGGAGCTTACCTTCACCGACATGATCGGAAGGGTTTTCCGGTATACGGTGCATAAAATTTGCCACGCTGATAATGCCAGAGCCGAAACCTTGGCTGACTCAGAGAGCGCGCTTACCCTGTTTGTGAAAAAAATGGAGCTTTTCTCATCGTCCGATGTGCAGCGGCATAGTATTCTCCTCAATAGGAGGTGCAGAACAGCCCCTGTAGACAATGGCAAGCTGCGTCGTCCCACGCGATGCCGCTATGATTCATTATTGAATTTTTTGTTTATAACCCATGAAGGGCCACCGCTGCAGATAGCTGCCCTACCCGGAGGCCGATGGCCAGGTGCAGCGCACCTGATACCCGGCAAAACAAAGCTGAAATATCTGTACCTCTGTATCCCCTGCTTACAGCTTGTCGAGAAACCCGGTTGCACATTACGCAGCAACCGGGTTTTTGGCATATTCGCAGAAGAAAGTGTGGAAAATCAAGAGATGGTGCTGGTCGTTCCACCTCCATGTTGCCAGCTTTTTCAGGTTCATGGCAGCAAACTTAAGCTTCACCCAGTTTGTCACCTGCGTGAGGCCTCTGTACTGTGTATAACGCATTGCGTGTTTTTCTTTTGCATCTGCAAAGACACGTTCTGATATTCAATCCCATATAGCTATTTATCGAGCCTTTCCTCAGTTAGGTGGTGTTGTTCGGCCCCATGCGAGATATGCCACAATTTTTGCACAGGTTGGTATGGATATTCCAGTTCTGGGAACTTTCCATAAAGACCGTTTCCAAGTGGAGATTCCCTGTGCATCTTCTGCTATGGAAATACGGGACACATTCCACGAACGCAGTATCGACCCGCAACGAACACCTGCTGCGCTGCTGGTGAGTCACAGTGCCTATGCCTCGGGTCAAACAGCATTGGATGCGGTATCCAATGCAGCCGCATTGGAAGAAACGGCATACCTTGCTTACCAAACCATACAGTTGGATCCCGGAATCAAGCCGCTTCAATAAAACTCTAAAAATTTTCCGGTTAATATATTATGCACGATCATTAATTTGCGTATTGATAGAGCTGCAGTTTGTACATCTGGAATAATTTGGTGAAATATTGACACAAAAAACGCCTCTGGCGAAGAAAAGCCAGAGGCGTTTCAGTCTGTCAAAGAACTACCCAAACGCCCCCGTTTCTGCTATAATAGAAGAAA
>ENA-UOIZ01000688-UOIZ01000688.1-human-gut-metagenome-genome-assembly--contig:-P88-NODE-688-length-32393-cov-6.294823_pt1 | contig 32393 bp, 27 predicted proteins | sample MGYA00242336_ERZ723883 | MGnify/ENA metagenome assembly ERZ723883 | reverse complement strand
GCTATTTGTTCATTGTTAATCCTAATCACTGCGATTATTGTAAGAGGTGTTATATGATTTAATGATTCAGGAGTTTTAGTTATTCTCTCTTTTACAGGACTCCTTATGTGGTTAATTTTTCTGATATGTGCTTTTTTTCCATCAGACTGGAGGATGACTGAAAAACAAAAGGCTAAAATCATGAATCGAGTGGAATATCAAAATAAATATAGGAGAACTCTTATTATTATTGACACGATTTTAGCAGTAATTTTTGCTGTTATGATAATGACATTAGGATAGGTGAGAATTTCAGTTTGCAACTCAGTAATAACAAAAGCAGACCGTGTCCATGAGCACAGCAGTAGCTAGTTTTATTGCAGCCAAACGATTAGAAGGATATGGTTGCGGATGATGGTATGTTATATGAGACAACGAAAAAGTAGCAAATCGATGTAGAATGAAGAAAGGTACAAGGGCAGGGGTTATGAACATATGGACAATACTTGGAATCGGTCAGACAGACGATAAGGGTGCAATCAAGCAGGCGTATCGTGAGCGGTTAAAATCTGTGAATCCGGAGGAGGATGCAGATGGTTTCATGGAGCTTCGGAATGCCTATGAGGAGGCGATTGCAAGCTGTGAAAGGCAGGAGGCGTTGCCGGAGGATATGGATGACGAAGCTTCGGAAGGCTTACAGCCGCCGAGGACGGAGCTTACCGATAAATTAGAACAACTATACAACGATTATCCGAACCGTATCCGTGTGGATGCGTGGAGAGAGCTTTTTCGTGAGGATGCATTTGTATCGCTTGACACAGAGGCAGAAGCATTAGAGGAGCTGCTTGTATTCATGATGGGTCATTACCGGATGCCGGATGCGGTTTTTCGTGAGATTGTGGACCGGTTTGATATCGCCCTGCGCAAAGAAGATCTGCTGGTGAAATTCCCGGAGGATTATATTTCTTATATTCTTGGGGTAGCGGCGCGGAAACAGGACGGCTTTGCTTATGAATATCTGACCGGAGATTATACATATGCCGATGATTATATTGAGCAGTATATGAAGATTGAGCGGATGGACAAGCAAGACGAGCCGACACCAGAGAACCGGACAGCACTCCACAAGGAATTAGAACGACTGAAACAACTTCCTCTTACACATCCACATGGTGATGTGCTGGAGATCTATGTGCAGATGCGGGATACGCATTTGCAGGAAAAGGATGTGGAACAACCACTACCAAGGGCGGAAGCAGAGGCTGTATATGAGACACTTTTAAGCAGGATCGATGCGAAACTTGCGCGGTATCCGAAGGATGAGATGACGCAGTTTATCAAGAGTGAGATGCTGTACCGCCTGGAACGATATGAGGAGGCGAAGCAGGTCGCAGAGGAGATCCTTGCGGAGAATCCGGATTATGAAGACGCGCAGTATTGCTTAGGAGATATTTATTATGCGATGGGGGACCTGGAGAAAGCAAAGGATATCTTTGAGGAGCTGATGCACAACAATTATGGGGATATGGCGTACCTTACCCGGCTGCAGCAGGTAAATGAAGCAATCATTGACAAATGGAAGCAGGATGTGGCAGAGCATCCGGACGATCATCAGAAAAAGTTAGATCTGGCATGGTGCTATTATCAGAATCAGCGGGAGCCGGAAGCGTTGGAGGTGTTCGATACAATTGAACCGGAGGGCGATGAGATCTTCTTCTATTGTAATGCGAAGGGCAGATGTTATCTGGCAACCGGACAGACGGAGAAGGCACTGCCATTGTTCTTAAGATGGAAGAAGGCAATTGAGGATATACAGCCGGAAGAAGGCGGCTATACAGAGGAACAGAACAAGCGCAGAAAGCGGTATCCGTATGCACATACACTGATCGCAAGCTGTTACTATAACCTGAAAGAGTACGAGAAAGCGAAGGAATATATACAGCTTCCGGTCGAGACGGAGCATGAGGAGCAGATCACCGGACTGATCCTGAATCTCCGGATTCTCTATGAATTGCAGGAGTATGGCAACTGTATGAAGGCGTGCGATGCGATGTTAGAGCATATTGATTATGAATCTATGGTCTATGAGGATGAATACTGGGCGCATTGCTACCGGGCAAAATGCTGTTATATGTTAGATTACCTACAGGAATGTATCTATTCGGCGGAGAAGGCGATACGGATCTATCCATATGGTGTGGAGCCGTACATACAGGAGATACTGACCTTCCAGCAGGCAGAGCAGTACGAAGATGCCGAAAATGTAATGGCACAGTACCGGGAGTTCCGTCCGGAGAGCGATGCGATGGATTATTATGAGGCATTAAACCTTCGTGCACAGGAAAAATCAGAGGAAGCGTTGAAGCTTTTAGAGAAAGTAGAAGCAAATTATAAGGCGGATGAATCCGATCTGCCAAATTATGAAGATCTGTTGTTAGAGCTGGCAGATCTCTATGATGAAGCAAACCGAAATGAGGAGTCCATTGCGGTTTATAAGAAGGTTGCGTCTATCAATCCGAAAAATCCAGATGTGTTTGGATATCTGGGATATATGTATCGGAAGGTTCATGAGACGGATCTTGCAATCAAGGCGTACGAAGATCAGATCTGTGTACGACCGCATGCAGCATATTATACGAATCTTGGATTTATCTACTGGGAGCGGCGGGATTACGAGAAAGCGTTAGAGAATTTTGAACAATCACTGGCAATCGCGCCGGAGCGGTCAGACCGGGATATCCGTAGAAAGACAGAGGTCATCCGCTTTAAATCCCGTGTGCTGCTCTGCCTGAACCGGATTACAGAAGGGTGTCAGATTCTGTTGGATGCAATTCATAAATACGGAGATGACATGGATCCGCAGCTTCGTATCGAGGCAGGTCTCGCACTCACACGAGCAGACCGCTATCCGGAGGCAGAACAGCTGCTGGAAAGCTATGCAGAGGAAGGCACGGATGAAAGTCTGCGGTTTGACTGCGCGAGTCTTCTGATGGAGCTTGCCGGGGAAGAGGACGATACGCTGATGATGGATCAGATGTATCAGCTCGGTATAAAGTTAAAGCCGGATAATACAAGCATTTACAGCAAGTACGGCAGAGTGCTTATCATGAGTGGCAGATATGCGGATGCAGTCGATGCATACAAAAAGGCAGTCAACTTAAATAAAGAAACCAATTATTATGGGGAACTGTTGCAGGCACTCTATCTGCGGGATGGAGAGATCAAGTCCGAGTATGCAGAGTATTTAAGTAAAGCAGTGATACCGGAGGAAGACCGGAAGACACCGCTTGATTATATCAAGCTTGCAAGATACTGCCGGGTGATCGGTGATTATGCAGATGCGGAGAAATATTTGAAACAGGCGGTTTCGATGAAGGTTTGTTCAAGCTGTGGGTATCATGGCTGCGAGGAAGGTTATTATGAACTTGGAATCCTGTATGAGGTGATGGGAGAGCGGAAGATGGCCATTGAAGCCTATGAGAAAGCCATCGAGGCGCATGGACACTGTTATGTCTATGAGAAACGGCTGCAGGATCTGCTTGAAAATAGCTAAAAGATATGAATAATATAGCTTAAAGGTATCACGCACATGAAATTTGTACTTGTACATTTCGTGTGCGTGTGTTATTATTGCGACGAATTGAATTCATAATATACGGTGCCGTGGAGCTTTTTTTGTTTGAAAAGCAGACATGTGTTAAAAGGGAAGCAGGTGGAAGTCCTGCACGATCTCGTCACTGTAAGCCGGGAGTATACATTCGATATCGGAAGATAACCACTGGCCGCAAGGCTGGGAAGGGGAATGTGTATGAGGATCGGTAAGTCAGGAAACCTGCCGTGTATTGGTACAGGAAAAATTTCCAGATCACGAGTAATTGGTCGTACCGTTGTAGATTAAGTTCTATGGCCTGTTGCTCCGTCAGTTTGTGATTTCGCTGGCGGCTTTTTTTCTGTGCGTCTGAATTGATTCTTAACAAGTGACTGGATAAAAAACAAAAGGAAAGAGGTACAGAAAATGAAGAAATCGAAATTAAGCGCAGTATTCCTTACAGCATGTATGGCAGCAACTCTGCTTGCAGGATGTGGAGACAAGAAGACAGAGACAACAGAGGCAACGACGGAGGCAACCACAGAGGCAGCTACAGAAGCTGCAACGACAACGGAAGCAACGGTTGCAGATGCAACTGCATCTGAGGCAGAGGACGATGAGAATTATGAGACAGGAGATGCATCATTGGATAATGTTCGTAATCAGGATGAAATTGGCGACAACGAACTGCTTTTTGTAAGCTTTGGTACAAGCTTTAACGTCAGCCGTCGTCTGACGATCGGTGCAATCGAGGGTAAGCTTGATGAAGAATTCGGTAAAGATTATTCCGTCAGAAGAGGCTTTACAAGCCAGATCATCATTGATCATGTAAAGAGCAGAGATGGAATTGCCATTGATAATATGACAGAAGCGCTCGACCGCGCGGTGGATAACGGAGTCAAGAATCTTGTAATCCAGCCGACACATCTGATGAATGGTCTGGAATATACAGATGTTGTAAATGAAGTTGGCGATTATGCAGATGCATTCGATCAGGTTGTAATCGGTGATCCGCTTCTTACAAGTGATGAGGATTTCGATGAAGTTGTAAAAGCTATCACAGATGCAACAGCTGAGTATGATGATGGCGAGACAGCCATCTGCTTCATGGGACATGGTACAGAGGCAGACAGCAACGAAGTATACCAGAAGATGCAGGATAAGCTGACAGACGCCGGCTTTGAGAACTATTTCGTAGGTACGGTTGAGGCAACTCCTTCTGTGGATGATGTACTTGCGAAGGTACAGGCAGGCGATTACAAGAAGGTTGTTCTTGAACCTTTAATGATCGTAGCCGGTGACCATGCAAATAACGATATGGCTGGTGATGAGGAAGGTTCCTGGAAGACAACATTCGAGGATGCAGGTTATGATGTAACATGTCTCGTTCGTGGTCTTGGTGAGCTTCCGGCAATTCAGGATATCTTTGTAAAGCATGCACAGGCAGCTATTGACAAATTAAACAAATAATAGAATAAACGCGAGGAATGAATCGTGAAGAAATGGAATGTAAGTCTTGCAGCAGGCGTGGTACTTGCCTGCCTGCTTGCAGGATGCGGAAAAAATGATACAACACAGGAGACAACTGCCGCGGCTACGACAGAAGCCGTGACAACAGAGCAGGTGGCTACAGCGGATGCACAGATTGCAACCGGTTCGGATCTGGCATCGGCAAGTGACGTGGTAGAGGATTGGATGGTTCCGATTCCGGCAGAGAATGTCGCAGATGGTGAATATGACATCGAGGTTGATTCAAGCTCTTCAATGTTCAACATTACTGCCTGCAAGCTCACGGTAGCAGACGGCAAGATGACCGCAGTTATGACAATGGGCGGAAAAGGCTATCGGTATCTGTATATGGGTACCAGCAAAGAGGCAGTTGCTGCAGATGAGTCAGAGTATATCCCATATGTAGAGGATACAGATGGTGCGCATACATTTACAGTTCCTGTGGATGCGCTGGATGAGGGCGTTGCATGTGCCGCATTCAGCAACAAAAAAGAAAAATGGTATGAGCGGACGCTGGTGTTCCGTTCCGATTCACTTCCGGCTGATGCCATAGATAATCCGTCGATAAAAACGGCAGAGGATTTAGGAATCGCCGATGGTGAATATACGGTTGAGGTAACCCTGTCCGGAGGCTCCGGCCGTGCTACGGTGGAAAGCCCGACGAAAATCAAGGTGGAAAATGGAATCGCAACTGCAACGATTATCATGAGTTCTTCAAACTATGATTATGTGATTGTCGGTGAGGAGAAGTATCTGCCGGTCAATACGGAAGGAAATTCTACATTTGAGATTCCGGTTACCGGATTTGACTACAATATGCCGATCTCTGCAGATACGACTGCGATGAGTACGCCACATGAGATCGACTATACATTATATTTTGATTCTAAAACAATAAAGTAAGGGTGTTGGATTTGAGACGAGGAAGAAGAATTCTTTTTATACTCCTGTTCGCCCTGTTATGTACGTTCCCCTGTGCTTGTGCAACACAGGGGAATGTTGCATATACAGAGGATGCAGGACCAAAAGGGACAATGACAGATGCATCCGCATTGGATGCAGATATCCGCTGGGATAACTTGAAAAAAGAAAATAGTATGGATTTAAGCTATGCGACACAGTTTTCCGTGGATTATTATACGGGAGGGTATAAACTTATTTCCGTTTCTGATATCGGTGATTACCTGCTTGTGCCGGATGGGAAGAATGTACCGGAGGGACTTCCTTCGGATATTACAGTGATTGATGGAACACCGAAGCACGCATATCTGGCTGCAACGTCCGGCATGGACTTCATTGTGAAGATTGGACGTCTTAACAACCTTTCCTTCTCAGGCACGAAGGAAGATGGCTGGTATATCCCGGAGGCAAAGCAGGCGATGCAGGAACAGACACTTGCCTACGCCGGCAAATACAATGCGCCGGATGTGGAGCAGATGCTTGCCGGGGATTGTGATCTTGCTATCGAGTCGACGATGATCCTGCACAATCCGGAGGTAAAAGAGCAGTTAGAGACTTGTGGAATCCCAGTGATCGTGGAACATTCAAGCTATGAGACAGATCCGCTTGGCAGGCTGGAATGGGTGAAATTCTATGGCGCGTTGTTCGATGCGGAGGATGTTGCAGAGCAGTTGTTTGCGTCAGAGACGGCGAAGACCGCAGACGTTTTGAACGAGGCACCGACCGGAAAGACCGTTGCATTTTTTTATGTGACGACAAACGGTGGTGTCAATGTACGTAAGTCCGGTGATTATGTATCGAAGATGATCGAACTCGCCGGAGGAACCTGTATTACCTTTGATGATTCGGACGAGGAAAATGCGCTTTCAACTATGACAATCCAGATGGAGACATTCTATGAGCAGGCGAAGGATGCAGACTATATCATATACAACAGCACAATTGACAGTGAGCTTACGAGCGTATCAGAGCTTTTGCAGAAGAACGCGCTATTTGCGGATTTTAAAGCCGTTAAGGAAGGGCATGTGTACGGAACCGGAAAAAATATGTTTCAGGAGACGACCGGATATGGTACGATGATCGCGGATATGCATGCGATATTTACCGGACAGGAGATAAAGAGCGATTATTTTTATAAGCTGACAGAGGAATAAGCGGAATCGTGAAATCGGTGCATGGAACATGTACTATATGAATTGTGAAATGGAATAAAGATGAAGACAAAAAAGACGCGAATCATAATTACATATATCGTATTATTTACGCTGCTGCTTGGTGCAATTCTGCTATCACTTTATATCGGCAGTGTATCGATCGCCCCGCGGCAGGTATTCTCCGTATTAACCGGACACGGAACCGATGCGAAAGCGATGCAGATTATTCTTTCCATCCGTCTGCCGCGTGTGCTTGCGGCAGCAATCTTAGGAGGTGCACTTGCGGTATCGGGATTTTTGCTGCAGACATTTTTTAGAAATCCGATTGCAGGTCCGTTTGTGCTCGGAATCTCTTCCGGGGCGAAGCTGGTTGTTGCACTTGCGATGATCGTAGGTGTCTCACATGGTATTACAATGAGTTCGTGGTTTATGATCGCGATGGCATTGATCGGATCGCTCCTTTCGATGCTTTTCGTATTGGCGGTATCAAAGAAGGTGCAGGAAATGTCTATGCTGGTTGTATGTGGCGTGATGATCGGTTATATCTGTTCGGCAATCACGGATATTGCTGTGACCTTTGCAGATGATTCGAATATCGTGAATCTGCATAACTGGTCGCTTGGAAGCTTCGCCGGAATATCCATGGCGCATGTAAAGATCATGACAATTGTTGTTGTAGTGGCGGTGGCTGGTTCTTTTCTGCTATCTAAGCCGATTGGAGCATATCAGATGGGAGAAAGCTATGCGCAAAATGTCGGTGTATCGATCCGCCCGCTTCGTGTGATGCTGATTTTATTATCCAGCTTATTATCCGCCTGTGTGACGGCATTCGCAGGACCGATTTCGTTTGTCGGAATCGCGGTGCCGCACCTTGTAAAGAGTGTAGTAAAAACAACAAAGCCGATCGTGATGATTCCGGTCAGTTTTCTCGGAGGCGGTGTGTTCTGCGTGCTCTGTGATTTGCTGGCACGGACAATCTTTGCTCCGGTCGAGCTTTCCATCAGCTCTGTGACAGCGGTATTTTTAGCACCGGTTGTAATTTACATGATGGTGAAGGAGAGGGGGCGAAGACATGGCTATGCAGAGTGATTATATGGTTACGGAAGAGGCGAGTGTAGGTTATCAGAAGCGGACACTCATAGACCATGTGAATCTCCATGTGAAAAAAGGAGAGATTCTTACCCTGATCGGACCAAACGGCGTGGGCAAATCGACGATTCTGAAAAGTATCATCCGGCAGTTATCCCTGATTGCAGGAACAGTCAGCATTGATGGGAAAGAGTTGTCTTCTTATGCACCGAAGGAGCTGGCGAAGAAGATGGCAATTGTGATGACGGAGCGGATTCACCCGGAGAGATATACCTGTTATGATGTTGTGGCGACCGGTCGGTATCCGTATACCGGGAAGATGGGGATGCTGCAAAAAGAAGATGAAGAAAAAATCGAAGAAGCGATGCGGCAGGTGCAGGTGGAAGCGCTTCGGGATCAGGATTTTGAGAGGATCAGCGATGGACAGCGCCAGCGTGTGATGCTGGCGAGAGCAATCTGCCAGGAGCCGGAGATTTTAGTGCTAGATGAACCAACCTCGTATCTGGATATCCGCTATAAGACGGATTTCCTGTGGCTGTTGCGGTCGCTTGCAAGAAAACGGCAGATGGCAGTTGTGATGTCCCTGCACGAGATTGATCTGGCACAGAAGATCTCAGATCAGGTTGTCTGTGTGAAGGAACATCGTGTCGATCGGGTCGGCACGCCGGAAGAGGTGATGACGACCGAATATATACAGGAACTCTATGCGATGCAGGATGGCGTCTATGATGCGGCGTATGGTAGTGTGGAATTTCCGAAGCCAACCGGGGATGTCCATACCTTTGTGATCGGTGGAGGTGGATACGGAATCCCGCTATACCGGAAACTGCAGCGGCAGGGTATCCCATGTGCAGCGGGGATTTTACCTGTGCATGACCGGGAGTATCCGGTTGCGAAGGCGCTCTGTGAGAAGGTATTGGAAATCCCGGCCTTTACAATGCCGGAGGATACGATGCTTGCGCAGGCAAAGGCATTGATCGATGCCTGTGAGACGGTATATTGTCCATGTATGGAGTTCGGTGTGTGCAATTCGTACAATCAGGAGCTGTATTTTTATGCAAAAAAGCAAAATAAGTTGAAAAATCTTTCAGAATAGACTTTGAAAGCCATCTCTAAAATGCTATAATAACATGAAGTGAGTTTAAAGGTGGAGGAACAGATGGGAGCATCATTAGAAGAAGAGATTAAGAAGAGAAGAACATTTGCGATCATATCCCACCCGGATGCCGGTAAGACGACTTTGACAGAGAAGTTTCTGCTCTATGGAGGTGCGATCAATACAGCCGGTTCGGTAAAGGGAAAAGCAAATTCCAAATACGCAGTTTCCGATTGGATGGAGATTGAGAAGGAGAGAGGTATTTCCGTTACCTCATCCGTGTTGCAGTTTAATTATGACGGATATTGTATCAATATTCTGGATACACCGGGACATCAGGATTTCTCGGAGGATACCTATCGTACTTTGATGGCGGCAGATTCCGCGGTCATGGTAATCGACGCATCAAAGGGTGTAGAGGCGCAGACAATCAAGCTGTTTAAGGTTTGTGTGATGCGCCATATTCCGATTTTTACATTTATCAACAAGATGGATCTTGAAGCAAGAGATTCGTTTGAGCTTTTGGATGAGATCGAGAATGTCCTTGGAATCCGGACATGTCCGATCAACTGGCCAATCGGTGCAGGAAAGCGTTTCAAGGGTGTTTATGACCGGGATACAAAGAAAGTATCGATGTTTCAGGCAGTGTCTGTTGGCGGTGCGAAGTCGGCGGCAGAGACAGATTACGATGTGACAGATCCGGCGCTAAAAGATGCTGTCGGCGATGAACTTTATGCACAGCTGATGGACGAGATCGAGCTTCTGGATGGTGCGAGCGATGAGTTTGATCAGGACCTGGTGGACAAGGGTGAGTTATCTCCGGTGTTCTTCGGTTCCGCACTGACGACATTCGGTGTGCAGACATTTCTGGAGCATTTCCTGAAGATGACACAGAGTCCACTTCCACGTATGTCGGATGCAGGTCTGATTGACCCAATCACAGAACCATTCTCCGGTTTTGTGTTCAAGATTCAGGCGAACATGAACAAGGCACATCACGATCGTATCGCGTTTATGCGGATCAGCTCCGGTAAGTTCGATGCGACCAAGGAAGTCTATCATGTGCAGAGTGGCAGAAAGCTTCGCTTATCCCAGCCACAGCAGATCATGGCACAGGATCGTAAGGTTATTGATGAGGCGTATGCCGGTGATGTCATCGGTGTATTCGATCCGGGTATTTTCTCTATCGGAGATACGTTATGTACGCCGGGAAAGAAATTCCAGTACGAGGGAATCCCGACCTTTGCACCGGAACATTTCTGCAGACTGGTTCACTTGGATTCGATGAAACGTAAGCAGTTTATCAAGGGTGTTACACAGATTGCACAGGAAGGTGCGATCCAGATGTTCCAGGATTATACACTTGGAATGTCCGAGATTATTGTCGGTGTGGTTGGTGTGCTGCAGTTTGACGTATTAAAATACAGACTGGAAAATGAATATGGATGTGACATCCGCTTAGAGCCGCTTCCATATAATTATATCCGATGGGTAAAGGATCCTTCCACAGATCTGAATAAGCTGTCGAGAATCAGCGACTGCAAGAAGGTGAAGGATATGAAGGACAATCCGCTTTTGCTGTTTGCAAATGAATGGTCTATCCGCCTGATGCTGGAGCATAACGAGGGACTGGAATTAGAAGAATTCCGCAAGAACTAGAGAATCAATGAATTGTGAATCCGGGGTTTAAAGTTGTATCAATATTGGGAGAAGCGTTGATATAAAAGGAGAAGGTAACATGATTTTAATTGACACACAAAAAGAGGAATTTACAAAGTTAAAAGACATTCGTATCTTCGAGAAGCTGGATAATGAGCAGCGCTATAATGGTGATCTGCTTGTCATCGGACTTGGCGGCATGGGTAGTCAGGTTGTCTGCGATATGAAGGGGATGCTGATGGGAGAGATTACACCGGACGATAACATCCAATATCTGATGGTGGATTCCGATATCCCGGCCATGGAGAATATGATTGAGGCAAGCCGGGATGGTATCGGTCTGAATGCAACGGAGATTATCAGTATCTATCGCCCGAATCTGGAAAATCTTCTGGTAAGAGGCATCAAGGAGAATCCGGTGCATCCGAATCTTGCGAACTGGATGCGTGAGGACTTCCCACAGATCAACATTGATACGGATGGAGCCAAGGGCAACCGTCAGATTGGACGATTGATGTTTTCAAATGCATACGAGGATATGCGTGTTCTGCTGTTTGATAAGCTTGAGGAGGCACATACCCGTTCGAAGTCAGGCAAGCTCGATATCATTATCGTGTCGGGCGTCGCTGGCGGTACAAGTGGTGGTATCCTGACAGATCTTACCTATAATATCCGAGCCTACATCCGTTCTAAGAAGTGGAATGATGTGCGTGTGGGTGCCTGCCTGCTGATGCCAGATGTGCTTTACAGCAAGCGTGAGATCGTATCCAATCCGGATCTGCTTGCAAACTTAAATGCAAATGGCTATGCAACCTTGAAGGAAGTCGATTATTATATGCGGCTTACAAGTAAGGACAAGGATGAACGCTATATATTTGAGAGCACGACACACAAGCTTACAATCCGTGAGAATATATTTGATGCCTGTCTGCTGATATCCGGCAAGAAGGACGAGCAGGGCTATATTCCAGATGGCGTAATATATAGTGATGTGGCATATTTCCTGACGAAGCTCGCTTCTGTCAAGCATGTCGGACAGGGCGGCGATGGCGAGAAGGGCAAATTGCTGCGTGATGTATTCTTTGACGGAGAAGACCGCGGCTATTATAAGATTATCAACGAATCCGATTATAAGATCCCAATCAAACAGATTGAGAATATCTGTGAGTATGAGATTTTTGCAGAGGCATATAAGAAACTGCACGAGCTGTCAGAGGACGATCCGCAGGCAAAGGAATCGAGACAGAAAGTGTTTGGAGAGTTAGATGCATTCCTGACTGGAAAACCGGGCGATGAGATCAAGCTTTCAGTAAATGGAATCATCCCAATCAGGCAGTTCGAGAAACCGGTTTATAAAATGATCAAGAAAAATCAGGATGGCCTGCGCGAGAATATGGGACGCCAGCTTGCTTCCATGAAAGACCGCATTCCGATTATGATCAAGTCTTTGAAGAATCACGTACTTGATACGTTAAATGCGGAACTCGAGTGGTTTATGCAGAAGAAAGGCCCGTATGCGGTGATGGATATTATTGGCTGCGGTGGTATCGGAAGCAGCGAGAAAGACCGTGGCATGATTGCAGATATCGAACGGCTTTCCGGACTCATGAAACAGTACCAGCCAACCGGTGAATACAGTCGTATTATTGAGTCAATCAAGGACATCGTAGCAAAGCGGTTCTTTACGTTCCCATCGGCGAAGCGTGAGACAGAGAATGGATACTACGATGCTTGTATCAAGGAATGTCTGACCTTGCAGCGGAATATGCTGATCGAAGGTATGAGTGATCAGGATATGTTTGGAGATATTACCCGGTTCCTGCGGGCGAAGGCAGAGCGACTCGAAGAGCTGTATGCACAGTTTAACGAGGATCTGAAGAATGCGGTGGAGGATCTCGCAGCAAATGGAAAGCGGATTACCGGATTCCTGTTAAAGGATGCAAAGCAGCAGGAGTACCTGCCATCCGATTACATCACACAGGATCGTGTGGATGAGTTGTACAAGGGTATCGTAAAGTTGCTCGCGGACAATGAATCAAATATTGATAATGGACGTATCGTACCTGTAAAACAGGAGATGGAGCGGGTATATAAGAACATTCTGATCGGTGTCGGTATGTATGCACCAGAGAAGATGATCTCCGTTGCATTTGCAGATAAGCGTCCGACATTGGCAGAGCTTAACATGATGTTTGTGTCTCCGACAAATGAGACGCGTGCAGAGATCATGGATCGGGCTGCAAAGGCATTTGTCGAAGGTGCCAGTGAGAAGACGGCGAAGAAGAAGCTGTGTATCTTAAAGCCTGGATTTAAGGTAAATATCACGAATCATAAGTATATTTCCCTTCCGGCGATCATGCCGTTCTTCAGTGAGGCGGTAACGAAGCTTCTGACAGCACCACCGTATAAGGAAGACCGTAACAATATCTCTCTGAATACCGGTGATGTGGCAATTTCCGTAGACGATATGTACATCGGAGTTCCGCTTTCGATGATGGCTTGTATCGACGATATGCGGAAGGCATATGAGGTAGTTCCGGACAGTTATCTTGGATTACATATTGATGAAGTGAATAAAGATATGAAGACGGAGTTTCCGGGTGTTGCATAAGAAAAAAGATGCTGCAAGAAATTGCAGCATCTTTTTTCTTTATTCTATTGATGATTTCTTCGGAAAATATTTTTTGCAGGTGATCACGAACAGGATGATTGCAAGTGCGGTTGCAAGGTAATCCGTGACCGGTTGTGCCAATGCAAGCAGTCTGGCGGAATCCGTTGTTGCGTTGATGATAAACAAGATTGGTAAGTATAAAAGTCCCTGCCGGCTGATCGACAAAATCAGGGAAGGAAGTGCGGCACCTGTGGACTGGATTGCGTTGATAAATACAAATAACTGTCCAAGGATCGGACCGGATAAAATGTAAATACGGGAAAACTGAAATCCAAAATCGTAAGCATCGGCATCCTCCAGAAAAGCACTGACCAATCCGTCTGCACCAAAGTAACAGACACAGGTCATGATTGCACTTAACACGAATGCAAGTAAAATGGAAAATTTCAATACAGCAAAATACCGTTTCTGGTTTCCGGCACCGAAGCAGTAGCCAAGCAACGGCTGGATTCCGGTTCCAAGTCCGATCAACAGCATGACAACGATCATGTTAACCTTCATGGCGACACCGAGTCCGGCAACTGCCATGTCTCCATAGTGAGCCATCAGATTATTGATGAAGATATTGCTGACACTCATAAGCACGCTGTTCAGTGATGCCGGGATACCAATGGCAAATACGGAACCCGCAATTTTGTCTCCGGCTTTGTAATCCTGTAATCGAATCGATAACTGTGATTTTTTTGACAGAAGATGCGATACATAAAAGACCGCGGATAAAATATTTCCGATGACGGTTGCAATCGCGGCACCGGCAACATTCCAGCCGAGAAGCAAGATCATGACCGGATCTAAGATTACGTTTGCCATATTTCCGATGATCATACCGGACATTGCGGTTTTTGCGCGTCCTTCGGAACGGATGATGTTACTGAATGCGTTACTTATGATCAGAAACGGAATTCCGATGGCGACGATCCGGAGATACTGGGTTGCGTATTCTATCGTATCCGGACTTGCACCGATTGCTTTGCAAACAGGTTCTGCAAAAATTACAATTAAGATCATGGATATGATTCCCACAGCCAGCCCGGTCCAGAAGCAGAATGCGGAGGCATGTTTGGCGCGTTCTTCCTGACCTTCTCCAAGCATACGGGAGATAAAGGACGTTCCGCCGATACCGAATAACATACCGACGGCCATAAATAACAGGAAAGCTGGGGTTGCGACCGACACAGCAGCAACCATCAGTGCATTTTTTGTCTGTCCAATAAAAAATGTATCAGCGAGATTATAGATCAGAACCATAATCATGCTGATGATCGAAGGGATGACATTGCTTAACACGGCTTTTGGAACCGGAGCATCCCTGAAAATTTCAGTTGTATTCTGTTGCATAATCGTTCTCCTTATTGTTTGTAATCATTTTAATAGACAAATATATATGTTAACATATGAATAAATGAGATTCAATGAAAAAATCGGATTTGTGCACTTTTTTTCGTGCAAAGTAAAAAAGAAGTGCATTTGTTATGAAAATGTACTATAATATAAAAGACTGTGAATAACTATAGGTCAGAAAGGCAATGAAATGGCAAAGAAATTTTATGCTGTGAAAAGAGGTGTTCGACCGGGAGTATATGAAACATGGTCTGCCTGCGAACCGCTTGTGAAAGGGTTTCCGGGAGCGATATACAAGGGCTTTCCGACGAGACAGGAGGCGGAGGCATTTGTAGGCGGAGAATGTGTGACGGAAGAATCAAAGCATACCGATGAGAATATGGTATATGCGTTTGTGGATGGTTCTTACAACAGTGCCACACAGGTGTATGGGTATGGTGGATTTTTGATGGATCATGGCGAGAGGTATGTTCTGCAGGGACATGGCGATGATCCGGAGATGGCATCCATGCGTAACGTGGCAGGTGAGATACTGGGCGCGATGGCGGCAGTGAAGCTTGCAGTGGAAAAAGGATTACCAGAATTGGCGATTTATTATGATTATCTTGGAATCGAGATGTGGGCAACCGGAGGTTGGAAGCGGAACAAGACTGGAACGATTGCATATTATGACTATATGCAGCAGGTGCGGGACAAGCTCCGTGTCACATTTATAAAGGTAAAAGGGCATTCCGGTGTGGAAGGCAACGAGGAGGCAGACCGCCTTGCAAAGGAGGCAGTCGGCATCACCGGATAGCGTACGCGAGAGATTAAATTTAAGATAAAGAAAAGTGGAGATGAAAGATGAAATTTCAGGTGAGTAATTTATTTCGGAAGAAAGAAGAACCAGTGGAAAATAATGCGGTAGAGACAGCAGAAGCACAGGTGGCAGGGGAAGCACCAAAGGCAGAACCAGTCACAGAGCAGACGGCAGCTGCCGCAGAGGAAGAAGTGACAGTTTGTCCAAAATGTAAGCAGGAATTCAAGAAGTCTGCAATCAAGGACAACTACAATGTATGTATTGCATGCGGATACCATTATGTGGTTTCTGCAGAGAAGCGGGTACGCCTGTTGGTAGATCCGGGTACATTCAAGCCACTTCGCTGTAAGGTTGCATTCTCCAATCCATTGGATATGCCGGAGTACGAGGAGAAGATCGAACGCCTGCAGGAAAAGACAGGGCTCGAAGAGGCTGTCTATACCGGCGTTGGCAAGATCGACGGAAACGAGGCAGTCATTGCAGTCATGAGCAGCAAGTTCCTGATGGGAAGTATGGGTATGGCTGTTGGTGAGAAGGTTACAAATGCAGTGGAATATGCAGACAAGAAACATCTTCCACTTATTATATTTACCGCAAGTGGCGGTGCGCGTATGCAGGAGGGTATTTTATCTCTGATGCAGATGGCGAAGACAAGTGCAGCGATTGAGAAGTTCAGTGAGCATGGTGGATTGTACATTTCCTACTTGACACATCCGACAACCGGTGGTGTTACCGCCAGCTTCGCAACATTAGGCGATATTACACTGGCAGAGCCGGATGCTTTGATCGGATTTGCCGGACCGCGTGTAATCGAGCAGACGATCGGTCAGAAGCTTCCAGATGGATTCCAGCGTTCGGAGTTCCAGATGGCACATGGCTTTGTCGATCAGATCGTGCCGAGAGATAAGATGCGGGAAGTCATCTCCCATATTTTACGTTTACATGCGAAGAAAGGAAGATAATCATGATTAAAGAGATAGATGAGAGAATTGCGGAAATCGATAAAGAGATTGAAGAGATCATGGCGAGTGATCTGATAGATGAGGCAAAGGTATATGTCCTGAAGCGGGAACGTCATGACCTGATACATATGTGTAAGAATCTGAACAGCCATGATAAGGTATCTCTGGCACGTCACAAGAAGCGTCCGAAAATCACAGAGTATGTTGATGCGATCTTTGATGATTTCTTTGAGCAAAAAGGGGACGCGCTTGGTAAGGAGGATGCAAGTATCTATGGAGGTATTGCAACCTATCATGGAATCCCTGTGACGGTGATCGGACACCGTAAGGGAAACGATCTGGCAGAGAATCTGAAATGTAATTTCGGTATGCCGGGACCGGAGGGTTACCGGAAAGCACTGCGTCTGATGAAGCAGGCAGAGAAGTTCGGCAGACCGATCATTACATTTATTGATACACCGGGTGCATATCCGGGATTGGAAGCAGAGAACAACGGACAGGGTAGTGCCATCGCGGTAAACCTTGCGAAGATGAGTGCTTTGAAGGTGCCTGTAATCGCCGTTGTAACTGGAGAGGGAAGCTCCGGCGGTGCACTTGCCATCGGCGTGGCAAACAGTGTGCTGATGCTTGAGAATGCCGTGTATTCCATCCTTTCACCAGAGGGCTATGCGTCCATTCTGTGGAAGGATTCTTCGCGGAGCGAGGAAGCAGCGGAGATGATGAAACTGACTGCACAGGATCTGAAGGAGTTCGGTGTGATCGATGATATCATTCCTGAGCCAATCGGCGGTGCACATCTGAATCATAAGGTTGTATTTAAGGCAACTGACCGCGCGATCAGGAAGGAGCTTGACAAATACATCAAGATGAACCCGGATGAAGTTGCAAAGCATCGTTATAAGAAATTCAGAACGATCGATAATAAATACCTGCATGTGATCTAAGATGGCTGTGCAGGAAGAGAGTGACAGAGAGTAAGAGGAAAGATAAGATGAAAGAGGGCTTACATATTGTAGGTATGGGGCATTATGCTCCGGAACACGTAGTGACAAATGATGATTTAAGCAAGATTGTAGACACAAATGACGAGTGGATCTCCAGCCGTACCGGTATTCGCAGAAGACATTTTATTACAGAAGAGAAGAATCAGGATATGGCGATTGCCGCAGCGAAGATGGCAATCGAGGATGCAGGCATCGACAAAACTGAGATCGGCGTTGTGATCGTAGCAACGATCCGCCCGGATCATATGACACCATCGGTCGCATGTATGGTTCAGAAAGAATTGGAGCTTCCACAGGATATTCCTTGTTTCGATATCAATGCAGCCTGCTCCGGATTCATGTATGGTGTACAGATCGCAAGAGGCATGCTGTTACAGAGCGACAAGAAATATGGCGTGGTTATCGGTAGTGAGACATTGTCCAAGATTCTGGATATGAATGACAGAAGTACCTGTATCCTGTTTGGTGATGGTGCAGGTGCCGCAGTCGTAGAGCTTTCTGATACACACCGCTATTTCAGCATCCTTGGTGCAAAGGGCGATGATGTTGTACTGGAATGTAGCAACGAAGATCTGCAGCCACGTCACGTCAGCATGCTTGGCAGTGAAGTGTTCAAGTTTGCGGTAAGTACTGTTCCGAAGACAGTTATGCAGCTTCTGGAGAAGGCTGGTGTGACAGCCGATGATATTGATCTGTATGTCTGTCATCAGGCAAATAAGCGTATCATTGAGTCCGTGGCAAAGAAATGTAAACAGAGCATGGACAAATTCTATATCAATCTGGATGAGTATGGAAATACAAGTTCTGCAAGTATTCCAATCGCACTTTCTGAGATGAACCAGAAGGGCATGATCAAACCGGGCATGAAGCTTATTTGTGTAGGATTCGGCGGCGGTCTGACATGGGGCGGCGCATATCTGGAATTCTGATAAATTTGTATCAGATCAATTATTGAAGCTACTGTGTTTATGAGTAGCATAATTATGAAATAGAAATTTGGGCATAGTGTGAGGAGGATAAAGATGAGATTAAATGAATTCCTTGGAATCAAGTATCCGATTATTCAGGGTGGAATGGCGAATATCGCACTTGGCGAGTTTGCAGCCGCTGTCAGCAATGCCGGTGGACTGGGACTGATCGCATCCGGCGGATTTGACGCAGAGCGTATCCGTGAGGAGATCAAGAAGTGCCGTGCTTTGACCGATAAGCCATTTGGTGTAAACCTGATGCTGATGAATCCGGATGTGGACAATATCGCAAAGATGTTGGTGGAAGAGAAGGTTGATGTAATCACAACCGGAGCCGGAAGCCCGGAGAAATATGTGGCTGACTGGAAGGCAGTTGGCACAAAGGTTATCCCGGTTGTCAGTGGTGTTGCTCTCGCAAAGCGTATGGAGCGTATGGGTGTGGATGCCCTGATCGCAGAAGGCGGCGAGAGTGGCGGACATGTCGGTGAGATGACAACGATGACACTTGTACCGATGGTTGTCGATGCAGTTAATATCCCGGTTATCGCAGCCGGTGGTATCGCAGACGGCAGAGGGATGGTTGCAGCATTTGCACTTGGCGCAATTGGCGTACAGATCGGAACGGTATTACTTGCCAGTGAAGAATGTCCGATCCATATCAATTACAAAGAAGCAGTCATCAAGGCGAAGGATAACGGTACAGCAGTGACTGGCAGATCCAGTGGTGCTCCGGTGCGGGTAATCAAAAACCAGATGGCACGTGAGTATCTGAAGATGGAAGGCAAGGGTGTTCCAAGAGAAGAGTTAGAGCAGCTTACACTTGGTTCTCTCCGCAAGGCTGTCTTAGATGGCGATACAAAGAACGGTTCTCTGATGGCTGGTCAGGTCTGTGGTCTTGTAAAGGAGATCAAGCCGGTGGCAGAGATCTTGAAGGGCTTGTATGAGGATTCCCTTGCAGAGCTTGCAAAGCTGAACAGTGAGGGCATTTAGATAAGATAAGGCACGCGAATGCGTGACGGCATAAATTGATAGAATAATCATAGATAAGCAGGAGGAAATTATGAAGATCGGTTTTTTATACGCTGGACAGGGTGCACAGCATGTCGGAATGGGAAAAGATCTCTATGAGGCATATCCAGAGTTCCGCGAGGTATTTGACAATGTAAAGCTTGATTTTGACGTGAAGGAATGTTGTTTCGATGGTCCAATCGAGAAGCTTGGACAGACAAGATACACACAGCCATGTATGGTTGCCTTTGCGGTTGGTGTGACAAAGATTCTTGCAGCAAAGGGTATCGTACCGGAGATTGCAGCCGGACTTTCACTCGGTGAGTATTCCGCACTCTATGCGGCAGGTGTATTCGAGGAGCAGCAGGTCATCGACCTTGTTGCATACCGTGGTAAATCCATGGAAGAGGCAGTGACAGGCAGAGACACTGGTATGATCGCAGTTATGAATCTTGACCGTGAGACGATCAAGGCATGCTGTAAGCAGGCAGAGGAAGAATTTGCAGACAGCGAGTTCCATATCGCAGAGGTTGCAAATTATAATACACCAGTTCAGGTGACTGTATCTGGTGATACACCGGTTATCACAAGAGCCGGAGAGCTGATGATGGAGAAGGGCGCAAGAAGAATCGTGCCTGTTGCAGTCAGCGGACCATTCCATACATCTCTGATGAAGCCGGCTGGTGACAAGCTTGCAGAGCGTTTCAAGACCGAGCATTTCGGTGAGATGAAGTTCCCTGTTCTGTTCAATGCAACCGGTAAGGAGCTTGCAGCAGATAAGACAATTCCTCAGATGCTTGAGACACAGGTACAGAGCAGCGTATATTTTGAAGATTCTATCAAGTACATGATCGAGCAGGGCGTTGATACCTTTATCGAGGTTGGTCCGGGTAAGACACTTTCCGGATTCGTAAAGAAGATCGACCGCAGCTTTGCTACTTATTCAGTAGAAGATATCGATTCATTAAATATATTATTAGAAGCACTTGGAAAGTAAATTTGGAGGGAATCTATGACATTAGAGAATAAAACAGCCATTGTCACAGGCGGAAGCCGTGGAATCGGTCGTGCAATCTGTGTTGCGCTTGCAGAGGCAGGTGCCAATGTCGTAACCTGTTATGCACATGGCGCAGCTGGTGCCGAAGAGACAGTAAAGCTGTGTGAGGCATATGGTGTGAAGGCATCCGCCATTCGGGCAGATGTTGCAAAAAATGAAGATGTACAGGCACTCGTGACAAAGGTAAAGGAAGAGTACGGAAGCATTGATATTCTTGTCAACAATGCAGGTATCACGAAGGATAACCTGATGCTGAAGATGACGGAGGAAGATTTCGAGCAGGTCATTGACACGAACTTAAAGGGTGCATTTCTGTGTATCAAGCATGTATCAAAGATCATGCTCAAGCAGAAGCGTGGACACATTATCAACATCAGCAGCGTGGTCGGTGTTCGTGGAAATGCCGGACAGGTCAATTATGCATCCAGCAAGGCAGGCTTGATCGGTATGACAAAGTCTGTTGCGAAGGAAATCGGTTCCCGTGGCATTACCGTGAATGCGGTGGCACCGGGATTTATTGAGACAGATATGACAGCAAAGCTGCCTGAGGCTGTTGTGGAAGAGAACTTAAAGAGTATTCCGATGAAGAAGCTTGGCAAGGTCGAAGATGTTGCAAATCTTGTCCGTTTTCTGGCAAGTGATGATGCAAGTTATATTACCGGTCAGGTCATCTGTGTAGATGGCGGTATGGCAATGTAGGAGGGAAAAAATGAGCAGAAGAGTTGTGATTACAGGTTTAGGAACTGTAAACCCTTTGGGAAATAACGTAGAGACAACATGGGATAATGTAAAAAAAGGTGTCTGCGGAATTGATGAGATTACAAGAATTGATACGACGAACCATGCAGTGAAGCTTGCCGGAGAGGTAAAGAATCTGGATGTAACAGCCGTAATCGACAAGAAGGATGCCAGACGTATGGACCGCTACGCACAGTATGCAGTTGTTGCAGCTGACGAGGCATTTAAGCAGAGTGGACTGGATATGGAGAAGGAAGATGCGGAACGCTGTGGAGTCATCTTCTCCAGCGGTATCGGCGGCATGGAAGTCACAGAGAAGAACTATCAGACTGGCGAGAGACGTGGTTTTGACAAGATCTCCCCATTCTATATTCCGATGACAATCGCAAACATGGGTGCCGGAAATATCGCAATCCGTTTTGGATTTAAAGGTATCTGTACCTGCGTTGTAACGGCCTGTGCATCCGGCAATAATGCAGTTGGTGACAGCTTCCATTATATTCGTGATGGATATGCAGATGTCATGATCTGTGGTGGTTCTGAGGCAGCAATCACGGATATGGCAATCGGTGGATTTACAGCGATGCAGGCATTGAATACAACAACGGATAAGAATCGTGCTTCGATTCCATTTGATAAGGAGCGTGCCGGTTTCGTCATGGGTGAAGGTGCCGGTGCACTTGTATTAGAAGAGTATGAGCATGCGAAGGCGCGAGGTGCGGAAATCCTCGGCGAGGTTGTAGGATACGGTGCAACCTGTGATGCATACCATATCACAGCCCCATGTCCGGATGGAGCAGGTGGAGCAGCCTGTATGGCAATGGCAGTGAAGGATGCCGGTATCAAGCCGGAGCAGGTTGGTTATATCAACGCACATGGTACATCCACACACTTAAATGATGCAGGCGAGACAATGGCGATCAAGACAACATTTGGTGAGCATGCATACAAGCTGATGGTTAGCTCTACAAAGTCTATGACCGGACATCTGCTCGGTGGTAGTGGTGCCGTAGAAGCTGTAATCACAGCACTTGCATTGCATGATGGATTTATTCCTGCAACGATCAACTATCAGGTGCCAGATGAAGAGTGTGATCTGGATATCGTTCCAAATGAAGGAAGAAATGTACAGGTAGAGTATGCGCTTTCCAACTCCCTTGGATTTGGTGGACACAACGCAAGTATTCTGCTGAAGAAGTTTGAAGCGTAGATTGCAGGACGAAGGAGAAGAAGATGGAATTAAATTCAAATCAGATACAGGAGATTTTGCCACATCGTTATCCGTTTCAGTTAGTTGACCGAATCACAGATTTTGAACCTGGCAAATGGGCGAAGGGTGTGAAATGTGTATCCGTGAATGAGATGCAGTTTCTGGGACATTTTCCAACACAGCATGTCATGCCGGGCGTACTCGTGATCGAGGCGCTCGCACAGGTTGGTGCGATTGCAATTTTGTCCGAGGAAGAGCACAAAGGAAAGACTGCATTTTTCGGTGGCATCAAGAATGCGAGATTCAAGAAGCAGATCACGCCGGGCGATGTGATTGAGATGGAATGCGAGATCACAGACCAGAAGGGACCAATCGGTTCTGGAAAGGCTGTCGCAAAGGTAGATGGAAAAGTTGCTGTAACGGCAGAACTTACATTTGTCGTAGGCGCATAAATCGTGTATAATAATAGGGCTGTCATTGACAGCTCTATTTTTTGAGGAGTTAAACAAATAGATGGATGAGAAGAAATTAACCAATCGAAGCCTTGCTCCGGTGCTTTCTATTGCAGGTTCGGATAGCTCCGGTGGTGCGGGCATACAGGCAGACTTAAAGACGATGCTCGCGAATGACTGCTATGGTATGTCAGCCATTACAGCTCTAACTGCACAAAACACGATGGGAGTTACCGGTATTATGGATGTGACACCGGAATTTCTGCGGAAGCAGATTGACGCAGTGTTTTTGGATATTCCGCCAAAAGCTGTGAAGATTGGCATGGTATCCGATAAAGCCTTGATAAATACAATCGCGGAAGCACTTGAAGACTGGCATGCGGAAAATATAGTTGTGGATCCGGTGATGGTTGCGACAAGCGGGAGCCGGTTGTTAAAGGAAGATGCGATTTCCTGTCTGACAGAGATGCTTCTTCCACTTGCGACACTGATCACGCCGAATATCCCGGAGGCAGAGCTGCTTACCGGAATGACGATTCAGTCCAAAACGGATATGGAACAGGCGGGAAGATGCCTGTATGACAGATTTCATTCCCAGGTGCTGATTAAGGGCGGACATGCGATTGAGGATGCCAGCGATGTATTGGTTGGAACCGAAGTGATCTGGTTCCACGGTTCCCGTATCGACAATCCGAATACACATGGTACCGGATGTACTTTATCCTCTGCGATTGCGTGTGGACTGGCAAAAGGATATTCGGTTGCGCAGAGTATCAGCTATGCCAAAAGTTATCTTAGTGGCGCACTTTCGTCAGGTCTTGATCTCGGCAGAGGGAGTGGGCCAATCGACCATGGATGGCAGATACAGGAAAACGTCAGATCTTTATAACGATTTTTACGGGAAAATGGCGTGAGAGTAAAAGAGAAAAGTCAGGTAAAAATCTGGAGATGAAACAGAAAATGAAGATAAATAAAGAACAGTTACAGGTCTATGCTGTAACAGATAGAAAATCAGTAAATAAGAAACGATACGCAACCCTGATAGATGCGGTGGAAGCGGCAATTAAGGGTGGTGCGACGATCGTGCAGCTGCGGGAAAAAGAGCTTTCCGAAGGTGCATTTCTTGCAGAGGCAAAGGAAATCAAAAAGCTGACGGGAAGATATGGCATACCGCTTATCATCAACGATAATGTGGCACTGGCAAAAGCCTGTCACGCAGATGGCGTACACTTAGGACAGGGCGACATGCAGGTGGAAGAAGCGCGTGCTATCCTTGGGGATGCAGCGATCATCGGTGTATCCGCCCACAATGTAGAGGAAGCTCTGCTTGCGGAAAAACAGGGTGCTGATTACCTTGGTTCCGGATCTGCCTTTGTGACGACGACCAAGCAGGATGTAACAGCACTCCCTCTGAAGACGCTGCGGGAGATTTGCCATGCTGTGCAGATTCCGGTTGTGGCAATCGGGGGTGTCAGTGCGGAGAATATCAATCAGTTAGTTGGTTGCGATGTGGCAGGTGTCGCGGTGGTATCTGCGATCTTTGCGCAGGACGAAATTGAGACAGCCACGAAGAAGCTTACGGCTCAGGTGAAGGATATGCTTGCAAAGACAGAAACGTTTGATGCATTATATCAGAAACTGATGCCACTCTTACAGGGTAAAAAGGGCGTGCTTTTCGATATGGATGGAACACTGATTGACAGTATGCCGATGTGGCGGACACTGGATGTGGAATATATCGGCAGGTACGGCATCCATCCGGACATGGAGTTTCACCATCAGGTGGCGACGATGACACTCATTCAGGCGGCGAACTTCATCAAAGAACAGTTTGACATCCCGAAGACTTCGGAGGAGATCTTCAATGATTTCCAAAATATGGTGATCGAGGAATACCGGAATACGATTCCGCTGAAGCCATATGCCCGCGAGCTTGTAAAGTGGATGAAACGGGATGGCTATAAGGTGGCGGTTGCAACGGCAAACGAGATTCATTTAAGTGAGATGGTACTAGAACGGACCGGGCTTATGGCGGATGTTGATACGATCGTCAGCTGTACGATGGCGGGGGCGAGCAAGGAATCACCGGTCGTATATGAGCTTGCCTGTGCGAATATGCGGATTACTCCAGTGGAATGTGTGATTTTTGAAGACAGCTTACGTGCGATGTATACAGCGAAGAAAGCTGGATTTGTGACGGTTGCGGTTTATGATGATGTGGCAAAGGACAGCTGGGAAGAGATCTGCCGGATTACAGACGAACAGGTGGTGCTTGAATAATGGAGAAAAAGAAAAAAACAGAGATACAGACAAGCTGCGATACATGTGCGTATCTGATCTATGATGAGGAATATGAGGAATACGTCTGTGACGTGAGTATGGACGAGGATGAGATCGCCCGGTTGTACGGGGACAGCCATTATAGTTGTCCGTATTATAAGAACGGCGATGAGTATCGGGTTGTAAGGCATCAGATGTAGGAAAGGAAAAACAGATGAAGAAAAATATAGTATTGATCGGTATGCCGGGAAGTGGAAAAAGCACGATCGGCGTATTGCTCGCAAAGGCAATCAATTATCAGTTTATCGACGGTGATCTGCTGATCCAGCGACAAGAAAAAAAGACATTGGTCGATATTATCAACGAGAAGGGTATCGATGCATTTCTTGCGATTGAGAATCAGGTGCTCCGGGAGATCAACACGGAAGCATCCGTGATTGCGACTGGCGGCAGTGCGATTTTCTCGGAAGAAGCGATGAAGCATTTAGGCGAACAGGGACTGATCGTGTATCTCGATGTAAGCTGTGAGGAGATTATCCGTCGCGTGAATAATATCTCGACGCGTGGTATCGCAATGAAGCCTGGAAAGACATTAGCAGATCTGTATGAGGAGCGCAAACCATATTATGAGAAATATGCGCAGCTCACGATTCCATGTGATGGGAAGACAATGGAGCAGTGCGTACAGGCGATTGCGCTTGCGGTAGACAACCCGGTGCGGATGTGCTAAAATGAGGTTGTATTTTTGATAAATGAAAGCAAAAAAATGATAAAGGAGTTGTGCTTTTATGAAGTTACGTAACAAATTCAACAAAGTAACGGCATGGATACTGACGTGTATTTTGTTCTTCACGATGGCATTTTCGATTACATCGGAAGCATATGGAGAAGGCTATACACATGCAAAGCAGTTTAAAAACTGTCATATTTATAATGGTATTGATGTATCTACCTGGAACAAACAGATTGACTGGAATGCAGTTAAAGCCTCCGGGATTGATTTTGCATTTATCAAGGTCGGCGGACGAGGCTGGGGTTCAGCAGGAACCTTATACCATGATTCCCGTGCACTGGAGAACCTGAAAGGTGCTAAGGCGGCAGGCATCAAGATAGGAGTTTATTTCTTCTCGCAGGCGATCACAGAGAAGGAAGCCGCAGAGGAAGCACAGTATACGATCAACTATCTTCATACATATGGCATCTCAATCGATCTTCCGATTGCGATGGACTTTGAGTATGCCAGTGATTCTCCGACCGGAGGCAGACTGAGAACGGCGAACCTGACAAGGGAACAGGCGACGAATGTCTGTCTGGCATTCTGCAGCTACGTGGCAACAAGAGGCTATACACCAATGGTGTATGCAAACAAGTCAATGCTTACCAACGATATGAATGCATCTACGATCGCCAGCAGATATCCAATCTGGCTGGCACAGTATAATTCAAGTGCGACTTATACAGGCGCATATTCATACTGGCAGTATACAAGTTCTGGAACGGTTCCGGGCATCGAAGGTCGTGTTGATATGAACTTCTATTATTCAACCGATGGAAGCTTCTCTTCGAAAATCAACATTCCGGTACCAACCGGGGAGACTGCTCCAGCGGATGCAAAAATCGTCTATGCAACACATATTCAGACATATGGCTGGGAAAAAGAGGAAACGTATGATGGTGGTATCAGTGGTACGGTTGGACAGGCAAAACGGCTTGAGGCAATCAAGATTCGGAACAATACCGGCATCGAGGGAAGCGTTGAGTATCAGGTACATTGTCAGTCATTTGGATGGATGGACTGGACGATGGATGGCGATATTGCAGGTCTGACAGGGCTTGCAAAGCGATTAGAGGCAATTCGGATTCGGTTGACGGGACAGCTGGCAGAGCAATACGATGTCTATTACCGTGTGCAGTGCCAGACCTATGGCTGGTTAGACTGGGCGAAGAACGGACAGACTGCAGGTTCGACGAATTATGCGAAACGACTCGAAGCAATCCAGATTAAGCTTGTTGAAAAAGGCGGCATGGCACCGGGCAACACTTCAAAGGTGTATGTGTCTCCGTTGATTGGATATAACACACATGTACAGACATACGGCTGGACCGGTACCGTTTTTGATGGTACGACAGGCGGTACAACCGGACATGCAAAACGTTTGGAATCAATTTCTATCACGAACTTGACAGAGACGTCTGGAAATGTCGTATATCGTGTGCATGGACAGACCTATGGCTGGCAGGGCTGGCGTCAGAATGGCGCGCAGGCAGGCTCGATTGGACAGGCAAAGCGTCTGGAGGCAATCCAGATTAAGTTGACCGGAGCACTGGCAGAGAAATATGATGTATATTACCGGGTACATTGCCAGACATACGGCTGGATGGGCTGGGCGAAAAATGGCGATCCGGCAGGTACAACCGGACATGCAAAGCGTTTAGAGGCAATCCAGATCGTATTGAGAGCGAAAGGAACTGGTGCACCGAGTGCATCCAGTCAGCCGGCGTATGTCGGTGGTGCAGTGCCACAGTAATTACATAAAATTAGAAAAACAGGAAATACTACTCCGAAAAAGGAGTAGTATTTTTTATGCTTGAAAATTATGTACGAACCGACCTTGCCTTGGAGTTAAAGGAAGATATCTCCGAGAAAAATGATATTGCTGGTGTCCGGGTGGAAACCTATGAGGATTCTGAATACGGACTGACCAAGACACACATCCGTGTGCTCGATCAGACAGGGGCAGAGATCCTCGGAAAACCGATCGGAAATTATATAACTTTGGAGAGTTCAAAGCTTTGTTCGGAGGATGAGAATATCCATATGCCATTTGTACTGGCGCTGCACGATGTCTTAAAAGAATTGCTTCATGGGGCAGACCATATTCTGGTGATTGGTCTTGGAAACCGAAATATCACGCCGGATGCACTTGGACCAAGTGTTGTCGATCATCTCTATATCACAAGACATCTACTTCGGGAAGGTGTTGTGAAACATTCTATGGAAATCTCTGCACTCTGCCCTGGTGTTATGGCGCAGACTGGAATTGAGACGAGTACGATCATACAATCCCTGTGCAGGGAGATCAATCCTGATGTTGTGATTTGTATCGATGCACTTGCAGCGAGAGAGGCGGAACGGTTAAATACGACAATACAGGTGTGCGATACTGGAATTACACCGGGGGCTGGTGTTGGAAACCGCAGATTATCATTGAATGAAGAGACGCTGGGGGTTCCCGTGATTGCGGTTGGTGTACCGACTGTGATTTCAATGCCAGCAATGATCAGTCATGCGATGGAGGGACTGTTGGAAAAATTACCGGTATCGGTCCTTCGGCAATATGAGAAAGAAATTGTTGAATTTATCCAGACGCCGACGGTATCCTCCATGTTTGTAACACCGAAAAATATTGATGAGCTGATCGGTCGTGTCAGCTTTACAATCTCAGAGGCAATCAACCGTTTTCTAACATAATACCGGTGGCTCTGCATATATTTAAGGTATGGAGAGAAATTGGGTGAAAATTATATTGACGTGTCTGGTATGTGCATTATGTCTGGGTGTACTGGTACGGCTGGATGTTACAATGCTATCCGGTCAGGCACAGGCGTTCTTCCAAGAGACTGTGGCGCCTGTCCTGCATGTGGATACGACCGGTTCGAAGCTTCGGAATCTGTTTGTTCCGGTGCTTGCGGATTCGGAGGTGGATACGACCGGAAACCGGTGGGATAAGGTCGCCGTTTCGACCGGCATGGATACCGAGACGGCTTTTTCGTGTGAGACCGGAAGCGAAGAAACGGAAACGACGACCGAAGCGGTGACAGTCGCTTCCGATGGAGATGCGGAGACTGCAGAAACTATGGTGCAACCGCTTTCCATCCCAGCGGGTATTACATATTCGATGGAACAGTTAAATAATTATGATTTCCTGGTCGGAAACTGTTATACAATCGATAGTTCTACGAATGTTACCGCGGAGGAGCTGGCTGCGGATACGCTGTTATCAAAAGATCTGCATATTGATCCCGCTTCGGGGGAGTATAAAGTCCTGATTTATCATACACATGGCAGTGAAACGTTTGCGGACAGCCGTCCGGGTGTGATCGAGGATACTGTGATCGGACTGGGGGATGAGCTTACACGCATTCTGGAGGAAGATTATGGCATTCCGGTTTATCATGACCGTACTGTCTATGATGTGGTGGATGGAGTAGAGGATCGAAGCCTGGCGTATGATTATGCAAGTGATGGTATAGATGCGATCCTGCAGCAGTATCCGTCGATTGAGGTGGTATTGGATATTCATCGGGATGGCGTCCGGGAGGATGTGCGGCTTGTACGGGACATCGATGGTGTGCCGACTGCGCAGATCATGTTTTTAAATGGCATGAGCCGGACAAATGAGAATGGGGAGATTGATTATCTGTACAATCCATACCGGCAGGAGAATCTGGCATTCAGTCTGCAGATGCATCTGGCAGGAAAAGAATTGTATGGGGATCTGATGCGTCGCATCTATGTGCGGGGGTACTGTTTTAACTTAAATAAAATGCCGCGTTCATCCCTGATTGAAGTTGGGGCACAGACCAATACGGTTGCTGAGGCGAAAAACGCAATGGTGCCACTTGGCGCAATTCTCTATAAAGTGCTGATTGCACAAGAGTAGGAAAGTGTGGTATACTTTTGACAACTAAGAGCGTACTGATATACGCGGGTCATCATGCGTTTTGTGGTGACAGGAAATCGGAAATTATGAGGTTGTAAAAGTATATGGCACATTTGGATAAAAGTAAAATACGAAATTTCTGTATCATTGCACATATCGATCATGGCAAATCAACATTGGCGGACCGGATCATTGAGAAGACCGGACTACTCACAAGCCGTGAGATGCAGAATCAGGTGTTAGACAATATGGATCTTGAGCGGGAACGAGGCATTACGATCAAGGCACAGGCTGTGCGTATTGTCTACAAGGCAGAGGATGGAGAGGAATATATCTTCAATCTGATCGACACGCCGGGACATGTGGATTTTAACTATGAGGTATCCCGGAGTCTGGCAGCCTGTGAGGGTGCAATCCTGATCGTCGATGCGGCGCAGGGAATTGAAGCACAGACACTGGCAAACTGTTATCTGGCAGTAGATCATAATCTGGAGATCATGCCGGTCATCAATAAAATTGACCTGCCATCCGCAGATCCGGATCGTGTTGTAGCGGAGATTGAGGATGTGATCGGAATCGAGGCACACGATGCTCCTCGGATCTCCGCAAAAAATGGTACGAATATTGAGGAAGTTTTAGAGCAGATTGTGACCAAGATTCCGGCACCGGAAGGTGATGCAGATGCACCGTTAAAGGCGCTGATCTTTGACAGCTTGTATGATGCCTACAAGGGCGTTATCATTTTCTGCCGTGTGTTTGACGGTACAGTGAAAAAAGGAACGAATATCCGTATGATGGCAACCGAAGCAGAGGCAGAGGTTGTACAGGTCGGAATTTTCGGAGCTGGACAGTTTATCCCATGCGATGAACTTTCAGCCGGTATGGTTGGATACATTACTGCCAGTCTGAAGAATGTAAAGGATACGACGGTTGGTGATACCGTCACGGATGCGGACAACCCATGTGCAGAGGCGTTGCCAGGTTATAAGAAAGTAAATCCGATGGTTTACTGTGGATTGTATCCGGCGGATGGTGCGAAATATCCGGATTTGAGAGATGCTTTGGAGAAGTTGCAGTTAAACGATGCATCGTTAAGCTATGAGCCGGAGACTTCCATTGCACTCGGCTTTGGTTTCCGTTGTGGATTCCTTGGTTTGCTTCATTTGGAGATCATTCAGGAGCGTTTAGAGCGCGAATACAATCTGGATCTGGTGACAACAGCACCGGGCGTTATCTACCGTGTGCATAAGACAGACGGTGAGGTAATGGAGCTGACGAATCCATCAAACCTGCCGGACCCTTCGACGCTCGAATATATGGAGGAGCCATTTGTCAGTGCGGAGATCATGGTGACAACAGAATATGTCGGTGCGATCATGCAGCTTTGTCAGGAACGCCGTGGTGTCTACAAGAGTATGGAATATATGGAGACGACACGTGCGCTCTTAAAATACGATCTGCCACTGAATGAGATCATCTACGATTTCTTTGATGCGTTAAAGTCCAGATCGCGCGGATATGCATCATTTGACTATGAGATGAAGGGCTATGTCCGTTCCGATCTTGTCAAGCTGGATATCCTGATCAATAAAGAAGAAGTCGATGCACTTTCCTTTATCCTGCACAAGGATACTGCTTATGAGCGTGGCAGAAAGATGTGTGAGAAGTTAAAAGAGGAGATTCCAAGACAGCTCTTTGAGATCCCAATTCAGGCAGCCATTGGTTCCAAGGTTATTGCCAGAGAGACGGTCAAGGCGATGCGTAAGGATGTGCTTGCAAAATGCTACGGTGGAGATATCTCGCGTAAGAGAAAGCTCCTGGAGAAGCAGAAGGAAGGAAAGAAGCGTATGCGTCAGGTCGGAAACGTAGAGATTCCACAGAAGGCGTTTATGAGTGTACTGAAGTTAGATGAGGAGTAGGAAAAACGAATGAAAAAATATGTGAGCTTATATGTTCATATACCGTTTTGCGTCGTAAAATGCAAATACTGTGATTTCCTGTCGTTTGATGGGGAAAGCTATGGAACGATGCTTCGCTATGTTGATTGCCTGTGTCAGGAGATCAAGATGTATGCGCCAATCGTTGCAGACTACGGGGTGCGCAGTATCTTTATCGGGGGTGGAACACCATCCCTGTTAGATGAATCCCTGATCACAAATATCATGGCATTTATCCGCCGGTAATTCCATGTGGAGATGAACGCT
>ENA-UOIZ01000675-UOIZ01000675.1-human-gut-metagenome-genome-assembly--contig:-P88-NODE-675-length-32674-cov-15.644011_pt1 | contig 32674 bp, 27 predicted proteins | sample MGYA00242336_ERZ723883 | MGnify/ENA metagenome assembly ERZ723883 | reverse complement strand
ACTGCAACCATCAGTGAATTATAAGCCAGAACAACAGATGCCCACCAGCTTATGGACACCGGCTGTGTGGAGCTGCTGCTCCGGGATGGGAGAATGATCTCCATCGACTGCACCGGAATCGCGGATGCACTGGATGTGACCATGGCGCAGAGGTCAGAACTGGATTATCTCATCTACAATGACCCGCTGGGCTATGCGGATTTGATTCTGAATGGCGACCCGGAGAAATACTTGAAAACCGTAACCGGGAGTCATTGGTTAGAAGATTAAAGGCAAAACAAAAACAGGGTGCGCCCCTGAATAGGACGCACCCTGCCAAAGACCACAGACAATAGCGATATGTACAACAGGGCGTTCCCCGACGGGGAACGCCCTGTTTTTCGTTGTTTGCATGATGAGCCTGTTCCGCCTGCCCGATCATCCGGGAAGCCGTTGAGCCGTTAAAATTTGATGGCTATACGGCAAGTAATATGCTGCTCAGAAATGATGCTGAATCGGTTTTTTCACCCTTTAGAGCGCTGCATGCGGGAAGGTACCCGCGACTGGCAGAAAGACGAAAAAGTTCTGCCGCTTTTTGGCGGCACGAGCGATTCTGGAAAAAAAGTACGGCAAGATAGTACAGCGCACAGCCGCTGTTATTTTGTGCGGCAGCACCGCGAAGAAGCTCCTCCGCCATCTGGTGTGTGTTATCGGCCAGCGCTGCGGAACAGGCGCGGAGCAGGTGTGCTGCTTCGCCTTCCGGCATGGCGGCCATCAATTCGGGAGCGGGCTGGCGGCTCTGGGCAAGATCGGAAAGGAGCTGCTGCCGGATGCAGCGGAAATACGCTGCATCGCGCTGCATCAAAAGCCGGTTTACCTCGATCAGTGCAACGGCTGGGGACGGCCGGTTGCCGGGGGAAACTTCGGTCAGGCTGAAAAGGAGTTTTTTGATCTCTGAGCTGAACAGAAAATCGGTGGTGTTCTGCCGAAAGGCTGCGGGATCAAAGTAGTCGTCGTTCTCCGGGAACAGCAGATGGAACAGCATCACACCGGCGCTGTAAAGGTCCGATCTGCCGGCAATAAGCTTTCCGCGCCGAATGATTTCGGGGGCTATGTGGTCGCTGGAACCACAGACGGTGAAGAAACTTCGGTCGGTTCGTGTATGGAATGGTCTTGCCAAGCCAAAATCGCTGAGCACAAAGCGGCTCTGACCGGTGGCTGGATCGTGCCTCAGGAGAATGTTTCCGCATTTGACGTCTCTATGTACAATTCCGGCATCCTCGGTCTGGCACAGTGCCTCCAATACGCCCTGCATGATTTGCAGAACGGCTTTCTCCCGGTTTGCCGGGTCCAGTGCGGCCAGATTTTTGGGGTCAAGGGGTGTGAGCAGTTCCATCCGCAGAAGGAAGCACATGGGGGCGTCCTGACCGCGTTCGCAGCTGAGAGGGATGGAAGCGGTATCGAAAAGCCTGACCACGGTTTCGGTCTTGGCAGTCAGTTGCTGATGGTGCTGAATCTCTGAACGTCCCCGGCGGTTGGCATCCTTCCGCCGGGCGGGGTCCCGGTAGACGGAGGTATCGATCACCTTCAGCGCTTCGCTGTGCCCATCAGCAAACGTCAGTTTATAGACCACAGCTTGACCACCTCGCCCAAGGAGCTGCCCGACTATAGGGTGGAGGGCGGGCCATGAGGTGTCTAACAGTTTTTGGACAAAGGTGCGCTCCTCTGCTTCTGTCTTGACGATCTCCATAAAACTTCCCCCTGCTTTTTTATAAGATATCGATCAGCACAGCGGTGGCATTATCGCTGTGCGGGACGAACGTGGCGGCGTTTACTAATGTGTTTGCGGAGACCCACCGCATCCCCAGCAGCTTTTTGAGCAGTGCTTCCGGCAGCTGCCCATAAACACCGTCGCTGCAAAGCAAAAATCGGTCGCCCGGCCACACATCGTCTATCGTAACGACTTGGATACACCGTGACCGCTCCAGCTTTTCCGCTGCCATCCCAAGAAAGGATAGTAAAACCCGCTTTTCAAAAACGCTGGTCGCAAGCCCCTCTTTCTTTCGGCTATAAAATAGGTTCTGCGGGTAATTAAGGAGCTGAACCGGTTCGCCCACCTGCCGGTGCGGTCGATACCAGAAACAGGCACTATCGCCGACCGAGGCCATCGAAAAGTGTGTGTGCGGCTGGATATCCGGGTCCGGGTTTGGAGCAGGGGCAGTCAGGCAGCAGCCGGTCAGTGTACAGCCGCCTTCTGCGTGGAGGGTCTGCAAAGCGTCGTATACGGTATGGGCGCCTTTCAGGACCCCGCAATAAGGCAGGTCAGCATGGAGTTCGCCGCCGCCCGGAATGTCGTAGAGAGAAACAGGGGGGACAGCCTCAACGGCCTTGGCAAATGTTTCGCAGGCAAGCTGCGAAAGGTACTGGCTCGCTGCGCCGCTGCCGATCCCGTCAGAGACCGCGGCATAAAGGAAGGGAACTTCCACTTCCTTCCGGTCAGCCCAGAAGCTTGTCTGTTCCGGGCAAAGGCCGGTGGCACAAAGGCAGTCTTGATTTTCGATGTGGGAACCTTTGGCGGTGCAGGCACTGATTTTAATTTTCATGTTGTTTCCTCCCACGCGGGATGCAGACGGTCGATGGCGGCAAGCAATTGTTTTGCCAGCGGCTTCAGTACACTGCTCATTTCGCTGGACTTTTCCCTCATTAAAACGGCTTCATAGGCGTTGCCGTCCGGGTAGACCAGAGAAAACGCCAGATAGATGGTGTAAAGCCCGGAAGTGCCTACCTGCGCCGTTCCGGTTTTACCGAATACACGAGCGCTTCCTGAAAGCTCTAACCCGTAGGAGCTGGCAACCTCCTCAAAAACACTCTGCAATGTCGTAAGCGTTTCGGGACGGAGGTTCAAGCTGCGGTGCTCGACCTCGTATGCTTCCGGCAGAGGGGTCTCCTCCGTGCTTCCATCAGGCAGGGTGTGCTCAAAATGGTCTGCAATGCGGAGGGTCGTCAATTGGCCCGTGGCCACTGCACCTAGCCATGCCATGGATGTCAGCGGTGAGACCGAGAGACCGCCCTGCCCGATGGCTTGGAGCCGTGCTTCACTGCGGGCAGAGTCGGCGGTCAGGGTGCTCTCTGCCGGGAGAACGGAAGTGCCGAGACGTAGGAAGCTCTGATTGATGCCAAAGGCTTCCTGTGCACGGAGCAAATCGCTAAGGCTCATTCTGTCCGCGAGTACCGCAAAATACGGATTGTTACTCGTTCTGGCTGCCTTGTACAAATCCAGAGAACCGCCCGGAGCTCGCGAGGCAGTGCGGATCCCTTTGTACTCCCCTGTGCTGTCCTCATACGTCAGATCCACGCCGGCTTCCACAGCGGCGGCACTTGTCAAGATCTTTGCCACGGAGCCCGGCGGGTTCACATCCAGCCATGGGGGGAGAAGATAGCCTTCTGTCTCTGTATATAACGAAAAGTTCTGCGAAAAATGATTTGCGTCAAATTCCACGTCCCCGTGGCAGGACGCCAATGCATAGACTTCGCCGGTCCGGGCATTCGCTACGCAGCACACGCCTCTTCCCTGCCCCTTTACCAGATCGTATGCGATCTGCTGGAGCTCTGCGCAAATGGTCATGACCAGACTGTCTGCGGTGCCGCCCCCCTCTTCCCGTGCGTAATAGAGTGTATCACCAAATTCACGGCGCAGACCGGAAGAGGAAGTGGAAGTCCTGTAGCCAACAAGAGAACTGTAGCAGAGTGCGGTCACCAGTGCGGGCTTTCCGGGCTCCGAAGCGCTTGTAAAAGGGATCCCATCGCGGGAGACGATCGCGCCCTCGATGGTGTTTGCTTTCCGGGCGGCTTTCTCAAATTCGGCGCGCTGCGCTTCGATCTGGGGCCGCTGGGCACTGTCCAGAAGCCCGAGGCGTTCCAGCAGCAGCACTACGGACCCAGATAGTCCAAGCGCAGAGCAGAGAGCGAGGAATAACCTGAGGAAAAGACGGCGGTTCATCATGATACATCCTCCTCCGTGATTTGTGATGCAGCGAGCAGCTCCCGGCTGCCCTGCCGTGTGGGAATGGTGCTGCACAGCAACAGGGTGACCGCGGCCCAAGAGCAGATGAAGCTGCTGCCCCCTGCGCCCAGAAAGGGAAATTGCACGCCGATGAGGAGCAGGCTGGCCGTAGAGAATAAATTGACAAGCCCGGCTAACCCGACAGCACAGCCTGCACCGGTGCCCACACAGCTCAGCCAGCCGCCGCAGCGCGTACTAAGCAGTAAACTGGCCAATATAAGCAAAAACGTGCCCAATAGAGCCAGAAGAAGACAAATCCAGCCGCCCCTATTCGCCAGTGTTGCCAAAATCAAATCGGAATCTGCTACCGGTGTGCTGACCCGGTAGGGCGAGGCCCCCATGGGACGAGCCAGAAGCAACGAGCGCCATGTGGTATACGATTGGTACGCTGAGCTGCTGAGCTCCTGAGAGGAGTACGACGAAAAACTACTGACGCCATAATATTGCAGCCGGACTGCTAGTTTGCGGTATACCAGCTGCCCAAGCCGGAAAGGCCCTGCCGGGTTTTGCATCCCGCTGCACAGCTTTAAAAACGCATACCCTACCCCACCCGTCAGGGCACCAAACGCAACGAGGGAAAGCGTGTGCTTTATCGAACAATAAAGCAGCGCCATGACCCCGCAATCCAGAAGACAGACAAGCAGCGTGCCTAGCTCGTTTAGTACAAAAAATCCTCCGGCGTATACGGCGAGCAGCAGCAGCGCAGCGCGGAAGCGGACCCCTTCGTTCCAGGCATCATTGGTGACGGCGGCAGAAAAGCCGATGACAAGGATCAGCTTGAGCGCCTCTGTCAATTGGAAACTGTGTCCAGCAACAGACACCCACGCGTATGTGCTGTTTAGGGGCTTACAAAAGACCCGTAAAAACAGGAAGGACACAGCACTTCCTATAACACACAAATTATAGATAAGCGTCTGCGGCAGTACGCGCAGCAGTGCAAAAACAATGACGGTGCAGATGCAGCCCACAAAGGCCAGCAGACAGAAGAGTTTGAGTTCATTTGCGTTTGCGGGGTGCAGGCTTACCTGCAAGGCCATGCCCATGGCACTGAAGAGGGCGGACACCCGCAGCGGAAGGGCTACGGCACCGGCCCAGTAAACCAGCAAGGCACCACCACAGGAACAGAAAAAAGCGAGCGTTGGCCATACGGTGCGGAAAGCCGCAGCGGCTTCTGCGCCGTCCGTGTGGGAGACGTACCATTCCAGCGCAGCGCAAAAAACGACAAAGGCCACCGTGTCGCGCAGCGCTTTGAATGCAGGGTGCTTATGACGGAACATACGGCCTTTCTCCTCTCTGCGGCTGGATCAGTTTTTGAATGTCGGACGGGACTGCTTTTTTTGCGGTGCTGCATCGGCACCGGCCTGATGGAACAGGTCTTGGATTTTGTCCCCCATGGAGCGTTTGGGGGGCTCGGTTTCAATGTTGTTGAGGTCTGCCTTCTGCGGCTCTGTCTCCGGTTCATCGCCGGGCAGCAGCACGAAGGCCAGAGGGCTACCACACAGCTCAAAGAGCTTGGCGTGACTAGGGTCACGGGTGAGCACATCATCAAGCGGGAACTCATCCTCGATGACCTTCCCCTGAAAACGACTGGGGTTCTGGTTGTTTGCGTTCAGCTTCAAGTAGTAATGATCGTCTTTTTCGCTCCGATAGATGAGCATGGGTGCGTCATGGGAGATAAACTTGGCGTTATAACCGCTCTCCCGCAAAGTCAGATAATTACTACAGCAGCCTTCGCTTGGCAGTCCGCCGAAGGGAATGATCGAGATGAAGTCGCCGCCCTCAGATGGAAGCCCGATGACCTGTGGAGGCAAAAACTTCTCAGGGTTCTTTGCGCTCTTTTGGTAGACCAGCAGCTTGTCCTGCTTGTCAAGAATGAATGTATCATCGCCCAAATGCACGGCATATTGAAGCCGGTTTTCGACATCCTTTTTGAACTGTGCGCTTTTGCGCTGGAGGTTGCTTTGGCTATTGGTATGGTACAGCATCACCAGCAATACGAAGACAATGAGCAGGGTAGCAACGATACATACAACGAACAACACGAGTTTCATTCTCGATCACTCCTCTTTTTTGAATTACGGCTGTCAGGCGGCACTTTCAGCCTTGGCGGAAGAAGCGCGGCTCTGGGCGATCTGTCGGCGGATCTCACAGGCTGCGTGGATGCAATAAATAGAAATTCCATCCAACAGAAAAGCGAGCCCACAGCCGGCAAAGGAGGTGAGGTCGTGGTTATACCACAGCATTGTGATTGCCTTCTGCACGAGGGTGCGGTCGCCTTCCAGTATCTGTCTGGTAAGCTCATCGATCGTCTCCATGTGCTTCGTCCGGGTGGACAGCACCGACCCGGCCAGCGCCGTGCGGAGAGTGCTGAGTTCGTGGCTCCACAGCTCCTTCACCTGCTGCCATGCAGCATCGGCATCTGGGTCGCCAGCGGCCTGCTCGACGCTCTCCAGCAATGCCGCTTCCGCAGAGACGCGTTCGGAGACCGTTCGGTTGAGCTCTGCAAGCTGAAGATAGCGTTCAAGGTGGTCCCGCAATGGGAGCGGGTCGGTTTTGAGCCCGGCGTTCAGAGCGGCGGTAATGAGCTTGTTGATTTGCTCGGACAATGCCGATGTATCAACACTGGCCTGTGCAAGGAGTAATTGGATGGCGTGAGCCGTCTCTTCTGCGGTGGTGGCGGCATCTGCGTTGAGAGCCTGCAACCGGATGCGGAGGGACTGCACGTCGGCCTTCAGTTTCTTCAAAGTGGCGCCACTTCCCGCTTCTGCTTCAATGGCATCCATCAGGGCATAGGCTCGCTCAAGGTCGTTATTTTGGAGCAATCCAATTAGTTGGTCGAGTTCAAAGTATTCGGTCTGCTTCTTCTGGGCATCGTTATAGCGGCTGCGGATGAGGTCGTAATCCCCTTCGGTCAGCATGTTGTTGGCAGTGTTCTGTTCCTGCATGACCTGTGCTTCGGTGCGCAGGGCTGTCAGTTCACCGGAAATCGTGCTGTATAGGCTGCCCATGTCGGAAGAAATAGCGGACTGCACATCGGGCAACAGCTGAGTGGAGTAGGCGCTGTTTAATGTGGTCATGGCGTGGCGCATGTATACAGAGGTCGGTGTGCCGATGTTGATAAAGCTCATAGCACTGAATGCCACAGAGAGCAAGAACGCGGCGCAGCCGGCGAGATGGAAGCGCTCCGCACAGACCAGCTCGATACCCTGCACGAGCAGGCTGGCCAGCACCGCCACCATCGCCGAGCTTGGAAAAAACACGGTATGAAAACCCGCCATCGTGCTGAACAGGCTGATGCCCGCAGCAACCAGAAGGATGCCCTGCAAGACCCAGAGCTTGGCCTGCTGCCGCCAGCTGATTTTTTCTTTGTCCGTCATGATCTCCTCATGCTCCTTTCTGGATGCGGGTGGGTGGTTCGTCCGCGTCCTGCGGCTGCGCGGAAGGGGCGGCCTTAAACAGGTCGTCCAGTAGACCATTCAGGTCGGAAGGAATGGCATCCTTTTCTTCCGGCGGGGCAGCAGGTTTGGGCTTCGGCTTGCCTTTGTCTGGCTCCGGGAACTGCTCGTTTTTATCGATCGAATGGATATCCAAAAAACGCAGGGCGATAAGGCCGTCCAGCAGCCTGTCCAGACAGTGGCTCTTCCAGAGCCGGCAGAAGAGCTTTCCGGCCACGCCGCAGCCTGCAAGAGCCGCCGTCAGGGTCAGGGCTCCGATCCCGGCATCTCGGAGCAGCGGCAGCATGGCGGGGAACGCTGCCAGTGCGTGCAGCAGCCGCACAAAGCCTTCCGCGACCGGAAGGAAAAGGAGGGCAAGACAAAGAATGCAGAACAGAAAGAGACAGCTCAGCCAGCGCAGCAGGACCCCCGCTGCTGTATGGCCCAGCGCGATGCGGAGCCGGTTCTGTTCCTGTGGTGCAGTGCCCTGCGCATCATCGTCGATGTTGTTCAAATCGACGGCCTCGCGGGGCGTTTGTCTGCGGTCATGCTTCATGTCGGTTCGCCTCCTTGGTTCTCCGGGGTGGTTCGTTCACCCTCATAAACGAAATCCGACACAGAAGGATGACTTCTTACAAAAAACTTCACAGAAAGTTCACGTTTCGCACTACCCGGCCAGCGTATCCAGAATCTGCTGTGCATCACGGAGAAGGTTCTGATCGGCATTCGATGCCCGCCCAAGCAGGATGCTGTAACCGGTCTCAGCGGAGGGCAGCTTGCAGTGCAGATACAGGCAGTGCATCTTCTCGCCGTTTTCTGTACGGCAGATGCCGGTGTCCACAGCCGCCAGCTGTGCGCCCTCGGGTGCACGCAGACCCAAACTCTCGGCCCGGTGCCGGAACACTTCGGCCAGCTGTGCCTGCTTTTCTTCCGGCAGCCTGACCTGCCGAGTGCTGTTGGCCGGGGTCGTGCCATGCTCTGTGCGCCGAAAATCGTTCGGCGCAAGGCATTCGAACTGAAAACGCAGGCAGCCATCCGCAACGCTTTCGATCCACAGCAGGGGCAGCAGCAGGCTGCACAGCACGGCACCATTCGCGATGCGGGAATAAGCGGCACGGAAAGCTTCCTGCGTGGCAAGATCTTCGTCGTTGAACAAAAAGCCGCCGTCTGTCTGCAAAAGTGCGCCGTTGGGCAGCGGGCACAGCAGTCCTTCCGGGGCAAGATAGCGCCGCAGCACATCGCAGTAGCAGCTGCTGTCCAGAGCTTCTGCCGCCAGTGCAGCTTTTTCCTCTGCGGAAGCATCCGGTGCAAAGGGGATATCATACTCCAGCAGTGCGGCAGTGGTGACGATCTCCAAAGCCCCGGACACATTGCACAGGACGTTTGCACCCGAGGAATAGCTGACTGCGGGGCAGTAATAAAACAACAGGTCGTTGACGCTTTGCGAAAGAGAATTTTCTGCCCAAGCCTTCGTTTCGCCGGATTGGCGCACGATGGTAAAACAGCGGCCGACGCCGAATGAGGAGTCTTTTTGGGGCAGCTGATAATACACCAGATCCTGCAGCGGTTGGGACAGGCTCAGGCAGACCGGCTGGCCGTAGCCGTTTGTGCCCAGCTGCGGATCATACAGGGTGTCGTACAGGATGTGGCGCAGGCCGAAACCGTTGTCGGGATCGCCAAAATTGCGGCCCAGAAACCAGTCAAACGCCGGGTCCAGCGTCTGATTGTCGAATCCCGGAGAGGAAGTTTCGCCATCGGTAAGCGGATAGCCTTCGCAGCTGTAAATGATGCCTTCCCGTGTTCTGCGAAAGGACAGTTCACGGTTCAGCACCCAGTATTCAAAGGTGTGGCTGGCTTCTGCAAACGTCCGATGCAGCCCACAGGCCGTGGCGGCAACGGTACCGGCAGCCAGAGCGGCCAGAAAATCACGACGGCTGATCTTATGCTTCGTCATAGCGGATCTCCTCCTCCATTTCAATTTGCTCCGGCAGCAAAAGCGGCTGCGCAGCGGTCTGCGGGGGTGCGATCAACAGTCCGGTAAGGAACATGCAGCCGCAGCGGGCAAACAGTCCGTTGATCGAGTATTCGTCCAGCCAGGGCAGGTTCAGGCCAAGAAAGCTGGGCAGCACGCCTGTGCAGGCCAGGGTGTGCAGCAGCATCTGGGCGGCAAAAAAACTCACAATGAGCACCGCCATGGTGCTGCGGCGGGAGTCGCCGCGGTTTGCTGCCATACCGCCCAACAGCAGCAGGGCCAGCAGTGCGGCAAACAGCACCGCAGCAGCGGGCCCCAGACGATTTGCCGCGATCAGGATCTGCCCAAAGAAAGCCAGAGTGGTTTTGTTCGTGCCGGCGCTGCCGGCGCTGACGACCAGAAGCCAGTGCTGATTGGCGGCGACTTCCGACCATGTAGGCCCGCGGGGACCGACTGCAAACTGCCCGCCGCACCAGTCACAGAACGCGTTCCACAAGGCTGCGGCGTAGGGCAGAAGAAAGCCTGCTGCCCCGCCCAGCGCCAGAAGCAGGCCCGGATGCCGGACAGCGGGGCGCTTCCGGCGCTGCGGATGGGGCTGCGGCGCAGTGACCAGAAGAACCAGTACACAGAGCGCTGCGGTCAGGAGCAGATCTCCGCCGGGACAGCCTCCGCAGTAAAGCAGGATGCAGTGGAACAATGCCGCAAAACAGGCTTCCAGCCGACGATGCCGGAAGGGCTGCAAAAAAGCAAGGGTGCAGAACTCCAGTACGATCAGAGGAAAAATCATGCTTGTGAGGAACAGGTTGATGCGCAGACCGGAAAGGGTAAGCATGCCATTCTGCCCCAGCAGCAGGAAAAGCAGATAGACGGCAATTTCTGCCAGCCGCAGCCGGCGCAACATACAAAACAGCGCGGCGTCATCTTCCATTTTTTTCAGAAAGGCAGGCCCCGCCGCTGCGCCCAGAAACAGGGCGGCAGCGCCAAAAGCCGCAGTCAACGGCACATATACGGCGTATGAGGTAAAACTGACGAGCAGCGCACAGCCTACTGCAAGGATGGAGAGCGCGCTCCAGATGATCACCAGATCAAAAAGGTTGAAGATGAAAAAGGAAGAGACAAAAAGGCACAGGCAGGTACACACGATCCACCCGACAGGGACAATGAGACCTTCGGCGCACAGGCTGTCAAAGGCGGCAGAAAAAACTGCGATGCCGGAGATGCTCAGAAAGAAAGCGACCATGCACAGCAGGGTGAACTCCAGCTGAAAGGAAGCAAGCCGGTCAAGGTGATGCTTTTGCTTGAACTGCTCCATCCGTTCGAACGGCGTATGCAAGGGGGTCTTGCTGCGCACAACAGCCAGCGTCAGCAGGCCTGCCAGAATGCCGACAGCTGCTGGGGACAGATGCTCCGCAGCGAAAAAGACCAGCAGGTCGCCCAGCGCCGCGCCGAAAAACGCCGCCGCTGCCAGCACAGGCAGCCAGAGCAGAACGCGAAAAACCACGAAAACTGCGCCGGCAAGGGTTTCTTTGTTGAACTTCATGATGATTCCTCCTTTGCGGCAAAGGGGTCATGCGTCATCGGTCTCAAAGCCGAAGCGCTCCACCTTGATGTCCTCTTCTTTCAACTGATGATAGATCTTTTCCGCGTCGGCTTTGTCGTCAAACGGAAGTGCGTACGGCAGGGTCTCTACGGCGTTTTTGAGGTCAGAGAGAGAGGAGCTGTGATAGTGATCCTTCAGGATCTTTAATCCGCGCATAAAGCGACCATTCCAGCTTTGGATCACGACCTGATATTTCTTGCTGGGGTCAAGGTCGAACGGATGCTTCGGGTGGGAGTCCTGCAGGGAGCTGGTGGTGAAAGAACAGAGGTCGTCAGCCGTGCTTTCATACTCCTCGATAAGGTCCAGCAATGGGTCCTCTTTTCTGTCCACATAATGGACAAGATCAAACAGCTTCGGCTTCTGGTGCGGCGGCAGATCCTGCCGGGGCTGGGGCTCCTGCCAGCCGCTGGGGTCAAAGGCCGTGGTGCAGGGAGGCAGTTCGGTCACGAACTTAATGCTTCCGTGCAGAATGACCAGTGCCTGCCCCGTTTTCAGGGAGGCCAGCTGTGCCGGCGTGATGAGCGAACAGGAATCGTGCTCCACGCGGTCGTCCGACACACGGTCGCCGCAGAGCTTGCTCATTTTTTCCAGAGTATAGAGGTCGTTGGTGCGGTACATCACCGTGAGGTCGGCATTGGAGCGGATGGTCTCCGCTTCGGACTCGCCGTAAATGGTCTCCAGCTGCTTGAGGCTTTGCAGCACGATGAAAGTGCGGATGTTCCGGGAGCGCCCGGCCGCCATCATGCGGCTCAGCGATGAGATCCGGCCGATGTTGCCGGCTTCTTCCAGCAGAAAATTCATCCGCCGGGGCAGGCGGCCATTATATTTCTCCTGCGCAAGGCTGACGAAGTGCCGCATGATCTGGTCGATGATGACTGCGGCCAGTGGAGAATACATCGGGTTTTCGTCAGGCAGGATCAGCCAGATGGCCAAAGGCTTCTGCCCGTCCAGCTCGTTGATGTGCAGATCATCGTTGGCAATAAAGCCGCGCAGCACATTGCTGCGCAGAAAACGGGACAGACCCTCCAGCATTGTGGAGCGGATGCCGCCGCGCGTATCCGAGGCAGTGCTGATATAGCTGTAAAGCTCACTGCTCACGATGGAATCTTCCGGCAGATGATGCATCAGGTGCTCCAGATAGGTGTCCCGGCCGAAAACGGTGCTGCCGTGGCCGGAATAGTGCCGGTCGCCCTGCATGATCAGGTTCTGGACACTGGCGATGTTGATCTCTTCCGGTTGGGCGCACTCCATCAGTGCATAGGCTGCGGCAATGAATACCGAGCGTGCACTGTTGATCCAGAAGGGATCGCTCTTGCTTTCTACATACAGCGTGTATGCCAGATCTTCCAGCATTTCGCCGCCCTGCTTCATGCGCATGGGGTCGCCGGATAAGTACAGCTCCGCAGGGGCGCTCAGAACATTGACGCACTCGGATGCCAGCATATTGCGGAAATCGATGACATGTACGGTATAGTCTTTGCTCATCCGGCAGGCGTTGCGGCGGTAAAGTTCGCCTTTGGGGTCAACAGCCAAAAAGGACTCCTGCGCCTCGATCAGGCTGCGCACCAGATTCTGGGTGCCGCAAAAGGACTTTCCGGCACCGGTCACACCCAGAAAAATGCCGTTGCTCTCCCCGGCGTGCACCCAGCAGCGGTTGTTTTCGCAGTACAGCACCGGGCCGCCGCCCGCCTGCCCCGCCAGGGACAGCGCTGCTTTGATATTCTCCTGCTTTGTCCAGCTTTCTCCACGGATCATATTATCGAACCTCCTTTTTCAGAGAAGAATACAGGGTTTTCAGCTTCAGCAGCGGAATAAATTCGGAAAAATCAGCCTGCTGGGCCAGCGTGCAGGCCAGCCGCACTGCCTGACGCGCGTTCCGGGTGCCGGTCTGGTGCACCAGTTTTTGCAGGATCGCATCCGTTTCGGGAAGATCTTCCAAACGGATGTTCAGCTGATCGATGAGCGTCTGGCGGGTGATGCCGGCCAGCGTCTGCTCGGAATAGGGCGGGATCCGGACCCAGTGCATCTGATTCGGGTCCAGCAGGGCGCTGATCTTTTCCATCAGGAGCAATTGGCTGCGGTTCGGTGCCGACGGCAGGAAAAAGAGCAGGGTGGCATGCGCTGCCATACTGGGCAGCTCGCGGAAAAACAGCCGGGTCTGCTCTTCGCCGAAATGTGCGGCCAGAACGGTGATGTCCCAGGCAATGACACCCTCGTACTCGTTGGTGTACACGGCGCTGGCGCGGATGCTGCGCAGCGTCTGGCAGAGCTGATCCATGCTGCCGTCCAGCTGATATTCCAGCATCAGATCCAGTCCGCCAAAGCTGCGTACACCGGCCTGCGCAAAGGCACGGCTCAGGTAGTTGGCTGCGGTGGTGCGGCCGTTGCCTTCATCCAGTGTCAGGATGAAATGCCCGGGCTGGATGCCGAGACGATGATACTGCTGGGCGCGGAAGCAGCACTGCTGCACTGCGTCCACCAGAGGCTCCATGCCGATGGGTGCGGGAATTTGATTCATATTGCTGCCTCCTGTTCTTCCTTGCAGGGAAACCCGATGTGGTCGATCAGACCGTAACGCAAAGCCTCGCTGCTGTCCATCCAGCTGTCACGCTCACAATCCTGCTGGATGTCCTGGACCGTGTGGCCGGAATGGGCGGCGAGGCGCTCGGCCAGCTTGTACTTGGTGCGCTGGATATTTTCTGCGGCGATCTGAATGTCGGTGGCCTGCCCCTGCGCCATGCCCAGCGGCTGATGGATCATAATGCGGCTGTTGGGCGAGGCATAGCGGCGGCCCTTCGTGCCGGCTGCCAGCACCAGTGCCGCCATGGAGGCCGCCAGCCCGACGGCGGCCGTAGTCACCGGGCAGGACAGCGCCTGCATGACATCGTAGATGGCCAGCCCGGCCGAGACCGAGCCGCCGGGGCTGTTGATCACAAGGGTGATAGGCTCCTGAGAATTGTCCTCCAGATAATGCAGCTGGGTGATGATGCTCAGGGCGGCTTCGTCGTTGATCTCGCCGTTCAGATAAATGGTGCGCTTGGACATCAGATCGCGGCTCAGCACGCTCATGATCTGCTCCTTGCCGTTTACGCTGACGCTTACTTCCGGGATGTGGTACATAAAAAATCGACCTCCTTTTTTTTGCAGGGGTCCTGCCCGGCGGACTTCTGCCCGCCGGGGGAGTCTGTTCTCTGCCTTTCGCTCTCTATAACGCACAGCGACCCGGTTTTATCATCTGAACAGCAAAAAAGATCCCGCTTCCGGTCGGAAGTGGGATCTTTTGCAAGAAACGGCTCAGATCAGCTGAGCAGATAATTCAATTCTTCGCAGTCGGAGGGAACGTTGATCTTCGACTTTACGACAAGCCGGATGGCCCGCTGCTTTAAGGTGCTGCGGTAGGTGGAGTTCAGGCCCTGGCGCAGGGCGGTTTCAAAGTCGGTATAGATATCCAGCACAGCAGCTTCGGGGTAGCCGTTCGCCTCTTCGTCCAGCAGCAAAATGGCAAACTTGGCAAGGCCGCTCAGGTAGGACAGATGCGCCTCGTTGACGCCCATCTGGGTCTGGATGGAGTCCCTCAATGCGCGCTGTGCGTGGCGCAGTGCCTCCTGATATTCACCGCGCTCAAAGAGCATCACGGCCAGCTGCATGGCGCATTTGGGTGCGACCTTCAACGTTTCCAGTGCTTCCCGCAGGACGGCTTCTTCCCGCCGGTGGTCATTGAAATCCCGGCAGACATCGGCTTCGCAGTCGTAACTGCCCTCGTCATCCGGGAACTGCTGGCGGTACAGCTTCAGCAGCTGATCGATCTCGGCTTTGTATTTTTCCAGCTCTTTTTCGCTTCCGGAAAGGGATAGCTGTGTCTCGTACCCGATCAAGAAGCGATAGCCTCTCCATGTCCAGAAGAACTTGGGAATTTTCACCAGCGTCTTGCAAACGGCTTTGCAGCGTTCTCCCTGACCGCACTCCATGCCGTATTGCAGATAGTCGGCCAGAAGATCGACGCTCTTGGGATAAAAGTCCAGTCCGCGCTCCAGCGTAATGCAGGCTAAGTTATAGAGATCGCACTGTGCCAGAACGACGCATAGATTATGCCACGCATCCGCACTGCCGCTGATCTGGGGCTGACGCAGAAGCTGCTCCAAAAAAGTCGTGAGGTCTTTCAGGATCTGCTGCTTTTCCTCGGGCTCTGCCGTGGAAAAGTCCCGCAGATAACGGCTCTCCACGATATCGGTCGCAAGGCCGAGGGTCAGACAGGCCGAAGAATCCTCCTGAGGATCAAAGTCGGTGTATTCTGTCTCGTATGCCATGGTTTATACCTCGCTTTCGTTGTCAGATGGATCGGTTTTTTTGGCTTTTTCCTGTGCATCGATCTCCGCAATTTTCCGATCGATGTCTGCCAGCATTGCGCCCAGATCAAGTTTATCGGAGCTGGCAGACTTTGTGTCAGGTTCGGGTGTATCGGAATCCGGGGAGAACGGGTCAAATAAAGGATCGTTGGAACCCGAGAACCGGTCTGACCTTAGTTCTTCTTTTTTGATCTCATTGAAATCCAGAGAAACACGAACACCTCTTGTCGGCGTTTTGATGGGAAGCACCGGATAGGCGGGGGCATAGCCCGAAATATCCAGAAGGTTTACGATGGCGGGCTTGCAGCGGGCCGAGAGAAGAAGCACCTGATTCTTTTCTTTGTCCAGCTGCTGGAGATCATAAACGGACAGGTTGGGAGTGTGGTCTTTCTTTTCGCCGCAGAGCGCAGAGATGTCTTTCAGCAGTTCCAGTTCACGCGAGAACAGGTAGATCCAGTTGGTGCAGTTGGCCGTGATGGTCTGCGCATTTTCCTTGTAAGTGTGCACCAGCTGATTTTTGCTCTGGAGACAAAGGATAAAACGCAGATTGCGGGACCTGCCCGCAGCAAGATACTGAACAAAATCGCATCCGCCGATGGAAGGCAGAGAGCTGAACTCATCCAAAACATAATTGACCCGTCCGGGCAGCTTACCGCCGCTGCGGTCCGCAAATTGTACAAGCTGTTGATACGACTGTGAAATATAAAGAGACACAAGACGATGGTAGGTGGTTTTTTCGTCAGGCGTAAGGAGAAAGACGGCGGTCTTTTCCTGCGCAATACGGTCAAAAGAGAAGGTAGTGTGACTCAGCATGTCCACTAGCGAAGGAGAAATGATGAACATTTTCAAGCCGAGATCTAATACGGATAGTATCCCTTTCTGTGTATCGGAGGCGGTTTCTACCGTGCCGGTCATGCTGGCAGCGATGAGCTCGTCTTTCTTGGCCCACTCCCAAATGGGATTGTGGGCAGAAGAAAACCGGGCCTTTTGGGCGAAGATTTCGCGGCGTAGCGTGAGTAGGTTTCCGATGTTCACGGCCTCGTCCGGCTTATCGTATTCCTTGCAGTAGCGGAACAGACACAGGATCAGGCCGTACAGACAGGATGCTGCAGAGCTGCTCCAAAAAGGATCATCTGTTCCGGTGTTGGCGGTTATGGTACGGGCAACATCCTCGATGAATTCGCCGGCCTTGTCGAGGTTTCCCTCTTTGTAAAAACGATATGGGATCTCTAGGAAATTCCAGCAGTCGCCCACAGAGGCATCTCGGAAGTTTACCGTGATGATGTTGTAATCCTGATCTTCCAAAAAACGAGCCATGGTACGATATAGTTCGCCTTTTGGGTCGTTGATGATCATACTTTCCCCTGCAAAGCCCAGCATTCGGATGGTGGGCATGACGATACATCGCGTTTTTTTACTGCCGGTCGCACCGTAGACCAGGGTGTGGTTATCAGAGCTGTCCACGGCAACGGCACCGTGTTCCCGGTCATAGGCCAGCGGCGGGCCGCTCACAAAGCCATCGTAGCTTTTGGGGCCGGTGAAGCGGTTCTGCTCCACAAGAAACCGCGAATTTTCACGCAGGATCGCAGACGGTTTTTCAAAATTAGGATTATCGAGATTCAGCATAAAAACTCCTTTTTATTACTTTTTTAGTGTCTGCGAAAGGCTGTTTCGCTGGCTCTCTATTTCGCTCTCCACGTTTTTCTGACCGAGAGATTTGAGCTCATCGTAGAAATTCTTCAAAATCGGTTCCAATTCCGACTGACTATATCCTTTAATGATATCACTAAAGATTATGGAAACCAAGCGACAGAGGTCGTCCTTTGATAGATTTTCTTTGTCTTTTTTGTACTCATCCAGAATAGCGCCCAGAGAGTCCTCAGGTGGAAGCTTTTCCAGAACGCTTGTCTCCAAAGCCGTCCAATAGCGTTCCCTTTTTTCAAAAAAATCTTTCTTGTCTGTTGATTTTGCTGTCGCGTTGTTCAGGCAGAAAAGAACCATTGCCACAATATAGGAGTAAAGAATATCGGGGCCGCGCTTTTGCTCTGCACGCGAGAGATTGGTTTCGAGCTTTAAACTTTTCAAATATTCACCAAATTTTTGCGGAATGTACGCGGCAAGAGTCATTTTTAAAGCATTGCACCAATCATCCTTCGCTTCTCCTGCAAAAGGATTGCCCACCATATCCACATCTGCCATTGTAAAGGGAATTCGCTTAGCTCCTCCGAGTTTCCAGTGGCTTGCTTGGTAAGAATGCTGAACATTCTCAATAAGAGCGTGTTCAAAATTTTCCCATGCTTTGATCATTCGATTATGATCTGCTTTTTCTGTGTCTGCTTTTTCGGAACTCAGACAGAACGATAAATATTTTTCCGTTATGATATCGTCGGCTTCGTCATAACAGAAAAGTCGCGCAAGCGACTCACAGCAATTCGGTGTCTGCTGCTCTTTTTCTCGAAAACAGTCCCCTGTGAGGAACAACACTTTTTTAGCCAACGATGTACAGTCAGCGTCGTCTTTGAAAAATACCGACTTGAAGCAGTCTGATATCCACCCGAAGCCATCGCCGTTGTTTTCAAAGTCTGCGTAATCGCCGGTAAGAGCGGTAAAAAGTTCTGCCAACGTTACAGAGATCGGAAGATAAGTCTCTGTAACGATCAGGCAGTATTCGGAAGAAAAAATATATTTAAATTCGCTGCGCCTGTCCCCTTGTTCGGCTGAAAGAATCTGTTTAGATGGTATTTCCGGATATATCGAACCAAGACAAGTGCGGATGTTACGAACCTCTTGGGCGACACGGTTTTTGTCACCGCTTTCTGACCAGACGGTATTCAAAATCTCGGTGGTTGCGATGCCGGCGGCCAGAATACCTTTGGCAGGGGAAATGGAGTGCTTCGCAATGCAGTGCAGAACCTCCAAGGACTTTGTTGCAAGATGAGCTATCATTTGGCCGCTGCAATCATAAGCACTGCCATTTTCAGCATCGATATAGGCGCCATTCTTAAGTCTTATCTGAAGGACCTTTATCTGGACATTCGAGTTCATGGAATCCTCCTTTCTTCATAATTTTGTAACAACTATTAATTTTTAGGCGGTATCGATTAATTTTTGATGTGATTTCTGATTAAATGGGAATTGCCTTAAAATTAATTTCGAATCAACGATATTTTTAATTTTTGAAAAAAGGCAAAAATGGTATTCTGTGGCCATGGTCGAACACACATTGAGTGCTAAGGAGGAACACCATGGCTACATATCATAACGAAAAAACTTTGTCTGAGATCGCCCTCGTCAACTGTTTTAACAAGATCACAGCAAACGGTATCCGCACGGCAGAACAGCTGCGCCAGACGGAATACTATCAGGAGGCCATCGAAGCGATCTATAATTTTGTGCGCGATGCTGCGCTCAAAACGAAGAAGTCCAAAGACATGCTCAAGGCATCGGGGCTGGAGGCTGACGATGTGGCAGTGGGCTTCGTCCTTGAGTACATGGAGAAGGATAGCAAGATCGATGGCCTTTTGAAATGCCGTGACGCGGGGCATTCCAAGTGGCTGTGGCGCTGCCTGGCAAACTACCTCGTTGATCTGACTAGGCATGGAACGCGCAAAACGAAAGACGCTGATGTAGAAAAGATCGTGACGGCAATTGACGATCAGACGCTGGAGCTGCTTTCTGGTGAAATGGAAGCGGGCCCTGTCGGCTGCGAGATGATCGAATTTGTGCTGCAGAACGTGAATTTTAGCCCGGCAGAAAAGCTTTGCGGACTGTTGTTTTTGGACAACAGCTTTGGTGAATTGATGGCTGTGCACAACAGTGCACAGAGTGTGGAAGCTTTTGTAGAGGAGCTTGTTTGCGAGGCGAAGGCGATTTATGGAATTAACGTGAGTGATGCAGAGGAGCGCGGCGTGGTCCGTATGCTGAAAAACGCGGCGGATCCGCGGAAGGCGATCCTCTTGGCACGTCACAGGGCACGGAAGAAGGTCTTGAGCGCTTTCGAGAAACGCTGCCGCAGCCTGAAACTGAAAAAAGTGTCCTGACTTATATAGTAAAACAGGCGCGCCATTTTTTCAAGCGCGTTTGATGAATTGTTCTATCCATAGCTGCTTTTTGCCAATAAGGAACAAACCCACATGCCCGCCCACCGTGGTTTTCCACAGGTGGGCGGGCGTTCTTTGTGCCTTTTTGGCATAAAAATACCCCCGGAGGATGCAGCGTTTTTTACGCTGTCTACTCTGGGGGCAGTATATCGGGCGCTGCGCGGCAGCTCCCGGAAGCGGACACTGTATTGCTGAAAAAAGCGCTTACTTAGTGCCGCTCCTCCGGCGGGCAGCAGCTCTCCCGGGGGATGAGCTTATGCGGCACGATGATCTTTGTGGCCAGAAGGTTCGGGTTCTCAATGTGGTTGATGGTCTGGCTGGCGGCCTCCATGCCCAGCTGGTAGGGGTTCACGTCCACGGTGGTCAGCTGGGGGCTGGTGATGCGGGAAAACAGCGAGTTGTTGAAGGACACGATGGAGAATATCGGCTGGGCGGTCATCAATAACCTGCACATCCTGTTCGCCGTTGCCATTGGCGGCAGCTGGGCAAAGGAGCGTGCGGGCGGTGCCTTTGCCGCCGTGCTGGCGTTTGCCCTCATCAACGTCATCACCGGCAATATCTTCGGCGTCACCAGTGCCATGCTGGCAGACCCCAACGCCGTGACCCACACCCTGTTCGGGCAGGAGATCGCCGTCAACGGCTACTTCACCTCCGTGCTGGGCGCACCGGCGCTGAACATGGGCGTGTTCGTGGGTATCATCGCCGGTTTTGTGGGCGGCGTGGCTTACAATAAATACTACAACTTCCGCAAGCTGCCGGATGCGCTGGCTTTCTTCAACGGCAAGCGCTTCGTGCCCATGGTGGTCATTGCCTACTCGGTGGTCATTTCCATCGTGCTGTCGTTGTTCTGGCCTGTGGTGCAGACCGGCATCAATAACTTCGGCATCTGGATCGCCAACTCTTCCGAGACCTCTCCCATTCTGGCTCCGTTCATCTATGGTACGCTGGAGCGTCTGCTGCTGCCCTTTGGTCTGCATCACATGCTGACCATCCCCATGAACTACACCTCCTTCGGCGGCACCTACACCATCGCCACCGGCGTCAACGCAGGCAGTCAGGTGTTTGGTCAGGACCCGCTGTGGCTGGCATGGGCAAACGACCTCATCAACTTCAAAAAGGCCGGCGACATGGCCGCTTACAACAATCTGCTGGCTACCGTCACCCCCGCCCGCTTCAAGGTGGGTCAGATGATCGGTGCCACCGGTCTGCTGCTGGGCATTGCACTGGCTATGTTCCGTCGGGTGGATGCCGACAAGCGCGCAAACTATAAGTCCATGTTCATCTCCACCGCGCTGGCAGTGTTTCTGACCGGCGTCACCGAGCCGCTGGAATTCATGTTCATGTTCTGCGCCATGCCGCTGTACATCGTGTACGCACTGCTGCAGGGCTGCGCTTTCGCCATGGCGGGCATCATCCATCTGCGTCTGCACTCCTTCGGCAATCTGGAGTTCATCACCCGCATCCCCATGTCCCTGCAGGCGGGTCTGGGCGGCGATATCATCAACTTTGTGATCTGTGTCGTGGCGTTCTTCGTTATCGGCTACTTCGTGGCCTACTTCATGATCGGCAAGCTTCAGCTGGCAACGCCGGGTCGTCTGGGCAACTACACCGATGACAACGCAGACGATTCTGCCGCCGCCGCAAAGACCGAGAAGAAGGCCGACAAAAAGGCTGATAACGGTCAGGCCGAGCGCATTATCGCCCTGCTGGGCGGCCGGGAGAACATCGTGCTGGTGGACGCCTGCATGACCCGTCTGCGCGTTACCGTGAAGGACCCTGCCAAGGTTGCCGACCTTGCCGCATGGAAGGCCGAGGGCGCACTGAGCCTGCTGGTGAAGGGCGACGGCATTCAGGCTGTGTACGGCCCCAAGGCGGACGTTCTGAAATCTGACATCAACGATATTCTGTAAAAACTATGAAACTGCTGACATTGAATACCCACAGCCTTATCATCCCGGAGCATGAGGCAAAGCGGGAGATATTTGTAGACTTCATCGCAAAGGAGCAGCCGGAGGTGTTCGCCCTGCAGGAGGTGAACCAGACCGCCGCTGCGCCGTTGCTGGCAGAGGCTCCGGCGGGGTACTACCCCTGCCCCGGCAATATGGTGCTGCTGAAAGCGGACAACCACGCCGCAGCCGTGGCAAAAATGCTGGAAGCGCGGGGCGTGCACTACGATTGGAGCTGGCTCCCGGCAAAGGTGGGCTACGACATTTACGATGAAGGCGCGGCGGTGTTCAGCCGTGCACCCATCACCGACGCCGAAAACCTGCTGCTGAGCCAGATCAATGATTACAACAACTGGAAGACCCGCCGCACGCTGGGCGTCTGTGCAGGAGACGTCTGGTACTATACGGTGCATCTGGGCTGGTGGAAGGACGAGGTAGAGCCTTTCGCTCCCCAGTGGGAAAAGCTTTCAAAGGCAGCGGGCGCAAAAAAGACCGCCTTTCTGCTGGGCGACTTCAACAGTGAAGCCGACGTGCGGGGCGAGGGCTACGACCTTGTGCTGGGCAGCGGCTGGCAGGATACCTACCGCTTGGCGCAGCAGCGGGACGCGGGCTACACGGTGGTGGAAGCCATTGACGGCTGGCGGGATGCCCCGGATGCAGCGGCCAAAAAGCGCATCGACCAGATCTGGTGCTCCAAGGCGGTGGCTGTCAAGAGCAGCCGGGTGGTGTTTAACGGCTTGCAGGAGCCGCAGGTGTCTGACCATGCCGGTGTTATGATCGAGTTATAAAGGAAGGTAAATCGACCACTTCCGCGGCTTTGATGAGTATTTCTCCATCCCCTACGGCAGCGAGACTGCCGTGGATGGGCACTGGGAAAAAGGCCCCGGCATCGAGCTGTTCCGCGCGGTGGAGCAGGCACTGGGCAAACGGGAGATCATTGCCGAGGATCTTGGCTACATGAGCAACACCGTGCGGCAGCTGGTGCGGGACAGCGGCTTCCCCGGCATGAAGGTGCTGGAATTTGCCTTTGACTCCCGCGATACCGGCAGCGCCAGCGACTACCTGCCCCACAACTACCCGGTGAACAGCGTGGCGTATACCGGCACCCACGACAACGAGACGCTGGTATCCTGGTACCAGACCATCTCGGACGCCGAGCGCGCCATGGTGCGGGATTACCTGTACGACTACGCCACCCCGGACGAACAGCTTTATAAAAGCATGATCGCACTGATTTTGCGCAGTGCAGCGGCAAGGTGCATCATCCCCATGCAGGACTGGCTGGGGCTGGATAACGCCGCCCGCATCAATAAGCCCTCCACCGTAGGCCAGAACTGGCGCTGGCGGCTGAAAAAGACCCAGCTGACCAAGAAGCTCCAAAAAGAGATCTGCCAGCTGACCACCCGCTACGGCCGGAAGAACTGGGCGTAACCGCAAGAAACTTCAATACAAAGGGCAGGACGGCCTGTGGGCTGCCCTGCCCTTTGTGCGGATGCCCCTTGGCAAACCGGACGGGATTGCGCTATAATAGAGCCGTAACAGTTCCACAAAGGTGTGGTAAGGGAGGTGCGGTCATGATCCGGGTGGCGATCGTAGAGGATGACGCGGAGGTACAGGGGGTATTGCAGGAGTATGTCCGGCGGTATACCCGGCAGTACGGGACAGAATTTGAAGTGTCGGTCTTTGCGGACGGGGTGGACCTTCTGGAGGATTACCGCGCGGTCTACGATATTATTTTTCTGGATGTGGAGATGAAGCATCTGGACGGCATGGCCACGGCAGAGCGCATCCGGCAGATGGATGCAGACGTCATCCTGATCTTTATCACCAACATGGCGCAGTACGCCATCCGGGGCTACTCGGTGGGGGCGCTGGACTATGTGCTGAAGCCGGTGCCCTACTTTGCCTTTTCGCAGCAGCTGCTCAAGGCCGTTACCCGGCTGGAAAAGCGGGCAAAGCGCTACCTCACTGTGCCGGTGGAGGGCGGGCTGCGCCGACTGAACACCGCAAGCATCTATTACTTGGAAAGTGAGGGGCACCGGGTACACTTTTACACCGACGAGGGCGATTTTTCTGCCCCCGGCGCCCTCAAGACCTTTGAGGAAAAGCTGGCAGACTGCCCCTTTGCCCGGTGCAACAGCGGCTACCTGGTAAATCTGGCGCAGGTGCAGGCGGTGCAGCAGAACACGGTGCAGGTGGGACCCTATGAGCTGCAGATCAGCCGCCCCAAGCGCAAGGCCTTTCTTGCCGCCCTGACCGATTACATCGGAGGTGAAGGCTCATGACCGCGCTGCCGGATATCCCCCGGCTGTACACCGCCCTTGCCGAGTGTCTGTCGGTACTGCTGGTCACACCGGCGCTTGCACCCCGCTTTTCCAAGGCAGTTACCGTGGGGGTCACCCTGCTGTGGGCGGTGGTGCTGTCCGCCTTTCTGGGGCTGACCGGCAACGTGCCCGGCAGGTTCTGGATCCCCTGCATGGTGACGGCCATCGGGCTTTCCTACTTATATTTATGGGGTGTGTGGAGCATCACCCTGCTGGAGGCCGGGTATCACTGCGCCCGGGCGTTTATTCTGGCAGAGCTTGCCGCCAGCGTGGAGTGGCAGCTGCACTGCGCCCTCTGGCCCGCCCGCAGCCCGTGGGAGCTCCTTTCTTTGCTGCTGCTGGCGCTGGTGTACGGGGCGCTGTTCGGGGGGATGAGCTATCTGCTGCACATCAGACCCCAGCCTGCCGGGCATCTGCAGATCAGCGGCAGCGCCGCCCTGACGGCGGTCATGCTGGCGCTGACCGCCTTTGCGGTGAGCAATCTGGGCTTTTTGCCGGGCAGCGAGATCAATATGAGCATCTTTTCCATCCGCACCCTGGTGGATTTTTCCGGCGTGCTGATCCTGACCGTGCAGCACGAGCAGCTGCGGGAGAACGCTTTGCACGGCGAGCTTGCCGCCATGGACGAGGTGCTGCACCGCCAGTACGAGCAGTACAAGCGCAGCAAGGAGGGCATCAACCTCATCAACCGGCGGTACCATGAACTGAAAGTCCAGCTTGCCCGCATCCGGGAGGAGCAGGACCAGACCAAGCAGAACGCCGCCATTGCCGCCATGGAGCAGAACATCCGCCAGTACGAGGCCGAGAACAAGACCGGCAACCCGGTGCTGGATACCATCCTTACCGCCAAGACCATGGAATGCCAGCAGGAGAACATTACCATCACCAGCGTAGCGGACGGCAGGATGCTGGGCTTTCTCACCATCCGGGAGCTGTGCACCATCGTGGGTGTGGCGCTGGACAACGCCATTGCCGCCGTCCGCGCCGAGCCGGACCCCGAAAAACGGCTCATCAAGGTGGCGGTGTACAGTCAGGGCGGCTTTGCCATGCTGCGGTTCGAGCACTATACAGAGGCTGCCCCCGCGCTGGATGCGGACGGCCTGCCGCAGCAGGGGTCGGACCTGAAAAGCGTCCGCACCACCGTCGGGCAGCACGGCGGCAGCATGACGCTGCACTGGGAAAACAACTGGTGCACCCTGCGGATCTTATTTCCGCTGCCCCAAAAGCAATAATATTTTTACGGCAGGTATCCCCTGCCGTTTTTTTGTTGTCTGGCAGGGTGCACAAATATAATGCGGCAATATTTGTATATTAGCACAATAGAATTTGAAACATTATTGTAACTTTTGCAAACTGTGTATCCAAAACGACAGATTGTGCAAAAGATGATAACGATGCGCAAATATTCGTTATAATGGGGTCACAGTTGGGTACGGCCCAAAAAATATAAAAGAATATGGAGGAGACAACACAATGAAGCGCGATCCGAACAACAAAAAGCCCACAAAGTTGCTGACAGCTGTTACAGCACTCTTACTGGCAGTTGGAATAGTGGCAGATGTAGCAATGTTTGGTGTGTTTCCTAGTTCTCTGGACAAGGCATTCCCTGGCCAGAATGGAGACCCGGAATTGCAAAAAACATCTTATGCAAATGGTTTGTCAGTGGCTCAGAAAATCGAGGAGGAAGGCGCAGTCCTTCTGAAAAATGACGGCGCTCTGCCGTTGGCAGGAACAAACCGAAAAATCAATCTTCTGGGCTATGCTTCCGCAAATCCGGTTTATGGCGGTACGGGTTCCGGTGGCAGCAGCTACACTGCAAACCGGACAGATTTTGTAAAAGCCTTTACGGATGCAGGTTTTGAAGTGAATCAAAATCTGGTCAATCTCTACAGCCCCAAAAACAACGAAGGCGGAAATACATTCTCTGTTGATTTTTCCATCCCGGAACTGCCTGCAACCGAGGAATTGGCTAAGGACATGGGTGTGGAGTACCAGTATACTGGAGACTGCTCATTTGAAGCAATGAAGGATTTTTCGGATACTGCTGTGGTCGTGTTCTCCCGCAAGGGCGGTGAAGGCAATGACTTGCCCACTTCGATGGCTGAAAATACCTCGTATGCACCGGATCAGAGCAAGCATTATCTGGAACTGAACAGCGCGGAACAGTCTTTGCTGGAACAGGCAGAAGCGACATTTGATAATGTTATCGTTCTGATCAATTCGGGCAATGCTATGGAACTGGGCTTCCTGAATGATGAAGGCGTTGATGCAGCCCTCTGGATCGGTGATCCCGGTGATGTGGGCACGATTGGAATTGTCAACATTCTGACGGGTGCAGTCAACCCCTCTGGCCGTCTGCCGGATATCTACCCTTATGCAGTAGAAACGACCCCTTCTTACTACAACTTTGATACCTTTGAGTATACCAACTCTAATGACTGCTTCAAAAACTTCGAAAGTCATCCTGCCTACCTTGTAGAGTATCAGGAAGGCATTTATGTTGGATATCGTTATTACGAAACCCGTGAAAGCTACGATTACACTACCCGTGAAGGAGAAAATCTGACGGGACTTTCCTACAATGATGTAGTGCAGTTCCCCTTTGGCTATGGCTTGAGCTACACAAGCTTTGACTGGGAACTGGAAAACACGATTCCGACCACCGTTACCGCACAGGATACGCTGGAGTGGAATGTCAAAGTTACCAATACTGGCAATGTGGCTGGCAAAGATGTTGTGGAGCTGTATTACAGTGCGCCCTATTACAGTGCAGCTGAAGGCGGCAGCGGCTTGCAGAAGGCTGGCGAAGTACTGGGCGGCTTTGCAAAGACGAAGGAATTGCAGCCGGGCGAAACGGAAACGGTTACGATTTCTATGCCGGTAGAGCAGATGGCTTCTTATGATGCACAGAAGTACTACACTTCTACCGGTTCCTACGTGCTGGAAGCTGGCGAGTATCAGATTTCTCTGCGTACGGATTCTCATACGGTGAAAGATAATCTGACCATGACCTGCAATGTTGCTGAGAATGAAGTGTTCCAGGACAGTGCGTTTGGCAGTGGTGTGGAAAACTGCAAGTATGTCGGCAAGCGCTCTTCGGACGAAGTGGTAGCAACAAATCAGTTTGATGATGCAGCTGGTGATGTGGCTTACCTCAACCGTGACACTTGGCAGATCGTTCCCGGTACCAGCAAGGAAGCAACTGCTGAACAGCTGGAAGCCTTCAACAATGCGCTGTTAGTGGATGATAGCTATGTGAATGCAGATGACACTGCGCCGACCTTTGGTGCAAAGAATGGCCTTACTCTGAAAGACATGGAAGGCCTTGCCTATGATGATGCACAGTGGGATAAGCTGCTGGATCAGCTGACCCTTGATGATATGTACAAACTGCTGGGCGCAGATGGCTGGGGAAGTGCAGCAGTTGATAATATCGGTAAGGGACAGACTTATGAAATGGACGGACCTGCCGCTCTGAGTTATGTGTTCGATGCCTTTATGGGTACCTGCACATATAAGACGGTTACTTATCCGGCAGAAGTTCTGCTGGCGGCTACTTGGAATGTAGACCTGGCTTCTGAATTTGGTGATGCAATCTCGCAGGAAGGAAAGGCGTGGAATATTTCCGGCTGGTATGCACCTGGTGCTAATACCCACCGCAATGCATTTGCTGGCCGTAACTTTGAGTACTATTCTGAGGATGGCTTCCTTTCTGGTTCCATGTCCGCTGCTACGGTTGGTGCGGCAGAGAAAAATGGTATGTACTGCTACATTAAGCATTTTGCACTGAATGAGCGTGAAACCTGGCGTCATTATGGTCTGTGCACCTGGGCCGATGAGCAGGCAATGCGTGAAATTTACTTCGTGCCGTTTGAAAAGGCTGTGAAGGAAGGCGGCAGCACGGCTGTGATGTCTTCCTACAATAATATTGGTACTACTTGGGCCGGTGCAAGTACTGCACTACTGACCAATGTTCTGCGTAATGAATGGGGCTTTATTGGCACTGTGATTACGGATAACAACGAGGAGCATGGCTTTATGGATATTGAAAAAGCTGTCTTGGCAGGTGGTACCAGTCTGCTGTTTGGCTGGGGCACTAAGACCTTCGATAACCTGAGCCAGACTGCTACCGGTCAGCTGAAGATGCGCGAAGCTGCACATCAGTATCTGTATACGCTGGCGAATAGCTACGGTGTAGATGTAGATGCGCCTGTGCCTATGTGGCGCACGCCTGCACTGGTAGGCAGTGTGATTGTCTATGTGTTGGTTCTGGCAGGTGTTGTGGTGATTCTTCGCCGCCGCAAGTATAATAAAACGCTGGCTAATACCAATGCAGGTGCGGATGTGAGTAAGGCATAAGTACTGACCCGTAATCAAAACTGTCTTTCTTCTAATCCCGGAACACGGCTGCACGGCAGTTACGACCCGCAGCCGTGTTCCCTTTTGGAAACAGAATCACGCTTCTTCTCCTTATGCGTGGTCCTGTTTCCAAAGGCAATACCGTTTCTACTGAAAGGAGATTTCCCCGTGAAATATCAGGATATTATTGCAAAACTGAGCCTGGAACAAAAATGCGCCCTGCTGAGCGGCGGCACGGTGTTCACCACCCGGGCGCTGCCGGGCAAGGGCATCCCGGCCATTACCCTGTCCGACGGCCCCAACGGCGTGCGTAAGCAGGCGGGCGCGGCCGACCATCTGGGCCTGAACCCCAGTGTGCCCGCCACCTGCTTCCCCACCTCGGCCACCGTTGCCAACAGCTGGGACCCGGCACTGGGCGAGGCTGTGGGCGCAGCCATGGGCGAAGAAGCAACGGCACAGGGCGTGTCGGTGCTGCTGGGCCCCGGCCTGAACATCAAGCGCAGCCCGCTGTGCGGCCGCAACTTCGAGTATTTCTCGGAGGACCCCTACCTTGCCGGTAAGATGGCGGCGGCCTACGTCCGCGGCATCCAGAAAAACGGCATTGCCGCCTGCCCCAAGCACTTTGCCGTGAACAGTCAGGAGCTGCGCCGTATGGCCTCGGATTCCATCGTGGACGAGCGCACCCTGCGGGAGATCTACCTGACCGGCTTCGAGATGGTGGTCAAAGAGGCGCAGCCCAAGACCATCATGTCCGCCTATAACCTTGTCAACGGCACCTACGCCAACGAGAACGCCCACCTGCTCATGGATGTCCTGCGCAGGGACTGGGGCTTTGACGGCGCAGTGGTCACCGACTGGGGCGGCAGCAACGACCACGCCCTCGGCGTAAAGAACGGCTCTACGCTGGAAATGCCCGCCCCCGGCGGGGACGCCATCCGGGAGCTGATGAAGGCGGTGCAGACCGGCAAGATCACCGAAGCGGACGTGGACGCCCGGCTGGACGAGCTGCTGGAACTGGTGTTCACCACCAAGGCGGCGGTGGACGCCGCACCCGGCAAGTTCGATGCCGATGCCCACCACGCACTGGCACGCCGGGCTGCCGCCCAGAGCATCGTGCTGCTGAAGAACGAAACCGGCCTGCTGCCCCTTGCAAAGGGGGAGAAGGTGGCGGTCATCGGCGACTTTGCCCAAACGCCCCGCTATCAGGGTGCAGGCTCCAGCGCCGTCAACTCCATCAAGGTGGATTCCTTTCTGGACTGCCTTGCCGAAAGCGGCCTGAACAGCGTCGGCTACGCCAAGGGCTTTGACCGGCAGGGCAAGCCCGACGAGACGCTGAAGGCCGAGGCGGTGCTGCTGGCAAAGAACGCCGACGTGGTGCTGCTGTGCATGGGTCTGGACGAGATCAAGGAGAGCGAGGGCATCGACCGCGCCGACATGAAGCTGGCAGAGAACCAGCTGGAGCTGCTGGCGGCTGTGGCGGCGGCAAACCCCAACGTGGTGGTGCTGCTGAGTGCAGGCTCCTCGCTGGAAAGCGATTGGGTCAAGGACTGCAAGGCGCTGGTCTACGGCTGCTTGGGCGGTCAGGCCGGTGCGGGCGCACTGGTCGAGGTGCTCACCGGCGCGCAGAACCCCTGCGGTAAGCTGGCTGAGACTTGGGCGCGCAGCTACGCCGATACCCCTGCAAAAGCGCATTTCGGCGGCGACGGCCCCACTGTGGAGTACCGCGAGGGTCTGTATGTGGGCTACCGCTACTACGACACCGCCGGTGTGCCCGCCGCCTTCCCCTTCGGCTACGGCCTGAGCTACACCAGCTTTGCGTACAGTGACCTGAAAGCAGACGAAAAGGGCGTGACCCTGACTGTCACCAACACCGGCAGCTGTGCAGGTGCCGAGGTGGTGCAGCTGTATGTGGCAAAGCCGGATGCAAAGGTTTTCCGCCCCGTTAAGGAGCTGAAGGGCTTTGCCAAGGTGCAGCTGGAAGCCGGAGAGAGCAAGACCGTCACCATCCCGCTGGACGATAAGGCGTTCCGCTACTGGAACGTCAAGACCGACCGCTGGGAGGTGGAGGGCGGCAGCTATCAGCTGCTGGTGGGCGCTTCCAGCGCCGATATCCGCTTGACTGCCGCTGTCACGGTGGCGGGCACCGGCGCACCCGACCCCTATGCGGGCAAAAATCTGGAACATTACCGCACTGCGCAGGTGCAGAACGTGCCGGACGCGGAGTTTGAGGCGCTGCTGGGCCATGCTATCCCGGAGAACAAAGTACGCATCGACCGCAACATGACGCTGGGCGAGATGGGACACGGACGCAGCCCCATCGGCTGGCTGGCAGCGGCGGTACTGGGTGCCCTGCTGCGCCGCAGCATCAAAAAGGGCAAGCCCGACCTGAACATCCTGTTCCAGTACAATATGCCTCTGCGTGCGCTGGCCAAAATGACCAACGGCGCTATCAGCATGGGCATGGTGGACGGCATCGTGATGGAGCTGCAGGGCTTCTGGATCATCGGTCTTGTGCGGGTGATCGTGGAGGCCGTGAAGAACCTCGTGCTGAACAGCCGCATGGAAGAGCGCCTGAAAAACAGCTGAAAGGAAGCAGGCTATGAATTTCTGGAATAACTTTGCGGCAAAGCACCCCGCCGCTGCCAAGTGGGTGCGCGAGGGCGGCCTGTTCGTCATCGTGTCCAACTTCATCACGGTGTTCAAGTACCTGCTGCTGCAATTTCTGCCCAAGGCCTTTGCAAGCCTGCCGGTGGTGGATTTCGGCTGGCCGGGCATTGATATCACCCTGTTCGGCGAGACCTTCAAATGGAACATCCTCGGCTACGACGCCGCCCACGGCGGCCTGCCCTACTTCTGCGCTTACATGATCGCCATGGTCATCGGCGAGTGCATCAACTTCCCCATCCAGCGCAATTTTGTGTTCCGCAGCAAGGGCAATCTGGCAAAGCAGATCGGCTGGTATGTGCTGGCGTTCTGCATCATCACCTGCATCGTCAACTCCATCAACTGCATCTGGGTGGCGGTGGCAGGGCTGCTGGTACCGGACTTCATCTACAACATCGGCACCACCGTCCTCAATGGCGGCATCTCCATGGTCATCTTCTTCTTTGTGAATAAGATCATCTTCCCGGAGGGCGAAAAAGCCGCCAAATAATAAGCCATTCTTCTTCATTTTCTTCTTTTCATCATAAACCAGAAGGGCTGCTCCGTTACCCGGGGCAGCCTTTTTGGTTTGGGGAGACTCTCTCAGTCACGCCTGACGGCGTGCCAGCTCCCCCGAAGGGGGAGCTTTTCGGTACTGCCGGAAGCTTTCTCATTATGACTAATACTTTAGAGACAGGGCTAACGGCGTGCGCCCTCTCAGTCAAGCCCTGTCGGGCTTGCCAGCTCTCCCAAAGGGAGAGCCAAGAGCACCGCCGGAAGCTTTCTCATTACACTTAAAACTTTAGCAACGAACGTAATGGCTTGGCTCCCCCTTTGGGGGAGCTGGCGCGGGAGCGCCTGAGAGGGTTCACTTCCCTGAGGAAGTCCCGCTTCTATTTTTGTTTTTCTGCACAAAATGTTCTGCGGGCAGGGTTTTCCTCTTGACAAGCGGGCAAATGTTTCGTACTATATTTAGTAGTATGGAATCAAAGACGCTGTACGCAGGTTTCAGTGTGACCCTGTACCCATTTCAGGCAAAGCGTGCCTGTTTGATATAAAATGGAACCGTAGAGAGAAAAGCCGTATGCTTTTGCCCGTGCCGCCGGTTTTGGGCGGTGCGTATGCTTTTGGTGTCACTTTTTGGATTGAAAGCTCTTTCTATATCATTGCCCGTGTCCTGCTGCGCAGCGTCTCCTGCTTTTAATTTTGCATTGAATTGAAACAAAGGAGAGTGAACGCAATGACCGCGATCGGAGTGATCGTGGCCTTGATCGTTGCTGTTGTCGGTGTGGCTGCGGGCTATTTTATTGGTTACAACAACCGTAAAAAGACCTCCGAAGCCCAGATCGGCAGCGCTGAGGCCGAGGCTACCCGGCTGGTGAACGAGGCGATCAAGACCGCCGACCAGAAGCGCAAGGAAGCGGTTCTGGAAGCAAAGGACGAGGCTTTCCGTCTGAAAGCCGAGGTCGATGCCCAGAAGGCAGAGGCCGACAAGGAGATCAAGCAGCGCCGTGCGGAGATCAGCCGTCAGGAAAACCGCATCGACCAGAAGGAAACGGCGCTGGACCGCAAGACCGAAGCGCTGGAAAAGAAGGAAGAAGAGCTGAAAAAGCGTGCTGCCGAGGCCGATGAGCGTCTGGCAGAGATCGACGCTTTGCGCGCCAAGGAGATGGAGCGTCTGGAAACGCTGGCCGGTCTGAGCCAGGAGGACGCCCGCGAAGTGCTGCTGCACAAGGTGGACGAGGAGCTGACCCACGAAAAGGCCGTGCGCGTTGCCGCCTACGAGACCGACCTGAAGGAGAACTGCGACAACATTGCCCGCAACCTGATCGGTCAGGCCGTCAGCCGCTGCGCTGCCGACCACTGCAGCGAGACCACCGTCAGCGTGGTGCCGCTGCCCAGCGATGA